>Ga0207951_100246_pt1 | contig 32767 bp, 27 predicted proteins | sample Subbio12Aug_8Bad_FD_184830 | JGI IMG/M metagenome (GOLD analysis project Ga0207951, IMG submission 184830) | Serpentinite rock and fluid subsurface biosphere microbial communities from McLaughlin Reserve, California, USA - CR12Aug_8Bad (SPAdes) | ecosystem: Environmental > Terrestrial > Deep... | reverse complement strand
GATAATTCGCCAAACTTATGCGCACGCGACTGGAACGTGATGTCATCTCAAGAAGCCGGTCCAGATCCTTGATTGCCCGGCGATAACGGTCCTCATTCCTATAAGCGTCCCAACTCTTCAACGAATCCAGATGTCCGGGAAGATGACGAAGCGCCCGGCGGGTCCAGGTATCCAATGACACAGGTGGATTTTTGAGAAGGCTGAGGAGGCCCTCTAAATTTGCGTCCACAGCCCTGTATCTTACTCCGTGGTAATCCAGGGCGCCGCAAAGTTTTGCTATGCCTGCCGGAGGTTCACACGATTTGGCAACAGGAGGATGGATGAGGATCATGGGAATTCGCAGGGCTCCATCGTTCTAAAATGAATGTCAGCCTGTAATCTGTCAGTCGGAAAAAAACTCAGGCTTTATTTCAACCGTCAATCCATCGCTGTTCATTAACCGTTTGGCCAAACCTGCCATCTTCGGAAGTTCATACTCAAAGAAAAAACGGAAGGCAAAAAACTTACCGGCGTAAAAATTTGCTTCTGCCCCATCCGGGCTTTTCTTCATGGCTTTTACCACAACCATGGCCTGGACAAGCCATTGCCAGGCCACAGATACGATTCCAAAGAATTCTAAGTAGAGTGTTGCATCGGCTAAAAAGAGTTCAGGGGTCTCTTTTCTCCCCACCTCCATCAGATGGGCGGTAACTTTTTGAAGCATTTCCAACGATTCTTTGAGTTTTGGCGTATAGGATTGAAGCTCCTCCAATTTTTCCGCTTCTCGCAGGGTTTCTTGCACTTCTTCCAGATAGAGTTTGTAAGCTTTTCCGCCTTTCATCATGACTTTTCGACCCAGAAGGTCCAATCCATGGATACCCGTGGTGCCCTCATGGATCGGATGAATCCGTGCGTCCCGATAATGTTGTTCTAAAGGGTAGTCATCACAGTAGCCTGATCCGCCCAGGCATTGTAAACCCTGGCTGATCGAAAGCAGACCCATTTCCGATGGGTAGCTCTTGGCAACCGGAGTCAAGAGGTCTAACAAAAATTCGTTCTTTTCTTTCTCTTCTCCGATGAGAACCCCTGCAAGGTCAGCATATTTCCCACATTGCATCAGCAGAGCAAGAGACCCTTCCACAATGGAACGTTGGAAAAGCAACATGCGCTTCACGTCAGGGTGTTCGATGATAGGAACCTGGGGTGCCGTGGGATTCTTGGTTGACAGTTTTCTCCCCTGAAGCCGCTTTTTTGAATAGTCTAAGGCAGCGTAATAGGCGGCCGAGGCAATGGCTGCCGCTCCGATCCCTACTCCGATTCGCGCCTCATTCATCATCTGAAACATATGAAAGAGTCCTTGATGGGGTTCACCTACCAGGTAACCTCGGCAGTCGTCGTTGTCGCCAATACTGAGTTGGGCGATGGGAGATCCTCGATAACCTAACTTGTGAAAAATTCCGGAGGTGACCACATCGTTAAGAACCAACTGGCCTTTCTCCTCCATCCGCTTTTTGGGCACAACGAAAAGAGAAATTCCTTTTACACCGGCAGGGGCGCCTTTGATCTTTGCCAACATGAGATGAACCACATTTTCAACTGCGTTGTGATCTCCAGCTGATATAAATATTTTTTGGCCTCTGATTTTATACCAACCCTTATCCGTAGGCTCCGCTTCGGTCGTAATGTCGGAGAGTGAACTTCCGGCTTCGGGCTCCGTCAAGGCCATGGTTCCCTGCCATTTTCCTGAAAACATTTTGGGGAGATAGGTTTTTTTCATCTCCTCGTTTCCAAAGGTTAGAATGAGATGGGCAGCCCCTGAAGTCAAACCGGGATACACAGAAGCGGAATAATTGGCTGCGGCAAAAATGAATTCACAGGCGTGTGTGATCATTTGAGGAAGCTGCTGCCCTCCCCACTCAAAAGGCATACCGGGGCCGATCCAACCCCCTTGACCGCATTCCTCTAAAAACTTTCTCACCGAGGGATGAACCTTAATCTGATTATCCGCTAATTCCGGCGGATTCTTGTCCATCTCTTGGAAAATAGGCCAGAGGAGGCCCTCGGCCAGTTCCATCGCCGCCTTTAAGACCATATCGAAAGTTTTCCCATCGTATTCTTTATAGGTATCGTATCGGGTCAACGAAATGACATCAAAGACCTCGTAAAGTAAAAACCTCAAATTCCTTTCACTGAAAAATTTGGATGTCATTTTCGTACTCTCCTAATTTGGAAATATGGAAACCGAATCGCATCTCTCAGATCCTCTCGATTGGGGAGCCCGATCGTTACAATGAGGATATTCAAATCCATGGTTGCCTGTCAACAGAGGAATGAGAAAAAAAATAACATTTTAGCTCGTTGAAATAGTTTCCCCCTATGCTGTCATTCCCGTGCTTGCGCGCCGTAGCGCTTCAGCGCGCAGGCGTGTAAACCTGCCTACCCTGCCTACCGGCAGGCAGGCGCAGACAGGCAAGAATCCAGGGACTACCCTATAAAAAGGCTGGATTCGTGCTGGAGTTTACCCTGATGAAAACCGGTGCAGAAATGATAGTCTCGTAAAAAGTCAATGGCCGGATATCATTCATGCTTCGATCCTGCGAAGCGCGGGACACGAACGTAATACCAATATACGTTACACCGTTCACCATGAGCCTGTCGAAGGGGAAGGGGATTTTTGAAAAAATATAAACCATCCGCCCGTGGTCGGGTCTTATCGACTTCATAAGATTTCCGGAGACATGACTGCTCGATGGACGGATTTCCCCCCACGCTTCAGTGACGCATTACAGAACCCCTTAATTTCCTCTTGACAAATTTGATGGGTTGTTCTATTGAATTGTGGGCAAATTAATTATTTCACAAAGTTTTTAAATATCCAGATGCATATTAATATGGTATAGTTGTTGCGTTTCAGGAGGAAAAGATCGCTATGCGTATAACCATCAACGGCAGAGCAATTGAGACAGAAGAGGGCGCAACCATCCTTCGGGTTGCACAGAAAAATGGGTTACGCATCCCGACGCTATGCCATATGGAGAGCCTTGTTCCCACAGGCATGTGCAGAATGTGTGTGGTGGAGGTTCAGGGTCTTGAGAACCCTGTCACCGCCTGCAACACACAGGTCATGGATGGCATGGTGATCGAAACCGATACCCCGAAGATCCGGGAGTTGAGAAAAGAAGTCCTTCAGTTCATGCTGGTGAAACATCCTCTTGACTGCCCTGTCTGCGACAAGGGCGGAGAGTGTGACCTTCAGGATTATGTCTATGAGTACGGGATTCAAAAAGCGGAGTACCAGGTCGAAGCTTTGCCAAAAGAGTATAAGACCTATTCTACTCCCGCCATCAAATACCATCCGAATCGCTGTATTCTCTGCAGTCGATGCATCCGGACCTGCAGGGAGATCGTGGGCAGGGAGGTCCTCGATCTTCAGGAAACCGGTTTTGATACACGAGTCGAGGCTGTAAGGCCCGAAAGATGCATCTCCTGCGGCGAATGTCTGGCCGCATGTCCGGTCGGAGCCCTCACGGAGAATATCAGCTCGATCAAAGGAAGGGTCTGGCAAACGAAGCGGGTTTCTACCGTATGCGGATATTGCGGTGTGGGCTGCTCTCTCGAAGTCAATGTCGTCGGCAACAGGTTGATCAAAGTGACCACAAAAGAAGGCCTGGGGACAAATAATGGAGTCCTCTGCGTGAAGGGAAGGTTTGGATTTGAATTTGTAAACAGCCCGGAAAGGCTCCGCACCCCCTTGATCAGAGACAATGGCAAGTTGAGAGAGGCGAGCTGGGATGAGGCATTGACCTATGTTTCGACGAAGTTAAAGGAGATCAAAGAGAAGAATGGTCCTGACAGCATTGCCGGTCTTGCCTCCGCAAGGGTCACCTGCGAGGAGAACTATCTTTTCCAGAAATTCATCAGGGCGGCCATCGGAACGAACAATATCGATCATTGCGCCCGTCTCTGACACTCCAGCACGGTGGTCGGTCTGGCCGCCACACTGGGCTCCGGAGCCATGACCAATTCCATTGTCGATTTCAAAGAGGCAGATGTCCTTCTGGTGACCGGGAGCAACACCACTGAAACCCATCCTGTCATCGGAATGCTGCTGAGGAATCGCTCCCGTTTCCATGGCGCCAAGATCATCGTCATCGATCCGAGAAAGATCGATCTGGTGGAAGAGGCCGACCTCTGGCTTCAACCCAGGCCCGGAGATGACATCGCTTGGTTAAATGGATTGGCCCATATCATCATCAAAGAGAACCTCTATAACAAGCCATTTATCGACCAGCATACAGAGGGTTTTGAGGCTGTAAAGGAGAGGGTTTCCCTCTACACGCCGGAGTTTGTGGAGAAGATCACAGGAATTCCAAAAGATCAGTTGATCAGGGCGGCGCGGATGTACGGCTCGGCCAAAAATGCGGCCATCCTTTACTGCATGGGGATCACCCAGCACTCAAAAGGAACGGATGGGGTGAAGGCGATCTCAAACCTTGCCCTTCTCTGCGGCCAGTTGGGAAAACCGGGAAGCGGCGTGAATCCCCTCAGAGGTCAAAACAATGTTCAGGGCGCCTGTGACATGGGTTGTCTGCCAAACGTATACCCGGGATACCAGGGAGTGGGTCTAAAGGAATTAAGGGATAAATTTGAAAACCACTGGGGAGTTTCTCTCTCAGAGAAGCCCGGGTTGACCGTGGTCGAAATGAGCCAGGCCGCTTATGAGGGAAAGATCAAAGCCATCTATATCATGGGCGAAAATCCCATGGTTACGGATCCTGACCTTTCTCACCTGAAAAAGGCCTATGCCAAATTGGAACTGCTTGTGGTTCAGGATATCTTTCTCACCGAATCAGCCCAGGTCGCCCATGTCGTCCTTCCGTCCCTGAGCTCCCTTGAAAAGGACGGCGCCTTTGTCAACACCGAAAGAAGGGTTCAGAGAGTAAGAAAGGCGCTCAATGGACCGGAAGGAGCCAGAGCAGACTGGGAGATCATCTCTGATCTCTCATCAAGATTCGGATATCCGATGAATTATGGAGGTCCGGAGGAGGTCTTCGAGGAGATCAGGAAGGTAACTCCACAGTATGCCGGCATCACCTATGCCCGATTGGAATCCGGAGGCATACAATGGCCATGCCCGGATACGAATCATCCGGGAACGCCCATCCTCCATAAGGGTAGGATTGTAAGGGGAAAAGGACTCTTTGTCCCGGTCGATTATGCCTCCCCCCCTGAACTGCCTGACAGGGATTATCCGTTTATTATGAGCACGGGCAGGGATTATTACCATTATCATGCGGGCAGCATGACCAGAAAAGTCCGGCTCCTCAAAGAGATGTGCCCTGAAAGTCTTGTGGAGATAAACCCATACGATGCAGATAATCTTGGAATCGGGGAAGGGGATCGTGTAAGGATTATGAGCAGGAGAGGCGATTTTGTTTCAAAGGTGAAGATTACGGATAAGGTGTCGAGCGGAGTCGTCTTTGCCAAATTTCACTTTGCAGAGGCTCCTGTCAATCTTCTCACCAATACGGTGCTTGACCCTGAATCGAAGATTCCGGATTTGAAATTTTCAACGGTGCGAGTAGAAAAGTTTACCGGGTAACGGCGGAGTTAGGCCGATAAATCAAGCCCTCATTGAAATGAATCAATAAAGGGAGGCGTGATGCTGATCGATTATCTTCCCATCCTTTTTTATTTCGCCATTGCCGTCATCTTTGCCTGCTTTGCCGTTACCGCCTCGTATCTCCTGGGCCAGAGAAAACCCTCAGCCCTGAAAGAGGCGCCCTTCGAATGTGGCATGCCCACTTACGGTTCCTCTTTCCGCAGGATCCCGATCAAATACTACATCATCGCCATGCTTTTCCTGATTTTTGATATCGAAATCGTTTTCCTCTATCCCTGGGCAGTCGTCTTTAAGGAATTAAAATTCTTCGGTTTTATTTCAATGTCCATATTCGTCGGGATCCTCATCATCGCTTATATTTATGTCTGGAAAAAAGGAGCGCTGGAATGGGAATAGAAACCTACCTTGAAAAAACCCCTTTGATGCCCGTCCTGGATAAGGTGGTCAACTGGGGCCGGAAGTATTCGATCTGGCCGGTGACCTTTGGCCTTGCCTGATGCGCTCTGGAAATGATCGTCGCCAGTTCGGCGACGTGGGACATTTCTCGATTCGGTTCGGAGGTTTTCAGGCCGTCTCCCAGACAGGCAGATCTAATGATTGTGGCAGGGACGCTGACCAAGAAGATGGCTCCCATGGTCAAACGCATCTATGAACAGATGCCGGAGCCGAAATGGGTCATCGCTTATGGAGCCTGCGCCTGCTCGGGCGGGATTTTTAAGACTTATAGCGTGGTTCAGGGCGTGGACCAGATTCTACCGGTGGATGTCTATGTCCCGGGTTGTCCGCCCAGGCCGGAAACGCTCCTCACGGCGATCCTGGAACTCCAGAAGAAGATCGGGAAGGAGAGCCTTGTAAATCGGAAGAATGTCAAGAGCACCCTCGAAGTGAAAGGATAGAGTTATGAATGAGAATCACCCTGCCCTGAAGAAGTTACAGGGGAAATTTCCCTCTTCGGCGATAGAGGCGGCGACCTTTCGGGGAGAAGTCAGTGTGACTGTGCCAAAGAAGGATATTTTTGAGATTTGTCGATTTCTTTATGCCGACCCCGATCTCCAGTACCATATGCTCACTGACCTCTGCGGGGTGGACCATTTTCCTCAAAGCCCTCGTTTTGAAGCGGTCTATCTCCTCTACTCGTTCAAGGCCAATGATCGATTGAGATTAAAGATAAAGGTCGGAGAGGGTGAACCGGTGAAGAGTGTTGAATCGATCTGGAAGGCGGCCAACTGGCTGGAAAGGGAGGTCTATGATCTCTTCGGAATCCCCTTCGAGAACCATCCGGATCTGAGGAGGATACTCCTCTGGGATGATTACGAAGGCCACCCCCTGAGGAAAGATTTCCCGGTCGAAGGACCGGATTTTGACAAACCCTTTGTCCCCGAGGTCTGAAATGGCAGAGACACGATTGATGACCATCAACATGGGCCCCCAACACCCGGCCACTCACGGTGTGTTGAGGCTTGTGCTGGAGCTGGATGGAGAAGTGATTGTAAAGGCAACTCCCCATATCGGACACCTCCACCGGGGAGTTGAGAAACTGGCTGAGGCCAGGACCTATCATCAGGTCATTCCTCTCACCGACCGGTTGGACTACACCAATGCGATGGGAAATAATCTGGCCTATGTCCTGGCCGTTGAAAAACTATTGGGCATTGAAGTCCCCAGGAGGGCTCAATACCTGAGAGTGATGATGACCGAGCTTCAGAGGATTGCGGCGCATCTCATCTGGCTGGGAACCCATGCGCTGGACATCGGCGCCATGACCCTCCTCTTCTACAATTTCCGGGAAAGGGAAGATATCCTGAGAATTTTTGAAGAGGTCTCCGGAGGAAGGTTGACCCCGACCTACCTGAGAATCGGAGGTTTGGCCAAAGACCTTCCGGAAGGAATCGAAGGAAAAATAAAAGCTTTTGTTGAAGCCTTTCCAACCCGCATGAAGGAGTATGAGACCCTTCTGACGAAGAATGTCATCTGGCTGAAACGGACCAAGGAAGTCGGGATTATCTCAAAGGAGGATGCGATCAACTGGGGCGTGACCGGACCTACGCTTCGCGGTTCCGGGGTGAAGTGGGATGTGAGAAAGGCTTTTCCCTATTCGAGCTATGAGGATTTCGAATTCGATATTCCCACGGGTTCGGTGGGCGATGTCTATGACCGGTACTATGTCCGGTTGAGGGAGATGGAGTGGGCGAATGCAATTGTAAAACAGACGCTCGCAAAGTTGCCCAGGGGCCCTGTCCTTGCTGATGATCCGAAAGTGGTTCTGCCTCCCAAGGAGATGGTCCTCACGGATATTGCCTCCCTGATCCGGCAGTTCAAGATCGCTTCCGAAGGGTTCCAGCCCCCGGAAGGGGAGGTCTATGCGAGCGTGGAGGCGGCGAAAGGGGAGCTGGGGTTCTATGTGGTGAGCGATGGGTCGAATCGGCCCTTAAGGGTGAGAATTCGGCCTCCCTCTTTCCTCAATCTGAGCGCCCTTCCAAAGATGATCGAGGGAAGTTTGATTGCGGATGTGGTCTCCACGATCGGAAGCATCGATATCGTTCTGGGAGAGATCGATCGGTAAAAAGACCATTGCAAATTATAAATTGCAAAATTAGCAGTTCAAAATTTAAGAAAAAATATTTTGCATTTTTCAATTTGCATTGTGCATGGATCATTAAATGATGAGGTTCTTATGACAGACATCCTTTTTAGCAGTTGGGGTGGAGCGGTTGTGGATAACCGGGGAAAACCGGAGGCAGAGAGGGCGCCCCTGCCCAATCTCAATCTTCCCCCTGAATTTGACAGGGAGAAGAAGGTCAGAGCCTTCATCGGTTGGGACGGGATTGCCATCCGGGACCCTGAAGTCAATATCATCGATCTGATTCGGGCCTACATGGAAGCGGTTCAGAAGGAATCGTGCGGCAAATGCACGCCCTGCCGGGTGGGAACACGGGTCATGTCATCCATCCTTAACCGGATTGCAGGGGGTCAGGGGAGAGCAGAGGATCTGGAGCAACTGAAGTATTTGGGCGAGATGATCCTGACAAGTTCAAAATGCAATCTTGGGCAGACCGGACCCAAACCCGTGCTCCATGCTCTCGACTATTTTAAGGCACAGTTCTCCGAAGTCATTCAGTCGAAGAAGAATATCACGCGCGAAGCCTATAAGGTAAAGGTGACCGCTCCGTGCGAAAGCGCCTGCCCTTCGCATCTTCCCATCACCCGCTATGTCGAATTGATCAAGGAAGGCCGGTTCACGGAATCGCTTGCCGCCATCCGGGAGGCGACCTGTCTTGCAGGGGTATTGGGAAGGGTTTGCATCCGGCCCTGCGAGGATAACTGCAGGCGGCAGAATGTGGATGAATGCATCTCCATTAAATGGCTGAAGCGATTTGCAGCGGATTATGAATTGGACAAAAGAAGAGAGCCTGGGGTAACCCGGGTTCCCACCCGTCCTGAAAAGGTGGCCATCATCGGCGCTGGGCCCGCCGGCCTTACCTGCGCTTACTACCTTGGCCTCAAAGGTTATCCGGTCACGATCTTTGAGCGACTGGGGGAGCCGGGAGGAATGGCCGCTGTCGGAATTCCGGACTACAGGCTTCCGAGAGATATCGTAAGATATGAGACAAGCCTCGTGGAAAGGATGGGCGCTGAGATCCGTTACAACACTCAGGTGGGAAAGGATATCACCCTCTCCCAGATCTTTGAACAGGGGTACAAAGCCATCTTTATCGGTGTGGGGGCCCATACCAATACGCCCATGGGTGTGGAGGGAGAGGACAAGGGATATAAGGGATTCATCCCCGGAGTTTATTATCTCCTCGAGATCAATCTTGGAAGAGACCCCTATCCCGAAGGTAAGAGAGTAGTGGTTGTGGGCGGCGGGAATGTGGCAATCGACTGCGTACGCTCTTCCTTTCGCATCGGCAAAGCCGATGTGAACCTGGTCTATCGCAGGACGAAAAAAGAGATGCCTGCGGATCGAGTGGAGATTCATGATGCGGAAGAGGAGGGTGTGAAATTCCATTACCTTTGCAATCCGGTCCGGATCATTGAGAAGGATGGGAAAGTGACCGGCATGGAATGTATCCGGATGGAACTGGGCGAGCCGGATGAGAGCGGAAGGCGCAGACCCGTCCCGATTAAAGGTTCGGAATTCTTCATCGAGGCCGATATCGTTATTCCCGCCATTGGCCAGGCGCTCGACCTTTCCTTCCTCGAGGAGAAGGACGGGGTGAAGACGACAAAGCGCTCCACCGTCGCCGTGCAGGAAGGAACGTTTCAGACAAACCGTGAGGGAATTTTTTCCGGAGGCGATTGCGTGATCGGTCCGGATGTCCTCGTCCGTGCAGGAGGCCATGGAAAGAGGGCGGCTGATAAGATCGACGCCTACCTGCAAGGGAAGGAGTTAAAGGAGTCGGAGGACGAACGGTTGGAGACACTCATTGAGAAGATCAAAGTCTACAGCAAGGATGAAAAGATCGGACACCCGGGCGGGCAGAAGAGGGCGATGCTGGAGCTTCTTCCTCCTGATTCGAGAAAGTGGATCTTCGATGAAGTGGAGAAAGGGTTTTCCATTCCGGTCGCACTGAAGGAAGCCGAGCGCTGTCTCCGATGCGTGCGGGTAGGGCTCTTGGCGGTTTAGCCGAAAAAAGGGGATTAGAGGAGAAGCAGGATGCAGGTCTTATATCTTCTCATTGAGACAATTGTAAAGTGTGGGGTGGTCTTTGCTTGCCTGATGCTCTCCGTGGCCTACCTGACCTGGCTGGAGCGGAAGGTCCTGGGCCACATCCAGATCCGTTTTGGCCCGAATCGCTGCGGTCCGTTCGGGCTGCTTCAGCCTTTTTCAGATGGCATCAAGGCCTTCTTCAAAGAAGACCTCGTTCCTGGAAGGGCGGATAAGCCGGTCTTTGTCCTTGCGCCAATGATCTCTATCATCGCGGCCATCAGTATGTTTGCAGTCATTCCCTTTGGAGACCGGTTCACCCTCCCCTGGACAGATTATGTGGTCAAACTGCGGATCGCTGATATCGACATCGGACTCCTCTATGTTTTCGGTGTCGCCTCCCTCGGAGAATTTGGAATCGTGCTCGGAGGCTGGTCTTCGGGCAATAAATATGGTCTGACCGGTTCGCTTCGAGCGGCGGCACAGATGATCAGTTATGAGGTGGCCCTCGGACTTTCAATCGTCGGAGTCATCATTCTTTCCCAGAGCCTCAGACTTACAGAGATCGTTGCGCTTCAGGCCGGGGGGTTCTGGAACTGGAACATTTTGTATCAACCCGCCGCTTTCGTTTTTTTCATCATCTGCGCCCTTGCCGAGATCAACCGGACCCCCTTTGATATGCCGGAGTCAGAATCTGAACTGGCCTGCGGATTTAACATCGAATACAGCAGCATGAAATTCGCCCTCTTCTTCATGGCTGAATACGCCCATATGATCACCGTAGCCGCTGTCGCCGTGACGCTCTTCCTGGGAGGGTGGCAGGCCCCCCTGCCCCAGCTCGATTTCATACCCGGGGTGTTCTGGTTTGGAGCGAAACTCTTTGTGATCATCTTCTTCTTCATCTGGCAGCGGGGGACCTTCCCGAGACTCCGCTACGATCAGATCATGAAGTTTGGTTGGAAAGTTTTATTTGAATTGACTCTCGTCAATATCTTTATTACCGCCTTGATCGTTTTACTGAAAGGTTAATAAGGGGCGAAGATATGATCATTCCATTGCTTAAAGGTCTTGCATTTACATTGGGTCGGTTTTTCTCCAGGCCGATCACCATCCAGTATCCGGAGGTGAAGGCGCCCCCTGCAGAACGCTGGAGAGGAATCCAGTATTTTGAGAAGGATGAGCAGGGAAAGACGAAGTGCGTGGCCTGCGGCCTCTGTATGGCGGTCTGTCCTTCTCAGTGCATCTACATTGAGACCGCCGAGGATGAGGAAGGAAGACGCTACCCGCTTGTCTATGAATTGGATGCGACGCGTTGTATCTTCTGCGGTTTTTGTGAAGAGGCGTGCCCGGTCAACGCGATCTTGATGGGAAAGACTTACGAATGGGTGGAGAGAGCGCGCGCGCCCTTTCTCATGAACACGGAGAAACTTCTGGAGGAGAAGAAGTATAATCCGTAATTATAAAAGAGCATAGAGCATAGGGCAAAGCGTAAATAACAGAAAAAAAGAAAATTTGGAGTCATAACATGGCTGAAAATTTAGGAGTACTCTTTCAGTGGGTGATCTTTTTGGGGATGGCCTTTGTCTCGATCGTCGCGTCCCTGCTGGTCATCACACGCAAAAACCCCATCCACAGCGCCCTCTTCATGGTGCTGGCCCTCCTCTGTGTGGCCGTGCTTTATGTGTTGCTCCACAGCCCGTTCATTGCCATCATCCAGGTCATCGTCTATGCCGGGGCGATCGTGATGCTCATCATCTTCGTCATCATGCTCCTCGACCTCGAGACGGAGCTCCGTTCCAGGCTGAAGATCGGTTATTCAAAGGTCATCGGAGGATTTGTGGCCGTTCTCTTCCTCTTCGGGATCTTTTACGCCGTCGTGGCTAAATCCCCGACCGGCCAGACAGGCTCCTATACGACCGAAAAGATGGCCGGCAATGTGAAGGCTGTGGGCGAGGTTCTTTTCACGGAATATCTTCTTCCCTTTGAGATTGTCGCCGTCCTTTTAGTGACCGCCATCATCGGCGCAGTCATTTTGACCAAGAAAAGGATATAAGGAGAATAGATTATGTGGGTCGTTCCAACCATCCCCCCTGCCCTCTATCTCATGTTGAGCGGAATACTCTTCACGATCGGCGTGATCGGGGCATTGACCCGTCGCAATGCGATCATCGTCTTCATGTGCATCGAGTTGATGCTCAATGCGGTCAATTTAACCTTCATCACTCTTTCCCATTTTCTACAGTCGATAGACGGAGTGATCTTTGCCTTCTTCGTGATGGCTGTGGCCGCGGCGGAAGCAGCAGTTGGGTTGGCGATCTTTGTGATGCTCTATCGTTCAAAAGAGACGATCAATATCGATGAAGTGAATCTGCTGAAATGGTAACCCCCACCCTATCCCTCCTCCCTTGAGGGGGAGGGTTGGGGCGGGGGGTAGAAGGAGTTCTTCATGTTAGACTATATGTGGCTCATCCCTCTATTTCCTTTTGTCGGATTTCTGATCAACGGGTTATTGGGGAGACGTCTGGGAAAAGGCGTGGTCAGCGTGGTGGGCCCCTCCGTGATCGGGCTCTCCTTTCTCACCTCCATCCTCATTTTCTTCGAACTGATCAATAAACCCCCTTCAGAGAGGCTCTTCGAGAAGGTGATCTTCGACTGGGTCGTCTCCGGCTCCTTGCAGACCGTCATCGGTTATCAGATCGATCCCCTCTCCATTCTCATGGCCCTGGTTGTGACCGGAGTGAGCTTCTTCATCCATATCTACTCCGTGGGATATATGCATGACGATCCGGGTTTCACTCGATTTTTCACCTATCTCAACCTCTTTGTTTTCATGATGCTCAATCTCGTCCTGGCCAACAACTTTTTATTGATGTTTGTGGGTTGGGAGGGCGTGGGCCTCTGTTCTTATCTTTTGATCGGCTTCTGGTATGAGAAGGATTCTGCGTCCAATGCGGGAAAGAAGGCTTTTATCGTCAACCGGGTGGGCGACTTCGGTTTTCTCCTGGGAATGTTCCTCCTCTTCGTCAACCTGGAGACGCTTGATTTCACCGAGGCCTTTTCCAGGGCCGGCAATCTCGACACGACAACGGTTACCGCCATTGCCCTCCTGTTCTTTGTCGGCGCCTGCGGAAAATCGGCGCAGATTCCACTCTATGTCTGGCTTCCGGACGCGATGGAAGGTCCCACTCCGGTCAGCTCTTTGATCCATGCGGCCACCATGGTGACCGCAGGCGTCTATATGGTCGCCCGGTGCAGCGTCCTCTACAACATGGCGCCCATCGCCATGGCGGTCGTGGCGATCGTGGGCGTGGCCACCGCGATCTTTACCGCCTCCATCGGTTTCTGCCAGTACGATATCAAAAAAATCCTGGCTTATTCGACGATCAGCCAGTTGGGATACATGTTCGTCGCTGTGGGCGTGGGAGCGTATGCCGCAGGGATTTTTCACCTGATGACTCATGCCTTCTTCAAAGGGCTCCTCTTTCTCGGGGCGGGAAGCGTGATGCACGCCCTGAGCGGAGAACTCGATATCAGGAAGATGGGAGCCCTGAGAAAAAAGATTCCCATCACCTTTGGGACCTTCTTCATCGCCACACTGGCGATCGCGGGCGTGCCCGGCCTCTCGGGATTTTTCAGCAAGGACGAAATCCTCTGGATGGCCTTCTCCAGCGGACGCGGACATTTCCTGCTCTGGCTGGTGGCCGCCATAGCCGCGGGGATGACCGCCTTCTATATGTTCAGGGCGCTCTTTATGACCTTCTTCGGAGAGTCGAGGGTCGATCGCCACGTGGCGCACCATATCCATGAATCGCCGAAGATCATGACCGTTCCTCTGATGGTCCTGGCTGTGGCTTCCATCATCGGAGGTTATGTGGGCATCCCCTATGTCCTGGGCGGAGCCAATCATATCCATGAGTTTTTAGCGCCGGTGGTGGGCGGAGGCGCGGAGCCTGTAAAAGCGCAGGCCATGTTCTCCCTCATCTCCGAGGCCTGGGCCGCAGGAGGAGGGGCCGGAGGACATTCCGCCGCGCTCGAACTCTTTCTGATGGCTGTTTCCGTGGTCATTGCCCTCATCGGGATTGGAATCGCCTACTTCTTATATTTGAAGAACCCTCAACTGCCAAAGGCATTAGCTGAGAGATGGAAAGGATTATACAGGCTGGTTTCCAATAAATATTATGTGGACGAACTCTACCAGGTCCTCTTTGTTAACTCCTTCAAGAAGTTTGGCACAGGGCTCTGGAAGGGGTTCGATGAGTTCGTGATCGATGGAACGGTCAATGGCGCTGCCTATTTCATCGGATGGCTGTCCGGCGTGATGAGGAAGATGCAGACAGGATTTGTTCAGAACTACGCCTTTTCGATCGTTCTCGGCGGACTGATCCTGGCGGTCTACTATATCATGCGGGGCATCTTCTTTTAAGGAAAAAGGAGTCAATTTCATGGACATCTTGGGAATTCCCATTCTATCCTTTTTGATCTTCTTCCCGCTGGCAGGGGCGGTCCTTCTCCTCTTCATTAAAAAAGAGGAGACCATCCGATGGACGACCCTGGCCATCGCGCTGGTCGAATTTGCGGCCTCCCTGCCCCTGTTCTTTAAATTCGAATCCGCGACTGCGGCCATGCAGTTTTTAGAGGACTGGTGGTGGGTGGAGGCCTACGGGATCAGTTATAAAATCGGGATCGATGGGATCAGCCTTCTTCTCGTACTGCTTACTACCTTCCTGACCGTCCTCTGTATCCTCTGTTCCTGGACAGCGATCACCTTCAGGGTGAAGGAGTATATGATCTCCTTCCTCTTTCTCGAGACCGGAATGATCGGCGCGCTCGTGGCTCTGGACCTCATCCTCTTCTATGTTTTCTGGGAAGTGATGCTCATCCCGATGTACCTCCTCATCGGCGTCTGGGGAAATCCGCAGAGGCGGATCTATGCGGCGATCAAGTTCTTCCTCTTTACCATGGCCGGAAGCGTGCTGATGCTGGTTGCCATTCTGGTCCTCTATTTCATCAACCTGAAGGCAACAGGGAGGGCCACCTTCGATGTGCTTGAACTTTACAAGTTGGGAATTCCCATGGGCGCCCAACACTGGCTCTTCGGAGCCTTTGCCCTGGCCTTTGCCATCAAGGTGCCGATGTTTCCCTTTCATACCTGGTTGCCCGATGCGCACACCGAGGCGCCCACCGCGGGCAGCGTGATTTTGGCCGGCGTTCTTCTGAAGATGGGAACCTATGGTTTCATCCGGTTTGCCATGCCCCTTTTTCCGAATGCGGCCCTTGACCTGATGCCGTTGATCTCCATCTTGGCGCTCATCGGGATCATTTACGGAGCGCTGGTCTCGATGATGCAGCCCGACTTGAAGAGGCTGGTTGCCTTCTCGAGCGTCAGCCACCTGGGCTATGTCATGCTCGGCATGTTTGCCCTGAACACGCAGGGCGTTCAGGGATCGATCTATCAGATGCTCAACCACGGGATCAGCACAGGCTCTCTCTTCTTGATCGTTGGAATGCTCTATGAACGGAGACACACCCGGATGATCTCCGATTTCGGAGGCATCTCGAAGGTGATGCCGGTCTTTGCGGTCTTCTTTATGATCGTCACCCTCTCCTCCATCGGACTTCCCGGGACGAATGGCTTTGTGGGAGAATTTCTGATCCTCTTGGGGGCCTTTCAGGCCAATATCGTCTATGGCGTCCTGGCTGCGGCCGGAGTTATTCTGGGCGCGGCCTACATGCTCTGGATGTTCCAGAGGGTGATGTTCGGAAAAATCACCAATCCAAAAAACGAAGGGCTGAAGGACCTCAATGCGCGGGAGGTCATTACGCTCATTCCCATGGTGGCCCTCATCTTTCTCATGGGGATCTATCCCAAACTCTTCTTCAGCAAGATGGATGTGAGCGTGGAGAAGTTCCTGAAGGACTTCAGAGGGAAGGTCGAGATGAAAGTGGAACTAACCTCCCCGCCGAGAGTGGCAGAAGTGAAGAGTCAATTAAATTCCAAATCCCAAGCACCAATACCCAAATAAATTCCAATAATCAATATCAAAAAATTTTGGTTATTGGAATTTGGTCATTGAATATTATTTGGAATTTGATATTTGGATTTTGAAATTTGACAATTGATTCTCAATTGTCAGGAGGATTTTTAATGAAACTGCCAGAAATTGATCTTTATCTCATTGCGCCGGAAATCATCATCGCCGCCTTTGGGTTTTTAGTCCTTCTTGTCGATGTCTTCTCGCCGAAGGGGGAGAAGAAGGGATATCTCGGAGTCCTCAGTCTGATCGGTCTGGTCATCGCCTTCATCTATACACTTCCCCTGATGGGAGCGGGGAAGACCGGGTTTGAAGGGATGTTCACCTCCGATGGATTTGCCATCTTCTTCAAAATCACGATCCTCATCATCGCTTTTCTGACCGTCCTGATCTCGATGGGCTATGCCTCCAGGGAAGGGATCGGGTTCGGGGAATACTATGCCCTCATCCTTTTTGCCACACTCGGGATGATGCTCATGGCCGCCGGGACCCATCTGATCGTCATTTTCCTCGGTCTGGAGACGATGTCCATCTCCATCTACATCCTGGCCGGAATGCTGAGGGAGGACCGGAAGTCGGTGGAGTCGGCCTTCAAATACTTTCTCCTCGGCGCCTTTGCCACCGGTTTTCTCCTCTATGGAATCGCTTTCCTCTACGGAGCCACAGGGTCTCTCTATCTGAAGGATATCGCCTCTTACATCGCCGCGAAAAAACTTCTTGACAATCCGATGCTCCTGATGAGTTTGGTTTTCCTCACCATTGGCTTCGGGTTCAAGATTGCCTCCGTTCCTTTTCACATGTGGACGCCCGATGTTTATGAAGGGGCTCCGACTTCGATCACCGCCTTTATGGCAACGGGCGTGAAGGCCGCGGGGTTTTCAGCCATGATCCGGGTCTTTTTTACCGCTCTTCCGGATTTCCGTCCGGACTGGACTTCGATCATGTGGCTCATCTCGGTCGCGACCATGACGGTCGGAAACATCATCGCCATCTCCCAGAACAACATCAAGAGGATGCTGGCCTATTCGAGCATCGCCCATGCCGGATATATCCTGGTCGCTTTTGTAGCCGGAAACAAGTCAGGGACTTCCGGAATTCTCTTCTACCTCATGGCTTATGCCTTTATGAATCTCGGGGCCTTCACCTGCGTGATCCTCCTCGGCAAGAAAGGGGAGGAGAACATCCTGGTCACCGATTATGCAGGAGTGGGTTTCAAGTATCCTCTTCTGGCCGCCTCGATGACCGTCTTTCTCCTCTCCATGGCAGGGATTCCTCCTCTGGGCGGATTCATGGCCAAACTTTATATCTTCAGCGCTGCGGTAGAAGCAAAATTTTACTGGCTGACCATTCTCGGCGTTCTCAACAGCGCCATCTCCGTCTACTACTACCTGCGGGTGACGGTGTTGATGTATTTCAGGGAATCGGAGCGGGAGATCACAGGCCTTCAGTTTTCACCGGCGCCGGTGATCGCCCTGATCCTGGCCCTGATCGGGACCTTTTACATGGGACTCTTTCCTGCGAATATCCTCTCCTTCGCCCAGAAATCGATCGCAGGATTGATGTAAGAAGTTAGGGAAGGTTTGGAAAATAGAAGGGGGCGTTGACTGATGCAGCCCGACGCTCCTTTTTTTTTGCAATCCCCGAAATGCCCTTTTACAATTTAACGGGATGCTGAAAAACGCCCATCTACTTTGAAAAAAATATTTTAACAGGAAGGGGTCAATATGAGATACCAATGGATCGTCGTTTTAGGGCTTCTCTTTTTTACAAGTCAGGTTTTTGGAGAAGAAAAAGGGGCGCCTAAAAACCAGAAGGATAAGGTGAGCTACATCATCGGGATGGATATCGGGGCGAACCTGAAAAAACAGGCCATCGATATTAATCCGGATATCCTGTTCAAGGGGTTGAAGGATGGACTCTCCGGCAATAAACCCTTATTGGCAGAGAAGGAGATGCAAGACACGATCGCCGCATTTCAGAAGGAGATGAAGACCAAACAGGAGGAGATGATGAAAAAAACAGGAGAGATGAATAAGAAGGAGGGAGAAACCTTTCTTGCCGGGAACAAGAAGAAGGAGGGGGTTGTGACCTTGCCCAGCGGCCTGCAATATAAGGTAATGAAGCAGGGCAGTGGGAAAAAACCAAAATCGACCGATACCGTGACCACTCACTACAAGGGAACGTTGATTGATGGAACCGAATTCGACAGCTCTTACCGTCGCGGGCAACCGGTCAGTTTTCCCGTGAATGGCGTGATTGCGGGCTGGACCGAAGCCCTCCAATTGATGGAGGAGGGAGCGAAGTGGCAGATCTTCATTCCCTCTCCGCTCGCCTACGGGGAAAAGGGAGCAGGACCCCAGATCGGACCCCATGCCACCCTGATCTTCGAGGTTGAACTGATTTCCATCCAGGAGAAAAAGTGAGGCCTTCCAAGGCTCCTTCAAAGTCGTAGTAATAGGAGTTATATAAATCCCTTTCCCCTTACAAAAGGGAGATTTCTCCTTCCTCTCCCCTTTTTCAAAAAAGGGGGAGGAAGGATTTTTTAGTTGAAAGGCATTTCAAAAAAGATTCAAAAGGATAGCACTGACTTTTGCATTACCCTGCCCTCCAATCATTCCCGTTTGACTTCTTCATCTAAATTTAATAAACTCTAGCCAAAGCAAATTGAGGCCATTGCGGTAGCCCTTTTTTCAGACCTCACCAGGCAAGCAAAAAAGCCAGACGTTATCTGGTGAATTTGAGCCGACGTTATCCTGGCCGCATTATTGTGAATTGTTAAAGGTAGAAGAATCCCGTGCCCGTTCCCTATAAAGACACATTTATTGAAAGGATATACCTTCTTGTTTGAGTCAGACCGGGTTGTCAGGAGGATATGCTTCATCAAATAATCGAATAGAAAAGAAAGGATAAGACCATGGAAGAGAAAAAATTTCAACCCAAGAAGATTACTGTATCAAATACCAAGCAGGAGATGTTAGAAGCCTACAATGCAGTTTTAAAGCAATTGGAAGCTCAGAGAGAGGCGGAGCTAAAGCCGGAAAAGAGACTTGAAGAGAAAAAGGCAAAAGAGGTGATTCAGGTCGCAGACTCCCTGTCTTCGGAAGGGGTTGCCAGGGAAATCAGCAATCTGAAGATAGAAACCGGGAAGGTGCTTGCACAAATTTCAGACCGGTTGGAGGAGGAGATCGGAAAGTTTAAAGCCGTGCAGAACGCGATCGTATTAAAGGGAAAAGAGCTCCAGGAACTTTATGAGATTGAGAAATCGGCAATGACTCTGGCGTCTTTAATCGAATCCCAGAACCAGAAGCGTCAGGTATTTGAATCGGAGATGGCTGAAAAGAAGGAGGCGCTGAGCCAGGAGATTGAAACCCTCCGCGCCGAACGAGAAAATGAGAAAAAGGATTATGAGGAAGGAGTTAAAGAAAGGGATGTGGCGGAAAAGAAGAAGCGCGAAAGAGAAAAAGAGGAATATGAATACTCTTTCAAAAGGGAGCAAAAGTTAGCAAAAGATAAATTTGAAGACGAAAAAGCGAAACTGGAAAAAGAAATCCAGATCAAAAAAGAGCAGATGCAAAGTGAGTTGAAAGAGAGAGAAAAAGTGGTTGCCGAAAAGGAAGAGGAATTAAATGAATTAAGGAAGAAGGTTAACGCCTTTCCTAAAGAATTGGAAACCGCTGTTGCCAAAGCCATCAAAGAAACCACAGACAGATTAAATCTTGAAGCCAAAAATAGAGAAGAGTTGGTGAAGAAAGAATTTATTGGTGAGCGGAATGTTCTTACTACCCGAATTGAATCTCTTGAAAAAATTGTAAAAGAACAGAGTGAACAAATTGCTAAGTTTTCTCAACAACTGGAGAAGGCCTATCAACAGGTACAGGATATCGCTGTTAAAACGATTGAGGGTTCTTCAAACATAAAGTCCTTTGCCAATCTTCAACAATGGGTCAGCGAGCAGATGAGAAAGTCCCCTCAGGAGAAATAATTATTCAGTGTAGTTTGTAAACAACAGATAGGGTGAGAATCAAAAGGTCTTGGGTTTACCTTTAAAATTCGATGAGACAAAAGATGTGGGTTTACAGCCCACCAAAGCCCAAAGCGCCTGATGCCGTCAAGGCAGGAGTGGAAATAAAGGCAATAGAACTGGTAGGCGCTGTCCTGAAGCCGGAACACGTTAAGCCCCCACCCAAGAATGCGAAGCGGAACTATATTGTTGACATCTACACCAAATGGCATCGTAACTACTTCTATTTCTGTGCCAAGTATGCCTGTCCGGGTCCAAATGCACTGTCGCCTTTTTTTGACACAGGGTTTGCTCGCATGGAATACTCCGGCGGCGTAGGGCGACAAAGCCAGTTCAACTTGTCCTACATGCGCCATACGGGCAGGTGGTGGGAGATTCGGCGTGGCCTGTCACTTGAGCAATGCTTGGCGGAAATCAGAGAAGGTGGGCTCTTCCACCCCTGAGCTTGTGCCGGTCTTTCAGTATAAGAAAGGTTCTATTAAATTTCAAAAGGCGCGGGGTGTTAAGAGCTGGATATGAGCAATAAAGTTTTTGCTTCCCAATATAGACTGGCGTTGCCTTCGGAGAAAGAATTAAGACTTAAACTAAAATCAATACCAAAATTATTGGGAAGCAAGAGATGATCACTTATGAAGACCTTCAAACTCAACTTCAAAAGGCATTAGAAGAGTGTACCTCCCTAAAAGAGGAAAATAAACAATTAAAGAAGCTACTGGGCCTGCCTTCTGAAGAAATTGTTTCATCTCACGAACTTATCATTTCAGAACCACCGAGCCTATATTCCGCCACCGGCGCTTCGGTTACTAATAACTCCTCAATAGAAGAGCAGGTTACTCTTTTCCGGTCTTTGTTCCGTGGTCGGGGAGACGTCTATCCAGTTAGATGGGAAGGGAAATATGAAAATTCCGGATATTCTCCTGCATGTGCAAACGAATGGAAACGTCCCTTATGTGGCAAACCTAAGACGAAATGTGCGGATTGTGAAAACCGAAATCTCATGCCAGTAACGGATGAAGTAATCCGGAACCATCTAACCGGAAAACATATCATCGGTGTCTACCCACTTTTATCGGATGAAACTTGTTGGTTTCTTGCCATCGATTTTGATAAGAAAACTTGGCAGGAGGATATAATCGCTTTTCTTGAGGTCTGCCGGGAAATGAGTGTGCCTGCAGCGCTTGAGCGTTCTCGGTCAGGGCAGGGTGGTCATGTTTGGATGTTCTTTGATCGACCGATTGAGGCTTCCATGGCCCGAAAATTTGGCTGTGCGATCCTGACCCGTGCCATGGAACGGAGGCATCAAATTGGTTTAGATTCTTATGACCGGTTTTTCCCCAGCCAAGATACGCTGCCCAAAGGTGGGTTTGGGAACCTCATTGCCCTTCCCCTGCAATTTGTTCCTCGAAAGAAGGGCAATAGCGTTTTTGTGGACAAAGGCTTCGAAGCCTACCCTGACCAGTGGCTATTCCTTTCAACAATCAAGAGAATCCAATGGGATGAAGTAGAATCTATCGTCCGGGAGGCATCGAGAAATGGAACCATTCTTGACATCCGAATAAGCCTAACCGATGGAGATTCTTCTGAAGATCCTTGGACTTTGCCGCCGTCTAAGAAAAGAATTGAAAAACCTATTCAAGGGCCGCTCCCCCAAACTGTTCAGTTGGTGCAAAGTAACCTGGTCTATATAGAAAAGAAGGGGTTACCCCCTGCTATGCTAAACCGATTAATTCGTCTTGCTGCTTTCCAGAACCCCGATTTCTACAGGGCTCAGGCCATGCGATTGTCCACATTCGGCAAACCGCGAGTCATTGCTTGCGCTGAAAATTTTGCAGACCATATCGGTCTTCCGAGAGGCTGTCTCGATGAAACGCTGACATTGTTTAAGGCCCTCAACATCAAAACAGAAATCGACAACAAACTTTTTAATGGCGCCTTAATAGACGTAACTTTTCATGGTGAACTCCATCCTTCTCAACAAGAAGCTGGTAACAAAATGTTAGCTTATGACAATGGCATTTTGTCTGCTCCCACTGCTTTTGGTAAGACAGTGGTAGCGGCATGGCTTATTGCCCAAAGAAAAGTGAATACCCTAATCTTAGTGCATCGCAGGCAACTGATGGACCAGTGGAGAGAACGGTTAGCGCTATTTTTTGATAAACCCATAGAAGATCTTGGTCAGATAGGCGGGGGCAAGACGAAAGTGACCGGTCATATCGACGTTGGTTTAATACAAAGCCTCATCCGGAAGGGCGAGGTCAAGGACATGGTGGGTGAATACGGTCAAGTCATCGTTGATGAATGCCATCATATTCCCGCTTTTACCTTTGAACAGGTTCTCAAACAGGCGAAGGCCAGGCATGTTGCCGGCCTTACCGCCACCCCGATTCGTAAGGATGGCCATCATCCGATCATCATGATGCAGTGCGGTCCGATTCGTTTCAGGGAAAGCGCTAAGAAACAAGCAGCCGCAAGCCCATTTGAACACGCGGTCTTGACCAGGTTCACAGATTTCAGATTGCCTCCTGAATTAACCGATCCAAAAATACAGGACATCTATTCAGCCCTTGTATTGGACAGGCATCGCAATGAATTAATCTTCAACGATCTATTGAAGGCGTTAGAGATGGGGAGGTCGCCCTTGCTTCTTACCGAGCGCACGGAGCATTTAGAATGGTTTGCAGAACATCTTAAGGGGTTTGCTCAGAATATCATTATTCTGAGAGGCGGCATGGGCGTAAAAAAACGCAAGGCGCTGGCCGAACAGATTAAAGCGGTTCCCGACTCAAAGGAAAGGGTGATCATTGCCACAGGGCGGTATATTGGAGAGGGTTTTGATGATGCCAGACTGGACACATTATTTTTAGCGATGCCCATCTCCTGGCGGGGCACGCTCCAGCAATATGTAGGGCGTCTGCATCGACTTCACGATAATAAGCAAGTGGTGCAGGTTTACGATTATGTGGATACCCATGTCCCGACCCTAATGCGCATGTATAAAAAACGACTTAAGGGATATGAAGCAATCGGCTATACGGCACAAAAAGAGAACAAGAACTTAACCCAGCAGCAAATCGAATATGAATATATCCAAAGTGAGAATCTTTAGGCTATGACCCTTCATCTCCGATTTGCTGCTATATTATCCCCCTGTACCAATAATTGACAAGGTCTACTAAAGGATGTAAATTTAGTGTAGTAATATAGGCTAATCAATTTCAGTAAGTGGCCCTCAACCTCAGCGTTTTACAAAAGTAAATATATAGCTATAATGTTATAAGTAATGAGTTAGGTTAAAAAAGGATCAAAAATAGGGGAACAGAGTGGTTGAAATACTGATTAAGATAAAGCGTGCGATCCTTGCAGGACGATATGCATTCAGTGAGAAGGCACGGATAGAAATGGAGATGGATGGCATAGCAGAAATGGACGTAGCTGAATCTATACTGAATGCCGTTGCCATTTATAAAATTATTCGTTCAAGGAGTTCATATCGAAGAGGCCGACGAGAGAATCTTTACGTTATCCAAAGCACTAATCTTGAAGGGCTACCGATATATTCGAAAGGGAAACTCGTAAAAGAAGAAGGTCAAGATGTTTATTACTTCCTAATTTCATCCAAGAGAGCAATGTGAGGTCTTATGAATATCGAGTTAGAAATTAAGACATGTCCGACATGTGGAAGTGGCGGGATCAAAAGAGTGAAGAAAGTCTGGAGAGGTGAGTACCAAGGCAAGGCGTACTCTGTGCCTTCCTTATCCTTCTACGAGTGCCCGGACTGTGGTGAGAAGGTATACGACAGAGATGCCATGCATAGAATTGAGGAGAAGTCTCCGGCACTTCGAAGGACAAGAAATAAGGCGGCCTAACGAGATCACACAGCCCAGACAAGCCTTTCCACTCCCCTTCCATGCAAGGTTCACGGCTGGTCCATTGTTATCATGAGGTTTAGCCCGAAGAAGTTTATGAGATCTGTTCTCTGCAGATGAATAAGAAGCGCATCAAAGGTTTTGAGACAATCGGCTTTACAGTTCAAAAAAAACACAGAGAGTTAAATCACCCTAAAGAATATGAATATGTCTAAAGGGAAAACCTTTAAGATACGGTTCTTCTATTCCAGTTTGTTTCCTAACAATATTAGTTATAAGAGCAAAGGTTTGATCTGACGAATACTGTTCAGCCCTTTGTCAACCGCTTCCTGTACTAAAGGACTGTACTAAAGGAATTGACACTTTCTTCCGAAAAAATGTAGATTTCGAATAGTAACAGAGAGCCGCATGAACAATGAATCTGGAAAAGATATCACCTGATTTGTATCCTATTCTTCTTCGCAGCATAAAGGATCCTCTTAATATTCTTGACCTGAATTTTCGAATTCTCTGGGCTAACGAAGCACGGGCTCAGATTCACCAACGAAGTGTGGCGGAAATGATCGGGAAGTTTTGCTACGAAATGTTTCAAAGGAGGAACGAAACTTGCCCAGCATGCCCAGTGAAGAATGTCTTCCGGTCATGGAAACCTTCTGTCATGGACCGATGGGTTGACCTGCCGAATGGCTCACGTAAATGGGGTGAGGTCAGAGCGTATCCCGTCTTCGATAAAAGCGGGAATATTGTCTATGCGATTGAAATTGCCGTGGATATAACCGAGAAAAAATTCAACGCCGAGAGGCAAAGAAGATACGTTGAGTCTTTAGAAAACACCATGAAAGAAATGACAAAAGGAAGGACAGAAGCACTTCTTGGCCATCCGACTGAAAAAGATCAAGTCAGCTTAACCGAGCGAGAGATTGAGGTTCTCATGCTGTTGGCCAATGGATTCTCAAACATTGAAATTGGCAAGGTTCTTGCTATAAGCCCCCATACAGTTAAAAGTCATGTCATCCACATATATAACAAACTCGGAGTTAAAGACCGCATCAAAGCAGCTATTTGGGCCTCTCAACATAAGTTAACCTAATCATCTGTCCCTTTTGCTTTCTATCCCCCAAATGGGGGATTGCCTAATTTTGATTAACCCATTATTTTATTTATAGTTCCCCTTAGAAGGAGGAGTGCAATGAAAAGATTCGGAAAGTGTATCTTTAATCCCAAAATGGTTTCTGAATTACCCTACCACAGCACCATGCGAAATGTTCCCGTCTTTATTGATAAAGAGCTGTATCAGGATGCCAACGTATGGGTGATGATCCCCAAGCTCCCTAAATCATTAAAAGTGAAAATGGGGGCTGCGGAGGAGCCTCATACCCATGATGTCGCTCAAATATATTGCTTCAGCCAGGACATCAAGGCAGAGGTGAATCTCGGAGAAAACGCTGATGAGATGGAAACCTATTTAATAGAAGCCCCAGTTACCGTATACATTCCTCCAAACATCTTCCATACCTTGGCTTTGTTAGAAACGGGTGATAATCCATTCGGTATTTCGATTCTACTCAAAGGGTTATATGAAAAATAACATGAAGGACAAAATGGATGACGATTGCATCGATGGACCCGGAGGGAGATGGAGAAGGGTTGGCAAGCTAATTGTAGATTTGTGCAGCTTAGAGAAAGGCTTTTGTGAAATGGAGAAGCATAGGCGGGAGATTTGGGAATATGTGAAATACCGTGAAAGTTTAATCATGTGGCCATCGTCCAAGTGTGGACTTGGTCTATCCTCTTCGGCTTGAAATGAAATAGACCTTGTAAGTTTCAGTTCCATAATTTTCTCGTTTTCTAATCAAAATCGTCAACTTTTGTCCTCACCTAAAGATGAAGGTAGGTGAAATCCTTATTCTGCCACGCAGTCCAGGAAAAGTTGGCAGGTAATTTTTGATAAAAGCGGCCCGTCTTTTTGGGGGACATTAAGGGATTGATAAAGATTTTGTAGTATGCTAATAGTATAGTACGAAAGGGATTGAGCATGCCACGAGCAAGCACACTTGGAAAAATCGAAAAAGAGATCGAACGACTTTCTCCAAAGGACCAGCTGAAACTGGCGGAAAAACTCGCCCATCAGTTGAGAAAGTCCGGAATAGCAGTGAAAAAGGAGATCGACTGGAAGAGTCTCTATGGGCTCGGGAAGGGTCTTTGGAAGGGCGAGGACGCTCAGGAGTATGTGGATCGCCTGAGAGAGGACAGGATGTGACTCTTTCGGAAGAGATTGCCCGGATAAACAGCATCTTTGTTGATACAGCTCCCATTATCTACTACATAGAAGCCCACCCACAGTTCGGACTTCTCGCAAAAGAAGTCGTAAGCGCCTTTCAATCGGAGAATCTGACTGCGTATTCTTCCGTTATAACCCTTGCCGAGGTCCTTCCTAAGCCGATCGAATGTGGAGATGAAAAGCTCGCCGGGAAGTTCGCTGAATTTTTGAAGCATGGCAGGAATCTCACCATGATCGAGGTCTCAGAAGGAATGGCGGAAGCTGCCGGCAAGTTAAGAGGCCATTACTCCTTTCTAAAGACCGTTGATGCAATACAGTTGGCCACCGCCCTCGACGTTGGAGCGGAGGCATTTCTCACTAATGATGCGAAGCTTAAACAATTCAAGGAGTTGAAGGTTCTGGTTTTAAAAGATTACCTATAGGAACCCAAGAAAAGGGGACAGGCAATTTGATGGAGGCAGCCTTTCCCCCTCTGATGTATTTTGCCCCTCCTAATCGGCCCCGCCTTTTTGTATAGCACCCAGTAATCTTTGCACCTCTGAAATGTCTGGGAATCAACATAAGGCAGGTATAATCTTCGTTCGGGGATTTTCCTCAGATTGTCTGTCGGATCAAGCCTTTTCTAATGCAAACCCCGTTAGAAAGGGCAGAGTTTTGACCCCACCCTCAATAAGAAGCTAATGCTTTCTATTTCTAACATCCCCAGTATAAATGCGGGGGTTTTCTAACGGGGTAAATGAGTTTGTTTTTTGATCTGAGGGATCAGCCTCTTTTTGCAGTTTTTTTTTCTTTCGTTGTTCTTCTTTCTTTTTCTCCTTTGTTCTGGAGACTTCTTCAATGGATTTCACTTCAGCAGGTTTTTCCCTCCTCAAAGGGAGTGGGCACAGACACTTTCTAAGATGTTTAGAAAAAGTTATAATGGGTTATCTTAAGGGTGTGAGGAAGAAAAAATGACAGAAAAAGAGATGAATGAAGAGATCAGTTTCGAGGAGCTTTTGAAGGCCAGCTCCGAAGCTCCGGGTCGCCGGGTGCGTCCGGGAGAAAGAGTATCTGGAAGGGTGGCGAAGATCGGCAAGGATACGGTCTTTGTTGATCTGGGAGGCAAGAGCGAGGGCCTTGCGGATATTGGGGAATTTTTGGACGGGAAGGGGAACCTGACGATCAAACAGGGAGACCGGGTCGAGATGCGAGTGGCCTCGGTCAAAGATGGCATCCATCTCACCAAAGGGATGAAGGTTCAGGGTGCGGATGCCCTCGACATCTTACGCGAGGCGAAAGAAAATTTGATCCCCGTTGAAGGGAGAGTCTCAAGCGTCATCAAGGGAGGTTTTGAAATCGACCTTTCAGGCATTCGCGCCTTCTGCCCTTTAAGCCAGATCGATCTGATCTTCACAGAAAAACCGGAGGACCATCTCGGAGCGAGATACCCGTTCCGTATTATGGAGATCAAGGAGAGGGGGAAAAATATCATCGTATCGCGGCGCATGCTCCTGGAGGAAGAACGGGAGAAGATATCGAAGGAGACATTAGAGAGGCTGAAGCCTGACCTGGAATGCGAGGGAAAGGTGACGAAGTTGACCAACTTCGGGGCCTTCGTGGATTTAGGGGGGATTGAAGGGATGGTCCACATTTCAGAGATCTTGCACGGGAGAATCGATCATCCCTCAGGAGCGCTCAAACCCGGACAGCAGGTGAAAGTGAAAGTGTTAAAGATCGAGCCGGACAAGGAAGGAAGGCCTAAAATATCTCTCTCCATCAAAGCCCTCGAACCTGACTCATGGGAGAAGGGGCTCGGATTTGAGGAAGGAGAGATCATTCGCGGAAAAGTTTCCAGAATCACAGACTTTGGAGCATTCGTGGAAGTGGCGCCGGGCGTCGATGGCCTGGTTCACATCTCCGAAATCAGCTATGAGCGTCTCTCCCATCCCAGCCGGTTGCTTAAGGAAGGGGATGAGGTCGAAGCGCTCGTTTTGGGAATTGATTCCGAAGCGCATCGAATCTCGCTGTCGATCAAAGAAGCGGGTGTAAAGAAAAAGATCTCGGAAGAGGAAGGGCCGGATAAGGCGCGTCTGGAGGCGGGACAGGTCCTGAAGGGAATCGTCGAAGACGTCAAGCCTTACGGCCTCTTTATTCGCCTTCCCCAGTTTGGAAGAAAGATGAGAGGGTTGCTTCCCAATGAGGAGTTGAGAGCTTCCGAAAAGGGAGATGTCAAAAAGAAGTTCCCAAGGGGGAGAGAGATTCAGGTGGAGATCGTCTCGATCGATGAAAAGGGAAAGATAAGGCTATCTCAGAGAGCGATGGAGGAGAGGGAGGACCGGGAGGACTACGAAAAGTTTCTGAAGAAGGAGGATCGGAGCGAAAAGCTCGGAACCCTCGGAGATGTTTTTAAGAATTTGAAGCTAAAAAAGGAATAAAAAGGACTTATCATCTTTTCTTTTTTCAAAATAAGACTACTCATCAGGCTCAGACTATCACTTCTATTACATTTATATTCGGTTAGCTCTCGGACATCAATCCTCCTGTTTTCTTGAAAAAAAAGAGGGTTCGTGTTAGTTTGGACTTAATGATACAGATGTTTTCTGTTTCGAAGACTTATCCCAGTCAGATCACTGCCCTTTCGGATATCTATATCGAGGTCACGGCAGGGGAGTTCGTCTTCATCGCCGGCCCGAGCGGGTCGGGGAAGAGCAGCCTGCTTCGCATTCTTTTCGGCGCTGAAAAGCCGAGCAGCGGAGAAGTGATCGTCAACGGGATTCGTCTCACCCATCCCAGCTTTAAAAAAGTCTATCAACTGAGAAGGACGATGGGTATCGTTTCTCCGGATTTTAAACTCCTAAGGGATCGAAATGTAAGAGAGAATATTGCCTTTGCCCTTGAGGTGACAGGTCATCCGCCGAAAAAGATCAGGGAAAAGGTCTCTGAGACTCTGAGACAGGTAGGCCTTCAGGAGAGGGAGAAGGATTCGATTCTCTCTCTTTCCGCCGGAGAACAACAGCGGGTGGCCATTGCCCGGGCTCTGGTGAAGGAATCTTCCCTGATCCTGGCCGATGAACCCATGGGCATTCTGGATGATGAGATGACCGGAAAGGTGATGGAGATCTTTTCGGAACTCCATCAGAAGGGAACGACCATCGTCCTCGCCACTCAGGATGGACACTTGATTCAACGCCATCCCCATCGGGTGATTCCACTCATGGCAGGGAAGAGAGGGAATGCGGAAAGCAATGAAGGGGGGAGAGCCGAGGAATGATCTCTTTTCTGGGCTATGCGATGAGACGGACTCTCCGAAACATGAAGGGAAATCTCTTTCCCAATCTGACCACCATTGCCGTCATCGGAATCTCCCTGCTCATCTTTTTGTCCTTTTCGCTGATCGCCTTTAACCTGACCTCCCTTCTGAAGATCTGGGAAGAGAAATTCGAGGTGATCGCCTATCTGAAGAAAGGGACCTCGTTGGGCGAGGTGGAAGGCCTTTTGAAACAGATTCGGCAACTCGACGGAGTCGAGACCGTCAATTATATATCGCCCTTTGATGCCATGACTTTTATGGAGTCAAGGCTGGGGAGGCAGAAGAATCTCCTCGAAGGCGTTCAGCCGGCCATCCTCCCCGCTTCCATCGAGATTCGATTGAAGAAAGACTACTGGGGCCAGACGAAAATCGATGAAGTGGCGGCTCATTTGAAACGGGTTTCACAGATTGAAGAGATCCAGTATGGTCAGGAGTGGATTGAGACATTCTCTGTGCTGGTCCACCTGGTCCGGCTCACCCAGTGGATTTTGGGAGGCCTCCTTCTTGCCGCTATCATCTTCATCGTCTCCAATACGCTCCAGCTCACCATCTCTTCCCGCAGGGAGGAGATTGAGGCGATGCAGATGGTAGGAGCCAATCCGGCCTTTATTCAGGTCCCGTTCTATTTGGAAGGGCTGATTCAGGGACTGCTTGGGGCGGGGATGGCAATGGGGCTCCTTTTTTTATTATATAAGGTCGTCCTCATCACGATCACACCCCTGATGAAGGGATGGATGGCAGGCATTCCCATTCTCTTTCTGCCGTGGGAGACGATTACATGGATGCTATCGGGAGGGATGGTTCTCGGTCTTTTCGGTAGTTTTGTGGCTTCGATGAGGTTTTTGAGATACGGCAGGTGAAGGGATGGCAAAAAGAGGAAGGAAGGTTTTGATCATTGGGATCGCCACGGGATTGATCCTCACCCTTGTCCTTCCCGGCCTTCAGGCCAGTCGCAAAGATCAGATTGAGAAGGATATCACTCAGAAGAAGAAAGACCTCAGGGAGATTCGAAAAGAGATTTCTGTGACCAGGGAGAAAGCGAAGAAGATCCGGGGAAGAGAATCTTCCATCCTTGGAAGCCTCAATGCCCTTGAGATCGAACTCTATCAGAACGAGAGGGAATTGCGACAGATGGATGGTCAACTGTCTCAGATCAAAGGAAGGCTCCTCCAGACGAAAACCCAGATCGCCGCGCTCAACAGCGGACTGGAGCGGACCAGGGGAGAGCTCTTTTTAAGATTGACGGCCCTCTATAAAATGGGAAGAACGCCCCCGGAGACGATACTCCTGACCTCCCAGTCCTTTACCGATCTAGTGAAGATCGATAAATATTTCAGGGTCATCATCAACTCGGATGCCCGTCTGGTTGAAACCTACCAGTATCAGGTGGCCCTGAAGGAGCGATATCAGGAAGAGCTGACGCGGGATCAGCGCCAGTGGGAACGAAGCATCACAGAGGTGGAAAAGAAGAAGGCCGAGATTCAGAGCATCAAGAAGAAGAGGCAAGTCCTCCTCAAATCGATCCAAAACCAGAAGGTGGTCTATCAGAAACTGATCAAGGAACTGGAGGAGAGAACAAAAAATCTCCAGACGCTTGTTCAGAAATTAGAGCGGGAGAAGAGCCTTCTCTCCTATGGGAAGGCAAAACCTGAAAATTTCAAGGGGAGGCTAACCCCCCCGGTTCATGGAAAGGTAATCAGCCTTTTCAAGGAGAGAGGGCAGAACGGGATCGAGATTCAGGCGGCGATGGGAACGGAGATTCGGGCGGTCCTTCCCGGGAAAGTTCTCTATGCCGATTGGTTCAAGGGGTTCGGGAATATTGTGATCATCGATCACGGAAACCACGTCTTTACGGTCTCGGGGTACCTCTCCCAGTTGCTGAAGAAGGCAGGAGAAGAAGTGGACCAGGGTGAGGCGATCGGCCTGGTGGGCGGCGCCGGGGCGCTGAAGGGCCCCTCGCTTTACTTCGAAATCCGTCATCAGGGGAAACCACAGAACCCCATGGATTGGATTTCACAACCGGATAAATTGGCGTTGCTTCCGGAAGCAGATGAGTCGAAAAAGAAATGATTCACAAGGAGGATGATATGTCACAAGGAAAGAGCATGAGAAGTTTTAAAATCATCTCAGCGATCTTGCTGGTCTTTATTCTGGGCGTGACCGTGGGACTGGGTCGGTTCCATAAGGTCTCCGCCCTCTCCAATCCCATCTATGAAGACCTGAAAGTGTTTACCGATGTCCTCGGTCTTCTTCAGAAGGAGTATGTGGAGGAGACGAAATCGAAGGATGTGATCTACGGAGCGATCAAGGGGATGCTGGAAACCTTAGATCCCCACTCGGCCTTCATGCCTCCCAATATGTATAAGGAGATGCAAGAGGAGACCAAGGGGCGGTTCGAAGGATTGGGGATTGAGATCACCGTGAAAGAGGGTGTGCTCACCGTAGTCTCTCCGATCGAGGATACGCCGGCATTTAAAGCCGGCATTCAGGCGAAGGATCAGATCCTCAAGATCGATGGGGCGCTGACAAAGACCCTTACCCTGATGGAGAGCGTGAAACGAATGAGAGGCCCAAAAGGTTCGAAGGTGACCCTCACCATCATGAGGGAGGGATTTCCCAATCCCAGGGATTACACTCTGATCCGCGATGTGATTCCGATTCGAAGCGTTCGTTATGAAATTCTGGAGAAACATTACGGTTATATCCGACTCTCTCAGTTCCAGGAGAAGACGGACAGCGAATTTCAGAAAGCGGTTAAAGCAGTGGAAGAGGAGACAAAGGGGGGGCTGAAGGGCTTGATCCTCGATTTGCGGAACAACCCTGGAGGTCTTCTGGATCAGGCGGTGAAGGTGTCGGACCGTTTCATTGAATCAGGCGTCATTGTCTCCATTGAGGGGAGAAGAGAAGAACATAAGATGAAATTTAATGCCCATCCGCAGGAGGATAACCTCACGCGTTATCCCCTCGTCGTCCTGGTCAATGGAGGGAGCGCCAGCGGCGCTGAGATCGTGGCGGGGGCCATTCAGGA
>Ga0207951_100244_pt1 | contig 32863 bp, 27 predicted proteins | sample Subbio12Aug_8Bad_FD_184830 | JGI IMG/M metagenome (GOLD analysis project Ga0207951, IMG submission 184830) | Serpentinite rock and fluid subsurface biosphere microbial communities from McLaughlin Reserve, California, USA - CR12Aug_8Bad (SPAdes) | ecosystem: Environmental > Terrestrial > Deep... | reverse complement strand
AGGAGCAGGTCTCTAAATTGGGAGATGATTCGATGAAGTGAATACGTCTTGACATTAGGGACTAGCGCCGAACCCTATTCAATTGTCAAAGAGCAAATTCTTTAAACTACCGCGAAGCGGTTTCGTTCAACAGGTTTTATAGAATCAGCACCGTCAATGATCCCAACGGAGATTATCTGAGGATAGACTATACTGTAATATGGAATGACGGAGTCGATCACAGAATCTCTTTTTCTACTGTCAGGTCACAATGAGAATGAAAATGCACGTGAATAGGACACTAAAAAATAAGAATGGTGTCACCCTTATTGAGCTTCTTGTTGCTTTAGTCATCAGCGCTCTTCTCATCGCCGCATTATACCAGACATTTATCGGCCAGCAAAAGACCTACATTGTACAAGAACAAGTCGTGGATATGCAACAGAATGTGAGAGTCGCCATCAATAAAATGATGAGAGAAATTAGGATGGCTGGCTTTGGCAATATTTCAACGGTTTTGCCCGTGACATTTCTGGGGGGAACGAGAACTTACCCAAATGTGGTCAACCCAGATCTTCCTGTCCCGGGAGCGCTTACGATCGTGTCGGGGATCGGAGGGACAGCTACCCTTTTGAAACAACCTGGAGATTTAGTCGGTCCAATCCTCCTCGCCTCCAACCGGATTCAGGTATCATCGCTTGCAGAATTTAATACCGATAATAAGAGATATATATCCATCGGGGGCCTCGAAGGTCATGCCATCATTGGTATAGATGTCGGGAACAAAATACTGACTTTAAACAGTGATGTGAACAGCGTTTATAAAACGGATGGCAGCACCTTGGTCTATGCGATCAGGGCAATCAGTTATCGAGTCGACGTGGATCAGCCTGATAGTCCCATCCTAAGAAGAGATGAAAATACAGGTGGTGGTGCTCAACCCTTGGCAGAAAATATAGAAAATCTTGGATTTCGATATTTCGATGGCGGTACTCCCACTACTCCCCCACAAGAAACAGCGGATCTTGCAAAAATTCGAATGATCGAGGTAACAGTCACTGCAAGAACGGATAGGGCGGACCCCGATTTTAAAGGTGAGGATGGGTTTCGAAGGAGAACCATTGCTTCGAATATCCATGTCAGGAATATGGGAATCTCCCAGTAGATTAACAAGGAGGTTTTTGGGGATGGGGAAAAATATTTTAACGAACCCTGTTAGAAATTTTAAAATAGCATTGAACCTCTCTGGAAAGCAGGGGAGCATTATTTCTAACGGGGTAAACGATAAAGGGATGGCTTTGGTTGTTGCCCTCATGATGTTATTGGTTTTAACTCTGATTGGAATTCATGCGATTACTACCACAACTTACGAAACCAGTATTTCAGGGAATGAAAGGGTAGGGACGGATGCGTTTTATGCTTCCGAAGCCGGAATTCAGGTTAGCCTTAATCAACTTCCTAATACTAACCCCATTAGCCGAACAAAGGTTGGTGAAGATTCCTACTACTGGAGTGGATCGCCGCAAGACAGGGATTCCCCCAGAGCCGTTGGGTTCATGGGTTTGTATGCAACCCCTGGATATGATGCGAGTTGGTCATTCAATCGATATCAGATCAATGCTACAGGGGAATCCTTCGGTGCGGCTAAAGAGATTGAGGCTCAGGTGAGATATGGCCCCTTCAGCGCCGGCACGCAATATAATAACTGACAAGGAGGTTTTCAAAATGTCTCTTCAAAAATATATGATGCTCATTTCAACTTTTCTGTCTGTTTTTATTTTCTTTTCTATGGAGGGTTTGTCTCAGGAGAAAAAGACATATCCAAAGGTATTTAAGGGCAAGGTGGTTGAGGTGTCTCAGAACCTCATTACAATCGGGAAGACGACCATCGCCTTACCCAGGAAGATAAAAACGCTGGATCTAATCGGGAATACCGCCTCTTTTGAGACGATCAAAAAGGGAGATTATGTCTCGATAACACTGGAAAAGAACGAGGCCTTAATCCGAAGGGTTTTGGAATCGAAAGCAGATGAAACGGTTGCGGTTATTCCCCAATAACGACAGGAGGATTCGATGAAGAGATTCTTAATAATCTTTTTGATCTTTTTATTCCCGTTTGCCAGCCATTTGTATGGCGATGACACGGATCTCTTTACTGTCCGGGTAGACCCCAATGTTTTGATCATTATTGATAACTCCGGAAGCATGAATGGGGTTATCTATCACAGTAGTTATAATCCGCAAACAACCTATACGGGGGGGTATACAAGTGGAAGTATTTACTCTCATTACGATGCGACCTACCAAACCATTGCTACGACTGTCAACAGTGTGGTCGCTAACCTTCTCTTTGGACCTGGAGATGACAACTGGGGAGTCAGATACAATGGCAATTACCTCAACTGGATCTTTTGGCATGCGACAGCGGATGAAATGAACAACCTGCCCCAGAAGACACGGATCCAGGTTGCAAGGGAAGTATTAATCAGCCTCATCAATAATACAACCGGAGTTCGTTTTGGCCTGATGAGGTTCAATTTTGAGCATGGGGGCAGTTTAATCGCTGAATGTGGTTCCCTGAATTCTACGCTTATTACTGCTATCAATAATATGCTTGCCAATACCTGGACACCCCTTTCAGAAACAATGGTTGAGGCCTGGCAATATTTTTCAGGTGATAACAAATCCTATTATAATGACGTTAAATATACGAGTCCGATCCAATATTATTGTCAAAGAAACTTTATCATATTAGTCACCGATGGTGAGCCGACAAAAGATCGGACTTTTCCATCCTGGGTTTTACCTGCCATTGCCGGCCAATATGATACAACTCCTCAGTCTGGGAATGATAATTATCCCTATTACTTGGATGGTGTTGCATGGTACTTAAACACCTTTGATGCCCGCAGCAATCTTGCAGGGGTCCAGAATGTTTTGACGTATCCCATTGGATTCACGATCGCTCATCCATTGCTTCAAAGAACTGCTGATAAAGGCGGAGGGCTATATTTTACAGCAGACAATGCAGCCCAGTTGACTGACGCTCTGGAAAAGGCCTTGAAAGATATAATCAACAAGTCCTATGCCTTTACCTCTCCTGCGGTTCCTGCTGTTCGCATTAATGACAGTGAGGACAATGTTGTCTATTTAACCTCGTTTGAACCTTCTGAAAAACCCTTATGGAAAGGCAATATCGTGGCCTACTCCTTAAAAAATGATGGGACTCTTGCAGTCGATGCCCAGGGGAATCCGGACAAGAACTACCTCCTCTGGGATGCTCATGAGAAATTCAAGACGATTTCACCCGGTTCACGGAGGATTTACACCTACACCGGAGGGGCCTTAAAGACTTTTACTTCTGCAAATCTAACCAAAGAAGATTTAGCCGTTTCAACGGACGCCGAGCGTGATAAATTGATTTTACACATGAGAGGACAAGATACCTATGATTTAGATCCCAAAGATGGAAATACTACGGATGATAAACGCTCAAAATTGGGGGATATCTTTCACTCCAATCCTGTGATTGTGGGCAGACCTTCTCCCTTTTTCGAAGACGAGGGTTTTAACGGAAGCGGGGGTTTTTATCAGAACAACAAGGACCGAACCAAAGTCATCATTACCGGAGCAAATGACGGAATGCTCCATGCTTTCAATGCCGCTACCGGTGCAGAAGAATGGGCTTTTATCCCCAACAGTCTATTAACCAATTTAAAAACGATGGTCACCGCCTACACCTATTATGTTGATTCCTCCCCAAAAGTGGCGGATGTGTGGTTCGGCGATGAGAACGTGAACAATAAAAAGGACCCTGATGAATGGAGAACGGTTCTGGTCTGTGGTTTAAGAAAAGGCGGAAAACACTATTTTGCACTCGATATAACCGATACCCAAAACCCAAAATATCTCTGGGAGTTTCCAAAGCCCGGGGATAGCGCCACGCTCGCAAAGCTTGGTGAGAGCTGGTCTGAGCCTGCCATTGGAAGAGTAAAAATCGAAGAAGGAGCTAAAGTCGTTGAGAAGTGGGTCGCCTTTATCGGGGGCGGGTTTGACTCCAGCGAGAAAAAGGATAAAGACGCTGTCATTGGAAGAGCATTCTTTGTGATTGACATCAAGACGGGTGAGATAATTAAGGAATTTTCCGGATATTCAGAGATGAAGAGCGGGCTCGCCGCCCCTCCTACGACTCTGGATACCAATTTCGATGGATATGTAGATAAGGTTTATATCGGTGATCAAGGCGGACGGATGTGGACATTTACCGTATCTTCAAATAAGATTGCAGAATGGACCGGAGCCATGCTGTTTAAGGCCCCGGCTTCAAATGCTGAAAAACATCCGATATACTACCAACCCACTGTGGCATTTGATCGCTACAGGACTCCCTGGGTCTATTTCGGGACAGGCGACAGAGAAAACCCTACGGATACCTCCAATCCTCAGGAAAGGTTCTATGCAGTCAAAGACGATGGGGTGGGCAATTATCCAAGAAAGGAAGACCCCGACCTGGAAGATGTTACCAGTAATAATACCTTCGTCCTCGATCCAACGAAAAAAGGATGGTTTATCAAGCTGGCCAAAGGGGAGCAGGTGCTTGCGAAATCATCCGTATTCAATCAATTAGTCTATTTTACAACCTATACGTACATCAAAAGCAATGACCCCTGCTTAGTCGATAGCATTGCAACACTCTATATCGTCGAATATCTCTCAGGCGGGGGAGCCTATTTGGTTGATGAATTAAGTGACCTGGGCTCGGGAAAAACTCCATCCCACCGTTCAGAAGTGATTGGCGTAGGGGTTCCCTCCGCTCCGGTTATCTCTGTGAATATGAAAGGCAAGGCATCTGTAATCATCGGAACAACAAGTGGGCAGATCTTCTCGAAAGAAGCGTTTTCTAAAACAAGCAATAAAGAGCTCCTTTATTGGCGGGAAGTGGTGAGATAGGACTAATTCAGGAGGAATGGGTTACGGTTAGGAGGCCCCTGCCGGCAGGGCAGGCGTTTCGTAAGACGTTAATTAGGTTACGTATAAAGAATTTAAAGACGATAAACGTGATGGTCTCGTAAAAAGTCTAAAAATTCTAATGATCGTCGTTCCCCGACTTGATCGGGGAATCCAGTAATCTCATACGATTATGAAAACACTGGACACCGGTTTTCACCGGTGAGACGACTTCTTATGAAACCATCAACCGTAACCTTTTCTTTACGATACCGGCTTCGTTACCGTAACCATGTAACCTTTATTATTTCTGGAGTTGTTGAAGCCTTCTGATCCTCTCCTGGGCCTCCGGAAAAAATTGATCCAATCTTAAGACCTGGTTGAAGGTTTCGATGGCTTGAGAAAGCATCCCGTTGGCCTCGTAGGCAAGCCCCAGATTGAAGTGGAGCCGGGCCAGTTTCTCTTTGGTTAACCCTTTAATCTCAGCGGCTTCTTTAAAACGTTGAATTGCCTCAGCGTTATCCCCTTTCTCCAGAAAACAACTGCCAAGCATAATGCAACAATCAAATTTGATGGAAGGATTCGAAGCCGCCTGATCAAACTCCGAAATGGCATAGTCGAAGAGCTCCATCTCCTTGTAGGCGATTCCCAGGTGATAATGCATTTCCGAATCCTTGTCAGGGGGGGGGATTTCAGCGCTCTCAGGTAAAATTTGAGGTTCCACGACCGAAGAAGGGAAGAGATCGGATTTGTCATCGAAGGGTTTTATCTCTTTCCGGGAAAGATAATCAGCAGCAATAGGAAACTCAACTGCAGGCATTGCTTTTGGAATATCTCTTGGTCGCGGTGGCGTATCGGGGCCGTTCAGGGCTTTTTTGGCCTCCTGATCATCTGGTTTCAACTCCAGGATGCTCAGGTAATAGTTTCTGGCATCTCCTGACAATCCCTCCTTGAGATATAACCCTGCAATTTTATGAAGGGCATCAATGCTTTTTGGACTGATTGCAAGAACTTTCTTATAGATAGAGATTGCCCGCGAATTGAGGTCTTCTTCCGTATAAAGCCCTGCCAATTTCATATATTCCGTGATTGCCTTCTCATTTTCACCGTTTTTATAATAGAGGTCGCCCAGCTTTAAATAGAGGCGTTTATCTTTTGGGTCCGCCTCAATCAGTTTAATATACTCTGAGATTGCCTTTTTTGGATGGCCCTTCAGGATGAATTTCTGTGCAAGGTCTAATATCTTTTCTTTATCGAACGCCAAAAGGATCCCTCTTCTTTATAGAATAGCGCTATATGAAAACTTAATCAAAGAACAAAAAAAAGTCAAGCCTTTGAAATCTCATAACACTTTAGGACACCTCCAAAAATGTCATTACTGCGAAAGCAGGGATTTTAAGGATACGATTTATTTTACATCATAGTGAGTTTGATGGTCTCGTAAAAAGTCTAAAAATCCTAATGATCGTCATTCCGGCCCCGTTCTACAACGGGGTAAACTCCAGCCCCGCTTTGGGCGGGGTAACCTCAGGCGCTTATGAAAACACTGGACACCGGTTCCTGCCGCAGGACCGGTGAGACGACTTTTTACGAGAACATCAAAAAATAGATTTTTAAAAAGCTCGTTTTTTGGACAGCAATGACGTTTTATTCAATGTAGCCTTTGTAGCGTCCCGATTTAGTCGGGACGTAAAGCTGCGCCCCCGTAAACGAGGGCGCTACAAATTGACACGGTTGCCGTGTCGAGCGTATCGACTAAAAGGGTAAATTATTCATTTTTGTAAGCCTCCGTAGACATTTTTTTTCCAGTGGACAAATATTGACCATTATTTAGGCAACCATTATAATAGACATAATTGGATATTGCCGAATTCATGAGACATTCTAAGAGATTAAGTGTTTAAAATATTTAAAACTATTGGCATTTATTTTGCTTATTAACTTTCCGATACGTAAAAAATATAGCATTTCAGAAAGATTCAATCATGCTTAAGAATTTAAAAAAAGTTTTGATCGTTGACGATGAAGAAACATTGACCTGGAGTATGTCGAAAAGCCTTTCAAAAGACAGAGATAAATACGAGGTGATCATTGCCAATAATGGCAGAGAGGCGCTGAATCAACTCAAAAAGAATGACATCGATTTAGTGATTTCGGACATTCGAATGCCTGATGTCAATGGTTTGGACCTGCTGGTGAAAGTGAAGAAGGAATTCCCCCAGACCAAGGTCATCATCATGACCGCTTACGGGTCTTCGGATGTTCAGAAAGAGGCGAATCGGAGGGGGTCGCTTTTTTATATTGAAAAACCTTTTGAAATAAATGATATTCGGAAGGTCATCATCGATCTGATCGGAAAAAAGAAGGGGTTTCGGGGGAAAGTGGTAGGGCTTCAATTGACCGATGTGATTCAGATGAATTGCCTCAGCCGTTTGACCACCGCATTAACCGTGACCAGAGACGGGGAGAGAGGAACCATCTATTTAAATGAGGGAGAGGTCATTCATGCGGAATGTGGCGACCAGAAGGGAACAGAAGCCTTCTACCATATTCTGACCTGGCAGGAGGGGGAATTTATTTCCAATATCGGGGTGGTCCCCACGATGCAGACGATCTATCAGAATTGGGAGCATCTGTTGGTGGAAGCCATGCGAAGGAATGATGAAAAAATATAGGGGAGAATTGATCAGGCTGTTGAAAAAACCCCACATTTGTCACCCTGAACTTGTTTCAGGGTCTATAACTCATCGAATCCATTAGATGCTGAACCAAGTTCAGCATGACATATACTCAATTTCTTTCTTTTTCGGCAGCCTGTGTTAAACTGAAACGGTAAAGAATACTATGAATATCATCATCACAAGGGAAGATTTGAAAAAGATCAACTTTTTTTTAGACAAGGTGGTTTCCTCTTCCCTTGCTCATTCGGTCCTGTTGATCGATCGATCAGGGCAACTCATTGCCCAATATGGAAACACCCTGGACATTGATATTCTGTCTCTTTCGGCGCTGACGGCAGCCAACTTCGGGGCCACGGCTGAAATTGCCAAAATACTGGGAGAGGACGAATTCACCCTTCTTTTTCATAAAGGGAAGAGCGAAAATGTCTATTTTACCGCTATTGGCGAACATGTCATCATGGTCGCTCTTTTCGATGATAAGACCTCCCTGGGGTTGATCCGGCTGCGCATTAACCAGATTGCCGACGAGCTTTCAAATGCCCTCGTCTCGATCTTTGAAGAGAAGAAGGAGATTCCTTTTTTGAAGCCGCAACGGCTTTCATGAAAGAAGGAGAAACGGTTTCATGCCTTTTATTAACTTCAGTAAAGACGAGATCCAATGCAAAATTGTTTATTACGGCGCTGGATTCTGCGGAAAGACCACCAATCTTCAGTACGTTTTTGCCCAGATGGGCGAGGACACCAAGGGGAAAATGGTGTCGATCGATACCCGAGGGGACCGGACTCTCTTTTTCGATTTCCTCTCTCTGAATTTAGGAAAGATCAGGGGGTTTGATGTCAGGGTTCAACTTTATACCGTTCCCGGACAGGTTCATTACGACGCCACAAGGAAATTGGTCCTGAAGGGGGTGGACGGAGTCGTTTTTGTCGCGGATTCGTTAAAAGTTCAGAGGAAGAAAAACATCGAAAGCCTCATCAATCTGGCGAAGAACCTGGCGGAGAAGGGGGTCAGCATCCGAACGATTCCACTGGTCATCCAGTATAATAAGCGCGATCTGAACGGGACAGATTCTGAGCTCCTTCCTCTTGAGATATTGGAGAAGGACCTCAACTCCATGTTAAAAGTCCCTTCCTTTTCGGCCAGCGCGTTGAAAGGGGCGGGAGTTTTTGAGACCTTGCGGGAGATCAGCAAGCTGGTCGTGAAAGATGTGAGCAGAAAGATCATGCTCGTCGATCAACAATTGAGATGAGCCCCGTTAGAAAGGGCGGGGCGTTATTTTAATTTCTACAAGAAATTTAAACTTTTTCTATTTCATTCCCGGCATCATTGGCATAGCTTTCTAACGGGGTGAGCTTAAGGGGGAGATCGATGACAGATAAAATTATCTCTGAAGAGGATCTGAAAGGATTGGAAAAAGAGATCGATGCCGCTGTTGACCTGCTTTTTGTGGAGAAGGGAAGGGAGCCATTGAAGAGCGCGTCGGCCAGCCCTCTTCTTCCCGAGGCTTTTCAGGAGATGAAAAGAGAGGTCGAATGGGAAATGACTCTCCCTGCTCCTTCGATCCCTTCGACGGCAGCAAGCTCCATATTTGAAAGTGGGATGGAAAAGGTCCGCTCAGATTCAATCCCGGACAGACCTCAGCCTTTGGGCTTGGAAGCCGAAGGATTCGCCCCTTCTCCTTCAAGACCCATAGAAAAATTGGAGACACAGCTCCTTTCACTGGAATGGGAAATCACAAAAGAGAATCTTGGAAGGACGGTAGAGGAAGTCCTCGCTCTGTGGAAGGGCTTTAAAGAGGCTCCGGACATCTCCACTGTTTTAAATCGAATGGTGAGGGTATTAAATTATATGATCCAGAATGAAGAAGGGATTCAGCCCCCCCTCATTCGATTCTTGCTCGATTCAAAGGAAACGATTAAACTTTTAATGAGAAAAGACGCGGAGGGAGATATCGCCATTTATAAGAAGTTGGCCCATGACGGCATCGAAGCGAGATTTTTAGGTCTGGAGGGGCTCCAGGAGGTTAAATCCAAACCATCTTCTGTTAAGACCGAAGCGTCTGAGGAGAAGGCCGGGGCCTTTCTGATGAAACCGGATCTGACGGAAAAGATCATCCAGGGGATGGAGTCCTTTTCGAAAAGACTGGACGAAATGATAGAAAAAATGAACCAGCACCTGTCCGCTCATGAAAGGCCGATAGAAACTTCCCCGGCGCGGCCCGGAAATGGAAGACCTTTGAAAATGAAGGTTACCGTTTTTAAAATGGGCGAGAAATTGTTCGGAGTGGAGAGCGATAAAGTTTTTAAATTATTCAAAGTCCCCAGTCCTCTTTTTAAGAAAATGATTCAGTTTGGGAAAATCCGATTAAAAGGGCTTGATGTGAGGATGATCGATTTGGAAAACTTCTTTTCCGTCTCCGGGGACGATCGGGAGGAAGAGAGGCAGGCGCTGATCCTGAAAGGGGACCGAGAATATAAAGGGCTGATGATGGACAGGGTTTTGAATAGACTATCCGGTCCTTTGGAACAGGGCGGGGAATTCAGTGAATATCTCCTGGGGATGATCCGCTGGACTTACGAAGATCTTCCCGTGAAAGTTCCCATTTTAGACTTTGAAAAACTTTAACACTTGAGCGCTTTGAAAAAGCTTCATAAAATCCCTCCCCACCTCCCTTTGCCAAAGGGAGGAGAAATACTTCCCCCTTTGAAAAAGGGGGATTGAGGGGGATTTAGGATATGACGATATCTTGATCAGACCTTTTTTTCAAAAAATAAAGTGTTACTAAGAATCGGATCTCCAGATGGATCGAAATAGTTCAACGAGAAGGGAGATGGGGCAGGCAGAGAAGAGAGAGGGGGAAAGTTTACGTTTGAGCCAGGTATTGGAGAGCGCCACAAATCTTACCGAGAGCCTCATTGAAAGCATCGGGAGCGGCATTATTATTACTGAAATGAATGACACGATGACCTATGTCAATCAGGCCGGCGAGAAAATATTGGGTTATTCAAAGGGGGAGGTGATTGGAAGACCTTTTGGCCTCTTTGGGTTGAATGAGAAGCAGAACGTTTCTTACTCCTTCCTCGATCATTCCGATAACCTCGATACGAGAAGAGAAGGGCGGATGAAGAGAAAGGATGGGGATGAGATACCTGTCGGGTTTACGATTAATCAACACCTGAGTCTGAGCGGCGAAGCCATCGGGAAGATTATCATTTTTCGTGATTTAACAAAGGTCAATCGAATTCAGGAAGAGATGTTAAAGATGGATCGACTTGTCTCATTGGGAAAACTGGCTTCCGGGATCGCGCATGAAATCCGGAATCCTCTCGCCGGGATTAAGACGACAGCCCAGGCGCTCGGTGAGGAGATGGCAAAGGACGATCCTAAAAGGGAATATTTAAACCGCATCACAAAAGAGATTGATCGATTAAATGAACTCCTCAAAACGTTCTTCTCTTTTGCCAAACCCCAGACGCTTCTTCTCGTTCCCTGCCATATCAAAGAGATCATCAATGCGATCATTCCCTTTCTCATCAAAGAGATTGCCGACAAAGGAATCCAATTCGTAGAATCCTATCATCCTCAGCTTCCGAGAATAAGGGTCGATAAGATTCAAATGCATCAAGCTTTTTTAAATCTCTTTTTAAACGCTATTCAAGCCATGCCGAATGGCGGAGAACTTAAAATTGAAGCGAACCCTGTGATCCTCCCTTCACCGGAGGGTTCCATGCAAAATATTATCAAGGTGGTTGTGTCGGATTCAGGGAAAGGAATTCCTCCGCAAATCCTTCCCAAGATTTTCGATCCCTTTTTTACGACCAAACCCAAAGGGATCGGGTTAGGGCTTTCAATCACCTATCAAATTATAAAGAAACACGGAGGAACCATCAAAGTTCATAGTCAATGGGAGAAAGGGACCTCCTTTGTCATCAATTTGCCGGAGACATTTTAAAATTGATGAAACCATCCATCCTTATAGTTGATGATGACGAAGCGATGCGAGAAACGCTCTCCGATGTTTTAAAGAAGGGGGAGTATGAAGTCTATTCCGTGGGTTCCGGGGGCGAGTCCCTTTCAGTGATCAAAAAAAATATTATAGACCTCATTCTTCTCGATATGAGGCTTCCCGATGGAGATGGACTGGAACTCTTTAAAAAGGTTAAAGAATTTGATTCTGAAATCCTGGTGATTATCATGACTGCCTACTCGGACATTCAAACCGCAGTTTCTGCAATGAAATCAGGAGCCTATCATTATATCAACAAACCTTTCGATTTGGAAGAGCTAAGACTTCTCATTGAAAAAGGGCTGGAAACAAAAGGTCTGATCAACGAGGTGAGAAGACTGCATCGGCAGCAAAATGAAGGGAATCAAAAAAGCCAGATATATGGAGTAACTCCTCAGATTCATTATGTTAAAGAGTTGATCGGAATGATCAGTAAAACGAACAAAACATCTGTCCTGATCCAGGGGGAGAGTGGAACGGGTAAGGAGCTGGCAGCCAACGCGATTCATTTCAACAGTAAAAGGGCGAATAAAGCCCTGATGAAAATTAATTGTAGCGCAATCCCTGATTCACTATTGGAATCAGAGCTTTTCGGATATGAAAAGGGGGCCTTTACCGACGCCAAAGCAACAAAGAAAGGCCTCTTTGAACTGGCGGATGGGGGAACGGTCTTTTTGGATGAAATAGGGGATATGAAGCCATTCCTTCAATCTAAGATTTTGAGGATCATCGAAAACCAATCTTTTATGAGAGTGGGAGGGGAGAGGGAAATTAAGGTAGATGTTCGCATTGTTGCGGCAACGAATAAAGACCTGGAAACGCTTGTGAGGGAAGGACTTTTCCGAAAAGACCTCTATTACCGGCTTAAGGTGATGGTCGTTGAAATGCCTTGCCTTCGTGAGAGGAAAGAAGATATTTTGCTTCTTTCAAACCTATTTATAGAAGAGATTAATCGTGAATATGCTAAAAATATTAATGGCTTAACAGAAGATTCAAAAAAATTGTTAGTTCACTATCCATGGCCCGGGAATGTGCGGGAATTAAAGAATGTCATTGAGAGGGCGATGATTCTTACGGACCAAACCTATATCTCCCCCAAACAACTACCATTTGAGTTACAGCAAAAAGAAGGATACCCTTCTAATGGAATGGATTTAAATCCTTCTGAAATGACAGAAATAATGCCATTAGAAGCCTTAGAGAAGATTTATCTCTCCAATGTATTAAAAAAAATGGATGGGAATAAGTCTAAGGCCTCAAAAATTCTAGGGATTTCAAGGGCCACCCTAAGAGCAAAGGTTAAGAAATATCATTTATTGAATAATTAGTTTGAAATATTGAGTGGTTATTGGTAAATTCTAATATGAATTATTAAATTTTGAAGGCAGCTTATTAAAATTGATGGGTTTAATAAATTTTTTTCTTGACTTTTTATAAAACTTAATCATAATTTAAAAACTAAGTCTGTTAAAATTGGAAGAATAGAGGTAGATCATATGATTTTGGGAAGAAAAAAAGGAGTCATTGGCTTGGATATAGGGTCCAGTTCGATTAAACTGGTTGAATTGGGGGAGAGCAAAAGCGCATATAAGTTACAAAACTTAGGGATAGCCCCCTTGCCCCCGGAGGCGATTGTTGACGGGGCGTTAATGGACTCGGTTACGATCATCGATGCCATTCGTGAGTTGATTGCCAATACAAAGGCCAGGACAAAGGATGTCATCACCTCCGTCTCCGGTCATTCGGTGATCGTCAAAAAGATCACCCTCCCATTGATGTCGGATTCTGAACTGGAAGAATCGATTCAGTGGGAAGCAGAGCGCTATATCCCGTTCGACATCAATGAAGTGAATATCGATTTCCAAATATTCGGGTCAAACTCCGAAAATCCGGAGGTCATGGATGTGGTATTGGTGGCCGCCAAAAAGGACATCATTAACGATTATGTCTCCGTGATCATCGAGTCGGGGTTAAATCCGGTCATCATCGATGTCGATGCCTTCGCCATAGAGAATATGCTTTCAGTGAATTATGAGATGGAAAAAGATGAAACCGTAGCGATGGCCAATGTGGGAGCCAGCATCACCAACATGAATATCCTTAAAAACAATATGACCGCCTTTACAAGAGATATTTTTAAGGGAGGAAATCAAATTACCGAAGAGATTCAGAGGCAACTCCATATCGATTACGATGAGGCGGAAAAAATTAAAGTGGGGAGCAAGATTGACGCCGCTTCACATTCGATCATCCAGGAGGTTTTAAGGTCAGCATCAGAATCTTTAGCGATCGAAATAGGAAACTCCATAGAATTTTTCCAATCCACGACGACTTATGAGAAAATCAGCAAACTGTATTTAAGCGGAGGAGGATCAAAGATTAAGGACTTCGACATCGTCTTGCAGCAGCAAATCGGCATACCCGTTGAAATCGTCAATCCATTTAAAAAGATCGAATACAACGAAAAAAGCTTTGACATTGAATATTTAAGGGAAATCGGGCCGATGATGGCTGTTGGGGTCGGACTCGCCACCCGAAAGGTAGGGGATAGATGATCAAGATCAATCTGCTTTTGACGAGAAAAGAGAAGAAGGCCGGAGTGAAAAAGGAGTTTGTGATCCTCTTCCTTGCCGTGGGACTCTTGTTGATTCTATTGGCCGCCCTTCATTGGAAGATGGGGAAGGAAAAAGAGGATATGGCGGCCCAGATATCAGAGACAAAAAAAGAGATTGCCCGCTATAAATCCCTGGCCATTGAGGTGACCAAAGCCAAGGAGGCGCAAAAAGTTTTGCAGGACAAGTTAAACATCATCAATTCATTGAGAAAGGGCAAGGAAACGCCTGTCAGGGTTCTGGATGAAATCAGCGTCGATAAACCGGAGAAACTCCATCTGGAATTGATGAAGAAAGAAGGATCGAAACTTGAGATCGAAGGGATCGCTATGGATGATGAGACCATCGTCCAGTTTATGACCAACCTGAAGAAGTCAAAACTTTTCAAAAACGTTGATTTAATTGTAAGCGAACAGATTGAACAAAACAAAATCAAGTTAAAAAAGTTCATACTCTCATGTGAAATCATCTCGGGGTAAACCCCGTTAGAGAGTGTTAAACTCTCGACCGGGATACAATGAAAAAGGAATATTATCGTCGTCCCCGTTGAACAAGCAGAGAATCTCTCTAACGGGGTAAAAGGGGGAAGAGATGGCCATAACAGTAAATTCAGTTTTAGAACTCCCGACATCTAAAAAAATCTTAATTCTCATCGGGATATTAGGCGTCATTGCGGGAATCTATTTTTATCTTCTTTTCATTCCGATGCAGAATGATGTGAAGGCGCTCAGGACGGAGTTGGATAAGCTGATGAAGGAATTGAATGAAGGGAGGATGATCACAAGGGATCTGGATAAATTCAAAGGCCAGGTTGAGAAGTTGAATGCGGAGCTGACGAGCGCGTTGACCCAGCTTCCCAATGAGAAAGAGATCCCTGAAATCTTGAAAAGCATTTCGCGCGTGGGCAAGGAGTCGAATCTGGAGTTCACCCTCTTCAAACCCAAACCTGAAGATCCGCAGCAATTTTATGCAAGAGTCCCCATCGATCTGGTGGTGGTGGGAAGCTATCATAACACAGGGCTCTTCTTTGATAAGATCGGGAAACTCCCAAGAATTATAAATGTCGTTGACTTCAATATGACACGAGCCAAGGAGGCAAAGGGGAGGGAAGCGGATATTGTCATTAGAACATCCTGCCTCATCACCACCTACCGGTTCATTGAAAAGAAAAGTGAGGAGATGAAAAGTGACGAGAAAACAGCAGGCAAGGGGGAGACAAAATAGAAGGGGGATGATAACGATGATCTCCAAAATTAATCAATTTCGCGCCTGCCCTCCACAAGGCTTCCCGCTTTGCGGGACCATGTTCAAGGTCTGGAGGCGGGTCGCATGGGTGATATTCGGTCTGCTCTTTTTTGTTGCAGGCTGTGGAGGGGAATCAATTTCCCCTCCTCCTCCAAAAGGAGGCGCTCCAAAGTCTGTGGCCAAAAAAGTGGAGCCGATTAAGGCGGCAGAACAAAAAGAACCTGAAAAAAAAGAGGAAGAATATCAATACAATCCTGCCGGCAAACCCGATCCCTTCAAACCCTTTATTGAATTGACTCCGGTGAGGGCGAAGGCAAGGACCACTCCTCTCACGCCTTTACAGAAATATGATACCAGCCAGTTGAAATTGGTGGCCATTATCTCCACCCCGGAGGGAAATGTCGCTTTAGTCGAAGATTCAGCCGGAAGAGGATATTTTATAAAGAGGGGAACCGAAATCGGGAAGAATGAAGGGAAGGTTACAAAAATTTTAAAAGATCGAATCATCATTGAAGAACTCTACCTGGATGTTTTGGGCCAGGAAAAAAAGAGCGAGGTTCCATTATTTCTTCACAAAATCGAAGAAGGGGGAGAGTCATGAAAGCTTTTTTGATTCTTAAAACGGTTTTTATCGCCTTAATCTCACTTGTCATCAGCGGTTGCGCCACAGGAGGGGATGCGCTAAAAACTCCGTCCGAGGCTTCGCCTGCGGCTGTCTCGACGGCGAAGGCGAATCCCTCCATCATTCAAAAGATCGCTTTTACGGAAGAAGAGAAATTTACAAGAATTCATATCGAAGGGTCAGAAACCCTCCCCCCGCCTTTTTATAAACTCTCACAGGAACCATTAAGAATTGTGATGGATCTTCCAAACATCGACCTTAAACAGGTGAAGAACGGTTTGAAGATTGACAATGGGACCATTTCAGAGGTTCTCACCACCCAATATGACGACAAGGGCCGGATTGAAATCGGTCTTCTTCAGATGACCCATTACAACATCTCAAGGGAAGATAGAAATGTCTTTATTGACATTGAAAAAGTTAACCCCGTTAGAAATTCCAGTCGTTCGACCCAGAGGCTCTCGACGGGCGGGGCATTAAACCCCGACGGAATTATTCTAAAATCTGATCCCGCCAAAGGCGGGACTGCAGAGTCGTTCGACCCAGAGGCTCTCGACGGGCAGGGGGGCATTATTTCTAACGGGGTAAAGAAAATCGTAGAGACGAAAGAAGTCAAAAAAGAGGAAGTGGTTGAAAAGGTAAAAGAGGCGGAGCTGGTTTCTCCGGAAACGAAAAAAGAGATCGTCCCTATTATTTCCCCCACCGTAGTGGCGCCCGCTCCCGAAAAGGCAAATAAGGCAAAAGAGATTATCGACTTTTCTCTGGAGGAGAAAAAGGATCACATTGATTTTAATATTTTGGCCGATGGAAAAGTTGAAAACTACAATTTATTTAAGCTGGATGGCCCCCCGCGTTTGGTCCTCGATATCTGGGAAGTAGGGACCCGGTACCCGAAAAAGTCGATCCGAATTTCAAATTCGTTCTTTAAGGAGGTCAGGATCGGGCAACATCAGGACAAATTGAGATTGGTCTTCGACTCATCGAAACCCAATCTTCCGGCCTACCAGATCAATCGAATAGACGATAAACTGGTTTTATCACTCGGAAATGTGCCACAGCCATCCGAGCCTCAGATTTTACTGCAGGAGAAGGGGTCTGAAAAACTATCCGCCCCAAAACTACAGTTGGCCTCTTCGGCTTCTCCCGCAGTCAAGGAGAAAGTTCCCCCGCCATCCACCGCGGTTCCTGCAAAGCCGGTAAGTGCAAAGATGGCCTTGAAAGAGGTCGATTTTAAACAGATCAACGATAAATCACGAATTGCCCTAACTCTCAGCGGAGACCCGCAATTTGAAACCTACCGTATTTCTGAAAAGGCGATCGCCATCGATATCAAGAATGCCTTTGCCCCCAAACATCTTCAGAGGGGAATGAATACGAGCGAATTCGATAGCGCTGTAAATCATATTGAAATCAAGAACGTAAAGAATGACATCAGGATACTGTTTAAATTGAGGGAAGAGACGCCATATGAAGCCGCCAAGGAAGGCAATACCCTCTTTTTTGATATTGAAAAACCGAAGAAGGTTGTGACGAAATTAGAGGCTCCCGCGCCTCCACCTGTGCCTCCCAAAGAGACTCCTCCCCCCCCCAAAGAAGAGGTAAAAATAGAAGTTAAGAAAGTAGAGGAGAAACCTGCTATTGAAGCTAAGAGAGAAGAGATTGTTACCCCTAAGCCTGAAGAGAAGCCGGTTCCTCCGCCTGTGATTACCAAGCCTGCGGAAGAAGTCGTTTTGGAAAGGGTGTATACAGGGAGGAAGGTATCCCTTGATTTTAAGGATGCGGACATCAAGAACATTTTGCGGTTGATTGCGGAGGTGAGCAATTTCAATATCATCACTGCAGATGATGTGACAGGAAAGATCACCATGAGATTGGTCGATGTGCCATGGGACCAGGCTCTCGATGTCATCTTGCATAGCCGATCGCTTGGAATGGTTCAGATCGGAAATGTGATACGAATCGCTCCTATTGAAGCCCTGAACAGGGAGAGCCAGGCCAGGTTGGAGGCGAAACGAGTCAAGGAGAGATTAGAGGATATGACAACGGAATTGATTCCGATCAACTACGCCACAGCAAAGGATATCATCCCTCAGATTAAAGGGATTTTAAGCGAGCGGGGAGATGTCAAGGTGGATGACCGAACGAATATAATGATCATTAAGGATATTCCGAGAAACATTCCTGCAGTTAAATCTTTAGTGAAATCGCTCGATACAAAGACACCTCAAGTGTTGATCGAAGCAAGAATCGTCGAAGCCAACCTCACCTTCCAAAAGGAGTTGGGCGTAAAGTGGGGATTTGAACTTGGAGGAGGTAAAGCTACCGCGCGAGGAGGCTTGCCAGACAATATGCTGGTAAATCTTCCTGCCTTGCCGAAGGTAGGAACAGCAGGCATCGTTGAATTTCTTTTCAGCCGGGGAACGATACAACAATTAGACATCGCCGTTTCAGCACATGAGAATAAAGGGGATGTTAGAATTATTTCGAGTCCTAAAATCGCAACATTGCATAATAAAGAAGCCGTAGTTGAGCAAGGGGTAAGGCTTCCTATCCCCAAAATAGATCCGCAAAGCGGGCAGATATCGATAGAATATGTAGAGGCCAATCTTAAATTGACTGTAACTCCTCATGTGACGAATGATGGACATATTAAAATGAATATTAAAGCGAAAAAGGATGCGCCAGATTTTGCTACATCAGTTGGTAACGTTCCTAGTATCGACAAGAAAGAAGCGACCACGGAAGTATTGGTAAGAGACAATGGTGTGGTTATGATCGCAGGAGTTTACTCAATTGAGAAGAGTGATGGAACAGAGGGCATTCCCCTCCTGAGTAAGATCCCCTTGCTCGGGTGGCTCTTTAAGAGAGAGGCAAAGGAAGATAAGAGGAGGGATTTGCTGATCTTTATCTCACCCAAAGTCATTAAAGATGAGGTTTGATGGAGGTTTAATTTTTTGCCCATCAATCCTTATTGTCCCCCTTTGGTAATCCTTTTCCTGTCATATACAGGCAAAGGGGGACAGAGGGGGATTTTAAGAATAAATGCTTTGTAAAATCTCCCCTCACCCCTCTTTGCCAAAGAGGGGGAAAGAAAGAGAAATCTGTGCTAAAGAAGGGGGGACAGAAAAGGCATAAATTCACCACTCGTTAATGCGAAGAGCTTATTTTTTGAAGAGGCCAATGATATCTTGAACTCGGTTCACTCCCGTTTGAAGAAGGTATTTCTTTATCCCGCTAATGACCTCTATCCCTGTTTTCGGGTTGATGAGGTTAGCTGTTCCGATTTGAATGGCTGAGGCTCCCGCCAGAATAAACTCGATGGCATCCTCTGCCTTCATAATGCCCCCAATGCCAATCACGGGAATTTTTACTGCCTGGCTGACTTCCCAGACCATTCTCAAGGCAATCGGTTTTATAGCAGGCCCTGAGAGACCTCCTGTCACATTTCCCAACTCGGGTCTCCTTGTATGGATATTAATGGCCATTGCCTTGAAGGTATTGACGAGGGAGACCGCATCCGCGCCTCCTTCCTCTGAGCTTCTGGCGATGGCTGAAATATCTGTGACATTTGGCGAAAGCTTGACAATGAAAGGCAATTCAGATGATTTTCTGACGGCAGAAACCAGACGGTAGGTCACTCTGGGATCGCTTCCAAAGATCTCCCCTCCACATTTCACATTGGGACAGGAGATATTCATCTCCAGCCCTGAAATTCCTTCAAGGGAATCCAAACGCCTGGCCAATTCAACATATTCCTTCTGAGTATTTCCGAAAAAGTTGATGATGAGATTTGTTTTGATCTTTTTAAGATAAGGAAGTTTCTCTTTGATGAAGACCTGAAAGCCGGGGTTTTGAAGGCCGATGGAATTGAGGATTCCTCCATTCGTCTCAAAAATTCTTGGAGGGGGATTTCCTTGCATGGGGTTCAACGAAATTCCTTTGGGGATGATAGCTCCAAGTTGGCTCAAGTCCATAAAATTTTCAAATTCCTGCCCATATCCGAATGTCCCTGAAGCGGCGATCACCGGATTTTTTAATTCCAACTTTCCAATACAAACGGACAGGTCAAGAGGAGGAGCAATTTTCATCATCATTCCCACACGATCTCTGATAGGGGGAAGACAGGCCCATCTTTGCAAACCCGTCGATAGGCCATTTCGGCGTCCTTTGTCTTTACCACACATCCCCAGCAGGCTCCGAACCCGCACCCCATACGTGCCTCAAGGGAAACCTGGACGATCCATTTCTTTGATTTAATCACGTTTGAAAGCGACTTAACCATCCCCACCGGACCACAAATATAGACATGGTGGGGTCGATCCCTATCAAATCTTTTGATTTCAGATAGAAAAAGTTCAACAACAGTCCCTTTTTGGCCCCGGCTCCCATCCTCTGTGGCAATAAAGACTTTTCCCTTTGGAAAATCGTTCTCACATAAGATATCGTTTTTTGTCTTTCCGCCGATAAAAACATATAATTCCCCTAAACCTGATGTCCCTCCCAGGGCGGAGAGAGAGGCCATGCCCACTCCTCCCCCGATTAAAATAGTTGCAGCCGGAGAGGGAAGGGGGGGTAATATGAAACCATTGCCCAGAGGACCTATCAGATTAACTTTCTGTCCTTCTTTGAAGGTTGACATCTTCTGGGTGCCTTTACCCGCCTTTTTATATAAAATAAAAAGATGTCCTCTTTTTCCTTTCCTGGGATGGAGGGTCGAATAGCTCTTGTAAATGGAAAAGGGGCGTCTCAGAAGAGGGTGGTTATTCTCGGAAGTTCTGAGCATAACAAACTGTCCTGGTTTCGTTTCATTGGCAATAGATGGACAGTCTATTTCCAGAAGGAAATAGTTTGATTTTATTTTTCTGTTTCTTATAACGATTCCGTCAGTCTGGATAGCCATCTTTGCTTAGAAAATAGAAACGAATAGCACGAATGACAGCGAATGCCACGAATGGAAAACCAATCAACGTTTATCGTTGTCGAAGCTCGTATCGAATCTCGTATATGGATACTGGATACTCGAATACTTCGACTCCGTTCGCCCTGAGCCTGTCGAAGGGACGAACGTCGCTCAGCACATGCTTCTTTTACGCTTGCTTCGATACCAGCATCGTCACCCATAACCGTTTGACTATCAATCCAAACGGGGCTTCGTCACATTAACCGTAACCTAATTTAAAATTACCTCTCCATCAGAAGCGCGTCATATTTCCCCTGATAAAAATTCTTTCTTTTGCCTGCCGGTTGAAAATCAAATGACTGATAAAGGTGGACGGCGGGAATATTCAGAGGGTGGACCTCGAGATAATAATTCTTCACTCCTTTTTGGCTACAGAAATCAATGTAGAAATCCATCAGCATTTTACCCAGACCTTTCTGACGATGTCCAGGATGAATGCAGATATTGAGAAGTTCAGATTCTTCTCCAATATTCCGAAAACAGATAAAGCCGAGTGGAGTATTTTTATCCAGCGCCTTCGAGAATACCCCGCAGCTCTTCTGCGGGGATGAATGGCTTAAGATAATCTTCCTGCTGGGTTTAATACCCCGCAGGAAGGCGCTGGATTTATTGCGGTCATTCTCTCCACGTATGAGAAAGCAATGCGAGAGGGGATGGGCTATCTCTCCGAAAAACATATCCTTTGACCATGGATTTAATGGGGAGGCGGCGGCAATAAGGAGGACCTCATCCACATCCTCTATTTCCATCTTTCTGATGGTTATTAAGGGTTTCATCATTGAACAAACACTATTTTGAAAATCTCCCCTCACCTCTTTGCCCTCCGGGCCAGAGGCCCTATGGGCCGGAGGCCAAAGAGGGGATTTATTCCTCCCTTTAGCAAAGGGAGGTTAGGAGGGATTTTATAAATCAATGTATCCATTATTATGAAACTGTTTAAAATATTTGCGATCCCATTTTGTTTTTCAGGATTCGCCGGTCTTTACTTTGGTTCAATATAGCGGAGCAGTTCCGCCGCCGCTTTCTTGAGATCTTCGTCTTTTGCATGATCCAGGATGGTCAAATACGATCGCTTGGCCTCCTGATATTCCCCATTTTTTCTCTGGAGGTTCCCGATTTCCAAATGGGTCAGGAAGAACCAGGGCGAACTTTCCTGAAGATATTGCAAGGCCATTTCGAAACTTTTAAAGGACTTATCGTATTTCCCCTGTTGATAAAATATTTCTCCCAAACTGAAGTAAGCCCCGCCCAGTAATTCAAGGCGGTCCCCCTTAAGGATCATGGAATAATAGTGGATGGCTTCTAAGATATTGTTTTGTTTAAAAAACAGTTTCCCCAACCGAAAGGCTGCGAGGGTAGCAAGTGGATGATGCGGAAAATCTTCAATAACCTTTTTGAATGCCTTTTCAGCCTCTCCGATTTCCTTCAGTGAAACATAGATGTTTCCCATCTGGGTCAGGGCAAAGAGGTTCCAATGATGATGCCTCAAGTTCTGGACGAGAAGCCTGTAGGCGTCCAGCGCCTGGGCCCAATTTCCGGATTGAATGAAACATTCCCCCTTCATGAAGAGGCTTTCCTCGGTATGGGGAGAGTTTGGAAATTCAAGTAATAAGATGTCGAAGTTGGTGATCGCCTCCCTGAATTTATTTTCATAAAAATAGCCTTTTCCAATCCGGGAGAGAGCCTTCTCTCTATATTTCGTATTCAGGACATTGAAATAGTAGGGAAGGGAGTCTGTGATTCTACCCTCCATAAAGGTCATCTCCGCATTGAGCCACTGGAGAACCGCCTTTTCATCGTCAAAATGATTCAATTTCTGGAGCCTCTGAAATACTTTATGGGCTCCCGGAAAATCGTTCTGTTGAATATGGTTCCAAAAAAGAGAGAGAAAAGCAATCCCCCACAATGGATTTTCCCTTGATCTTGTCAAAATAACATTGAGTTCTTTTGTCGATGAGGAATAGTCGCTGTTATGCAGGAACATTTCCCCCAATAAATAATGGGTGTATAAAATGAGCGGGGAATCTTTGAATTGTGTTTTAAAAGATTGGAGGGTTCCTATGGCCTCTTTAAAATTCCCGATTCGGTAATCACAAAAACCCAATTTCCAATGGACTTCCTGGGCGAAGGCATCCTCTTTGAATCGCTCATTGAAGGCGCTGTAGATGCTCTTCGCCTCATCGAACTTCCCCAATTTCAACTGGGTTTCGCTCAGCCAGAGTGCGGCGTATTTTAAAATAAGCGCCGACGGGGGCTTAATATCCGGCATCGCCATTTTAAAATAACCTGTTGCCTCGTCGAAGCGGTTCTGTTTATAGGATAAGATCCCTAACCAAAAATGGGAGGCCTGAAGGATATCGGTATTTTTAGAGATAACGGAAACCTTTTTAAAATGGGATTCTGCCTGTAAAGGTCGATTCGATTCGAATTCAATCAGTCCGAGGAAGTAGTGGACCTGATCCATGCCTTCAAATTTGGGGTATCTATTGAGAATGGAAAGGAGATATCTTCTGGCCCCCTCGTTGTTTCCAAACCTGAGTTCGATATCGGCTAACCAGAAAAGGATGTATTCCGTATATTCAAATTGTTTATTCTCATTGATTACCCTTGAGAATAGGGTTCTGGATTCTTTCAGTTTTTCTTTGAGGTAGAGCGTCTTGCCCAAAAGATAGCAGATGTCATACACTTTCCCGTGTTCCGGGTAATCCAGGAGGAATTGTGAAAATTGTTTTTCAGCGATATCATAAAAACCATCATTGAATGCGCCGGTTCCCACCCGGATCAATTTCTCATCTTCACCGAGGGGCCTTGAAAAAGCAGCCCCGCTGAAAAAGACCCCCATTATCAAAATAGCAAAAAGTGTATAAAGTATTATTTTGGCTCTTCGCGTAATCGAGTGGTTCATTTCTAACTTTCTTTTCCCCTCTTTGGCAAAGAGGGGGGAGGGGAGATTTTATAAATCATTTGTTCTTAAAATCCCCCTCTATCCCCCTTTGCCAAAGGGGGATAATAAGGATTACAGCCATATCTTCATGAGGCATTTAACCCACTCACTTTCACGAAGACCCATTATTCTTTTGGCCATCTCAGACCGCTTTTTTTCTTTCTTTTAGGAAGTTTAATTCTCCTGGAGTGTTGATATTGACAAAAGACTCCCTCACCAGATTCAGATTTATATCTGAATTTATAAATTCGGACTCTTCAATGATTTTTGTCTTTACCAGGGGATAGATATCAATAATTTTGTATTTTCCCATTCCAATCATTTTCTTTATAGGTTCTAAACAACTTTTTGAATAAATGGCGTGTAAAGGTTGTAGTCCATCTTCAGTTCTGGGCACAATGACATCATATCCTCTGGTCTGATGGATTAAAAATTGAATCAGCGACTCCTTTAAAAAAGGCATGTCACAGGCGACGCAAAAGGAGTAAGGATTGGATGAGAAGAAGAGTCCGGTATATAATCCTCCAAGAACGCCGCGATTGATGATGAGATCGTTTACTATTTTTGCTTTAAACCTCGAATAAGACTCCGTTTGATTGGTGACAATAATAATTTCATTAAATAATTTTTCAAAAATATTATAAATCCTTTGAATGATCGGAGCGCCGTCGATTTCAATAAAGGCTTTATCCATGCCCATTCGGGCGCTTTTGCCGCCGGAGAGGATGATTCCCGTCAAAGCATAACTATTTCCCAAAATTCCCCCAAACAACGTCTGATAAGATATATTATGTAAACTTTAACTTTCAAGTCTAAAAAACTTCTTCCAGCCTTCCCCCTCTTTCCCCTTTTTCAAGCTTATCTCTTCAAATTCCCGGAGTATCTCCTCCTGTCTTTTGGTCAGATTTTTTGGCGTTTTAATAAATATTTGAACAACAAGGTCCCCCCTGCCATATCCTCTAATTTTTGGAAAACCTTCAGCTTTAATTTTTATGATTTCCCCATTTTCTGTTCCACTGGGTATTGAAAGGCTCTTTTTACCATTTAAGGTGGGAATTTCAATCTCCGTCCCCAAGGCCGCCTGTGTAAAATTGATCGGTATTTGACAGACGATATCATCGCCATCCCTCACAAAGAATTCATGGGGTTCCACAAAAAGAAAGACGTAAAGGTCTCCGGGAGGACCGCCCCTTTCACCCCCTTCTCCTTCTCCCCGAATTCTTAATCTGGAGCCTGAGTCGACGCCAGGAGGTATCTTTATCTTGATCTTTTTAGTTTTCTTTACCCAACCTGAGCCGCGGCATTCCTTACAAGGATGGGGGATATATTTCCCTTCCCCATGGCATTGGCCGCAGGTTGTGCTGATCGTGAAAAAACCCTGAGAACGGATGATCTGTCCCGTTCCTTTGCAATTGGGGCATTGAGCAGGATAAGTCCCGGGTTTAGAGCCCGTCCCATTGCAGACTTCACAGGCCTCTCTTTTCGGAATTTCGATTTCATCCTCTTTGCCAAAGGCGGCTTCATAAAATGAGATTTTTAAATCATATCTCAAGTCAGCCCCCTGGCGTGGCCTGGATCGCCTCCGGGACGTTGTCCCAAAACCAAAGAAATCTTCGAAGATATCTCCAAAGGATGCGAAGATATCTTCGAAGCCTCTGAATCCTGTAAATCCGGTTCCCTTCAATCCCTCTATCCCGTAATGATCATAAATTTCCTTCTTTTGAGGATCCCTCAGAACCTCATAAGCCTCTGAGGCTAACTTAAACTTTTCTTCAGACTCCTTATCCCCGGGATTTCGGTCCGGATGGCACTCCATCGCCACTTTTCTGTAGGCTTTTTTAATCTCTTCCTCGTTCGAATTTTTCGTGACGCCGAGGATCTTATAATAATCCCTGTTTTCCATGCCCTTTTAAATAATCCTTTCAAATCCCCCCATCCCCCCTTTTCTAAAGGGGGTTTAAATGGGGAGGAATTCCCCTCTTTGGCAAAGAGGGGCCGGGGGAGATTTTCAGAAGATGTCTTCTAAATTATGGACTCCTGAATAAAGTTATTTATTGTAATCATCCAAAATCTTACCGGTTCTTCCTCTTTCAACGATCTCATCCATTTTGGGGCCTAAATCCACCCCCATCTCTTTCATTCTTTTTTTTGCCCAGAGCCCTACATTTCGAGAGTCCCGATAGAAATCGTCTCCTTTTGGTTTGGAGGCGTCAAAACCGGCCAAACGCGATTCTTCGGTTTGGTGGACTGAGAAGGCGGATATTAATTTTTTAAGGTCATTGCCGCCGCAAAACTTGCATTTGACCTTTCTGACTTCTCTTGAGTTGAGAAATAACTGGCTGAACTCCCTTTTGCATTGATTGCATCGATACTCGTAAATAGGCATGCCTATCTTCCCTTGTTTGCCTTCTTCTTTAGCCCCTTCTTCCTGGATTGAATCTCATTTTCTGAAGACGATTCAAATTCTTCAAAGTCAGTTATATCTTCTTCAGGGGAAAATATCTTGTCACTTGCATCCGGCAATCTGGACAAATGGATTTCATAGTCCTTTTGGATGATGACTCTGTCCTTGATGTTCCTTTCGATATTTCTCTTATCGAACTTCTTGCTCTCATCGATGTGCATATTGGACTCCTTGAATTAGGAAAAAAGTATTAATTCAGCGCTTTGAAAAAAATATCTAATCCCCTCGGTTTCGAGTCGCAACGACCTTCATCCCCCTCCTTCGACAAGCTCAGGATGGTGAGCACGTCGAACCATTTGTCAAAAGGGGGAAATTCCTTTTCCTCCCTTTGGTCTCCGACCCAGAGCGGTCTCCGACCCGGAGGGAAAAGGGAGGTTGGGAGGGATTTTGCAAGACGATTTCAAACAACCAAATTGATACGAGAAATCGAATTCGGCCAATTCATTTTTATTCGTGTCATTCGTTTTATGCATTACCATAAAAAATAGCATAATTCGGCATCACCTTCAAGGTGTTTCGTAACCTATTGTTAATTAAAGGTATTTTAACGCCATGTAGAGCTTACCCTATTTTTAGTTAGGAGAGATGTACAAAATTGTTGACAAATTACAAAAATGTCTATAATAATAAAGCGTAAAAATTATCATTGCGTAGAAAATATCTTCTCCAAACATCCCCTCCCGCCAGGGGCATAAGCGCTAACTTGAATATTTCCTCCCTTTCAAGGGGAGGGTTAGGGAGGGGATGGGGTAGATGAAAGGGAAGGAGAGCAAAGTTAGCGCTTATGTCCTTCGACGGGAGGGGATAGAGGGGAGAGGGACCAAATTCCTTTTGTCGACTCTCACCCCCTCAATCAAGGTGGAGGGAATATATTTGGGAAATTTTAAATATTTTTGGCTAAAATTCAGAGGAGAAAAATGGACAATCACAAAAGAAGAGTTGTTGTAACAGGTATGGGGGTCGTTGCCCCCAACGGGATTGGAATCGATAACTTCTGGGATTCCTTAGTCCACGGCCGGTCTGCAGTAAGACGAATTACCCACTTCGACGCCTCCTCCTACCCTTCCCAAATAGCCGCCGAAGTACCGGATTTTGACCCTACAGATTATATGGACCCCAAAACTGCAAAGAGATTGAGTAGATTCGCTCATTTTGCATTAGTTTCATCTCGAATGGCAGTTGATGATTCTGGAATAGATTTAAGTCAGGAAGACCCCTTTAGAACTGGTGTTTTTATTGGAACAGCAATCGGGGGGGGGGACGTTTCGGAGCATTATCATACCGTATTTATGGAAAAAGGGATGAAGAGAATTCCTCCCTATTCGGTATTTTCAATTTCAACTCATTGTGCGAGTGGGGCAATCAGTTGTGAATTTGGTTTGAAAGGGCTTAATAATACTGTTTCCGCTGGTTGTAACTCCGGCTTGGATGCTTGCTACCTCGCTTATAATTCCATAAAGGTTGGGGATGCTGATGTCATCATCGTTGGAGCTGGGGAAGCTCCGATTACTCCGTATATATTTGCTATCTTTTGTGCAAGTGGTTACTTATCAAGAACCAATGATAATCCCATAAAAGCAGTAAAACCATATGATATAGATAGTGATGGGTTGGTTTTAGGAGAAGGTGGCGCTGTTATAATTCTTGAAGAACTTGCACATGCTAAAAAAAGGAATGCAAAAATATATGGTGAAATCATTGGATATGGCGCTACCAATGACGGATATGATCTATTCGGAGCAAACTTGAATGGCTCATCGGCAGCGATATGTTTTAAAAAGGCATTATTAAATGCTCAGGCTGAACCCAAAGATATTGATTATATCAATGCCCATGGTAATGGTTATTTGGATTACGATATCTGTGAGACAGAAGCCATTAAAGAAGCATTCGGGGAAATCGCTTATCAGATTCCTGTTTCTTCCCTTAAGCCTATTACTGGTCAATCTCTTTCTCCAACCGGCATATTTCAGTTAATAGCTTGCCTCTTAGCAATGAGAGATAGTATCATTCCTCCGACAATAAATCACTTTAATCCTCATCCAAAATGTGACCTCAATTATGTGCCGAGACAGTCTATTAAAAAGGAGGTTACAACAGCAACCATGAATGCCCACGGATTTGGAGGAAGACATACTGTATTGGTAGTCACAAAATACTAAAACAAAAACATATAATTTAGGGTTTTAAAATTGAGTCTTATTAGAATAATACTTATCTTTGCTATCTTCGTTAACACTGGGTTGGGCATTTTAGTTTTTTTAAAAAGGTCCACCTTTAAGCAGTTAAATATCACCTTCGCAGTTCTTTCCTGGGCTTCCGCAGGTTGGATTTTGAGTGTTTTGTTGGCGTATTTTTTTGAAGGTCCTTTTTTAAGGTTGTTTTGGGGTAGAGTGAGTTTTGCCACATCAGGGATAATTCCTACAGCATTCCTTCTATTTGCTATCCTTTTTCCAAGAAATCAAAGAACGATTAACTCTTTTAAACTCATTTTATTAAGTTTACCTGCGATATTATTTTTTGTTTTATCATTTTCTAACCAAGTCGTTGCTTCACTTGGCGATGGTCCCCAAATGTTTATTTACGGGTCTTTTTATCCGATCTTTTCCGTTTATTTAACCGGTTATATTCTTTTGGGTTTATTAATTCTGATAAGGACATATAAAAATACTATTGGAGTCGAGAGGCTACAAGTTAAGTACTGTTTATTGGGAATGTTTTTTACTTCAAGCATTGGGTTATTAAGCAACCTGTTTCTCCCGATGGCGGGAGTTTCGAAATTCAACTGGCTCGGTCCCTCCCTTACCATGATTATGGTTGGGTTTACAACCTATTCTATCCTCAAGCATCGGTTGATGGATATTAATATTGTTCTAAAGAAAGGGACAACATACATCCTTTTATTGCTTCTTTTATTCATCCCCTCATTTCTTTTAATCCTCCTTGGCCAGAAGATTTTCTATGGAAAGATAAATTATTTATTTACGGTGATGATGTTTTCGGTCCTTTTCCTGGCGGCTATCTTATTTCACAGGATCAAACCCGGGACCGAAAAGGCAGTGGAGCATCTCCTCTTTAAAAATCGCTATAATTATCGTGAGACTCTGGGGAAATTCAGCAAGGCGATGGTGAACATCTTCGACCTACAATCCCTCTCAGGAAGGATTATCGAGACCATTACTCAGACCATGGGGGTGGATAAGGCTTCACTTTTTTTATTGGACGATGAAAAAAGGGGATATGATTTATTCGAATCGAAGAATATAAAGATGCCCACCCCTACCCCTCTCCTTCCCCAAGGAGCTCCCCTTCCTGGTTATTTACAAAAGATGGGAGAAATTATCGTGAGGGAAGAATTGGCCAAGGGAGCCAATATTCCAGAATTAAATGGTGTCATTCAACAGATGTCTTTGCTGGAAGCAGAAGTTAGCATACCGCTTATCTCAAAAAGACAGCTCATCGGAATTATCAATCTCAGTCATAAATTCAACAAGGATGTCTATTATCAGGAGGACATTGAACTGCTCACCACGCTGGCCAATCAAACCGCCATTGCCATTGAAAATGCAAGGCTCTTTGAAGATCTAAAAAAGTCAAAATCCTATATTCGCAGGGCGGACCGTCTCGCCTCCCTTGGAACCCTTACCGCAGGCCTGGCCCATGAGATCCGCAACCCCCTGGTTGCCATTAAGACGCTTACCCAATTATTGCCGGAACGGCTCGAAGACGAGGAATTTCGAAATCATTTTCTGAGCATTGCCGCAGGAGAGGTGGACCGGATCTCACATCTGGTCAACGAACTCCTGGATTTTGCCAGGCCTTCGAGCCCCAAATTGGAGTTTGAAGATGTCAATAGCATTTTAGATGGAATGATCCTTCTGGTCTCGACGGAGAGCAAGAAAAAGCATATTCATGTCGACAAACAATATGCGCCGGAACTGCCCTCCGTCAAGGTGGATGGAGAACAGATCAAACAGGTCTTTTTAAATGTGTTGCTAAACGCCATTGAAGCGACCCCTGAGAGTGGGGAAATCACTGTAAAAACCCGTTCCTTTTTAAAGCCCGGAGGGGAACCCTATCTTCAGGTCGAATTTAAGGATACGGGTTGCGGCATCCCGCAAGAATATTTAGAGGAAATCTTCAACCCATTTTATACGACGAAAACGACGGGAAGCGGCCTGGGCCTGTCGATCTCCAATCAGATTGTACTGGACCACAAGGGATATATTGATGTTGAGAGTCAGGTGAGCAAGGGGACCTCCTTCTTCATCAATTTGCCTGTGGACCAGAACCGTCCAAGAAGAAGGCAAACCGATCTCGAAACTGAACGGACAACTTTTTTTGAGCGATGATGAACTATCAGGACCTAATTCACTCTCCCATCCTTTCTCCAGGGATTGCCAAACTGGTTCAAAAATCCGCCCTGAACAATGCCCCTGTTTTCATCCAGGGAGAGCAGGGAACAGGAAAAGAGCTGATCGCAAAAATCATCCACCATGCAGGGGATTGGAAACCCTATTTTTTTTACAGGGTGGATTGTCGGATCCTGGCTAAAAATGGGCTCTTTACCCATCTATGCCCCCTCCTTGAAAAGATCCATTTCGGAATGACTCCAGCGACCTTCTTTTTGAACGAGGTTGGGCATCTCAGCCCGATGGACCAGTTCAAACTCCTGGAATTGGTCGAGGACGGACTATTGCAGAACGGAGTGGAGAAAAGGGCCGTTAAAAATATCCGTTTCATCTCCTCTTCTTCGGAAAACTTGAATGAAAAGACGGCACAGGGAACATTTTCGGAGGATTTGTATCTCCGTTTAAAAACAATATTCATCCATCTCCCGCCGTTAAGGGATCGTCCGGGAGAAATCGGCGCCATCGCTCAATATCTCCTTGAAGAGAGCGCCAAACAGTTAAAGATTAAAAGAATGTCCATCTCGAATGAAGTCATCAGGTTATTGGAGCATTACTGGTGGCCTGGAAATCTAAAGGAGCTGGAGCATGTCATCGTCCGTAGCGCGGTTTTATCAGAGGGCGAAAAGATCATGGAAAAAGATCTCTCGATCGAGACCGGAATGGAAAATAATCCTTTTTTCTCCTTTATCAAAAAAGTGGAGACGAGTCCGGCCGAGCCTCCTGAGAATGGATCCCCCAAGAGTCGATCCAGCGGGCTGAATGTCCCCGACGCCTCGGTCTTTTTCCTTGAACTGGTCCATCGCATCAAAAACCCCCTGGTCTCCATCAAGACCTTTACTCAACTGCTGCGGGATAAATTTAATGATGCGGAATTCAGAGACTATTTCTACAGAATCGTCACCGAAGATATCGAAAAAATTGACGGTGTGCTCAATGGCCTTCTCAATTATATCAAGATCAATCACCCGGTCGAGAAGAGGGACACCATTCATTCGATCATCGAAGATGTCCTGAAAAAGCATGGGACACAGATCGAAAACAGGAAGATAAAACTATTCAGGAAGTATGAAAAAGACCTTCCTGAAACCATCCTCCATGAAGAACAGTTGCGATACATTTTGACCTCCTTAATCCAGTATGCCATTCCTTCGATCCCCGTGAGCGGAAGCATCGGTTTTTTAACCAAGTCCCTGAACGATCCCGCGGTTCGCGTGGAAAACGGGGAAGGCAAAACAGTTTCCTCAAAAGAGAAGGGATATATTGAAATCTTGTTGGTTTTCACCGGTTATAAGAAACCCATCGATCCCCTGGATACTTTACTGGGAGTGACTTCTCCCGGCGAGCAGGAATTGACCGATCTGGAGATACGGCTCATCAAGGAGATGATCGAGAGGAACCGGGGGATGATGAAATTCGAAGTCAATGAGAAGAAACTCAGAACCCTGGTTTCCCTGAAATTTCCTGCGGAGAGAAGAAAGGTGATCACTTATCAATCCACTCATTCGCAATAAGGAAGCCAGGAAACCAGGAAAAGTTCAAATTCTAAAACCCAAATTCTTTACTTTTTTTATTCATGGTTTCCTGGATTCCTAAAGAGAAGAAACTCAGAACCCTGGTTTCCCTGAAATTTCCTGCGGAGAGAAGAAAGGTGATCACTTATCAATCCACTCATTCGTAATAAGGAAGCCAGGAAAAATTCAAATTCTAAAACCCAAATTATTTACTTTTTTTATTCATGGTTTCCTGGATTCCTAAAGAGAAGAAACTCAGAACCCTGGTTTCCCTGAAATTTCCTGCGGAGAGAAGAAGGGTGATCACTTATCAATCCACTCATTCGTAATAAGGAAGCCAGGAAAAATTCAAATTCTAAAACCTGACTTTCGCCAGTTATTTAGAATCAATTGATTTTATTGATAAATAGAGTCTATTATGTATAACCTAATTTAGATGAATGCAAGCATCACTTTATAATACGATTAATAATAAGAAT
>Ga0207951_100241_pt1 | contig 33261 bp, 36 predicted proteins | sample Subbio12Aug_8Bad_FD_184830 | JGI IMG/M metagenome (GOLD analysis project Ga0207951, IMG submission 184830) | Serpentinite rock and fluid subsurface biosphere microbial communities from McLaughlin Reserve, California, USA - CR12Aug_8Bad (SPAdes) | ecosystem: Environmental > Terrestrial > Deep... | reverse complement strand
GACTCGTCCATCTGTCGCTAGCCTCACTTGAGGTTCGTGTTCCTCGGGCCAGAGGAAAGCCTTCGGCTTCCTTCAGATTCCGTGTCACCACGGACACCCTTGCCTTAAGCTACGGCTACTGCTACCTTCACCATTCGGGACTTCCACCCTAGAGATAACGCCCATGCCGGGCACACACCAGTGGACAACGCACCAGTGGACAACGCACCAGTGGTGCGTTGCTACGAAAACCCTGCTACCCACCACACCCAACGCATCAAACCAAACAAAAGCGACCACGGGCACCGTCCCCGTGGTAGCGGCGTGACACGGCACGCCGACCCTCCCAGGTCGTAACCACAACCGCCGAGGTCGCCAGCCAATATTTCAGACCTCGTTGGGGACTCTCTCGGCATCGACTTCGCCAAGAAAAGGCATTGTCTAGGTAAGGTGAAAAATATTTTAGCCACCGTTCAAAGTGATCATTTCTCTACACATTTGTGTCGACGCATCAAGGCAGTAAACGCTGTATTGACAAGGACATTGCCGTATTTTCCTCGCGAGGGGCTGTCAAAGTCGGGATTATATCACATTATGACGACCGCGAAACCACAATGAATGGCAAACAAATACCCACCCGAGATGCTAGGATGGGCAGCGTAATTTTATCCCTACGGAAAGGCTATGATATTGCCAGGCGACAGAGCAGTGACAAGAAAATCGCTGGGATCATTGCTAAGGAGTTGCACGATCTGGCAACGGCGCTGGTCTACTGGCTGTACTAGAACCTGTCTACCCAGATACGCCACCTCCTGAAAGTGACCGACATCGTCACTAACTGCAAAGATATATTCTTCGGGCACAATAGTGTAGAGCATCACTCACCGCCTCTGCAAAGTTGACGTAGTTTGGCGAGGGCCTGGGCCAGACCACCCACTTCGTTGATTAGACGAGCCTGAACCGCTTCTTTGCCAATAACTACAGTGCCAATGTCTCGGGCTAGTTCCCCCGTCCTAAACATGAGTTCTCTAAAACATTCAGTACTTATGCCGCTATTATTCACGACAAAACGAACTACCCTCTCCTGCATTTTATCTAGGTACTCGAAAGTCTGCGGCACACCGATAACCAGTCCTGTCAAGCGAATGGGATGAATCGTCATAGTTGCCGTTTCAGCAATGAAAGAATATCGTGCACCAACGGCAATAGGAACTCCGATTGAGTGCCCCCCTCCCAAAACTAAGGAAACAGTAGGTTTAGACATAGTAGCAAGCATTTCGGCAATCGCCAGACCAGCTTCCACATCGCCACCGACGGTGTTGAGGACTACAAGAAGCCCTTCGATTTTGGGGTTTTGCTCAATGGCCACCAGTTGTGGGATGATATGTTCATACTTGGTTGTCTTATTCTGCGGTGGAAGGATCATATGACCCTCAATTTGACCAACAATTGTCATGACATGCAAGTTGCTTTCGGTCGATGGCAGGCGCAACTGACCAAACTCTTGCATGGTCTCGACGTTAGCTGAGGTCGGTGAATCCTTTTCAGATGGTAAATCTTCCGTCTTGGCCCCTTGGTCTAACCTCAAATTCCTTCCCCCTTTGGACATTCACAGATAGTGTGGCTATCCGCGGGGAGAAAATACTCTGTTACAATTTTCCAATCAACCTTAGGGCGTCTTCGACCACAAGGCGTTCAGGCCCCGACATTTCATAGAGAGGCGGCCGAACTGCACCGACAGAAAAGCCCAGACGATTGAGAGCCCACTTGAGGGGAATCGGGCTGGTCGTTGTAAAGAGCCCTTTAAAAATAGGGAAAAGGCGCAAGTGAATTTGCCGCGCGGCCATGACATCCCCACAAAAATATTTTTCGATCATCTCTTTCATTTCACTGCCTACAATGTGGGATGCCACACTCACTACTCCCCTTGCGCCCACGGCGAGCATCGGCAGAGTGAGAGAGTCATCTCCTGAATAGATGAGGAAGGCTTCGCGTACGGAGCGGGCTATCTCGCTGATTTGGTCTAAATTGCCACTCGCCTCCTTCACCCCAAAAAAGGCATCCACTTGGGACAATTTAATGACTGTCGCCGGTGCGAGGTTACATCCGGTGCGGCCGGGCACGTTATACAGCAGAATAGGCACGTCCACGCTCCTCGCCACCGCCAGAAAATGCTGATAAAGGCTGTCTTGAGGAGGTTTATTGTAGTAGGGCGTCACCAGCATAATACCATCTGCTCCATGTAAAACGGCTAGCCGGGAATTTTCGATGCTTTCTCTAGTGTCATTAGTACCGCTGCCCATTAGCACTTTGACCCTGCCGCGAGCGGCTTTCTTGACCGTTTGCAAGAGGAAGATTCGCTCATCTGGACTGAGGGTGGGAGACTCACCCGTCGTTCCCGCCGTAACGATGGTGTCTGTTCGTGAAGCTACTAGGTGTTCGACCATGTTATGAATGGCATCTGCATCAATTTGTCCCTCACCGTCAAAGGGCGTAACCATCGCTGTCATCAAAACACCGAAATCCATTAGTTAACCTCCTATTCGTGATCAAGCTTGAAATGCTGGTGCAATGCCTGTACCGCCCGCTCCATGTCTTTTTCTTCAACAAGGATGGCGATGGTCAAATGAGAGTCGCTGGTCTGCAAAATACGCACTCCGCTTTCCCGCATAGCTAGGACTATATTCGCCATTACTCCGGGAACCCCCCGCATGCCGGCGCCAATGACGCTCACCTTGGCACAGCCCGGCTTATGCACAATGCGGAAGGAAAGATCGCGTAAGACTTCATAGACGATAGGGACATCTTTACTCTCTACAATGAACTTCTTTTCCTCTGGGCTGACATTGATCAGGTCCACACTGACCAGTGCGAGGGCTAATCTACGAAAAATCTCGTACTCCAGGGTACCATCGTCGGCCGGGGTGGCGATAACCACCTGTGATACGCCGGCCAGATGGGCCACTGCCGTCACCGTCTTGCCCAACTTATTCTCGTAAAGGACCGTATTAGTAATGACCGTTCCGCTAGCTTCGCTCATCGTGCTCTTGACCACTAGTGGGATATGGCGTTGCATGGCTAGTTCTACCGCACGGGGATGAACTACCTTCGCTCCTTGGGAAGCCATCTGAAAGACCTCGGAATAATCTAGGGCGCTGAGCACACGTGCCGCGGGCACGAGGCGGGGGTCAGCGGTCATGATGCCCTCCACATCGGTGTAGATTTCGATGCATGCCGCGCCTAAGGCCACACCTAGGGCGGCGGCGGTGGTATCGCTCCCCCCCCTTCCCAAGGTAGTTATATCTCCACCGTCACTTGCGCCCTGAAATCCAGCCACCACCGGCACCACGCCTTGTGTCAATAGATTACGCAAGTAATCCGGCCTCACGGTGATTATCCGCGCATCGCCAAAGGTGGAGTCAGTGACTATGCCAGCTTGCCAGCCGGTAACAGCCTGTGCCTTAATACCACTCTGGCGCAATGTCGTCGCGAGGATAGCTGCCGAGATCAACTCCCCACAGGCCATCACGATATCAAGATCATGCTTTTCGGGTTGCCCGGCTTGCCGGAGAAGGTTTATGAAGGTGTCTGTGGCATAGGGATCACCTTTTCGTCCCATCGCTGAAACGACTACGACGATGTCGTGCGACGCCCTGCCCTCTCTCACTCTTTGGGTCACTTTTTCGCGCAATTCGTCAGTCGCCACGGATGTCCCACCATACTTTTGAACTACAATGCCCATAACTTCCTCCCACCGTCTTCGCTAATCTAATTCGCTCCCCGGAGCACCGGTTGCAACTGCATCCCACGTAGCGCATGCTCTGCGGCATCCGGCAAGAGATTCATATGCGCAACGAGTGAATTCGGCTTAAACTCGGGGTTATCCTGCGCGAAAGGAACAAAGAAAATATTCTTGCTGTTTAGCAGCCTGCCGATATTTGCCGCGTTCTGTCCCAGACCATCATTGGTCGATACGGCAATGAGGACGGGTCTTTGATTTCGTAAATGGGCTTTGACCGCCATAGTTACCACACTGTCAGTGATAGCGTTGGCAATTTTACCGAGGGTATTGCCGGTGCATGGCGCGACAATAAGGAGATCTAATAGTTTGGCGGGGCCAATAGGCTCTGCCTGGACGATGGTTTCGATTATAACATGTGCCTTAGAGACCTGAAGTATTTTTTCCTTCCACATGGCGGCTTCGCCAAACTTTGTATCGACAGTGGCGGCCATTTCGCTCATGATGGGCACTAGTTGAGCTCCACGAGCAGTCAGTTCACGGATCTCAGGCAGGACCGCGGAAAATGTGCAGTAAGAAGCTGTCAAGGCGAAACCAATGCGCTTGTTTATCATTTTACCTCTCCTTCGCAATGTTTTCCACAATAAGACGAGGGAGGACCGCACCGAGGATTTGTCCCGCTGATTCGGGCACACACTTGCCCGGCAGGCCGGGCGCAAGAACAGCTTTTCGCTGTAGTTCCGCCGCTGCTACGTAGTCAATTCCTCCAGGTTTAGAGGCGATATCCACGATTGTAACCTTGGGATTTGCTGCTTGCAAAAGGTCACGGCCGACAATTAACGCGGGTACAGTGTTAAAAACCAGGTCCATGCGAGAAAAAGTTTGCGATAATTCGGCCTCGGGAACCTTGATAAAACCCAAGGCGACAGCCCTAGCTAGGTCGCTGTGCTGTCTTGCAAAGACATAGGTCTCTGCGCCCATATTTTTAAGCAGGTGAGCAAGAATAGTGCCACAACGCCCAAGACCTAAGACCATTGCTTTACTCTGATGGATCGTCTTCTGCGTCAATTCTTGTGCCAAACGCACCGCTCCTTCGGCTGTAGGGACCGCATTTAAATAGGCCAGCTCATCATCGTCTCCGATTTCCACCAGAGTCCAGGCGTATAGTCTGGCCAACTCACGCAGTTTCTGACCAGCCACACCGCTTAATACTAACAGGCCCGGGGCGCTGTAATCCCCGAGGAGCGATGTCGGCTCGTGGCCAAAGTTACTATTGACCGCACCCGTTTCGTCGCAACCCTGCATTGGTAATATCAGCGCGTGACACTCCCGTACAGTTCTTTCCAGATCGCAGTGTAGAATGTCCAGAATAGATGGGAGCCGCTCGACCCCAACCCCATAGAGCCTAGCCCCAAGTGCGAGTAAGCTTGGAATAAAGTGCAGAACCCGCAGGTCACCGCCTACCACGCCGATGCGCAAACCAGCTAAAGTGGCAGCCACAGGCACCCTCCTATCAACTACTGTAACATCACTATATGTTACATGTAACTGCTAGGTGAGAGGAAAAAGAGCCCCCGAACGATACTCAGAGGCCCTTCTTCCCTATGTCGAGGATGATCATGTCCTGCCCTATTTTCTTAACCGCTGTCCAGGAGAGTATGCTCTCACTTCGCCCGCGAGCTAGACCCAACAAACCACGCTTGAAAAGTACAAGAGAGAGTATTTTCCCTGTGCGCGAGTTTATCACCAAGTCGCTGTCACCGAGCAGGCCTAATCGCGAACCGTCGAAAGTGTTGATTATCTCCTTATTGGCGAGCTCACTAAATCTCATGCCGATCACCTCATCTAGTTTTATGATGAAGTCCCGGTCTCTAGAATGCCGCGTGCAGCGCTTTGCGCAGGTTTGGCAATTCCGCTGTCGGTCCAAGGGCACAGAGAGAACTGTGGTTATTAAGTAGCATTGTTCCCGCCAGTCTTTGAATGTCTGCGGGCGTCACAGACTCTATCTTCCTGATGATCTCGGCAGTCGACGTGACCTCACCCAGCAAAAGAAGGCCGCGTCCCATACGGCTCATGCGGTTCGCGGTGCTCTCTAGCCCCATAATTATGGAACCCTTCACTTGCTCACGCGCTCTACTGAGCTCAACATCATTCACCAGGCCAGATTTTAGCGCTCCCAACTCACCGCCAATGGCAGAAAGAAGCTGCTCGGCATTGCGAGGAGAAAGACCGGCGTAAATACCATAGTAGCCGTTCGGCACAAAGGAAGCACTGTATGAGTAGATGCTATACACGAGGCCCATCTCTTCCCGGACTTTTTGAAATAGGCGTGAGGACATCCCAGAGCCCAAAATATTATTGAGCATACCAAGGGTATAGATGTCCTCGTGTTGCCATGGCAAACCAGGGAAACCCAAGCAAATGTGGAGCTGCTCCGTCTGCTTGGCGACTAGGCAGGTCCGCTCTGCATAAGGGATGACCACGGGTAAGCGAACATCAGCCTCAAGATCACGGTGTAGAACAAATTTTTCTTCTAGTAATTCCATTAGTTGTTCGTGGTCAAGATTGCCTGCGGCGGTCACCACGATATTTTTCGGATGATAGTGGCGGCGATAAAAATCCCAACACTTTTGTTGGTCGAGAGCCAAGATACTAGACCTATTACCTAAGATAGGTAAACCCAGAGGGTGGTTAGGCCAGATGGTGGATGCTAAATAGTCATGGATCAGTTCATCGGGGGCATCTTCGTAAAGGGAGATTTCCTCAAGCACGATTTGCTTTTCTTTTTCTACATCAGCAACCTCGAAATTCGGGGCGCTCAGCATATTGCCTAACACATCCACCGCTAATCCCAGATGCTCCATGAGGACTTTGACATAGAAACAAGTGTACTCTTTGGTAGTATAGGCATTGAGTTCGCCCCCAACAGCGTCAATGGCTTCTACGATTTCACGGGCACTCCGTTTTTGACTGCCCTTAAAGAACATGTGTTCAAGAAAGTGCGAAACTCCTTGCTCAGCTTCTTGTTCGTACAGGGTTCCTGAACGGACCCAAAATCCAAGCGCAACCGTCTGCACATGGGGGATGTGTTCACTCGCCACAACTACGCCTGCTCCATTCTTACTAACGCGCATCCTAACCCCTCAATTCACCACATTCGGGCAATTCTCACTCCGGTGTAGAAACGCTTGATGATATCACGGTAGTTATACCCATCTCTAGCTAACCCAAATGCTCCCCATTGTGACATCCCAACACCATGCCCATGCCCTTGGCCGATGAACTCGACGAAAGACGGCTGCCTCGGCAGCAAGACATGATACAAACCGGCGAAATTTCCGACTTCATACGAGAAGGCGGGTTGATAAAGCGGCGCGCTGAAGGGCAGGAGTAAATCATCTAGCTCCCTCACCGAAAATTTGGTGCTACGCATGAGTGTACGGTCTAAAGCTGCTCGCATTTCTCCCGCCGGGACAAATGCTTCTCCAGAGGCTGAGTTGATGCGAACGGAGCCAACATGTCCTGCATCGACCAAGTTATGTACTGCGACCTGGTAGGGATAGTGCGCACGCAATCCCCTCGCCCTGAGCCGTTCAGTAAATTCGTTCCAGGTAATTCTTCTGGTCCAAGTCATGACGGGCTCCTCTGGAATGCTTACCCCTTTCAGGTAGGGGGTCACTCCACCCCACACATGCTCACTATTACGAGTCTGCCCACCGGCATGGGCATGGTAGACGGCGTCAATGACTATGTTTCCATGCAGAATAATTTCGCCCCTGGTTTCCACTACCGCTTGGCTCGAGCGGGGATGCTCACTCGTCAATGCTCCGTAAGCCTGGCAATGAATGGTGCTGCACAGGTCAAAGCCATCAGCCTCATGCCTGCCCCTCTGCCGCACCGCATACGTGCGCGCCGCCAAGGCCTGTGCTTTCAGGGCCTCGAGAGACCATGCGGCGGGCATTTCATTGGGAACTACTCCACGGAGATAATCCTCCATGGACAACACGTTCACCGATGTCAGCATCTCACGTCGATTGGGGTTCAGCACGATCTGGCCACGAAAGGTGGTTTTGGCTACTTTCACTGGGTTTGGCCCAGGATTGACCACTATCGATGCGTCGCGCAAAACAACTGTTTCATCCCGCGGAAAAGTCACGACCAGCACCCGTGGTTGCTGACCCGGCAACCACGGGAGATAAGTGGGAGCAGCTTCCCAAGGGAGTCTTTGATTGGGCTCGGGCGCGAGCAGCTTTAAGTTATATCCACCCGCCATCGATAGCACTCGTGTCGGCCAGTGCGCCATTAACGAGCGCTGCAGCCAGAGAGCAGCATTTTGGGAGGAAATTTCTCCAAGACTAGCTCTCGGCACCATTAATTGCAACTGAATTTCGCCATTTGCAGGTAATACCTTGCTGTGCACTACATCGCTACGCCAAGCAACCTCTCCGCCGCTGAGCGACACCTTGAGATGGCGCTCATTCCATCCGATGGCAACATCCGGATTGGCGCTAACAGCTGGGAGGTTTACGCCCATTGCCAGCATAAATCCCAAGACCAACCACCAAGCTAACTTCACTCGTAACACCTCCTACTAAGGGAGAGGGGATAGCAACTCTCCCAATGTGACCAACACAAACCCCATCTCCTGTAGTGCTGGGATCATCACCTTTAAGGCGCGGGGCGTGTCTTTTGCCGGATGCATGAGGACTATGGCCCCGTTATGAGCGCGCGGTACGATGCGTTGCACTATTTTGTCCACCCCTTGACGCATCCAATCAGCCGTATCCAGACTGCAAAGCACCGTCTGATATCCCAACGAGGCCGCGATTTCGATTACGTCTTGATTAAAGTCATTGTAGGGTGGACTAAAGTACTTGACACTAACTTGACCGACTGCCGCCCTTATAGCTTCCGTTGTGTTCAGTATTTCTTCTTTCACTTTTCCCGCGGCCTGCCTAGATAAGTGCAAGTCAGAGTAGGCGTGGTTTCCCAGTTCGTGTCCGCGTCTATATATTTCCCGCACTAACTCAGGGTACTTACTAACCCACCTACCAACCAAGAAAAAAGTCTTCTTAAGCTGGAAATCATCGAGTATCTCGAGAATTTCCATGAGTTCTTCATTGCCCCAAGCTACATTGATGACAAAGGCCACTTTTCTTTTCCTTGCATTACCGCGATAGATAGGCAGGTTGAGCGAAGGCGCCTCGGGCATGACTGCACGAAAAACATAGGAACGCTCTGTCCCAGGCAGTGCCCCAAGGCAACTAGCTACTGTGCCGGCAATATCAAGTTCGCGTCCGGCTAGGCCCGGTATCACGCCACCCCCCACTTTGTCAAACAAAGGTTGCACCGGGGCAATCGCCAACTGTGCGGCTCTGCCCTCAAGGAGTGTGACAAGGGCTTCCTCGTCTAGATACGCTATGTTATCTCCAGAAAGGGTCACCCCGTGTGCTACACGGGGCAAGTCCGTAACCATACTCGGCCGCAAGAAATTGATAACTAGCGACAAAACCAATACCACGATGGACAAGATTCTGTTGTTATTCATGCCAATCCCCCCTACATCATAGTAGAGTATATGAGGGAGGACTAAAAAAAACAAAGAGCATTGCACAGCAACGCTCCCCTACCTCTAGTCTTAGCTTGATGCACCGCCGCTAGGCTGAGAAGACAACGCTTCCTTACGGGAGGCATCAATGCGACCCATGCGGTCTACGCCAATTACCTTCACCTGTATTTCATCGCCAATGTTGACCACATCTTCAGTCCTGGCTACACGGGCATGATCCAGCTGCGAAATGTGAACCAGTGCTTCCTTGCCCGGCATGAGCTCTACAAATGCGCCATACTTTTCTACTCTGGTAACGCGTCCCGTATACACTTCACCGATGGTCATTTCTCTTGTGAGGTCTTCAATGATCCGCCTAGCCTTCTGTCCCTGTGCCGCATCGATAGAGGAGATGAACACTCTGCCATCGTCTTCAATATCGATTTTCACATTGGTCTCGGCGATAATCTTGTTGATCATCTTACCACCGGGGCCGATGACATCTTTGATTTTGTCCACAGGTATGGTTATGGTGAACATGCGCGGGGCATAGGGGGAAAGTTCCTCGCGGGGAGAATTGATGGCCTCTAGCATCTTGTGCAGAATATGCAAGCGACCGATGTGCGCTTGGGCCAGGGACTCCTGTAAAACGTCGTGATCAAGACCCGCCACTTTCACGTCCATCTGCAGTGCGGTGATGCCCTTAGCTGTTCCCGCAACCTTGAAGTCCATGTCACCGAGGTGATCCTCCATGCCTTGGATGTCGGACAGTACAACATGGATCTTGCCGTCTGTAATGAGACCCATAGCTATGCCGGCGACAGGCGCTTTGATGGGCACTCCAGCTTCCATGAGCGCCAAAGTGCTCCCACAAACGCTAGCTTGGGAAGTAGAGCCGTTTGACTCTAGCACCTCACTCACCACGCGAATGGTATAGGGAAACTCTTCTTCGGAAGGAATCATTGGCAACAGGGCTCGCTCGGCCAAAGCGCCGTGACCGATGTCCCTACGGGATGTCCCCCGTTGGGGTCGCACCTCGCCAACGCTATAGGCAGGGAAATTGTAGTGATGCAGGTAGCGCTTCGATTCATCCAGGCCGAGGTCGTCGATAATCTGAATGTCTGCTCTAGAGCCTAAAGTGACCACAGAGAGCACTTGGGTTTGTCCACGCGTAAATAGACCTGAACCGTGAGTGCGGGCTAATACGCCAACTTCGCAGGTAATCGGACGAATCTCGCTCGGGGTCCTGCCGTCGGGCCTCACTTTTTGCCCCAAGATCTGTTCGCGCACCACACTCTTTAGCAAGTCCTGCAGCAATCCATTAACTAATTTGCCTTGACCGGGAAACACCTCGCTAAATTTGAGCAGGGCATCAGCGATCACCGCAGCAATCGCCTCTTCGCGTGCCAATTTATCAGGGTTCTTGACGACCTTTTCTAGAGCAAGTAGGGCATGTTCTTCCACAGCAGCCCGTATTGCGGCAGGGGCTTCGAAGAGGGGCACAGTGATCTTAGGCACGCCAAGTTCCGCCTGCATGAGCTCTATTAGCGCTACGATCCGCTTGATTTCTTTGTGCCCGAACATGATGGCTTCGATCATTTCGGCCTCGCTGACTTCTAGTGCGCCAGCCTCAACCATCATGATGGCATCTTTCGTCCCTGCGACCACTAAGTTAATGGAGCTTCGCTTGGCCTCTTCAAGGGTCGGGTTTACTATGTACTCTCCATTGACTAAACCAACACTAACGCCCGCTATTGGTCCGGAAAAGGGGATATTTGAAATTGAAAGGGCCGCGGAAGCGCCCACCATGGCGGCAATTTCTGGGGGGTTGTTCTGGTCAACAGATAAAACAGTGGCTACAACTTGGACATCGTTGCGAAATCCATCCGGGAATAAGGGCCGCAAGGGGCGATCAATAAGTCTCGCGGCCAAAGTCGCCTTTTCTCCGGGCCGCCCTTCTCTCCGTAAAAACCCGCCGGGGATCCGACCTACTGCGTACAATCTCTCCTCGTAATCTACCAAGAGAGGGAAGAAATCGATGCCTTCTCTAACATTCCTAGACATGGTTGCTGTCACTAGCACCGACGTCTGACCGTAACTAACTAAGACGGCACCGTTAGCTTGTTTAGCCAGACGACCAGTCTCTAAAGTCATGGTGCGACCCGCAACTGATATCGAATACTCTTTCATGCTCTACCTCCTCAAGCTTTAGTATGCCAAGACAACGTAAAAAGAAAAGCGGGAGATCCCGCTTTGCTCATTAGCGTATTCCAAGTTGCTCCTTAATAGCGCGGAAACGTTCAACATCCTTGCTCTGTAGATAGTTCAGTAAACGACGACGCTGTCCGACCATTTTGTACAAACCGCGCCGTGAATGGTGATCCTTCGAATGCAGTTTTAAATGGTTAGTCAACTCAGTGATGCGATTGGTCAAAATCGCAATCTGTACCTCGGCGGATCCGGTATCGGTCTCATGAGTGCGAAACTTGTCGATGATGGTTCGCTTTTGGTCTTGGCTGATGCTCATAATGCTCACCTCCTCATATTACTATCCAATGGCCATGTAATCCGGCGGAGGAGTCGGAAAAACCCAGCCAAAGGTTACGGTTTATTCTAGCACTTCATAGCAGCATGCGCAAGGCTGTACCTAGTAGCTCTGGCAATGTCCTCACCCACTTGCAGGCGCAGGGCGGTGGGGTCAGGAAATTTCCTTTCCGGACGTAAATAACTTAGCACCGCAACCTCGATTTCTTGACCATACAAATTGCCGGTGGGTGAAAAAAAATGCACTTCGAAGGTTATATCCGCTTGGGGAAATGTCGGGCGTCGCCCTAAATTGCCGACCCCATAACCATATTCCGCAGCATACACAACATACACGCCACTCGGAGGAATCATTTGCTCGGGGGCGAAGTGCAGATTAGCCGTGGGGAATCCAAGTTTACGCCCTCGGCCATCACCTGCCACCACGCTGCCCTGCAGGGAAAAGTCCCGTCCCAAACACTGGCTCACTTCTTTTAAGCTTCCCAGTGAGATTTCGCGTCGCAACCTTGTGCTGCTGACCACTTCCCCTCCGATGATGACCGGAGGCACTTCCACAACGGCAAAGCCGTAGCGCTTCCCCAAGCATCGTAAAGTCTCAACATTGCCTTGTGCTCGATGACCAAAGGTGTAGTTAAAACCAGCGACAAGTGTCGCATCCTTAAATCGGGACCAAAGTACATCGCGCACAAAACTTTCCGGATCGAGGGAGGAAAACTCCACCGTAAAAGGGTGTTCAACCAAGAGGTCAATACCCGAGGCCGCGAATAAACGAGCGCGCTGCTTGCGGGTGGTAATGGTTTGCACCGGCTGTTTACCCAGGGTATGCCCAGGGTGAGGGTAAAAAGTAAACACAGCAGCCAAGGCGCCTTTCTCTGACGCTATTTCGCGAGTTTTATGCATTATTGCCTGGTGACCGAGGTGAACACCGTCAAAAGTTCCAAGACAGACAGCTCCAACCTTAGGGCCCTCTTCTATGGCGGTTATTATCAAGGCAGCTCTACCTCCTGCATCATGACCTTGGTGGGAGACAAAATTCCGGCCTCAACCTGACTTAAGCCCAGAAACAACTCCCCACAAAAAACAGGGCACTCGTCCTTCTCCTCACCATGGTTAACCCGAATTCGTTGTCCCTGTAAGAATCTCTTCGCATCGCTCAAAGAAAGGGTGATGCGTGGCTTGTCAGCCAGCATGGTATTTATGGTCACTAGGTGCAGCAAAGGGTCAAGAGCCAGTGTGTCCATCTTGACACTGTGTTTCTCCATGAACGGTCCGCTTTGCCGCCTTAACAAGCTCCCCATACAGGCGGGCAGCCCTAACTTTTGTCCGATGTCTCGGCAGAGAGCCCGGATATAAGTTCCTTTCGCACACTCAACCTCTAGCGTAGCAATCGCCAAATGTCCCTCCCGTCGCCAATCCGTGAGCATAAGGCTGGACACGGTAACCTCACGCGGCGGAATCTCTGCAACTTGCCCCCGCCTCGCTAACTCATATAGTTTCTTGCCGGCAACTTTGACTGCAGAAAACATGGGCGGCAGTTGAACTTGTTGCCCTAAGAAACCTGGCAGGCAAAGAGAGACAATTTCGCGGTCGACCACATTCGCATCGGCGGTAGCCATGGTTTTCCCTGAAGTGTCATCGGTATCGGTGGCAAGTCCAAGCACTAGCTCGGCGCGATAGACTTTCACGGTGCCTTCGACTAAGGGGATCAGGCGGGTGGCCCGGCCGACTGCAAGTGGTAAAACTCCTTCTGCTGCCGGATCAAGGGTGCCCATATGCCCAACTGCGCGCATGCCAAACAAGCGGCGTACTTGATTTACGGCCGCATGGGAAGTCGGGCCCGGCTCTTTGTATAGATTTATGAAACCGTCAGGCATTATTAAGCACCTCTGCCAGTCGCCGTATGATTTCGTGACGAGCCGCGTCAATGCTCAAAGGCATTGTGGCTCCGGCCGCTGCTCGGTGCCCTCCGCCGCCAAAATGCTCAGCAATTTTACTGACATCAAGCCTTCCTTTAGAGCGCAGACTGACTTTCGTCACCGAGGGGGCCATCTCCTTAAGCAATACTGCTACAGCAGTGTCGGGAATGGCCCGGGCAAAATCAACCATCTCTTCTACTTCATCCGCCTGCACACCACAGTCCTGTGCATCTACTAAAGAAACCTCAAGCAAGGCAATTTTATTATTTTCATGTAAGGATAAGGTGCCCAACGTGCGCTTAATTAGGCAGAGTTCCCCGAGACTTTTCCGCTCTAAGGCATGCTCAACGACTAGGCGGGCATCTGCTCCGCATTCGAGAAGGCGGGCGGCTTCCCGCAAGAGGGTTGGGGTCGTATTAGCATGGCGAAAGAATCCTGAATCAGTGGCCAATGAAGTATAGAGGCAGGTGGCGGTATCTTTGTCAATCGGCCAGTCCGCAGCATCAAGTAGGCGCAATACTTGCTGCCCTACGGCACTGGCGGTACTATCGACCCAAGCATGCCCTAAGGCGCCGGTGTTCGAGGTATGGTGGTCAATATTGATGAATTTTTGCCGCGCCGTATAAGATAGAGGCAAACCTGTCCGGGGGAGGTCGCCACAGTCAAGTACCACCACAAAATCAACGTCAGGGGGGAGGTCTTCAGCTACGGTTATTACGGAGGAAAATTTAAGCAAGAATTCATAGCGCGGTGGGATGCGGTCAAGACAAGCCACATACGCCTCCTTGCCCGTTTGCCGGAGGAGGCGACATAGGGCGATAGAGGACCCCAGTGAATCACCATCGGGCGCAACATGTCCGATGAGCAACACCTTTGTGGCCGCCTTAAGTAAGGAGACAACTTCCGCTAGCGAAGAATTACTTGTTGTCACGCTCAATGTCCTTAAGCAACTTGTTGATGTGAGCACCATGCTCAATAGATTCATCAATCCTAAAGATGACTTCTGGTGTGTGGCGCATCTTGATGCGCTTGCCGACTTCGGTACGGATAAAACCAGTGGCGCTTTCCAGTGCCTTGAGAGTATCCTTCTTTTCCTCATCGGTGCCAAAAACCGAGACGAAGGCCTTGACATGGCGGTGATCACCAGAAATTTCCACACTAGTAATGGTAGCAAAACCAAGGCGCGGGTCCTTAAGCAACCTCAATATGTCGCTAAGTTCCTCTTTCAATTGTCCTTTGATGCGTTCAGTGCGAAACTGCGGCATCAATCGTTCCCCCTCATCCATAGCGTTAGAATATCTCTTCTGTCGCCTCCAGAATAATGCCCTCATGCAGAGCTCTTTCGACAAAGCCAGTGATGGTCGCAAAGGTCTTCTGCACCTCGACACCATTGCCCGACACAACAGCTACAACAAGGCGTGTTCTTTGCCAAACATCTTGGTGGCCGACCTCGGCCACCGAGACATTGAAGGTGCCGCGGATTTTCGCCAGCAGAGACTTTAAAATCGATCGTTTTTCTTTGAGCGAATGCGCCGCGGGAAAATGCAATTCCAATGACAATACCCCGAGGCGGTGCGTCATGGTGTCAAAACTTGTTCTCTGACAAAGGCCTCAATAATGTCGCCTTCTTTGACATCGTCGTAGTTATCTAGACCGATCCCGCACTCATACCCTGACGCCACTTCTCTAGCGTCATCCTTAAACCGCTTGAGCGATCCTATTTTGCCCTCGTAGATTATGATTCCGCCCCGCAAGAGTCTTACACCTGCTTGACGCGTAATCTTTCCCTCGGTAACCATAGAGCCGGCAATTACGCCGGAACCGGTAACACGAAATACGACCCGTACCTCTGCCTGCCCAATGACGTTTTCCTTGAACACAGGGGCAAGCATACCTTTGAGTGCGGCCGTAATATCGTCTAACACTTCGTAAATTATGCGGTAGAATCTCACGTCCACTTGTTCCTGCTCAGCTGCCTTACGGGCATTGGCCTCGGCGCGCACGTTAAAACCGATGATGATGGCATTAGAAGCCTTAGCGAGCAAAATGTCGCTCTCATTGACCGGACCGACTCCGACATGAATGACTTTAACTTCTACTTCGCGATTGTTCAGTTTTTCTACGGCAGGCTTGAGTGCCTCCACCGAACCTTGCACATCGCCCTTGATAATCAAGTTTAAGTTCTTCATTTGGCCGGCCTGAACTTGTTTGAAAAAGTCATCCAGGCTGACCTTCTGCACCGGTCGCTGCATGTCTATTCTGCGCATCTCGGCCGCCTTTTCAGCCATAAGGCGCGCCACCTTATCATCTTTCACCACAACGAACTCATCGCCGGCTTGGGGCGCCATGGAGAGACCATGGAGCTCAAGCGGGGTCGATGGACCGGCTTTTTTTAAGCGCTTGCCCTTGTCGTTGACCATCGCACGAACGCGGCCATAGGCAGAACCCGCCACTACGGCATCGCCTACATTTAAGGTTCCCTTTTGAATGAGCAAAGTGGCGATGGGACCCTTCCCTTTATCGATATGCGCCTCAATGACGATTCCTCTAGCAGACCTGTCTGGGTTCGCCTTAAGCTCCAAGACCTCGGCTACTGTGAGCACGGCAGCCAAAAGGTCATCGATACCCTGGCGCTTTAATGCGGATACGCCAACAAAAATAGTGTCCCCGCCCCATTCTTCGGTGACAATGCCATACTCGGTGAGCTGCTGCTTAATGCGCCCCGGGTCGGCACTTGGCTTATCCATCTTATTGACAGCCACAATGATGGGTACATTGGCGGCCTTGGCATGATTTAACGCTTCTATCGTTTGCGGCATGACGCCATCATCAGCCGCCACAACCAAAATGGCAATGTCGGTAACTTTTGCTCCGCGGGCACGCATCTGGGTAAAGGCCTCGTGCCCTGGGGTATCCAAAAATACAATTTTATCATCGCCCAAGTCGACTTGATAAGCGCCGATATGCTGGGTAATGCCACCGGCCTCGGACGCGGTAACATGGGAACGACGAATGCAATCTAACAGAGATGTCTTGCCATGGTCGACATGACCCATGACTGTCACTACCGGGTAGCGTCGCCGCATGCTCTCAGGTAGGTCCTGGTCTTCGTCAACGACATCTTGCAAAACTGGAGGAAGTTTAATTTCGAGCTTGAGATTTATTTCGGAGGCCAAGATGCCGAGGGTGTCAAAATCAAGATGCTGGTTAATAGTGGCCATAAACCCAAGATGCATCAATTTAGTGATGATGTCGCCCACCGAACGCCCAGATAATTTAGCAAACTCTCCGACGGTGACGGGGTTTTCAATATGAACCACCCCTATGGGCGAAGCGCTAGGAGTGGGCGAGCCATGGCCGCCACCATGCTGTGGTCTGCGCCCCTGGGGCGCCATTTTGCGGTTGACTATATTTGCCGCGGGCTCAGCATGCCGCTTATCTCGCGGCTTATCGGCAGCTTTCTTTGGTGATTGTGAAACAGGGGGCGCCTTGGCTTCACCGTGGCGCGAAGGCATTGGCACGGGAGGCAGCGGGAGATCAGGAATTGGCTGCGCTTCTACCACCACTACCGGCGCGACCTTCTCTTCTGCGGGAGCCTTCAGCACTAATGGACGCTTCTTGCGCTGCTTCGTGATGACCTCTCGGATGACATCGGCAACTTGTGTGTCGACCATGCTCATCGGATTAGAAATGTTAAGTTTGAGCTCCCGGAGAGCCTCTACTAAGGTCTCTGCCGGCAATTGTAGTTCCTCAGCTAGTTCGAATATTCTTATTTTGGACAACTAGGTCCACCTCCATTGTTCAGGCTCAATTCCCATAAACGGCGGCCGAAATTTGGATCGGCTATGACCACTGCAGCTCGCCTGCTCTTGCCGATGGCATTACCCAATTCAGCCTGCGAGGAGATGGTAATTAGCGGGATAGAATTTTTTTCTGCTATTTTACGATACTCCGCGGCTACTTTTAGCTCAGTATCCACGGCAACTATGAGCAATTTCGCTTTTCCCTTGCGAAGAGCCTGGAGGCAAGCCATGGTGCCACTGGCAACAGCGCCTGCGCGTTGAGCCAGCCCTAAAAGCTGCAAAAATTTATCCTGCACCTTGCATTTTCTCCCGCAACCGCGCGATGACCTCCGCTGGTATCTCTGTTTGCAGCCCCACACCCATCCTATTTGCCTTCAATGCCGCTTCTAGGCACGACAGATTTGGACACAGGTAGATCCCGCGGCCATTTTTTTTGCCGGTGTAGTCAATATCCACCTGCCCGAGCGGATCTCTAACCACCCGGATGAGCTCGCGTTTGGGTTTGGCTAGGCGACACCCCACACAAGTGCGTTCTGGAACATGCTTGTTCTTCATTTTGTCACCCCTGTTGCAGAGCTTGACTCTCACTCTTAATGTCGATCTTCCAACCAGTCAACTTGGCCGCCAGCCTTGCATTTTGGCCTTCTTTGCCGATGGCCAAGGATAATTGATAATCCGGGACCACTACCCTAGCGATCTTGGCCGTCTCATCAATCTCAACGCGGACGACCTTGGCCGGGCTTAAAGCATTGGCCACATACAGAGCAGGGTCACTGGTGTAGGCGATGACATCGATCTTCTCATTGCCAAGTTCGTTGACGATGACCTGGATGCGCATGCCCTTTTGCCCGACGCAGGCGCCCACAGGGTCGACGTTTGGGTCGCGCGAGCTGACTGCGACCTTGCTGCGACTACCAGCCTCGCGAGCAACCGATTTCAATTCGACAATCCCATCATGGATTTCCTCTACCTCTAGCTCTAGGAGACGCTTCAACAAGCCAGGATGGCTACGCGATACCGTAACTTGGGGTCCTTTGGTGGTCTTGCGCACCTCAAGGACATATGTTTTGAGGCGTTGCCCAGCGCGATAAACTTCGCCGGCTACCCTCTCGGATGGAGGCATCACGGCCTCTACCTTTCCTAAGTCAATGATGACGTTGCGCGCATCCGCTCTTTGTACTATGCCCGAAACTATGTCACTCTCGCGATTGGTAAATTCCTCATAGATAAGACCTCGCTCTGCCTCTCGAATACGCTGCACCACGATCTGTTTGGCAGTCTGAGCGGCGACGCGGCCGAAGTTCTTGGGCGTAACTCGTTCCTCGCAGATATCTCCGCTCTGGTACGCCGGATTAAGCGCTTTAGCATCTGATTGGGAGATTTCGGCAAGAACATCAACCACCTGGGGAACCACACGCTTCAGGGCATAAACTTGAATTTCACCGCTGTCCCGGTCAACGTGAACCCTGACGTTTCCAGTTCCGCCAAAGTTCTTTTTGTAGGCCGACACCAGTGCCGTCTCTATGGCCTCAAATAGCACTGCTTTGTCTAGCCGCTTTTCTCTGGCTAGAAAATTTATGGCATCAATGAATTCACTGCTCATTGCCTGGCTTCCCTCATTTCATATCAAAAACTAACTTGGTTTTTCTGATCAGCGCGACCGGTAGAGTTACTATTTCGCCGGAAGTCAAGTGCACCAACACATGCTCACTTTGTCGGCCCTGCAAAATACCTGTACACTCCATTTTACCACAAAATGGCTCGAAAAGCCATAGGGTGGCAACTCTGCCCTGGAAGACGTCGAACTCATGGGGCCGTTTGAGCACCCGGTCTAGTCCCGGAGAGGAGACTTCGAGGGTGTAGGACTGGGGAAATATTTGCGTGTCTTCCATCTCATGCCCTAAGGCATGCGTGACGGCTTCACAATCAGCAATGCTGACTGAACCACCTCGCTTGGCTATAAAGACTGCCAATCTCGCTCCACCCCGTGCACTCTGCCATTCCACGTCGACTAATGACAAGCCCAAGGCTTCCACTACGGGCATGAACAACGCAAATATGTGATCAAGTGAGGGTTGCATAGATACACTCCTAACCGAACTACTTCTTGATGCTACTTCCTGATGAACGAAAGAGTGGGATGGACCCACTCTCTTACGCACACATCATATCACACGAGGCAGCGACGATGCAAGCACAGGGCTCATTAGGTCTCATCCACGCTATACATCCCGGGTATGTCCAACAAATCAGTGATGACCTGGAGCAAGGTCACCGTGCTCGGCAGTTTGACCTCCAGTTGGACTTGCACACGTCCTTCCTCAACCTGGACATGGCTTGTGCAGATATTACGCACACTGACTCCTCTCCTACCCAAGGCTGTGCCGATTCTACCTAGTTGCCCGGCCTGGTCCGACATGATCAGGTTCAAACGCACATAGTTGGCACGGTGCAGGTAGTACCGTTCAATGCGCGTGAAAAACACTAGGGTAATATAGACTAGCAAGGTAGTCGCCACCGCGCCGACATAGAACCCGGCGCCACAGGCCAATCCAATGGCGGCCACCACCCACAAGGAGGCGGCCGTTGTCAGCCCCTTAATGCTCAGTCCTTCTTTCATGATCGTACCTGCCCCTAAGAAGCCAATACCACTCACTACTTGGGCAGCTAGGCGGGCGGGATCATGTGGCCCGTCCACCCCCAGAAAACCATAGATGGAAATTAGCATAATCAAGGTGGAGCCCACGGCCACTAGGACATGGGTGCGAAACCCGGCAGGTCGATTCAAGCCTTCACGCTCGAGTCCGATCAACCCCCCGAGGAAGCAGCTGACGCTCAAGCGAATAACTAGGTCCAGATCCGTAATCATGGTGTCGCCCGCCCTTTTCGCCCTAATGCCTGAAAAATTTGCCAGTACATACGCAGGCGGGAAATAGCACCACGCACTAAGCCGCTTTTCTCTTCCTTCATCACTTGGGTTACGTTATGGAGCAAAATCTCCTCTACCGGTACCCCGGTGGCCTGCAAATGCCTGTTGACCACTACTTCAACACCCCACCCGGCTGTAGAAAAGTCTGGCATTTGCGACAAGACGCTCCTCGACAAGGCGCGTTGCCCGGACAGAAATGGTGCGATTTTTTGCGCCAAATCGGTCGCCAAACGTCCCTTGCCAAAGAGGCCCAAGGTAACTTCGACCCGACCGGCTATGATTGGTTCCAACATGTGCGCAACGTGCTCCTTGGTTAACCCAATGAGATCAGCATCAAGAAAGAGATAGACATCTCCCGGCACCGAGGAAAGGCCAGCCTGCATAGCCCCGCCTTTGCCACGATTTTCTGGGAGGGCGATTACGGTCGCGCCTGCGGAGGCCGCCACCTTGGCCGTGCGATCCTTAGATCCATCGCTGACTACCACCACTTCCGCGACCAAGGCACATTGCTTGGCGGCGGCAACTACCGCACCGACGGTCTTTTCTTCATTAAACGCCGGAATGATGACAACGCAGCGCATGCCATACCCCCCCCTAATTCGTCAGATTGAACGCCATCTGGCGAGCCTCGGCAACCAACCGAACGGCTGCCGATTCTAATGGTAAGATGTCAACGATTTGCCCACGGCGAAACAACACCGCCTTGTCTTGGGATAGGGCGATACCGAGATCAGCCTCCTTGGCTTCTCCCGGTCCATTAACTGCACAGCCCATCACGGCAATTCGCAAAGGTATCATAGCGAGGTCCTCGAGCTCAAGCTCGACCCGCTCTGCCAAAGAAATGAGGTCGCCCGCAGTCCTTCCGCAGGTTGGACAACTGACAATGTGCAGCTGCTTAGGGTAAAGACCCATACTCGCGAGAATCTCCTTGGCCACGACTACTTCATCTAGGGGATCGGCGGTCAACGAGACCCGCAAAGTGTCGCCGATACCCTGACTAAGGAGCAAGCTTAGACCGACCGCCGTGCGTACCGCCCCTTTGAGACGCGTGCCAGCCTCGGTAATACCAATGTGGAGAGGAAATCTGGATGACCTTGAAAACAGCTCGTTGGCTCGCACCGTTTTTAACACATCCGATGATTTTAAGGAGAAAACTAAGTTCGCAAAACCCCAGGCCGTAATTTGCCTTTCGTATTGAAGCGCCGCCTCAACCAGCGCCTCGGCCGTAGGTCCCCCATACTTGGCGAGGATTGAGCTCGGTAGCGACCCGGAGTTAACCCCTATGCGTACCGCCGCCCCGCGGCGCGAGGCAGCAGCGATGACTTCTTTTACTTTGCTGTTACTGCCGATATTGCCGGGGTTAATGCGAACTTTGGCTACGCCCATTTCTAGGGAACCTATGGCTAGACGATGATCAAAGTGGATATCGGCCTCAAGTGGTACCGGAGATTTGCTGACCAATTCCGCTAGAGCTTTGCGGGCCTCATCATGGGGCACAGCTATTCGCACCAGGCCGCACCCCGCCCTGCTCAGCGCCACTATCTGTTTCAATGTATTTTGTACATCCTCAGTAGCTGTGTTTGTCATCGACTGAATGACAATCGGTGCTCCACCACCAATAATTAGACCACCCACTTGCACAGGTACGGTGTCTTGCCGCGGGTACATACGCTCACCCCTAAAAGATGTTCAAGCGCTGTAGGTCTTGATAGGTAATCAGGACGATCAGAACCATCAGCATGATAAAACCAATGAAATGAATCATGTTCTCCTTGTCGGGGTTGATGGGTTTGCCCCGTAACCCTTCGATAGCCAGAAAGATCAATTTACTGCCGTCTAGCGCTGGGATAGGCAGCAAATTGAACATCCCCAATTGGATGCTGATGATAGCGGCGAAGGACAAGAGATTGGCCAATCCAGTGCGAGCGACCTCGCCAACCATGACCACCATGCCGATTGGTCCGGCACCTTCGGCCGGCATTCTGCCGGTGAGCATCCTGCCCACAACACCGATAATCTCTGCAGTGAACCACAGCATGTCCCTTGTCCCCAAGTACAGGGCTTTTAGGGGCCCATGTCTGACATTGGCTGGGGAGACACCTACCAATCTGCGGCCGCTAGCTTCGTCAACACGTGGGGCGATGGACAGGGTCATTTCTTGTTCCCCGCGAAGGATTTCAACTGCAATTGTGTCGGTAGTGGTACCGGCAATGGCTTTCTGCAAATCACTCCAGTTGGCAATATCACGGCCGTCAATGCGCACCACCCTATCCCCCACCGCAAGACCGGCATCTGCCGCCGGCCAGCTAGGGGTAACCGAGCCAATGAGAGGCTCGGAAGAAGGGACGCCGAAAGCCATGAAAATGACCGCAAAAATGAGGGCCGCAAGGACAAAGTTCATCATGGACCCACCTGCGACGAAAATCATGCGTTGCCAAACAGCCTTCTTATCATAGCGTTGTTCGTCGGGGATGGACACCTTTCCTTGCTCTTGCTCTTCACCCGCGACGCGGAGAAAGCCTCCGATAGGCAGCATGCGCAAAGAGTATTTAGTGTCCCCCCTCGTAATGGATAGTAAAACAGGCCCCATTCCCAGAGCAAACTCGTGCACTAACATGCCCGAGGCCTTTGCCGTCAAAAAATGTCCCAACTCATGAAAGAACACGAGCACCCCAATTATTACGATGGCCATCAAGATAACCAACTCTACACCGCCCTCTGTTTGATTGTCGCAGCAGTCTGTCGGCGAGCCCACTCATCAATGGCGAAGACCTCAGATAAAGCCTCTGCTTTTTTTGGCATTTGTTTGGCGAGTACCGTCTCCACCACTTCGGCAATGGCCAGGAAACCCGTTTCCCCTCGCAAAAAACTAGCCACCGCCACCTCATTAGCGGCATTGAGCACGGTAGGATAGGCCCCTCCCCTCCTACCAGCCTCAATTGCTAGCGTCAGGCAGCGAAAAGTGCTTAAGTCAGGTGCAGAAAAACTCCATGACGTGCCCGCATAGCGATTGACCACATAGTCCGCCGGCCAGCGCTCTGGAAAAGACAGGGCCAGCTGGATAGGAAGACGCATGTCTGGATAACTACATTGTGCCATTTGCGCCCCATCTACAAACTCCACCAAGGAGTGAACAATGCTCTCAGGGTGCACTAGCACCTCGATATCGTCATAAGAAAACTCGAATAGATGATGCGCTTCGATAATTTCTAAACCCTTGTTCATCAGCGTGGCTGAGTCGATACTAATTTTGCCTCCCATTTTCCAGGTAGGATGGGCAAGGGCCTGTGACACCGTGACTTCTTGCAGTTCTTTCTTGGACCGACCGACAAATGGACCACCCGAGGCGGTTAGAATTAGTTTGCTCACCGCCCTACGTGGCCAAGCAAGCATGGCCTGCCACAGGGCAGAGTGCTCGCTATCTACGGGCAGTATAGCCGCACCATGCTGCTTAGCCAGGGTCATCAGAAGGTCACCGGCAGCAACCAAGCTTTCCTTGTTGGCCAAGGCTATCAATCGCCCGCGTTCGGCGGCAGCTACAATCGGACCTAGGCCTGCCATCCCACTGATAGCCGCTACAACCACATCGCAGGGTGTTTCTCGGACCAGCTCGGTCGCCGCGTCTTGGCCACTATAAATTACTAGGTCAGGATATAGCGCGCGCAGGCGTAGCGCACACTGGATATCTTGGACCGCTACCGATTGCGGACGGAAAACTGCCACTTGCTCCATGAGCAGCTGGCACTGTTGGCCCACAGCGAGACCCACCACCTGCAAATACTGCTGTTGCTTCAGCACTACATCGAGGGTGGCTTTGCCTATCGAACCGGTGGAACCAAGCACGATGATCTTTTTCATGCTATACCTGTAGTCGCCGACCACAGCCAGTATACTACCGCCGAGGCATACATCATTGAGTCAAGCCGATCCAGAACCCCGCCGTGCCCAGGAAAGAGTGCTCCGGAATCCTTGACCCTAGCGTATCGTTTCAGTGCCGACTCGACAAGGTCTCCGAGATGAGCAGCGGAAGCAATGACTAAACCTAAGAAAAAGGCAGGCACAAGACCGATATTCAAATGGCTCCTCATGTATAGTATGACGAACAAACTACATACTAGACCGGCCATGGCCCCTTCAAGACTTTTCTTAGGAGAGACGGAGGTCCACATTCTAATTCTACCAAACCTGACGCCAAAAACGTAGGCCGCAGCGTCATATACCCAGACCGCCACCAGCGGAATGATGGTCCATGCCCATCCGGCATGCAAGCGAAGTAGCAACATATTGCCAAGAAGAAGTGTCGGGTATAAGATGATCAGCAAATTAGCCCCTGCTGATACAAGATTGAATTTAGGGAAATCCAACAGTTGACGAGTCAGAACAACCACTGCCCCACTTACCACGACCTGTAGGGCCATGTCTTCAAGACCGAGCAAGATCGCGCCCAAATATGCAACCGGGAACAAGTAGTTTAAGCGCGAAAAATGTATCTCGTTCGCCAGTAGCAAATTGCGCCCTTCATATATAGCCAGCACACCAAGTACTGCCAGTAAAAGCGCGAAGGGCTGTCCTCCCGCATAGGTGAGCAGTACGGCGATGGGTAGGGCCACTAAGACAGTAATTATGCGTTTAATCACGGCCGGCCCCCCTATCAAGTAATCCTCCATGGCGGCGCTGGCGCTTCTGAAATTCTGCTACAGCATCTCTAAATTGCCGAGCCCCAAAATCCGGCCAATAAGTGTCGCTGAATACAATCTCCGCATAAGCGCACTGCCAAAGGAGGAAATTGCTCAGCCTCTTCTCCCCTCCGGATCTAATGAGCAAATCTGGGTCGGGCATGTCTGCAGTGTAGAGGCACTTCGCAAAGGCACTTTCATCACCGCTCCCATCGGGGAAACGCAGCGCATAGAGCTTGGCCGCGCGCAATATTTCGGCCCGCCCGCCATAGTTCATGGCTAGGTTTACCGTAAGTTTGGTGCGCTCATTAGTGGTAGACATAGCCTCGAGTAGTACCCGACGAGTTGTTTCAGGTAAACCCGACATATCACCGAGAATATTTAAGCGCAATTCGCGTTCCTCGAAGAACTTGCGTTCCTTGCGCCAAAATTCCTCCGGCAAGCTCATAAGATATTCTACCTCTGCTCGCGGCCTCTGCCAATTTTCGGTAGAGAAGGCATACAAGGTAAGGTACTGTATATTAAGAGCGGCACACTCCTCAATTGCTATCCTAGCGGCCGATAAGCCAGCTCGATGCCCTGCCATCCGTGGCAGACCACGTTTCTGTGCCCAACGACCATTGCCATCCATGACAATAGCCACATGACGCGGTATTTTATCAACCATGTTGTTCCCCCTATATCAAAAAACCCCTGGCGAGAGGGGTCATGGGTTATATTTCCATGATTTCTGCTTCTTTTGTGAGCAGAACTTCTTCCACTTCTTTGATGTGCTTGTCCGTGAGCTTTTGTACTTCTTCCTGGGCTTTCTTAGCTTGATCTTCAGAAATTTCGCCGTCTTTTTCTAGCTCTTTGATCATGTCATTGCCATCACGGCGCAGATGTCGCACGGCAACACGCCCGTCTTCGGCCTTCTTTCTCGCCACTTTAACTAGTTCGCTGCGGCGCTCCTGTGTTAAGGCCGGGATTGTCAAGCGAATAACTGTGCCGTCAGTGTTAGGAGTTAGCCCGAGATCGGACTTCTGAATAGCTTTTTCGATGCTCTTGAGCAGAGATTTATCCCAAGGTTGAATGACCAACAAACGTGCCTCAGGCACGGTAATAGTGGCCACTTGAGCCAAGGGCGAGGGAACACCGTAATATTCCACAGTAATTTTTTCTAACAGTCCGGGATTCGCCCGACCTGCGCGGAGTCCCCCGAGATCTTTCTGCAAGGCTACCACTGTTTTTTTCATTTTATCTTCTAGTTCCTTGACAATCTCCTTGATCACTTAGTGTCCCTCCTTACATATGTTCCAATGTCCTCGCCGAGCGCGGCACGAGAGATATTGTTAACATCTTCCAGGCTAAAAACCAATATCGGGATGTTATTAACCATGGAGAGAGAGGTGGCCGTGGCGTCCATGATCCCTAAGTTCTGCTGTAAAACATCGATGTATGACAATTCCGTATATCGTATGGCATCGGGGTTCTTGCGAGGATCGCTATCGTATACACCATCAACCTGGGTTGCTTTTAGAATAATCTCTGCACCAATTTCGGCCCCACGTAGGGCGGCGGTGGTGTCTGTAGAAAAATATGGGTTACCTGTACCGGCGGCAAAGATTACAATGTATCCTTTTTCGAGATGGGTGATGGCTTTGCGGCGAATATAAGGCTCTGCTACCTCCCTCATCTCAATAGCCGTCTGCACCCGGGTTGATACCCCCAGTTTCTCAATAGCATCCTGCAAGGCGAGAGCGTTGAGCACTGTGGCTAGCATACCCATGTAATCTGCTGTAGCGCGGTCCATGCCCTTGGCACTGCCGACAGCTCCACGCCAAATATTGCCTCCACCGACAACCACGGCGAGTTCCACGCCACGTCGCCTGATTTCCACTAGCTGCTCGGCCACCGCAGCAATCACTTCACTGCTGATGCCGTAACCTAATTCCCCGGCAAGGGCCTCACCACTCAACTTGAGGATCACCCTACGATACTTAGGACAGTCCATCCTTATCCCTCCTTTGAGACCCCAATTATGCGCATCGGAAAAAAGGAACACCGAGGTGTTCCTTTTTCACTAAGCTTCAGAGCGCTTTTGCAGACCTTCACCCATTTGGAAGCGAGCAAAACGGCGCACCGCCATGTTTTCACCAAAAATGGCAACCTTGGATTGAATATATTCTTTAACGCTCTGATCGCCTTCCCGCACGAAGTTCTGCTCCATGAGGCACACCTCAGCAAAATACTTCTCCAGCCGCCCCTCGACCATTTTGTCGATGATCTTCTCGGGTTTCCCCTCGTTGATGGCCTGAGCCCTGAGTATTTCTTTTTCATGTTCTATAATGTGGGTGGGCACTTCCTCGCGGGTGATGTACTGCGGGTTAGCAGCGGCGATTTGCATAGCCATATCCCGTACCAAAGCGCGAAAATCTTCATTCTTCGCTACGAAATCAGTCTCGCAATTCATCTCGACTAATACGCCGATGCGCCCTCCACCGTGGATATATGACTCGACGATGCCCTCACTGGTGATGCGACCAGATTTCTTAGTGGCTGCGGCCAGGCCCTTCTCGCGCAAAAATTCCACTGCTTTTTCCATGTCACCACTAGTCTCTGAGAGCGCCTTCTTGCAATCCATCATGCCTGCGCCAGTGCGTTCGCGGAGTTCTTTAACAAGACTTGCTTCAATTTTGGCCATAGTAGGAGCTCCCTTCTTGCCTGTAGATAAAACGGCTATTCAGCCAGTTGCTCGCCCTGCCGTGCTTCCAGCACTGCATCGGCAATGGTCGCAGTGATGAGCTTGACGGCTCTAATAGCATCATCGTTGCCTGGAATAATGTAGTCGATTTCATCCGGGTCACAGTTCGTATCGACGATCGCCACAATGGGAATGCCCAGTCGGCGCGCCTCGGCGATGGCGTTCTTTTCCTTGCGCGGATCTATGACAAAGAGGGCGCCGGGGAGCCCATGCATCTTTTTGATGCCCCCGAGAAATTTCTCTAAGCGCTCCATCTCTTTATACAGGTTCACTACCTCTTTCTTGGGTAAGGCCGAGAATGTTCCATCTTCGCGCATGCGCTCGAGATCGTGCAATCTCTTAACCCGCTTCTCGATGGTTTGGAAGTTAGTGAGGGTGCCACCCAACCAGCGCTGGTTGACGAAAAACATGTTACAGCGGACGGCTTCATCAACCACAGCCTCCTGTGCCTGCTTCTTCGTCCCCACAAAGAGGATGCTCTCGCCATTTCTAATTACGCTCTTGATGAAGGAATAAGCCTCCTCGAGCTTACGAACAGTCTTTTGCAGGTCGATAATGTAGATGCCATTGCGCTCCATAAAGATATACGGAGCCATCTTGGGATTCCAACGCCGCGTTTGGTGCCCGAAGTGCACACCAGCCTCGAGCAGTTGTTTCATGCTGACTACTGCCATGGTAATACCTCCTTTGTTTTTCCTCCGCACCCGTCATGTAGGAAAGAATCCCCTGCCGGGGACACACCTTTGCCCATCGGAGTGCGTGTGTAGTTTAAACACCGAAAGTCAGTATAGCATACCCATTAACAACAGGCAACTTTTAGTGATCTTTTTTGGCTAATTCCTCGAGTAGCTTGTTATTCAATACCTTGATATAGGTGCCCTTCATGCCTAGGGAACGACTGACAATTACCCCGGCGCTCTCGAGCTTGCGCAAGGCATTGACTATGACCGAGCGAGTTATCCCCGCCTGATCAGCGATCTTGCTCGCCACGAGCAGACCCTCTTGCTCACTGCCTAATTCGCGCATAATGTGCTCAATGGCCTCAAGCTCGGAATACGACAAGGTGTCTACTGCCAGCTCTACGACGGCGCGCTGGCGAGACTCTTGACTGGCGACCTCTTGTCTGGCCCGAAGAAGTTCCATGGCCAAAATAGTCGCGCCAAACTCAGCTAGGGCCACGTCATCGCTACTCAAGGGCTCATCGAAGCGCGCAATCAACAGTGTTCCCAACCGTTCTCCCCTACCAACGATGGGGATAATGCTGGTCAGCTTGTTGGTGTGCTCGCATACGGATTCATCAAAGACGCAACTCTCTGTCTCCCGACAATTGATGTTGCTCTCATGGATGCCCATGAGCTTGTCATTGTAATCAGCTGGGAAGCGTCCGGAACGGACATGACGCTTTAAGAGGTCGCAATCATATTCGTCAATGAGCGCAACCCCGAGGAGCTTGCCCCGCGTGTTAAGGATATAGGCATTAGCAGTAAACACCTGACTAAACAGCTGTGCCAGGTCGCTAAACCTCACCGTCTCTCCGGCTGATTGCCGCAACACCTTGTTCAATTGGCGAGTCTTATCAAGAAAATTCACAATACTTACCTCCGTCTATAAATTTCTCTTTCGGAAACAATAACGCGGCTTCCGGCGCGCTCGAATCGGGCAGAGAACACTCCTTAGTTTCAACTACGCACGGGGATGAGCCATGTTGTACACTGCCCTGATTCTTTCGCTAGTCACATGGGTGTAAATTTGCGTCGTAGATACCGAAGAATGACCTAGCAGTTCCTGAACAGAACGCAAATCAGCTCCGTTATCTAGCATGTGAGTGGCAAAAGAATGGCGTAGGCTATGGGGGGCCGTTTCCCCGGGCAAGTTGGTGCGCTTTAGGTGTTTATCAAGAATCCTCCCGATGCTCCGCTGCGAAAGGGGATGCCCCGAGTAGTTGAGAAAAAAATGAACAACATAAGGATTAGCCAAGAGCCTTGGTCGTACTTCCTCCAGATAGCGCAAGAGACAATCTCCCGCAATTCTCCCAAAGGGAACCTGTCGCTCCTTTCCGCCCTTGCCCATCACTCTGAGGGTACGAGAGTACCAATCGAAGGAGTCAAGCCTGAGGCTAACGATTTCGCTAGCCCGACAGCCGGTAGCATAAAGCAATTCCAAAAGCGCGCGATCTCTCCGTTCAAGTAAGCAATCCTGAGGGGATGCAAGAAGCTTCTCCATGTCGGGACGGTGCAAGAAAAGCGGCAAGGCTCTTCTTCGGCGAGGCAAGGAAATTTGACGGGCAGGATTGCCTTCGATGACTTGTTCCCGCTGCAAGTAGGCAAAAAAGGAACGCAAACACGATATCTTCCTTGCTCCGCTGCTTTTTGCGTAGCCCTGTTTGTACAAATGGGCTAAGAAACTCCGCATATCCACCCGGGAAACGTCCTTGATGTCCTTGTCATCACCAAAAAAGTGCGTGAACTGCTCCAAATCGTGGGCATAGCTCGCAATCGTTTTCGGCGAAAACCCTTTATCCGCAGACAGGTTCAGAAGAAAACCGCTGATATGTTTTTCCATATAACATCACCACCACGATTTTACCACGTTTAGCCTAAAGGACACAAGTCAAGACGGAGTTCTTGTCGCAAAAATCTGCTAATTCCTGCAAGGCGCGCTGCCCATAGGCCAGATTGCGCTGCTTGCGGTCTCGCGGGGGGTTCATTAAAGGAGGGAACAATCCAAAAGTGATATTCATAGGCTGAAAAGTAGCAAGCGATGCATCGGTGATGTAATTAAGAAGCGCCCCATGTGCAGTATTTATTGGGAACACCAAAGGATCTAATCCCCGAAAAGCGCGACCGGCATTAATGCCAGCCACTAGGCCGGAGGCAGCCGACTCTACATAACCTTCAACGCCGGTAAATTGACCAGCAAAAAATAACTCTTTTCGCTGATGGTACTGGAGAGTAGGGGCCAACAGTTGCCGAGAGTTGATGAATGTATTGCGGTGCATCACTCCAAATCGGACAAACTCGGCTTTTGCTAGGGCGGGAATCAGGGAAAAGACGCGTTTTTGTTCTCCCCACTTGAGTCTGGTTTGAAAACCCACTAGGTTGTACAACGTCCCGGCACGGTTATCCTGCCGCAACTGCACTACCGCAAAGGGGCGCTTCCCGGTTTGCGGGTCCACAAGGCCGACTGGTTTCAGCGGACCAAAAAGCATAGTGTCACGGCCGCGCTCGGCCATATGCTCGATGGGCATACATCCTTCGAAGAAGCTTTCCTTGTCGAGGGAGTTCAGCTTTTGCCTTTCTGCCGAGCAAAGGGCGGTAAAGAAGCTTTCATACTCTTCTTCGGTGAGCGGACAGTTTAGATAATCCGCCTCACCCTTGCCGTAACGGGAGGCAAAGAAAGCCCGGCTTAAATCGATCGATTCCTTGGTAACAATGGGAGCAGCCGCGTCAAAAAATGAGAGAAACTCTTCTCCGAGGAGAGCTCCAATATCGGAGGCAAGCGCAGTCGAGGTGAGGGGACCGGAAGCCACCACGACGATTCCCTTCTTGGGCAGCTCTTGCACCTCCTCGCGGCGGATACTCACCAAGGGATGATTTTCCAAGGTCTCCGTGATGGTCGCGGCGAACTCGAGCCTATCTACTGCCAATGCACCTCCGGCTGGCAAACGGGTCTCTAGAGCGACCTCCATCACCAAGGAAGACAACCGGCGCATCTCTTCTTTTAGTAACCCAACAGCATTGCCAATATCGACCGCTCGCAAGGAGTTGCTACAAACGAGTTCACCCAAGAACCCGGTATGATGGGCACCGGTGCTGTAATGAGGTCTCATCTCAAAAAGCTCAACGGGAATGCCTTGTCGTACCAACTGCCAGGTCGCTTCCACCCCGGCCAGTCCTCCCCCGATGACAATCACCTTAGTCAAGACCGTTCCTCCTGTTTGGCACCGCAGGCAGGGTTGGCGCAAACAAAGACCTTTTCACCGCGGCGGTTCTTTTTCTCCACCGTGAAAGCCCCGCACTTCGCGCATATCTGTGTCGATGGTTTGTTCCAGGAAACAAAGAGGCAGGTCGGATAATTCCCACAGCCATAAAATAGCCTGCCTTTCTTGCTACGCCGCTCTACTATCTTTCCTTGGCACAATGGGCAAATCGCTCCCGTTTCTGTTAAGATCGGCTTTGTGTTGCGACACTCTGGAAAACCTGGGCAAGCAAGGAATTTGCCGAATCGCCCCATCTTGAACACCATGCGCCGCCCACATAGCTCACAATTTTGATCTGACTCTTCGTCGGCCACAGAAATTTTTTCCATACTGGAAAAGGCATGAGACAGTTGATTGGCGAAGGGAGAATAAAACTCCCGCAAGACATCGAGCGACTTGGCGTTCCCCTGCTCTACCGCATCAAGTTGCCCCTCCATCTTGGCAGTAAACTCCACCTCGACTATCCCCGGGAAGTACTCCTTAAGTATACGAGTGACCACCTGTCCAAGTTCCGTGGAGACGAATTTCTTTTTTTCTTTGGTCACATATCCACGGTCCACTATGGTATCAATGATGGGCGCATAAGTACTAGGTCGCCCTATGCCCTCCTCTTCAAGTAATTTGATGAGGCTGGCTTCTGTGAACGAGGGGGGGGGTTCGGTAAAATGTTGCTTGGGCAATAGCTTACTAAGCGCTAGGGTCTGCCCCGCGGTGAGCTCGGGCAACAGAGATGAACCCTCGTCTTCTTCCTTGTCGAGGCTCTCACTATAGACGGCCATGAATCCCGGGAATACCAGACGCGAACCATGGGCCTTAAAACTGTATTCCCCCGCGCTAATCTCTACATGCACCTGGGCGAAAACAGCGACCGACATCTGTGAAGCAATAAACCGTTCATAGATGAGCTTGTACAGCCGGTAATGCTCCTTGCTGAGCATGTCCTTAAGCTGTTCTGGGTCTCGTTCAACATATGAGGGGCGAATGGCCTCATGGGCATCTTGAGAGCCATTTTTGCCGGAGAATTGGCGCGCCTCATGATATTCATCGCCATAACGCGCCTTGATATATGTGGCTGCGCCCCCAATGGCCGTGCCGCTAAGCCTCGTGCTGTCGGTGCGCATGTAGGTGATTAGCCCCACTGAGCCTTCCTTGCCAAGTTCGATGCCCTCGTACAATGATTGTGCCAAGCGCATGGTGCGCTTGGCAGTAAACCCAAGCTTGCGCGAAGCTTCTTGTTGGAGGGTGCTCGTTGTAAATGGCGGCGCTGGTTTGCGCTCTCTTTGGCTCTTCTTTACACTAGCAACCACAAAAATTTTATCGGCAAGGTCCGCCATGATTTTTTGCATTTCGCTCTCGTTAATGACATCCCTATTGCTTAGAGTGGCTTGAAAAGGCTTGCCCTCAC
>Ga0207951_100240_pt1 | contig 33336 bp, 32 predicted proteins | sample Subbio12Aug_8Bad_FD_184830 | JGI IMG/M metagenome (GOLD analysis project Ga0207951, IMG submission 184830) | Serpentinite rock and fluid subsurface biosphere microbial communities from McLaughlin Reserve, California, USA - CR12Aug_8Bad (SPAdes) | ecosystem: Environmental > Terrestrial > Deep... | reverse complement strand
GCGCTTGAGCAAGGTATCGATCAGGAAACATTGCTTGAAGAGGTCACAACTTTGACCGCGGCCTATATCGATATGATTGAAGAGGGGATTTCAGAAGAAGCAGCCTCTACCCTTATTAAGGAAGCGATGAAAGCGGACCCTTCTCTTGAAGAGACAACTACCATTACATCGGCGTTCATTGATCTTGTAGAGGACGGCCTGACGGAAGCGGAAGCAATGGCGAAGGTGCAAGCTGCAATAGCAGCCGACCCTTCTCTCGAAAACCTGGATGATTTGTTAGAAGATGAAGATTCCGAGGACATTGAAGTAGATACAGATACTGAAGTAGAGGGCCAAGAAGAAGATGGGGACACTGAAGATGACGAGCCTGACGAGAGCACTGGGGATGGAGGTAGTTAAGAGCAAAATAGAGATAATATTACACACAAAATAGACTAGAAGGGCTCTTCATATTGGGGGGCCCTTCTAGTCTATTTTGTCGGTCCATCCTTCTGCGGAAGGGGCGGTGATCTACTGATTTTTATTTTATCTTTTTAACTTTTTCCTCAATTTCCATTTCAGTCAAGAGATAATCCTCTGAGGATAACCATTTGAGTGGGTGCTTAAGAGACTTTTTATTAGGATCTATAGAGGAATAAATAGGAACTTCAGAGAAAAAGTCAAAAGGTGAACTACACAGGTATGGCATTATGAGTGTAAGAACTTGCTTCCGGAGGCGGTTTGATACTATGAGTTACGTTGAGAAAGTTAGAGCAGCACTAGATTTTATCACGCTTAATTTGCGGGAGAATATTAAAGTAGAGGATGTAGCTAGGGCAGTGCATTTTTCGGTTTCGCATTTCCACTCTATCTTCCACCGGGTGGTGGGGAGCACTTTGGCGGCTTATGTGCGATGTCGCAGGCTTAATCTGGCTGCCCTTGACCTGGCTCTTTCTCGGAAGAGAATCATCGATATTGCGGTGGAGTACCGGTTTGAGTCGCAAGAGACCTTTACCCGGGCATTTAAAAGGCACTACGATGTTACTCCAAGCCGGTTTCGTAAACATGAGCTGTTCTCGCAAACCATGAGCAGAATGGGGCCGCTTGGCTCGCGCGACGTAATTAAACGGGAGGTGCAAAGAATGGAAAAAGATCGTACACCAGTTTTCTCAGGGGATGCAGATTCAAGCACTCGTCTGGTGCTTGACGGTGTAATGCGGGTAGGCTTCTACGACGGGGGTGACCAGTGCCCCGAGGATATTCCCTTTCCTAGTTGCATGGCGTCTGTCTTGCGGTACCTAGGAGAAGAGTACCCCTGGGCTCCTCTTGAGTCCCATAAGAAGATGTGGCGCCTCAATATGGCTAATGTAGACATACTAGGCAAGTCTGGTATGGCCTTTGGCCTGTTATGGCGTGAGGGGTGGCACCCGGACAATGCTGACATGATGTTTGTGGCAGACCCGCGGGAGGTAATCCACCGAGCCTTCAAGGCTGTGGGCTATGACTATGAGATTATCCAGAAGACAGGCAACAAGGATGATGAAGTTAATTATCGCACTAAGATATTGGAGTCTATACGTAGGGGGGTGCCAGTGCTAGGCTATGGCGTAATCGGCCCGCCGGAATGTTGCCTGATTACGGGCTACGACGAGGTCGGCGATGTGCTGATAGGCTGGAATTTCTTTCAGCACAATGCAGAGTTTAGCGCAGGGGTAGACTTTGAGCCCTCGGGGTATTTCCGAAAACGCAACTGGTTTAGAGATACATGGAGTCTGATTGTTATTGGCGAGAAACACGAGCACAAGCAAGGCCAGGAGGTTAAAGATTTGTTGGAATGGGCTGTGAGTATTGCCCGCACCCCGATGGTGCTGGGGCGACACAGCGGCTTGGCTGCTTATGCCGCCTGGGCTAAACAAATACTTAACGATGTCGAGTTTAATACTGACGATCCGCATGTTCTTCAGCAATGGTACGGAGTGCACAATAGTGCTGTAGGTATCGTTGCGGAGTGTCGCCACTGGGCAGCTTCTTTTCTCAGAAGTATAGCGGAGAGTAACCCAGAACTTTGCGAAGAGCTCTTTGAGGCTGCGCAGTGTTACCAAGAAGAGCATGAATTGATGTGGAAAATCTGGGGCTTAGTCGGGAGCAACTGGCAACCGGAAGCACACTTGCGGTTTGCCGCGTCAGAGGTAAGGCAGAAGTCTGCAGAGCTAATCCTTAAGGCGCGAGATATTGACGAACATGCTGCAACTGTACTTGAAAGGCTCGTAGAGAGGCTTTAGTCACTACGTTGGGGCCGGTGTAAGTAACCTCGAAATTGAGTATGCCCGTCTCCTGGTAAACAATCGTATCGTAGCCGGCTCCATCTATGGAGATGGTGGCGCACACGTATCGCATGCAAAAAGGGTTAGGCTTCACCCCTGCAAAAGTGCATGGAGCTTGGTTTAGACCACCAAGGCGGGCGGGCTGAGTGATGCGAGTGAATGACAAGCGAGCGTGTGACTGTTACACTAAGATGAACACGCCAGAGAGGGGATACTTAATGCGTATAACAGACTTTATCAACCATCATTATAGGCACTTTAACGCCGCAGCTCTAAAGGATGCGGCCATTGGGTACAACGCACATCTTGAGCAGGGTGGGAAAATGCTCTTGACCATGGCGGGAGCCATGAGCACTGCTGAGATAGGGCTGTCTTTAGCTGAGATGATCAGACAGGGCAAGGTGCACGCTATTAGCTGTACAGGGGCTAACCTAGAAGAGGACGTGTTCAATTTGGTTGCCCACGACCACTACGAGCGCATACCAAACTACCGTGATTTAACTCCCCAAGATGAGGAGCAGTTATTAAGTAAGCATCTCAACCGCGTGACCGATACATGCATCCCCGAAGAAGAGGCTATTCGGCGTATTGAGAAGGTAGTGCTTGAGGAGTGGCAAAAGGCCGATGCGGCAGGAGAATCTCTCTTCCCGCACGAATTTATGTACAAGATTTTGCTCTCGGGGGGCCTTGTGCCTCACTACCAAATTGACCCGAGAAATTCGTGGTTGTTAGCTGCGGCGGAGCGCAACCTACCGATGATAGTGCCTGGCTGGGAGGATTCCACGCTGGGTAACATCTATGCCTCACACGTAATCAAGGGCGACATTAAGAATGTGCATACGGTGAAATCAGGCATTGAGTACATGGTGCAATTTGCAGATTGGTACAAGGTCACCTCAAGAGATTCTATAGGTTTCTTCCAGATTGGCGGAGGCATTGCCGGGGATTTCCCGATATGCGTAGTGCCTATGCTTGAGCAAGACCTGGAGTATGAAGATGTACCCCTGTGGGGTTACTTTTGCCAGATTAGCGATTCTACTACTTCGTATGGCTCGTATTCCGGCGCTGTGCCCAACGAAAAGATTACGTGGGGTAAGCTTGGCGTAAGGACCCCCAAGTTTATAATTGAGTCGGATGCCTCAATTGTAGCACCGCTAATCTTTGCCTACGTTTTAGGTTGGTAGTAACAGCTGTTGCCCCATAGCTCGCCGAAGAACCACTAGCTCACCATCCCAGAGAGGGATAAACAGCCTTCCGGCGTAATAGTCCAAACTGCGAATGTGGTAGAGGTTGATTCCATTATCTTGGAATTGTCCATACGGCACACCCCGTTCTTTCTGCATTACCAATTCTGCACCGACCGGGTATATCCTGCATCTGAGAAACCCGATCTTACTTGCAGTCCCCGTGATAAGGGCACATGCAGACGCGCTGGTAGGATTTCAGCACTATACACGGAGTGAAAGAGTGCAGGCGGAGTATCTAGCTGACTTAATCAATATCTATAGAACAGAGAGTATTCATGGTGCTTTTGCTGAGGTCGCAAGACTCTACAGCACACCTAAGAGAGATGGTGAAAAATGAGTTGAACTGGCTCAGTCACGTTAATCAAGCAATGGACATCGACGAGAATATATCACAAGATATAGACATGAGTGCAATTGCCAAGCTTGTCCATTGTTCGGCTAATCATTTTGAGCGAGTATTTTCCTTCATTGCTGGTGTAACGTTAAAGGATACATTAGGTTCCGGCGTTTAACATTAGCTGGGCAGGAGCTTCAGGAGGGCAGGGACAGGATAACGGATATCGCAGCACCCAGGTGCAACGACGATCGCTCCCCAATGATACATAGTCGTATATAGAGACAGTATGGTCATCTCTTGCCCCCCGTGGGAGTTCTGTGCAGAAGTCATGGCACTGACCACCTTGTTAGCCGTCTTACCTTGAAACCAGATACCTCCAGTAGTATCAAGGAACTGTTTCATCTGAGCGGCTACATTACCAAATCTAGTAGGGGTGCAAAAGATAATCGCATCTGCCTGCACGATATCTGCAGGAGTTACAAGCGGAACGTTCAAGATCAATCTTTTTATGCTGCGGGTGGAAATCCCTATGGAACAAGTGTGAGCGTGGACCAGGACGGCAAAATGAAAGAAGACGTAAAAGGGGTAGCCATCTACCAAGCTAAGCGTGTTGTCGACGTAGCAGGGTGGCTCAAGAAGGGCATGGGAATGTAGCCGAAACACAGCCACTGGGCTGTGTTTCGCAGGAGTTTTTTTCAAGTATTTTCTTGCACTAGGCAGGAAAAGGGACAGCATTTATGGAAAGAATTTATGGAAAGCGTTATTCTGAGGGAAAGCCTAATTATATTTGACGGGGGGATTATTTTGATAAATGAAATGTTGCGGGTAGACCCAAAAGCCTTCGCAGTCGTGAACGACTTTTTGCTGAGTCCGGATAATCTGGTAGTTGAGCAGGTGCTGCGCGTTGTGCAAAAGTACGGCACTCCGCAAGAGATTAATGCCAAGGCAGTAGAGGCACGGCAGTTATCAAACTTAATGTCTCGCCTACGCAACATGAACTCCCCCTATCTACAAGACTTAGAGTGGTTAATTACCGAGCGCGACAAAGGTTCTTTTGTGTCCGTGTCTCAATATCGCCGGGGCATTCTGGGAGACAAAGCCGATCGCATGTTTTTTGCCGAGGGTAAGGCTGTAACACTCGAGATCAGTGCGCTGCAGTACTTTCCGTGGCTCATTACTGAAGCAAAACGTGCCATAGCCGAGCAGGAAATTATGCCAGGGCGTTTTATCCGCGTGCGCAAGATGAAAGAGCAAGAGGCTGACCTTGGTGATACTTTGGCTATTGCCGCCGCCATGCAGATTGTGGGCGCAAGCTATGTTGAAACGTTAGATACCAAAGGCACCGATGGCTCGAACGTGCATCTGGGGGGCCCTGCGACTATTACCGGCTATTTTGGCGGCATAGGGCAGCCAAACGACTACGCCCTCAAGTGGGTAGACGAGTGCCTGTACTATTACACAAACTACGGCATCAGTCAGGTGCTTAATATCAACCCGGGCACAGTTTTCTTGGGGTATGTGCTTTACAAGCTCGGTATTGACATAACGTTTAAGATTTCGGTTTTCATGGGTAACGATAACCCCTACTCCGTAATGTGGACATTGCTCATGGCTAGGCTTATGGCCCGCCCCGATGGCTCGACTCCGCTGGCTGGGTTTAACTTAGGCAATTCTGTAAACAACGAAACAATAGAGCTCAGTTCCTACATCCGCAAGGAGCTAGGACTCGAACAGCAAGTTCGTTTAGAGCATCATATTACCGAAGCTTACAAGAGCATTGTGCGCCAGCCATACAATCGGCGCGATGAACTGCTAGAATTAGCGCAAAACGTTCCTAATGTCGCTGCTAAGCACGAAGGCGGCGACCCAGATGTGGAGATCACTCGTGAACATCCGTCGGACATTTTGGACTACTTCCGCAATAAAGCAGACCTCACAGCCTCCGATATGGCACAACTTGAGCTTAACTATCTTGATAAGCATGCGGCCGTAAATAACACGGCGCGGGCGTTAACGGAGCGGGGGCTGTCCTTTATTGGAGCCCGCAAACTGCATAAACTCTAGAGCCTATAAGCTAATATAGACATAAGGGGAGATTAATTTGCCAAAGAAAAAATCCATTCTCGATTTGCGTAAGCTGAAAGCTGCTCACGAACACCTTGCTTGGGTCACAGCCTACGATTTTCCGACTGCATCTTTTGCCGAGCAAGCAGGCATGGACATGATATTAGTAGGTGACTCTCTTGGCATGGTAGTGCTCGGCTACCAAAGCACCATACCTGTTACAATGGAAGATTGCATCCGCCACTGCCAGGCCGTACGCCGGGGTGCGCCCAATACCTTCGTGATTGGCGACATGCCTTTTATGTCTTACCAGATATCGGACGAGGAAGCAGTACGCAATGCAGGACGCTTCCTCAAAGAAGCTGACATGGACTGCGTCAAGCTCGAAGGTGGCGTACGGGTGTCTAGTAGAATTCGGGCTATCACTGATGCCGGAATTGTAGTCATGGGTCACATAGGTCTTACGCCGCAGAGCTCAGGCCAGCTTGGTGGACATAAGGCGCAGGGGCGTGACATTGCCGGGGCCCGCGCCGTAATTAAGGACGCTCTAGCGGTGCAAGAAGCTGGGGCCGCACTGTTACTCGTGGAGGCCGTTCCCCCTGAGATTACACGCTTTATCACTAAGCGGCTCGACATTCCCGTCTATTCCATTGGTGCGGGGCACTGCAATGGGCAATTGCTCATTAGCTCCGACCTACTTGGCCAGTTTGAGCTGTTTACTCCTAAGTTCGTTAAGAAGTACGCCAACGTGTCCGAAGTGGTGATTAACGCCTTTACGGAGTACATTGCAGATGTAAAAAGTGGTGCCTTCCCCGGCGAAGAGCATGTGTACCGTGTGCTCGACCCCATGGATGAGTTTGAGAAACTGTTTAGTGAGTTTAAGAAATAGTAGTAACATTATGCTGGGTGGGCTGTTGCAGTAACAGCCCTAGGGGGACGAATTGGTGTCTCTGCGTATGTAGGTAAGCAGCATAGCCTCTCTGAACGAGAGGCTATGCTGCTTCTTCTATCGATCGAGCTTAATGCGCCATACTCCAGCGGTTAGCAGCACTGCTCCGGTTCCGATCATCCACAGCATGGGGACGATGAGCGGAACAAGATCGGCGCCTGTTGTCATAATGTCTCTAAGGGCGTGGGCTGCCCAAGCCTGCGGCGAAATCGTGGCAATGAGCTTAATTATGCCAGAGGGGTTTTCCATGGGGAAGAAGACATCGCCGAGCATGGTGCCTACCATTACTACACCTGTAGCGACAGCCTGAACTTGGCTTTGGGTTTTGAGAATGCTTGCTAAAAACAGACCAAGCCCGGTCATGGAGAAGATGTAAACAGTGAGTACTACAGCTAGTTCAGCGTATCCACTGTTCCAGGGTGCACCGAAGAGGAACTTGCCCGACAGTAAGAGGATAAGAGCTTGCACCCAAGCTACTACAAAGAGTTTGATGAAGTATCCTCCCATTACAGCAGAGTAGCTTGTGGGGCTACATAGAATCCGTTGCCAAGTGCCATTTTGTTTTTCTTCAATGACTGCGCTGGCAGAGGTAATGAGATTAAGGGCCACAAACATGACAAGTACTCCAAGGGAGGCCATCTCGTATACTCCCTCTACTTTGGGTAGAAAACTCATGGCCCAAGTCATAACTAAGGGCATGCCCAAAGTGAAAACCATGTACATGGGGTCGGTAAACATCTGACGAAAACCTACCCGAGCAATAGACAAAGACTTTTTCATTTGTACACTCTCCTCAATCTCTTAAGGTTCGGCCTGTAAGCTTAAGGAATAAGCTCTCTAGGCTGGGCTTGTTTATTTTTATCTCAGCTAGTTCGAGCTCATTCTCTACGATGGTTTGGAAAACTTGGGGGAGGGCAAGTTCTGCGTTGGCAGTGAGTATAGCAAGTACGTCGTTTGTTACTACCGCGTTTTGTACCCAAGGTAGGGCCTGGATTACAGGTAGAATTGACTCGGGGGTAGTGCGTAAGGTGATTATTAACTCCTGGTATTCACCCGCTTGGCCCAGCAACTCTGGCAATGTACCTATCGAGAGCAGCTTGCCATGATCCATAATTGCCACTCTGTCGCAGAGCTGTTCGACTTCTTCTACGTAGTGACTGGTGTAGATGATGGTCGTGCCCTGAGCTTTAAGCTCTTTAACTCTTTCAAGGATATGATGTCTGGATTGGGGGTCTACACCGACGGTTGGTTCATCCATGATTAGGAGTTTAGGGCTATGAATGAGGCCTGCTGCAATGTTAAGGCGACGTTTCATGCCGCCGGATAGCTTAGAACAACGTTCGTCAGCTCTATCCGTAAGCCCAACTATTGTTAGGGCACGTTCTACGGCGCTAGCTAACTCCTTTTTGCTTAATCCATTAAGCTCGCCCCAGAATCTGAGGTTGGCGCGGGCCGATAGCTGCGGGTAGATAGCTGGCTCCTGGGGCACTACACCGATGAGAGCCTTGGCTCGTAAAGAATCCTCTCCCACGTTGATACCCCCGACAGTGACTCTACCCTTGTTAGGCCTCTGCAGGCCGCTAATGAGTGATAGTGTGGTTGACTTACCTGCACCGTTAGGTCCAAGGAGCCCAAACACCTCTCCCTCGCGGACACTAAAGCTCAAATCATCGACGGCTTTGCGTTTGCCGAAGCTTTTGTCTAAATTGTTTATCTCAAGCATTGCCACTAGGAACACCTCCATAAAGTTGCTGTGGCTTTATCTTACCGCCTGTAGCTTTGACTTAAATCGGCCACAAGGATGATTTGCGGTAAGTAAAAAGACTGAACTTGTGGTTCAGCCTTTTGATGGAAAATCTGCTGAGATTGTGGAGCCCAGTCCTGGCTTGCTAGACGCTTTAAAGGTGCCCCCTAGTTCCTCGACGCGCTGGCGCATATTCGCTAGACCATTGCCGTAATGGGGGGAATGCGAGTCAAGGCCAATGCCATCGTCGCTGATAGAGAGTAGAACCCTGCCTCTAATAGCGGTAACCTTTAAGTGGGCGTGCCGAGCCGAGGCGTGGCGACCAATGTTGGCGAGTGCCTCCTGTGTAACTCGATAAATGGCCATTTCTAGTTCTGGTGACATTGGATGAACGGCCTCATATGAGAGGTGAAGGGGAATTTTATACTGTTGCGAAAACAGTTCACCTATTGTCCTAAGGGATGCTTCGAGGCCTTCCTCGGCGAGTAGGGAAGGCTTAAGCTCTTCGATCATGGTCTTAAGCTCGTCGAGGGTAGAAATGGCCGTAGATTCCATATGCGACAAAATATGTAGAACATTCTCTGAAGGGGCCTCTAGGGTGTTGCGCAGCGAGTGAATAGAGAAAACTAGGCCGTGCAGACCTTGCGAAACTGAATCATGCAACTCGCGCCCCATACGGTTTCTTTCCTCGATGATGGCCAGTCGGCGAGACGCGTCCTGCAGTTGCTTATTTTTGCCGGTTAGGGTTTGAAAGAACTGCATGCGCTCGTTAAGGGTATCAACATTATATCGATAAACTGCGTAAGCCGCCCCTAGGCCTAAACCCGGAATAGTACCTAAGAAGATGCGAGGATGTATAATAAGTGCTCCATAAAACGAGGCTACTGCTAAAACAATGACTGTGTTAACTATAGCGGCGACAATAAAGGCTATGGTTATGGCAGTGGTGCCAGGGATGGAGTAACGTGATGACAGAACGCTAACCACAACCGCAGCCACCCCGCCACCGATAATGCATAGTATAGACGTAAGAAAAGGGATTAGCCATAACCACCAGGTAGTTAGGGGTATACCGTTTAGCAAAGCAATCGTGGCAAAGAAGATGCCAAAGACAAACCCAATTGGCCCGGTATTACGTAATAGCTGTTTCATCAACAGGCCTCCTAAAATATGCCGTGTCTACTGGCTAGAAGCGCGGCTTGTGTTCTGGTTTTGACATCTAGCTTCTGTAAGATGTTAGCGACGTGGGTTTTTACCGTTTTGTCCCCAACATATAGCTTTTCGGCTATTTCTTTGTTGCCTAAGCCTTGGGCAAGTAGTCTTAATACGTCGAGTTCCCGCTCTGTCAGAGTATCGAAACCAGCGGATTCCATGCAAAAATGATCAGATGGCGCAGCCTTCGTTGTAGGCAAGGTTAGGGTCTGTGACGTAATGCCTCTCCCAAGATAAGTGCCTCCTTCGGCGACGGCTTTAATGGCAATTGCCAGTTCGGCAGGAGGCGCATCTTTAAGGCAATAGCCTGCGGCACCAGCCGCGAGGGCTTGCTGTATTTTCTCGCCACCCCCAAAGCTAGTGAGCATGAGAATCCGTAAGCTTGGGTCGCGTTCTAGGAGAGCCTCTGTCGAGGAGATGCCGTCCATTCCCGGCATTTGCAGGTCCATGACGATGACATCTACCTTGGTGGTAGTTATAATCTCTAGAGCCTGTTTGCCGCTAGAAACTCCTGCTACCAGGTCTAGCTCGCTATCAGTGTTCAAGTAAAGCTTGACCCCCTCACGAAAAAAAGGATGGTCATCAACTATTAGGACTCTTATTTTACGGCTCATGGTACCAACTCCTTAGGCAGTCGTTTATGCATAGTTAGTTCTCTACCCAGTACTTATCTCCTGCGGGGAGGAATGGGGTCAGGCCTTCCTTTTTGACTTATTTGCCATCAGCCCTTGCAACTCACCCTGGGTGAAGAAAAAAACCGTCCCCGACGCTTAGTATAGCTGTGCTGCTCGGGGGTGATGATATAACTGACCAAAAACATGAATGGAGGTACTACTTTGAAGGTGAATCTCGCCATTGTATATTATAGTTCAACGGGGACCAACTATCAGCTTGCACAGTGGGCAGCGGAAGGGGGAACGGCTGCCGGTGCAGAGGTAAAGATTTATAAAGTACAAGAGCTGGCCCCCCAAGCAGTAATTGATAATAATCCTGCTTGGAAAGCCCACCTCGATGACACCAAGAGTGTCCCCATAGTTACTCCTGCAGACATAGTGCAGGCTGACGCCATTGTCTTTTGCACTCCCACAAGGTTTGGCAATGTAGCCGCTCAGATGAAACAGTTTCTGGATACTACGGGCGGCATATGGTTCCAAGGTAAGACGGTTAACAAAGTGGTTAGCGCCATGACATCAGCGCAAAACCCCCACGGTGGGCAGGAGATGACTATACTATCCCTATATACAACCATGTATCACTGGGGAGCCATCGTCGTTGCACCTGGGTACACCGACCAATCGCTCTACAAAGCGGGTGGAAACCCTTACGGGACAAGTGTGAGCGTGGACCAGGACGGCAAGATGAAAGAAGATGTTAAAGAAGCGGCCATGCACCAAGCGAAGCGTGTGGTAGAAGTCGCAGGGTGGCTTAAGAAAGGTATGGAATTAAAGCAGTAACACAGCCACTAGGCTGTGTTCTTTTATTTGAAGGATATGGCTATATGAGCGCGAATATGTAAGGACATGGCGACGCGGCACTACCTGTTGTAGCGCCAGCACTGGGCTGGCGTCGATCTTGGTAGGACGTTTCTACGGAAAGGCGAGTTGATGACATGTACGATATACGTAAAATAACACCCCACGAGGTAGATGACGCTATTAAGCTCTCGGAGTATTCCTTTAAGTACAAACTTGTAGGTGAAAAGCGTCAGCAACGCGTTAGCTTTATGTCCGACCACATTGTCTTCGGGGCGTTTGATGGTGCGCAAATGATCGCTAAGACCCACGTAATACCGCTAGGCGTCATCATAAATGACCACGAGTATGCCATGGGCGGCATAGCTAGCGTTTCGACCTACCCTGAGCACCGACGAAAAGGTATTGTCAATAGGCTATTGGACATGGCCTTACTTACCATGCGTGAAGAAGGGTATATTATGAGCTATCTCGGGCCCTTTGATATTGGTTTCTATAGACGCTATGGTTACGAGCTTATCTCAAATCTCAAGAAAACCACAGTGCTCGCCACAGATCTCTTCTATTATAAAGACGTCTGTGGGACTGTGGTAAGAAAGCGTGCGTTAGAGGACCTTGAAGCCGTAAATCAAGTGTATGCGGCATGGTGTCGCCAGTACAACGGCATGCTGGCTAGAACAGAAAAGTGGTGGCGTGACTCAGTCAATAGCGAAGACTTGGTGGCAGTTTATTATAATGAAGCTGGTCAACCTAGGGGTTACGTCTTCTATAACTTTAAAGCGGAGGTTATGAAAGTAAGTGAATACGCTTACCTCGACGAGGCGAGTAGGCGGGGATTATGGAACTTCATTTCTAACCACGACTCCATGGTAGAAAAGGTAGAAATCACGAGTGCAGACCATGAGTCGATGTCGTTTCTCTTTAATAACCCAGATGCTAAGATTGAGATAATCCCCGACTTTATGGGGAGAGTGGTCTTAGTTAAGGAATTTTTGGATAGATACATAACAGGAGACGTTGGCGCAGGGTTTAACTTGGTATTAACAGTCCACGATGCCCGTGCTCAATGGAACACAGGGGTGTATCAAGTGTCGGCAACAGGAGTGGAGTTTGAAGCCAGTGGAAAGGCTGAGGGTCTCGAGATGGACATCAACACCTTCACTGCGCTGTTTTTAGGGTGTCAGAAGCCAGAATTCCTCTACGAGAGTGGGCGCATTACCGGAGATAGAGACCAGCTAGCAATGCTTAAGCAAGTATTGACTACTAAGCAGTGTGCTTTTATTGATCGCTTTTAGGTAGAGAAGGGGGCGGGGGACTATGGATTTTGCCGTTAGGCGGGAGCAGTTACAACAAGCTATGCTACAGAATAACCTTGACGGCTTGGTGTACGGCTTGGGAGCCAACCTACAGTATTTTTCAGGACTAAGTTTTGAATGGAGCCGCGAACACGAGCCCGAAGAACCACAGTGCTTGCTGGTGCTAGCCCGCGGCGAGAAGCCACGGGTCGTTGTAGCGTGGGATTCCCCGGTAAGGCCGAACGACTCGGATCTTGAATTTCTCGTGGTCAGGTCCCTTGGCGAGTTGCTCACTCTCTTGGCAAAATGGTTGGGAACGGGCAAACATTTTGGCACCAGTAGAACGGCAGAGAGCTTTTTGACAAGCATCATTACCTCAGCAATACCCGAGGCACAGTGTGTGAATGCGGAGTGGCTGGGTGAGGAAATAAGGCTGGTGAAGAGTGCTGAAGAAATAACCCGGTTGAGAGAGGTAGCAGTGCTTACGGATAAGGTTATGGGCGAGATAGTGGGCTACATTAAGCCTGGAGTTACGCAGCTGGAACTGCAGCAGAAGCTAGCCGAAGCAGGTTCGCGACTGGGTGTACAGGCCGTGTCTTTCCCGCCTGCAGCGCTCTATGTCAAATCTGGCTGTGAACCTCTAGAGAACCCATTTGTTTATCCTCAGGAAGAGGGCTTGGTGGCAGGCACCTCTATCGCCTTTGATTTTGGCTTTGTACTTAATGGCTACTGCTCTGACTTTGGCCGGTCTTTCTACTGCGGCACTCCGCCGGAGCATATATCTGGAGCCTACCACGCTTTGCAAGAGGCCCACTGCCACCTCATTAGCAACATGAAGCCAGGGCTAAGGATAGCTGAGATGTATCGCATACTAATTACAAAGCTCGATGAGCTAGGCTACGGAGACCGTTTACGGGCGAGGTTGCCAGACGGCACCCTAGGCCACCAAATTGGGGTAGACCTACACGAAAACCCCTGGATCAGGCCGACATCTGAAGGCGTGCTAAAGGCCGGCATGGTGATGTGCATTGAACCAAAGGTGTGGCTACCAGGTGAATACTACCTGAGGGTCGAGGATATGGTTCTGATCACTGAGAGTGGAGCAGAATCGCTCACCAAGTTTGACCGGCAACTGTTTGAATTGGGGTAGACTTGACTATTTAACTTAATTGAATACCTTGCAGCTGAGTGCTTTTGGCGAAAGCAAAAAGCTTCGTCCCCCATGCTTTTTAAGGCCCTTGGACTTTTGTCCAAGGGCCTCTTAGAATGCAGAGACTTAACACGGCTCTGCTCTTATTGCTTAGCGATACTAGTTAACACTATCCAAGCCAGAAAACTGCCATGTATTAGAGACGCCGCAGACGCTATATGACGGGAATCGAGGCCTTTTGTAATCGTGACCTTAGGAGTGACTTGCGCATCCTGCGGGCTTGCTGTTGCTATGAATTTGTTGGGTGCTGACATGGCTGCAACGAGAGTGCCGTGTTGTTTAGCCAAGTCTAAGATTCGCGAGTACACTTCCTGTTCTTGAATATCTGGCCCAAAGCTTAGGTGTTTGCCATCATTGCGGCCATAGTAAGCCGGTTGCCTATATCGCCCTGCCCAGCTGGGGTCCGCCATTATCCAACCTGTATCTGTATAGAGCTCTACCCACGCATGTGCGCCCACAGGATGGCTCCATGTAGCACTTTTTTTGGTAAAGGGAAGTAGTTCGGGCATAGCTAAGCCACTGATGGTCACTGCAGGTATACCTGCTGCGCGGCTGAGCGCGGTAGTAAGGTTGGCAAACTCAGCGCAGCCGCCTATTCCACTTTGTAGCGCAGTCACAGCAGAGGGAGGCACGTTAATGCGGCTTCCTGTAGGCCAGGTTAGGTAGCCTGCAACGTAGTTGTATATGTTCCGCGCCAATCCGTCTGAAGAATATGAAATAAGTTTGCCTGCTTCACCTTGTACCAAAGGGTCGTCTGATTCAATGTTCTTTTCTGGTAGGAGTTGTTGCTGTGTATATTCTTGCTGCCACCGAGCGGGTGCCGCGTTTAATGGATGCGCGGTAAGAAAAAGATACTTCCGTGGTTTGCCTAGGTTGCAGTGTGGTGCTATGGGCTATTACATTAACGAATTCACTACCCTCAATGTCTTGTCCCTGCCATGCCGTAGAAAGAGTAGCAGCACCATTAGAGATGGACTGGTAGGGGCCGGTATTGGGTTGCAGCACGGCCAAAAACAGTTCTGTCGCGGAGTCACCAGCAGTAATCACGTAATATTCTCTTACGAGGTAGTTAACTGGGCCTGGTACATAAGCGTAAGCTAGGGCCGCCAAGATAAAACCAATAAACAATGATCTTCGGACATGCATTATCTTGGGTGAGGTCATAAATTTAAGCATTAAATCTCCACCAATCAATCTAAGTGTTACTTGATACCCAGCAACGCGCCTAAGCCAGTGTTGACCTCAAACCAGTAGATGGCCAGCCCAAAGATGATGGCCGGGACAGTGGTAATGAGCGTGGCCCATAGTGCTGAGCGGCGGTCGAGGGCGATGAGCGGAAGTAGGGCATCGCCATCCTGTGAGACAGCGTTCGCAAAGAGGGCGGCAAAAGGGATTAGCCCACGTGCAAACAAGGCTACAAAGATAATCTGCGGACCACAGCCGGGTATAAGCCCTGTAAGAGCACCCAAAAACACAGAGGCAATTCCGGCTGTTAACAGGAGTGATTCGATGAGCGCCTCTCCTGCAAAGTAGTTCCCCCCACCTACAGCAAGAACCAATAGCTCGTAGGTAAGAAACCCCACGAACACCCATGTGATTACAAAAGCTGTTTCTTGGGCGTTGTGGATTAGTGTTTCCTTAAGAGACATGGCTTTAAGCTCGGTTTCCTCATGGGTGTCGTTTTCTAAGAACTTCTTTCCCATGACCATCATTAGCACGGATAACGCAGTGCCAGTAACACCAAGTACTAGGGCTAGGTTAGGAATACTCAGGTCGTTGACATTTATTTGGAATAGGCTAAGCACTCCTAACACCAGCCCTACCCCTATTAATACCCAGTAAAATTGAAACGCGTTATGAGTAATGGTAAATCCTAAGGACTTACGGTCTTGGTGCCCCTTGAGTTTGTGATGAAGAATAAGGTCTATTTCATCCCCGTCACTATGACCGATGTGAGTTACAGACTCAGCATGAGAGACTCCTCGATGCTCTGCTACTAACTCCGACGCACTACGCTTACCTTTTTTATACTTGGTGAAGATCTCAGCGCCGAGGGATGTCTGATCAACGGCATAACCTGTAATGATGGCCGTAATGAAAGACAGAACACTAATAACGAAGTATTGCTTTGGATGGGTGGCTATCAGCACAAAGGCTGAGTCACCCATAGTTGCAACTAGAGTTGCTACGACCGTACCAAAGGTCACGGTGCCCTTAAAGAACAGCGGCATTACAAAGATTGCTCCCCCACAACCTGGAGTAAGCCCGAGTAGAGCGCCAAGTAATGGTTGCCATTGCTTAGAGTTCTCGATCGAGGTAACAAATGCTCCAGATTGTTTGTAGTTGATATATCCGAATAGAAGCAGTACTGCTCCTACAAACACTCCAACCTCTATAAATGCACCTTCCGCACTGGCAATAATAATATCTATGATCTGTGGTAGCATAATTCGCCTCCTTGCTAGCTATATTGCTATCATAAGTAGTATACAATACTTGCTAGCCATGGGAGTATAAAAACGAACAGCTGAATTACTGCTGCTCGTCAGATCTTTTCATGTATGTAATTAACTCGTTTATGTTTCTTCTATGCGTAAAGTCTGCGGGCTTGCTGTAGGCGTTGAGCATGCCTATTTCGTCGCCGTGCAGCGGTACATTACGCCTTTTCTTCCTCTCAATCTTCCATTTAAGCAAGGTCATAAGTACTTTTTGTATTAGAGGGAGCTTAGCGTAGTTGAACCCCCCACGCAAATAGAAGTAACGGAGCTGTTTGAGGTCATCGGAGCTAAAATTCTTGTCACTCACTTCGGTTAGCACATCAGGTCTGCCGGGGGCGGCGCCTGTACCAAATACTGCAATTCTCTTACCTTTGAGCAACTGTAGGTTCTGTGTAATGAGTTTCACCCCATTTATGCCCCCGACATAGAGGCCACCTCCTTAGACTAACGCAACCCGATCTCTATGAGAAGACAATTGGTTTTATTAAGGAGGTCAAGGCACGTGAGGCGAGGGTATTGGCTGTAGTAACGACGGGCGATACAGTTATGGAGCAGATTGTGGATGACGTTCTGTGCATTCCAGCAACGGACCCCCTCTTTGCGGGGATCGTAGCCATTGTACCGCTACAAATGCTGTCTTATTTAATCGCGGCAGAACGGGGCTGTGATATAGATAAGCCCCGGAATCTAGCAAAAAGCGTTACGGTGGAATAAGATAGGCCATGCAAGAGGCTGCCCCTAAATGGGGCGCCTCTTTCGTAGTGTCGGAGTGGTTTTTTTGGGAGGAAGTTAAAGAATCAAGCTTTACCCCCTGTAAATAGTCATAGAATAAGTACTTAGTTACAGGCTGCGCGGATATATTTAAGACAAGGTGTTATATGAAAAGGGGGCAAGGACTTGAAGAGGAGGACTGCTGTCAGTCGCCTACTGCAGATTCTAAACTTCTTGGCCTTTGTACTTGTGATCGTAGTTAACGTATTGGCTAATAGGATCCCGATTGGTGGAAGAACTACCGGAGAAATAGCCGACATGTATCCGAATTTGTTTACTCCAGCTGGGTTTGCTTTTGCAATATGGGGGGTTATCTACCTGGGTTTGGCGCTTTTTGCGCTATGCCAAGCGGGACTGTTACCGGGGGTCAACAATGGGCGGGCTGTGGTCAGGGACATTGGCTGGTTATTTATTTTATCTTCTCTAGCCAATGTCTCATGGCTCTTCGCTTGGCACTACGACATGATCATAGTGTCCGTGGTGTTTATGCTGCTCTTACTAATCTCTCTTATCGGAATCTATCAGCGCTTACAAAACAGGGATACGGTGAGCGGGGCTGAGAAATGGTTTGTGAGGGTTCCCTTTAGCCTCTACTTTGGATGGATATCCGTGGCTACTATTGCCAATATTACAGTGGCATTGGTGAGTGTGAACTGGAATGGATTTGGGATCTCTCCACAGATATGGACTGTTATCGTGATTCTTGTGGCCGACTTGCTGGCACTGACCTTTCTCGCCCGGTACCGCGACGTGTGGTACGGTCTCGTCACAGCATGGGCGCTCTTTGGCATACTTTACCGGCACCTGACCTTCTTTGCCGGGCAGTATCCTAGCGTAGTCTACACTAGCCTTGTATCAATCATCGTGCTTTTGTTAGGTGTATTATTAACAACTTGTAGGAATAGAGCCTCGGCCTATGTGGAATGATTAAAGACCCCGCAGCGCGGGGTCTTTTGATTATTACGTTAGCTTCTTTAAGGTCCAACCAGGGTGGTTAGGAGTGAGTTTACCTTGCTTAAGGACAACCTTACCGTTTACAATAACTAGCTCAATTCCGACGGCAAATTGGTGTGGGGAGGCAAAGGTTGCGCCATCTGCTATAAGAGCGGGGTTAAACACCACGAGATCGGCGTAGAAACCTTCAGCTATGATCCCGCGTTTTATGAGTCCAAGCCTGCGGGCAGGAGCGGAGGTCATTTTGCGAATAGCATCTGTTAAGGTCAGGATCTTTTCTTCACGCACGTACTTGCCCAAGACTCGGGAAAATGTGCCGTATGAGCGAGGGTGGGGGACTGTAAGATCCTTTTGCACCAGGTTCCCGTCTGAGGCTATTAGCCCCAGGTGATGGCCCATGATCTTTTTGACATCTGCCTCTAGCATGTTAAATGATACTAATCTCGCGCCACCAGCGAGCTGTAGTTCAATAGCCACGTCTACTGGATCCATCTGCCTTAACTCAGCTATTTCCGCCAGAGTTTTACCGATAAGGGTTGTGTCAGATGTGTGAGTAGCTATGAGCAAATTCGTGGCGCCGCCACGCCTCTCAATGTTACTGGCAATCTCACCACGTATTTGTTTGAGTACGTTCTGGTCACTTAGTCTGGTGCTAAAAAGAGCATCTCCACCCTCGAACGCCCAGCTCGGCATAATTGCGCTCCTTAAGCTGGTGCTTGAGGCGGTATAAGGGTATTGGTCAAAGCTTACATCTAACCCCTTGAGACTAGCTTGCTCTACTAGGGAAAGGGCGGCTTCGGCCTGCCCCCATACTGCTTTCCCCAGACATTTTAGGTGAGAAATATGGACCCTAGCTTTAGTTTTTTCGGCCACAGCGAGGGCTTCCTTTAGAGACTGAATTAAACCAATGCTGTAATCGCTCTCGTCGCGCAGATGAAAAGCTACAATCCCGTGCTGTTTGTAGACCTCTTCGGCCAGAGCGAGCATCTCTCGCTCCTCAGCATAGCAGCCCGGCGTATAGTAAAGTCCAAAGGAGAGGCCATAGGCACCCGCAGACAATGACTTTGCACAGAGCTTACGCATAGCACGAAGCTCTGTATCGGAAGGGGCCCGGTTAGCCGAACCGATGACCTGTTCGCGGATAGTGGCATGACCCATTAGAAGGCCGTAGTTGATTCTCTTTTTAAGACTGCTAACATATAACAGGTGCGCTCGCGTGGGGTAACGGGAACGCCCGCAGTTACCGCCAATAATAGTAGTGACGCCTTGTCTGAGATACTGCTCCATTGAGCAGTTCTTAGATATGCTGGCATCGGCATGCGTGTGTACATCTATGAATCCCGGGCAGAGGACCATCCCCTGGGCGTCAAACTCCTGCACCGCCTTGGATGCCGCGAGGTTCCCAATAGCTGCAACCCGTCCCTTTCTTACTGCTAGGCTCCCATGAATCCACGGGTTACCCGTGCCGTCGTAGATGCGAGCGTTTCTAATGATTATATCGTATTTCCTTGTGGCCATCTTTCTACCCCTCTCTACCGTGTAACACTACTAAGATAGTGAGAAGGGGGCTAAGGGGTGACAGCTGTGACGAGTTCAGTGATTATTCTCACGCAGATAGGGAACGAACTAGGAGTCCTCAGCAGTGCTGAGGACTCCTAGTTCGTTCTATAGATGGTTCGAGATGTCATAAGGCCGGCCTTTTCTTCCCCGATTGAACTCTTCGTCTGTGATGCCACCTAATTCGTGCTTACGTATCCGACTCCACAGATTCCCATAGATTTCGCCGTTTCCCTTAGAGCAGCGAACACGAATAATGCTTCCATCAGCGTCTGTTCTTTCCCAGATCTCATCCTTCGAGCTCCTCTTAAGTTCAAAACCTTGATGCCTCAGATAGTCTCGCAATTCCTTCCAATTAGGCATATTTAAATAAAGCAGCTAGAGATGCAACATCTGGCTGTGCTACAGCTTTCATAATGTAAGGAAAGTGAGCACGGCGGTTAGGGCTAATGAAGTAGCGGTTAAATTCTGCTAAGTAGTCCTGGGCATATTCCACAAGGTAGCTTGCTAAGAGTTCCATGAGTGCTTCTAAGGTGTCAGCATTGCCTGTAATGCCGACCTCCTCGAGAGTACCGGAAAAGGAGCCGTTCTGTTCTATATCGTAACTCATTGTATACGTTAAGTTGGGAAGCATAGCGTCCATTTGTGCTGGCGACATGGTGATAAAAGAGTCGCGATGACGTTTGATTGCTTGTGGACTTTTGCGCAGTACGTCATCAAGAAACTCACTGAAATTCTCCCGTGCCTCTGTAGCCGTTCTTAGCTTCATAATGGCCATGATTAAAATCATCCTCCCCTCCTTTCTTATCTTACAATATGTACATCTCTTACACAATGTATACTTATAGGATTGGGAGGAAAGAACACAACCGCGAAAAAGGCCCCTGCTTGGTTATATAGTAGGGGCCATAGGCTATTTTATAGGGATATAGATGTCCATTTCGGAGTCGGGGCTGTCGGGCTTGAAACGCTCGTCGTAGAGCTCAAAGTCGACCTTGGTCTGGATTTCATAGTTGGCGTTGGGTATGTACTTACCGTAGATGAAGTTATAGGTCTCGCCCAAGTTATCGACGCTGCCCTTGTGCGTAAATACCAGGTACTTGCAGGATGGCACTGTGCGGGCTACCATGCCATCGGGGATGGTGCCTACAGAGCTAACCTCGCAACAGGCCATGTAGGAGAATTGATCGTTCTCGAATCCTTCGCTTACGCAGAGGCCCAGGCCACCGGTGTTCCTATTGGCTATTTCGTTGGCGCGTGGGTTAAAACGTGACCACAGCTTCGGAATAGTGAAGTTCGTATTGTTGTCATCCTGGGTAGTAATTACCTCCATGCCGACAACGGTGAAGGTATCTTTTAAGATAATTTTTGGTTCCAAAGTAAATCCTCCTAATCTGGAATCATCCCGTCGCAGTATTGCCTTGCCACGAATGAAAAGCCCTAGTTTATGGCGTCGGCATTCACTCGGGGTGACTCCAAACGTTTTCTTAAAGGCGCGGCAGAAGGACTCGTGTGAACTAAACTGGTAGTCAAAGGCGATGTCCATAACTCGCTTGGTAGTCTGCCTCAACTGCTGGCCAGCCAGTGTCAGCCTTCGCAAGCGAATGTATTCCATTATGCCGTCTCCAACCATGGCTTGAAATATGCGATGAAAGTGAAACTTAGATAGGTGTGCCTTTGCTGCTAGCTCATCGAGAGTGATGTCTTCGCAGAGATGAGATTCAATGTAATCGATAGTTTGTTCCATGCTCTCGAAGTAGCTCATTATGTCGCACCTCCTGCCGAACCCTATAGTTATTATATCAGTGTGACAGATTAGTTCTTGACGTTTCTTGCTCGCTTTAAGACGGCGTGGCGCACGTCGCGCATGGCACATAGTGCATAGCGCATAGCGCATAGCATGTAGCATGAGAGCGGGTGCTACCCGAAATCTTGCATGTAAAGAACCGCTCATTTGAAGTGAGCGGTTTCTGGGAGTCAATTATAGTTGCGCGAGCTTATGCAACAGCTCGTGAGCCAAAGGTCCTTTAATAACGGGTCCGTGTCCTGTGCAAAGAAATTCTACGTCTAGGTCTGCTAGACGGTGGAGTCCTTGGCGAAACTTAATGGTGTCGTAGCGGGCCTGTACGGCGGGACTCTCTAGCCAGCGGTGAACGTTGTCTATAGCCTTCTCTAGCAGGTGTTCGCCCGTGGTGACTAGACCTAAGGTAGGGGTTTTTTCGCCGTAGAAGGTTAGATAATCGCCACAAAACAATGCCTTTGTTTGTAAGTTGTAATAAGCGGTGTGCCCCTTGGTGTGATGCCCTAGAGGAATGATCTCAAATCCTAACTCAGAGACACTCTCCGGTAGTGGGGCAAATAGTGGTCTTAATGAGTCATCTAGATGGTACATATCCTTTTCGGCTATAAGACGAGTGGCGTGAGCGAAAGTAGCAGCTCCACCTACATGGTCCTTATGACCGTGGGTAGTCAAGATGAGGGATATGTTAGCTGGCAAGACATCTAATTGGGTAAGGGCTTTAACCAATGTGTGGCTATGGGCAGCCTTACCGCTGTCGATCAATACGGCATGCTGGGCCTCTTTAAGTACATAACAGTTATTTAGGGTGTTGAATTCTTCATCCCAAACGGCTATTGCATAAAGCTCGTCAGTGAGCCTACCAATCTCGTATGACATGTGCCACCTCCTTGTATGCATAGTGTACCGAAACCATATTAACGCAAGCAGGGGGATAATGCCATGCTAAAATATGGAATAGTTAGCCCTCTCTTGTACTTGGCCAACATTATTCTTTTGTCCGGGGATTCATTTTGGAACAAATTCCATTTAACTTCGTCATTATAAACAGAATTCGATTTCATCGGTAGGGGGCATAGAAATGAAAAGGACAGTGTTTTTGGTTGCTTTGGTGGCCGTTATGATCGTAAGCCTAGGTAGTACGCCAGGGGGCTACGCTGACGCTCTCAGGTCAGGTGTGCGGGTAGTGTTCTTTGGTGAGCCACTTACAGAATCTACGAGTCCTCTGCTATTTGACGGCCGAACTTACGTACCGCTCAGCGCTGTAAAAGGCGTACTCAACCTAAACGTTGAGTGGGACGCGGCAACATCTACAGTACTTATAAACTCCTATCAGCCCGACGTGCCCCCTGTACCAGCAGGGTTAGAATACAAGGGCTACCCACAAGCACACGTTGTAATAAATCAATTATTGGTTAAGTATCAAGCCCCGGCTATTGTTTATGGTGACGAGCCGTACCTGCCGCTTCGCATGCTTGAGGAGCTAGGCCTAAATATCGGTTGGGATCAGCGTAGCAATACGGCATATATAGGTACTCTTACGACTAGCGAACTCCCGGTAGTAGGTAGCTTAGCTAACCTAGAGAAGATGTTTGCAGGGCAAATGTACCCTCACATGAAGTATAGAGGTGGTCTTGAATTCCAATTGGACGGCAAGGCAGCTGCTCCTGCAGCGGAATCGTCAACGCAAAACACTACAGTCACAGGCAGCTCCGACTATTCCCAGACTAATACGCAGGTAGCGGGCGTGGACGAGGCTGACATAGTTAAGACCGACGGCGAGTATATTTACCAGGTGAAGAACAACCAGGTTATTATCACGAAGGCCTATCCAGCGGGTCAAATGGTTGTAGTCAAGGTCATGGATTTTGAAGATCCTAATTTCTATCCAACCCAGCTCTTTGTTGACGGCCAGCATATGCTGATTATTGGACAGTCCAATAATAATGCGTACTATGAAGAACTGCCTGAAATTATAGAGAAGCGTGGTATCGACGAGAAGCCTACCGCCTCTCCAGAACTCAGGATTGCGCCTGGTTACTGGTGGTGGAATAACTCCACAGTCAAGGCTATTGCGTATGATATAAGTAACAAAGCTGACATTAAACTAGTGCGCGAGGTGGAGCTAGAGGGCCACTTGGTTACCAGTCGTAAGATAGGATCCCATGTGTACTTACTGGCCAACAAGGATATGGGCTATGTGGTTCGGCCTATGGCGCCAATGTTTAGGGATAGTACTCAGGGTGAAGATTTTGTAGAGATTGGCTATGACACCATTCAATACTTCCCTGAGCGCTCGCATCCCAACTATCTACTGATAGCTGCCTTTGACCTTAACAACATCGGAGGCGGTACAGTAGTAGATGCCTTTATCGGAGCAGGGGATAACGTATATATGTCACATGACAACCTCTATGTAGCAGTTGGCAGATACAACAACGCTACTGCGGTTTATAAATTCGAAGTAGATGGAGTTGACGTAGACTATGTGGCGAAAGGCGAAGTACCAGGTAATATTCTTAATCAGTTCTCTATGGATGAGCATAAGGAACACTTCCGCATAGCCACGACTGACTGGAACACTGGCGGTACGACTAATAATGTATTTGTTCTCGACTCAGCTTTGAAACTAGCTGGAAAGATCGAAGATATAGCTCCCGGTGAGCGGATATACTCCGCACGTTTCATGGGAGATAAGGGATACTTGGTCACCTTCGAGATGGTTGATCCTCTCTTTGTAATAGATCTGAGTAATCCGCAAAAACCAGAGATCTTAGGAGCTCTGAAGATACCTGGGTTCAGTAACTACTTGCATCCACTAGATGAAAATCACCTCTTAGGTATCGGTAAGGACACCGACGTGATGGATCGTAAGGACCACACGGGCAAGGTTGTGGGGCAGTTTGTAATAGAAAAGGGTATGAAGCTCGCCATCTTTGACGTCAGCGATGTGAATAATCCTAAAGAAAAGTATTCTGAGATTATTGGCGGCAGGGGTACCCACTCCGAAGTTCTCTATAACCATAAGGCTTTGCTCTTCAACACCCAGAGCGGTACGCTTGCCTTCCCAGTTACTATATACGAATCAGGAACGGAGACGAACTGGGGCGCATTTGAGTTCCAAGGCGCGATTGTGTACAAAGTAAGCTTAACCGAAGGATTTGACCTTGAAGGGAAGATTACGCACATTACGAGCGAAGAGTATAGTAAGATGGGCAATAACTACTACGATGGTAGCAGCGAAATAAAGAGAGCACTCTACATTGGTAAAAATTTTTACGCAATATCCGATAGGGCTATTTCAGCTCATAATATGACAAACTTCAAAGAGGTTAACAGACTTATTCTCAGCAAATAGTCTGGATAACAATAGGCTGCTGGCGAAGCCAGCAGCCTATTGTTATGTGTGATTTCTCTTTACTCTTGCGCCGTATCCTTTTAACCTCAACTACTAGTGCGGAACCTGGCCCCAATCGGCGCTTCCACAGGTGATGCAGCTAGGAATTTCGTTTACGTTGATATCAATTTCCTCAATCCTACCACACTGAGTGCATTCAATCTTTTTTTTGGGTGCGGGATCAACTTCGCTGAGAGAGGACGTGGCATATTGTTGTGCCACATACTCATTGCTCACTTCTGGAGTAGGTGCAACTGCTGTGGAGAAGCCCGTCTCTGCCATATCGCTATTATACTCCGCACATTCGTCTTGATTCTCTTGTGGCTTAACTGGTGATACTTCTTCAATGGGCGGAAGCGCCATGCTAAGGCCTCCCATCCAGGCCCAATGATGAGAGCCACACTCCGGACAATCTCCTATGTTGTAGTATAAGCCTTCTTCAAGAGCAGGTTGTTCTTGGATATGTTCTCCAGTGCAATCCACACAGGGCTCGGTTGGCTTCTCTTCGGTCTCAAGCTCTAGGGGGAATACTTGAGCTTGCTCAACAAAAAAATGATCAATACTCATCTCTGGGGCCGGAACCACAGCGGCTCCGAACCCTGTATCTACCTCCGAAATCAGACCACATCCAACACATTTATAAGCTACGGTTTTCTTCTCTGTCATTATTATCACCTTCCCTTTTTGATTGTAATTATAAACCATTAACATGGGAAATGCAACCATGATTATAGGTTTAGCATTACAGTTTATGAGCGTTTATGAGCGTTTATGAGCGTGGAAGTAATTTATGACTGTAGATCTATTTAGCGACGTAGTAACTTCAATACGTCTAGGTGTGGGAGTGGCGCAATAAGTTCGTCTTTGTGATCCAGGAACTCACCTAGTTGTTATACCTTCTAATTCTACGTCAGTGCAGTAACGATGTCTTCTAGAGCCCTGAGCCCTGTGGCTTCGGCTACACGTGCTTTGCTCAACGCATCACCTGCGCGCACACGGTCAGGTCTGCTTTGGTTGGGAGGGAAGGGATAAATATCTTTGACGAGGGCTAGTTCATCACGTACTTGTGTGTAGCTTTGGATAGCTTGATCTAGTGCGGGCAGAGGGTGGCCGCCAAGCCTCACTTTAGCCTCTTGCAGGAACTCCACTGCGTAGTAGCGGCACTCATGCCAAACGGCCGCATTGTAAGCAAGGCCGAATACGTCTTGCTCTTCGTGGCGGACGGCTTCTATCCATAAGTCATAACCTGCGAGTCCAGCCTTGTAGTTAGGGTAAATCCAGTCAGCGGGGCTCTGCGCATGCTCTAAGGCAAACTCCAGCGCTTCTCTAATCACTATCCTGTCGTCTGCTGAGTATCCTGGCTCCACAACGTAAACCTCGAGCATACCTATTTGGGTTTCTCCCAACTCTGCCCATGGTTTAGGCCCGGCGATAGATGCACCTGTGGTTGGGCCGGAGTAATAAAAACCTGTGTTGTCATAACCAATGATGGAGTAATATTCAGGGATATCTAGTTCCCACCCGTAACACGGAAGCCCATTCTCCACAGCAGCCTTGACGGTGTCGTAGGCTCGCAGCTTCTTAGTAGCGTAGTCTTTGTCTGACTTAGAGCCACACACACCCTGTACCGATAATCCTAGGTTATGGGCTAGATTAAGTATTCTCGGCATTCTCCAAGCAGTAGGACCGCTAGCACAGCCTGCCTTGTGTATGTTGATAATAAAGGCGTGGCCGGTACCCCCATATAGCCAACCAGGGGAGAGCGGAACGTTTAGGTAGTCTGCAGCAGCCTTGAGACAACCTAGTTGGGAAACCCAAGCTGGCTGCCACTTATAATTGTTTAGCATTGTCATAGTAACCACTCCTATCTTTTCTATACCAATAGTGTAATGTAGGCACTACGACGTATGCTGTCCTAGTGAGACAGATCATGCAGAGCTTTTTCCACCATCTTGAGAAACTTAAGACGCAGCCAGTTTGGGGATACAATACTAAACTCACTTGGGCAACTGAGCAAAAAGATAAGCAGAGTTCGATAGTCAGGTGTGTGTATTCTGTAGGCACCTGAACCTAGCTCCTTTGCGTTTAGGCCTGAAAAATCTACCACACCCGGGTGGATGAGGGTGAGCGTCACGGAAAAAGAACCTGTAAGTAAGTGGGAATCGCTTGGTAGCGCCATATTCTCAGCTTCATGCTGTGAAGGAAACACTGTGAGGCGTTTAAATAATGAAGCCATATTTTTGGCATGCTCTTCGGGAATTAACTCATACGTGCGACTTAGGCTTAAGAGGGTGGCGCTCTGCTCAGGGGTTACATGTACATTAGGCAGGGAAAAACTCTGTTCGGCGTAATAGTACCCTTTGTGGCGGTAGCAGTAAGCGAGCGGAGCACACAGAGAGTAGCGCAAATATTCGATATCCCGAGCACCCTGTCGGCTGGATAACTCAAACTCTTGGGCAAGTCGAGTCGCGTTGGGGAAGCGACCAGCTCGGACCTCAGCATCAAACCATATAAGTCTATGAAAATTGCTCATAACCTCACATCCTCTCACGACCACTATTCTCCACATTCCTTTAACTTGCCTGCCTGTTATTAAAACCTTTAAGAAAGAAGGGAGTTAAAGACGTCGAGCGAATTGTTTAGATAGAAGAGGAGGGGCTAAACTATGCCAATCATTGATGTACACAGTCACTTAGGGGACATTCTCTACCCCAACGGGGGAGAGTTAATATACAAGAAAAACGTGGTCATGCCAAAAATATTTGACTTTCAAGCATTTAATGAAAGGGCCTAAACAGGACTTATGGTCTAGGCTCCTTACCGTACAAGGTGCTGGGTTACTGGGCTACGAAGGCCGAAAGGGCACGTAATTTTACAGCGACGCTACAAAATATGCAAACATCTTAGATAGAGATGAGTTCGTGTAGCGAGTACTCGACATGGAGATTAGGTATATAATCATCCGACTGACTCTTTGAATTCTGACTCAAATTATACACATAGACAGGCAACGAATTGATGTCAGATAAACCCACCCCATAGCCCTGCTCAATCATGTAAGAGTAGTTGTCGTCCTCCTGTCCTGGAAGTGGAGGCAGGAGTAGCATGGGTAGCCGCTTGGCGACGGCCTCTGTACAAGTGATACCACCAGGCTTGGTAATAAGTAGATCAGAGGCGTCCATGAGCATATCTATATTGTCAACAAACCCGTAGAGATGGAAGTTTGCGTGTTTTAATTTAATTGTCTCTGCAAGTCGGTCATACAGCACCCTATTCTTGCCGACCACAAATAAGACCTGTACCTGCTCTAGACATTGACTTAATGCCTGAATAAGTTCGTCCGAGAAGCCTTTACCAAGTCCTCCGCCCATGCAGAGAAGCGTAGGAATTGGCAACAAGCCTAGCTGTCGACGAGCCCCATCCTTGGGATGTTTCCTTAGAAATTTGGCACTAATGGGGATGCCCGTTACAACCAGCTTGGCATCCTCAATACCCAAGGAGTTGATTTGCCGTTTTATAGCCTGAGAAGGTAAGAAGTAGATATCGACTTGAGGGCTTAGCCACGTAGCGTGGACCCCGTAGTCAGTGACCACAGTACATAGAAGCGCTGTGGTCTCTTCCGTTTGTTTGAGCCTAGACACAATTGCACTTGGAAAGGGATGAGTGCAGATAATGCAATCTGGCTGATATCGCCTGAGAATCGAAGCAACCTCAGCATAGATTAGGTGGTGCACAATAGTCCATAACTGCGGCCATACTCGTTGGTAACGGGACTTGTGATAGAAGTAGCGCCAGATGTGAGGAGAATGCTGAATCGCCAGAAGGTAGGCACCACACATCCATTGACTCAACGTAGGCTTCAAATATCGCGTTAGCTCCAATATCTCAACCTGATAATCAGGCTCATGTTCATTAATATGCTCTTTGATAGCGTTAGCGGCCATAGTATGTCCCATACCAAAAGGCTCAGATAAAATGAGTATGCGTTTTCGCGTCAACTCATATTGCTCCTCTCACTTACTCCGCGATCTAGCTAAAGAGAGTTGGTAGGAACTCTCTCTAGCTAGCGTCTGCAATAAAGCGCGTAAACAGTGCGATCGTGCTCTTAAGTGCTTGTGGGACTATGGCTAGAAGCACAGCATCGTAGGCAGGGACGCCTTCGCTTAATAATGAGGGAAGAAAGGCCGAGGAGAATAATGCATTATCCTTAACACTGTCTTCCAGACTAGAGACACCATCTGGACCACCTAGTGAGTCCCCTGAAAGAAATCGTTCGGCGTGTATCTCCGCATATTCTTCAAATACTCTATGCCCCAGGATAAGATGCGGTATGGTGTGAAAGGGCACACACACGTCTTGCACAAGATGTGATGATGCCCCCAGTAGAATCATTGCTTGTGATCTGTAGCCTGCTCTCCAGAGTTTGGTCGCAGAAGTGTAGTATAGAGAGCACTCTCTAGCAGCATTAGAAAAGAGCCACATTCCCTTTTCGAGCTTGGGATGATAATAGTGGTTACAGTTTTTCCAATCCAAATCTGCCCACAACACTCCTTGGCATAACTGGCCCACGAATGGATCTAGCAAGTACAAGGCTGAATTACTACTTCTGCGAAGTTCTCCTATGGCCTGATTAACCAAAGTAACGTGAGTCCTACCAGGACGATCTAGTTTCTGCTGCAGGAAGGAGAAAGACTTGACCATCGCTACGGCCAACGGATTGGCCGTCGTCTGCTTAGCGTTAACCATGGAAGTATAGGTCGAAGCAGGCATCATATTCACTGCCATATCCGCATATCTGATATTCGTGTACAGTAATGTCATTTCTGAGCATAAGAATTAACAGCGTCGTCAGGTGCCTTTTAATATTGGCAATAATCATCTACCCCACCTCCTAATTACACTCTACAAAACCAACGTTAAGGTAGCACAAATGCTCTGTTAAGCACGTGTTAAATGAACAACTGCTGCGTTAAGCCCTGTTCTTCAATCCGACCGTCATAGAATAGACAGCATTGATAAATAGAGTAGGGGACCCACTCTCGTGGCTCCCCCCTCGTTAAACCGTACGTGCCCTACTAAGGCATACGGCTTACCCATTGCGATTTCGATGCGAGTCTGCTTATGCCCTGTTGTGTGCAAAGTGCATCTTTCGAAGGCGGTCGGGAGTATAGTACTCCTAGCCTTTTTCTTTCATACGTTGCACTGCTCTGGACTTTTTCTTCTTGGCAACTTCAGTGAGTTTCTCAAGATAACTCTGTAAGGTGAACCCAAATTGTTCCTTGTAGTAGAGCCAATAGGAAGGTATGAGACCTATCTTAACAAAGAACTCGTTGTTCCATTTAGTTTTCATGAGGTGCCCTTTCCGTTGGGAGGGGTGGTCATGAATCATGGTGACTCGTAGTCTTTGTCGGATGTACCCATCTATCGCTTTAAGCTCGTTGCCAAAGGAGTTTAGATGGCACCTGCTCTCCTGCCGGTATCTCCGGTTTTCCTGTATGGCTTTGTATATAATAACCTACCTTGCCACGTATCACAGGGTTCACTCGTTCTATCCATGCTTTTGAGTTGAGAGTCAGCGTCTTCTTAGTTTTCTCCTTTATCTTTGCCCGGAAGTCTTTTAGGCTCTCTTCTGACGGTCTGACCATGTAGTAGAGTGTGCTGTCTTTCTTCCTAGGGCGCCAGTGTTCGAAGGTAAACCCCATGAAGTTGAAGTCTTCTTTGTTAAAGTCCACGAAACGGGTCTTTTCCATTGAAACTTCAAGTCCAAGCTCCTCAATTTTCTCTTTCGCTACCTTGGCCGCCTGTTCAATAGCTTGTGGGGTTTTCGCAAAGAGCAGGAAGTCTCCATCAAGCTCCCATCTCTATTTACTCGGATAATACTCATGCCCAAAGTAGTTATGGGAGACAAGGGAAAGTCTCACTAACTGCTCGGGGGGATATCCATGAATACAATTACTTTCGGTCAACTCAGGTCCTTACTTGAGACAGAGCTACACCGCCTTCATTACAAGGAGCAAAGCATTAAGAGTTACCGGAGAATGTGGCTCCGGATTACAAAGTTCCTCGCTAACCAAGGGACAGCGTATTTGACAGAGAAACTAGGTATGGCTTTCTTAGAACGTGAATTTGACTATTTCGAACTAGAGCGAGCAGGAAAGGTAACACAGTCAATCTGTAACGCCTTTCGTGTTGTCCGTATGCTACTGGATTTCCAGCAACATGGCTCGGTGCTACGCAGGTATTACATGCAGAGGCAGCTTCTGAACACCGAAGGGCTAAAGCTAGTTTTAGGGCAGTACGCCCAATTCTGTCGCTTAAAAGACTACTCACCTGTAACGCAAAAGCATTACTGCAACATCTGCGAGAAGTTCCTGAGCTCCGCTGAGTCTCAGGAGATAGTGCAGGTTGCTGACATTGATATCCGTCATGTAAGTGCATTCATCAATACATTGCTAGCCCAACTTTCGACCGGTCCCCTCCAAACACGCGGGGAACGGCTAGTTTTGAGTCATAGACCATTGATAGCGCTAGGTCCAAATTCGCAAAAATGAAAAGGTAGTGACCTAATAGTTAAATAGTCGGGTAAGCTATTCCATTTTGGTTTTTGCTCTGGTAATGAGAGTTTGTTTTAAAGAGAAATTGTTACCAAGAACAAAACGACCAACAAAAAATACGTCAAGTATTCCTTGATGGAATCCCACAGTTAGCCTAGGGAAGATTCATCACATCAGGCTCTCCGGCACACCGGAAGCAGCCCACCAGGATATTTACCACAAACTAGGCATTAAGCAGTTGCCGCGCAAGCAAGTATCCTACGTGGCAACTAGATTGTAGTGACCAACACGAAAGTGAAAACCCTGTGTTTGCTGGCTCTTTCGCCTGTCTAGCCGAAAGTTCACCAATAAAAGGTATACCATCTCGATTATTGGGGCGACCTTCATTTGTCAAGGGGTTTAGCTAAAATTCTTAGTTTTTTTGAGAGTAAACTGTTAATCGTTTACAGCAACTGCATAGGTCCTGATAGGTCTTATTACTATAAAAGATTTAGCAATTGTTTTACATAATAGAAATAAAGACTTAACCATCAGTCTATAAAATGAAATTGAGTCTTTGTCTGACTTAGAGCCCCACACGCCTTGTACCGATAAACCAAGGTTATGGGCTAGATTAAGTATTCTCGCCATCCGCCAAGCTGTAGGGCCGCTAGCACAGCCAGCCTTGTTCATGTTGATAATAAAAGCGTGGCCCGTACCCCCATATAGCATTGCTCACTGGGCACACCTCCCTCACGTCAACAATTCGCCACAAATGTTTGACTTGCCTGCTGTTCAGGCTAAATCCTCTAGGAAAAAAGGGAATTTAAGACGTCAAGCGAATTGTTTAAAGAGGAAATGGAGGGAATAAACAATGCCAATTATCGATGTACACAGCCATCTAGGGGACATTCTCTACCCTAACGGGGGAGAGCTAATATACAAAGAAAACGTGCGCATGCCAAAAATATTTGACTTTCAAGCATTTAATGAAAGGGCCTAAACAGGACTTATGGTCTAGGCTCCTTACCGTACAAGGTGCTGGGTTACTGGGCTACGAAGGCCGAAAGGGCACGTAATTTTACAGCGACGCTACAAAATATGCAAACATCGCTAGATGAGGCTGATGTCAGCTACACTGTTTGCCTACCGATAGCACCTAACGTCACGTATGACGACCTGGCACTTTTGGACCAGAGCGAGTAATGTACGCTTCTGATTGGCCCTACGGGTATAGGCTGCCATCAAATGGATACCAGGCTCCAGGGGCTAGGTCAGTCGCTCCTTCAGTGCCCTCAGTGACTTCAGTGGTTCAAATGTTTCGGAATCTAGCCCATCGAGAGTTTGGAGTTGAATTATGCAACCCTGGCTTAATGACCTACTTGTTCCAACTGCCCAGGCTCTGTGTCCTAACGCACAGGGTGTGCTCGATTTTACTGGCGGTGAACAGCTTTGGTCATCTATTGACCTCCGAATGCTAGATGACGAGGATTGGATTGCTCGCAACTGGCAGTTAGAGCGGGAGCATGCTTTGCATCAGCCCGCGCGACAACGTATATGCGAAGCAGCCATCAGCACCGGGGGCCCAATTCTAGAGATTGCGGCTGGGCCAGGTGGTGGCAATCTATCGCCCTTGCTACATCTGGAGCCAGAGATAAAAATAATAGTAAATGACCTTGAGTTCCGCATAGTTGAACGGTGGCAGCACTTTTTGGGCGACCGTTATTCTAATGTGGCTTTCGCTGCCTTTGATGCCAGCATGATTCCCCTGAAAGACAATTCCATGGGCTGTGTGTCATCACGAGGGGGGATAAGCAACTGCCGAGGCGATAGCAACGCTGTGCTCAGCGAGTGTGCTCGCGTGTTAAGACCAGGTGGGCTTCTCGTACTATATGAGATGTGTTTGTCACCGCGCACAGTCGCAAGCCTGCCTCAAGTCTTGCGTGAGGCGTGGGTTGTGAGCCCCTGGGTTTATGGTGATTGGGGAGATTTGCT
>Ga0207951_100239_pt1 | contig 33569 bp, 32 predicted proteins | sample Subbio12Aug_8Bad_FD_184830 | JGI IMG/M metagenome (GOLD analysis project Ga0207951, IMG submission 184830) | Serpentinite rock and fluid subsurface biosphere microbial communities from McLaughlin Reserve, California, USA - CR12Aug_8Bad (SPAdes) | ecosystem: Environmental > Terrestrial > Deep... | reverse complement strand
AGTAAAATGTCCATCCCCACCATCGCCGCCACCCTGGCGGCGATTTTGATCGGCACCCAATCACCGAGAATGGGCCAGGCGGCGATGATGGCCATACAGGCAGGCAACATCCAGTTCCAGATCGACTTCACCCGCGACCATGAAAAAGAAGCCGACCGCGTCGGTATGCAGATACTCACCCAGTCCAATTTCGACCCACGCGCCATGCCGACGTTTTTCGAACGCATGCAGCAATCCACCCGTTATTACGGACGGGGCATACCGGAATTTTTGCGAACACACCCGGTTTCCGAAAGCCGGATAGCCGACACTCGTGGCCGAGCCGAGCGTTACCCCTACCGGCAATATCCCGATTCCCTGGGCTATCTGCTGACCAAAGCTAGGCTGTATGCGATGACGGAACCCAACAAGGCAGTCGTGCTGCAACATTTTGCCACGCTGCAAAACCAGGGTACCGCCGAGCAACGCGCCGTCGCCCGCTATGGACTGGGTATTACCCATTTCGAAAGCCAGCAATACGCCGAAGCCGCCATACAGTTTCAAAAACTGGTCGACGAATACCCAAATACACCGCAATACATCACGGCACTGGCCAGAACAGCACTCGACAGCCGCAACTACGACCAAGCCAACCGGCTATTTGCCATGGCTGCCGAAACCTTCCCCAACAACGATGTGATAAAAGTCGAATACAGCCGTAGCCTGTTGAAATCTGGCCACCCTGAAAGAGCGCGCCAAGTCTTGCTGAGCCTTTCCGAGCCGCGCCGGACGCAAGCCTTTTATTTCGAACTGATGTCGCAAACCTTTGCCGCGCTAAACCAGCTCGGCGAATCACACCGCTACATGGCCGAGCATTACTTCGCGACAGGACGCAGCGACGATGCCGTGATGCAGATACGCCTAGGGCAAAAAGCACAAAATCCGAGCTACCAACTGCAAGCCATCCTGGATGAGCGTCTGAACTTCTTCCTCAACGACATCAAGGAACGCAAGCGCGAACGCTAAAAAGCCGATAGCCCCAATAGCCCGGACCAGCATTCAAAAGCAGCAGGTATCCGCCATATTGACGAGCCTGTTCCGCGCTGATTGGGTTTCGCCATGCGGTGTTTCGGTGTACAGAATAATCATCAGCTCAGGCGAGGCATTACCCGTCAACCGTTTTAAAAGCTGCAAGCCTTTGATGTAGTAACGATTGATGGTGTCGATTCCACCGATTCGATACCAGCGCCAGACCAGTATGTCGCGGGTGTCACTGCTCAGAATCGTCTCTTCGATGCGCCGGGGGCCACCGTCGCCCTGTACATGGGTAGCTTCGCTTCGGATGATATGCCATACCGGATGCTTCTGCGGTACCAGATAGTTCTGCGAATTGACCAGCTCGCCACCTTGCGACTCATCACCAAAATTTGCAATGTAGACAGCACTTTTCGTGGTGTCGTCAACAACGAAAAAATGTACATCCGCCATGACACCCTTGAATGATGGCTTCCATCCCCAGTCTGGCGCGACCGGGGATGCCGTTTGCAAACGCGCGGCAAAGTCACCTGGAATTTCGGCCTGAATGGCCTGCAAACCGCGCAACTGCGAAGACAGCACCGGCCAGGCTGCAATCGCCAGCGCCAGGCAAATCACTGACTGCCAACGCAAGTTGCTGCGAATAGCGACGCCGTGTTCGATCGCAGGCGTTGATGGCGTGCTGTCGATAGTTGGTGAGTCCTGCCAAAACGATCCGATGTAAAACAACAGCAGCATCACGAAGCCAAAAAACACCCAGCCGTAAATGATGTGATCGACGCCGGTTGCCAATTTCATATCACTCCAATGACCGATCATGACGATCATGTAAGCCCTCAGGCCGTTAGCGAAAATCGGCAACAAAAACGCAATCAGCATGAACACTGCACGCTTGATGTAGCTTTGGTAGTTGAGATAGGCATAAACGGTTCCAAGCGTGAACGAGGCAATCAGGTAGCGCAGACCGCTGCACCCTTCCACCACCGACCATTCGCCGGAAGATAGCGTGAGGAAGGTGCCTTCCTGGTAAACGCTGATGCCGGTCAGACGCAACATTGTCACGATGAAAGCCGAGGTATAGTTCATCAGGTAAGGAACGAATTCCTCGCCGAAAGGCACCATCAAAAACAGAAAAAGCAAGGGAAACAGTATGCTGGAGGTAACACGATTCCCCAGCACCGTCCAAACAGCACAGACCAGGATTCCCACCACCGCCCATTGCCGGATAACAAGAACCGACACCAGATCGGCAGATAACCAGAGCAAACCGAGTCCTAACAAACAAATGAAGGCCAATCCGCTGAATGATGCCGACAAGTCTCGATAATCAGCCTGCTTGCGCCAAATCAACCAAGCACTCGTCGGGGCAACAAGATAGCCATGAGCAAATGTTTCGGAGCGCTCCCAGATGCCCACAATCGATAGCCAGGTTTCTTGAAATACCAGCAAGCACACGCACACAACCAAAACCAGCGCCAACGATGGCATGCGCCAATGTGCCGGTATCGTCATTACGTTCTGCATTTTTTTGCTCCTTAGAACAATGTGGTAATGGTAAACATGCACTATGATAGACCCATAGCAAAATCAACTTCCCTTTCCAGCGTCGCCATGAAAATCAGTGCGGTCATACCGGCATACAATAGTGCGAAGTTCATAGAAGCTGCCGTGCGCAGCGTACAGGCACAGACCGTGCCGGTTGATGAAATTATCATCATTGATGATGGCTCGACCGACAACACCGCCGAAATTGTAGCTGGATTACCCGGGAACATCATTTTCCACAAACAAACCAACCAAGGGCCATCTGCTGCCCGGAACAAAGGCATAGAGCTGGCATCGGGTGATTGGATTGCTTTTTTGGATGCTGATGATCAGTGGATGCCGGAAAAAACATCCCAGCAACTTGAAACATTAGCCGCTCATCCCTTATTACACTTGATTGCCGGAGACATGGCGGAAATTGATGCCCAAAATCATGTCATCGTTCCTTCCGTTCTCGACAAACACAGCCTGCTCACAGAATTTGAACAATTGGACGGGCAACCAATACCCAATGCACTATCCCGTTTGGTCAAAAAAAACTTCATTCCAACCGGCACCGTGCTCGCCAAACGACAAAGCCTGATCGAAGCCGGATCATTCAATTCAGAAATCAGGTTTGGTGAGGATTTGGAATTGTGGGCAAGAATTGCCGCACATCACCCAATTTCCTGTCTGTCGGTAGTTTTAATGTTGCGCCGACAACACGGTAACAATGCTACCCAGGCTTCCGGAGCCATGCTCATTGATTTAACCAAAGTCATGGAATCACTTCGCAGACAAACACCTGTCCAATTATTGCAACAGGGTATCAACCCCGACATAATGGCCGCCGACAGCTACTGGACGCTCGGATACTGGTATTTTGCTTCTGGTGATTTGAAAAATGCCCAAAACTCTTTTCATGAAAGCCTACGCTTGCACTGGAGCCTACGTTCAGCACTGTATTTCGCAGCCTCTTTTCTTCCACATCCGCTCATTGAAACAATACGAACTGTAAAACAAAAATGCTAATGTTGCCCCGTGAATATTTGATGAACAACGCCGCACTACCAAAATAGCAGCCGAAACCATGACTTCATTCGACAAGCCCAAGAACATCCTCTATGTGGAAAATGGCATAGGCTACGGTGGCGCAATCATTTGTCTACGCCATCTGGTGACAAATCTTGATCGAAGCAAATACGCACCCTTAGTCGTCACCGGTCGTACTAGTCCGCAATACCAAGATATTGCACAAGAAGCCCCCTGGAAACACATTCCTGATCGCCTGATAGATGTGGTTGGAATGCAAAAATATTTAACCAATCAAGCATGGCCAGACAAATTACCGGGTCTTCGGTTTATCGGACAACAAATCCTTGCTCGTCTTGACGATATTTGCAACTTCCTGCCGTTCTTTCTTCGCCTGCTATGGACTGCATGGCGCTTCAAAACCGACTTGATTCACGCCAACAATGAACCGCTATGTAACCGTGCCGCGCTGCTAGTTGCCAAATGTCTTAGGATTCCAAGCGTATGCCATGTCAGAGGCAGCCAAAAAGGATCCTTGTCAATGCGCTGGGCTTATTCTCTACCGGATCATTTTGTGTCGGTTTCCAACTGGGTGTCAGATAGCATGCAGCAGAAACTAAATATCCCAAAAGACAAAATTAGTGTCGTTTATGACGGCATCGCATTAGAAAAACTCGACATTAACGCAGATGGTCAAGTATTTAGGGAACAGTTCAATATTCCTGGTGATGCATTCGTGGTTGGCCTTGTCGGACTATTGATCCCGTGGAAAGGACAATATCTATTTCTCGATTCAGCTAAGATTCTGAAGGATAAAATACCTAACTTGAAAATGGCCATCATAGGTGGAACACCAGACGACTGCATCGATTATGAGCAGCATCTCAAAAACAGGGTAACCGATGAAAACCTCAAGAATATTGTGATTTTCACTGGCCACCAGTCTGGCATGGATCGTATCTATAATGCATTGGATATCGTAACATCGGCCTCAACCAGTCCGGAGCCTCTGGGCACGATGGTAATTGAATGCATGGCAATGGGACGATTATTATTAGGTCCAAATCATGGAGGAACAGCGGAAATGGTAACTCACCAAACAACAGGACTGCTGTTTCAACCAAATTCAGCTGAAGACCTGGCTGAAAAAATTCTCAAAGTACATCAAGACAAGACAATAATAAAAACACTAGGCAAAACAGCCAGGGAAGAGGCTTTCATGAAATTTGACATTAACCACCACACAGGTGAAATACAAAAAATTTACCAAGCAATCATAAATGCGTGAAAACACATAGTGACTGCAAAAATAAACCCTAAATGACATGACTGGCCAGCAAAAATGAAAAACCTGATTCCATGGAGCCTTAGAGGCATAGGCCCTTTTCTGAACACTTATGGGGATGGATTTTTTTTTAAATCCATTCAAAAAACCAGACCCATAGCCGTGAATCCCGACGCACCTACGGCTATTCATTCCGCAGTACCTCACCGCTATCTGAATGCATATCTGTTTGCCATAAAATCATTTCTTCGTTTTCACCATGATGTAGCTGTCATCGTGCATGACGATGGCTCTTTAAGATCGGAAGATTACCGAATTATTGCACACCACATTCAAGGCGTTAAAATAATATCGAGACAACAAGCGAATGAAACATTCAGAAATAAGATACAAAATGACTTCCTAAATCAAGTACGCACGAGCTACACCAGCTACTTGAAACTCTTTGATTCCACTTTATTTTCTGAAGGCAAAAGAATTGTAATCCTGGATACTGACACATTATTTATAAAAAAACCCCAACAAATAATTGACTGGTGTATCAACGGAGGCCAACCCTGGTTTCATGCAGCACCCATAGGTTCATGGAAAGTAAAACCATCAGCAATTGCGGAGCATGCGCGTTTACAAGACACGCATATTCAAACACTCATTTCAGATAATCTCGTCGATATCAACCGTGAGCTGAATACCCAATATCGTATGGAACAAGGTTTTTGCTCAGGATTCATCGGCTATGAAGCAGACACAATAAAATTTGCTGATCTGCATAAGCTATTCACCCTGCTACACAACAAGTTCGGCGATAAAATTTTTCTTTGGGGGGCAGAGCAAACCGTACACGGATTGATATTGTGTGGAAAAAATGCTGTTAAATTACCGATTGAAGACTACTTTGTATTTACCCAAGGAAATGCATCAACTGCTGAAAATGGGGTTTTTATTCATTTCGTAGGCGAAAACAGATTTTATAAGTTTATATACCCCAAAATGGCTAGTAAAATATTGAGCGAGTTGCCATCAACATGAAACGCATACAACATATTATGATCGGCGCATTGACCGTGATTTCCTTGGAAGCACATGCTGACTATCCTCAGACAGACTTGGATTTCATGCTGCTGCCGCCGTACTGCAAAATAAAGTTGGCCGCCGCCGAGCATGGTGCAGATGCTGAAATTTTAAGGCAACAGGAATACTGGGCGAGGAAGTTAGGGGAAGGTTATGGCCATATACACCATTATTGCGAAGGCCTCCATGCCTTAAATAGAGCTTATTACCTGAAGGAGCCTTTCAAATCGAGAGAACTAAAAACAACTATTGGCGGCGTAAACTATGTGCTAAAAAACGCACAGAAGAACTTTTCGTTAATGCCTGATCTACATACAACAAAAGCCCAGGCGTATGTTTTGATGAATCAGCCACAAGATGCCATAAACGAACTCAATATTGCAATAGAAAAAAACCCAAAATATAGCCCTGCTTATTATCATCTATCGAGAATCTATCTTGACCAAAAAAAGAAAACTGAGGCTATAGAAATACTAAAACAAGGAATAAGTCATAATCCAGAATCAAAACTACTAACAAAAAAACTTGACAAAATAAAATAACACAAAGCAATGCTTTATTACCCACTGATTCGATATTACCCCCCCCCCTTAAGCCAGCATGAATAGGCAATAATCACTAAACTGCGATGAAAAAATACATTCCATGGCGATTTCAAAGCAAAACAAACCTGTTAAACTCATGCAGCAACTTTATTTTTAGAAAAGTACTCAACACCCCCCCCATATACTGTGACCCGAATAGTGCATGTTGTTATTGCACAGTAACATGCCATCGTGACGTAGCTATTGCCATACTGGCTATAAAATCCTTTCTGCGCTTTTTCAATCAAATCAGTGTAGAGATTCAAGATGATGGCAGCCTAACCGCTAATGACAAAAGCTTATTCGAAAAACATATTCCAGGATGTCGACTACATTCAAGAGAATCGACAGACAAGATAATCCAGCCCCTTATAAGCCATGACCTTTTTAAGGCCAGGAAGAAAGACCCCAGCATGCTGAAACTGATAGACAGCAATATACTGTTTAATAAAAAAAGAATAGTAGCTGACTCTGACATTATCTTTATGAAAAAACCTGACGAAATAATTGACTGGCTACGCATAAAAAAACCGACGCAATCTTTTTACCATGAGGTCAATGAAGCCAACAAATTATTTGCCAATAAAATAAATTTTATAAACTCTCAATTAGGCACAAATATACAAAAACTGGACTACTGCTCTGGGCTTATAGGATTTAATAAGTCGATACCTATTGATGAAATTGAAAAAACATTTAAATGCCTTTCAAGCATTAGTAACGTATGGGGATTGGAACAGAATATATTTGCTTTTCTTCTCAAGGAAAAGTCGATGAAGTTACCGCCCCAGCATTACTTGGCAATAATCAAAGAAACCGCATCAGATATTTTACGTGAAGCTAAAATGATACACTTTGTTGGAAAATTTAAGCACAAACAGTATCTAAACTGTGGCAACTTGGTGATTTCCGAACTTGGTAATCTATAAAACATGACTGTAAAAAGCAATGAAAACAGGACTAGATAGCTCAGAAAAAATAAACCCATGAAAACTAAAATACATATATGCCATTGAAAACAGCTCTGAAAAAAATAAGGCCTATATTTATCCCTGCACTGAGAATAATTATAAGGTATTCTCCTTTTGAAAGTATAAAAAGCATAGCATGGAAAAACATCATAGAGCCATTTTTTGAATTTTCAAAATACTCATATATAGCAAGCACGGTGTTCGATCAGACTATCTCGGGAAACACACAAGATCAAATCCAGCGATATATCTATTACTTTGGAGTATGGGAACCTAATTTAACAACCTTTATAAAGAACAGATTAAAGGAAGATGATGTTTTCATTGATGTAGGCGCTAATATAGGTTATTTTTCTCTCCTAGCCTCGACATTAGTAGGTAGAACAGGAAAAGTTATAGCAATAGAGGCGTCCCCTAAAATATACACGCTACTTGGCCATAATATAAATAGAAACCAATGCTCTAATGTCTCTGCGCTGAATATAGCGGTTTCTGATAAAGAAGAAATCCTTAAAGTGTTTACTTCCCCAGACAGCAATATAGGGCAAACATCAGTGCTACCAAACCTAGATTTCACATACGAATGCGACATATCGGCAAAACCCTTGAGTTCAATAGTCAATGTAGATGACTTCAAAAAAGCTAGATTGATAAAAATCGATGTTGAAGGCGCGGAGTGGTCTGTCCTATCAGGCTTGATTCCAATGTTGGAACATGCCAGAAGCGATATCGAAATTATTGTTGAGCTATCGCCTGATAGACTCAAAGATACAGACATGAGTGTTGAAAAAATAATATTGAATTTTAAAGAACTTGGATTCAACCCTTACAGGATAAAGAACGACTATTCAGCGCAAAGCTACATAACATGGAAAAAACTGGAACATCCAGAAAGAGTTTCATCGAAAGTAATCACTAAGACAGATATAGTTTTTTCGAAAGAGGATTCTGAATTAATATAAACGAAATTGAGTGAAATAAAACATCTTTTGCTTAACAACACCAGGCAAAATAAAATCTTATGTCAGAAATAATAAAAAATTTTTTTAAGTATAGAGAGTTGATTGCAGCCCTCGCTTGGAAAAATATCGTAATCCGCTACAAACAAGCCTACTTAGGTATTCTATGGGCCGTCCTGAAACCGCTAATGCTGCTAATGATGTTTGTTCTCGTAAAAAGCTTCGTCGGCATACAAACCGATGGTTTTCCTTATCCCCTGCTGACATTTGCTGCGTTAATGCCATGGGTGTTTTTTCAGGAGTCTGTGTCAGAAGGCGTTAACAGCGTTACATCTAATGCGGCATTGATAAAAAAGATATACTTTCCTAGAGAAGTGTTTCCTTTGACCGCCATGGTAACAAAATTAGTTGAACTAATTGTTAGCTTTTTTATTCTGGCTATCATGATGATTTATTACAAAGTCATTCCTACCGTACACCTGCTATGGCTACCGTTACTGGTTCTATACAGCATGATTGTGGCTTTAACCATCAGTTTTTTTGGTGCAGCAATGAACGTTTACTATCGAGACATTGGGCAGGCTGTACCTATTGCTCTTTCACTAATGATGTACGCATCGCCTGTTATTTATCCTTTGAGTCTTGTACAAAAAAAATTACTGATAGAACAATCTTCCGGAGTATGGTCAGAAAAATTATATACGCTATACACCATCAACCCTTTGGTTGGAATTATTGATGGCTTTCAGCATGCGCTAATAAAAGGTATTGAACCTGATTTGGCTACGTTATATCCAGGCTTAATAATTACATTGATCACCCTACCTTTTAGCTACTGGTTTTTTAAACGTGCGGAAAACTGGTTCGCAGATGTTATCTAATTTTTTAAGTATTAAATGTATAATATAGCCCCATGGCAATCATCGAAGTCAATAATCTTACGAAAGAATACCAACTTGGCCATTTAACCAGCCTTAAAGAAACCTGCTTGAATGGACTAAGGCGACTCACTTTTCAGCCTGTACAGGAACGTGAGCGATTCAAAGCATTGGACAATGTAAATTTCCATATTGAAGAGGGTGAAGTCGTTGGCATCATTGGCCATAATGGCGCAGGCAAGAGCACTCTTCTCAAACATCTTGCCAACATAAGCAAGCCAACTAAAGGACATATTATTGTGCGGGGCAGCGTAGCCCCTCTCATTGAAGTTGGTGCCGGTGTCAACCCTGAATTGACAGGAAGAGAAAATATTTTTCTCAATGCCGCTATTTTAGGAATTCCTAAAAAAATAATTAAACAAAAACTTGATGAAATCATTGAATTTTCTGAATTAGAAGAATTTATAGATACCCCCGTAAAACGTTACAGCTCGGGCATGCAGGTAAAACTCGGATTTTCAATCGCAACCAGCATGGAAGCCGACATTTTGATCGTAGATGAAGTGCTTGCTGTGGGCGACCTTGCTTTCCAACGAAAATGCTTTGATAAAATGGAAGATTTAATAAAAAGACAGGGGAAAACGGTATTATTGGTAAGCCATAATATTAGGCAAATCCAGAGATTGTGTCATCGAGTAATACTGATGAATCAAGGAAAACTTGAAATAAATGGAATGCCGCAATCAGTTTGTGACATATTCTATGAACAGAGTGATGAAAAAATTGCCACAAACATGAGTGGAAATAAAAAAATAGGAATATCAACGAGTGGCGAAGTTAATTTGGAGAATATTTTTTTCACCAATGCAGCAGGAGGCAGAATAAATTATCTTCAATTTAATGAAGACTGTGCTATTAACTTCGAAATAAATGTCAAACATGAAATTACGGACATAACCGCAGGTTTTGGTTTTCATACTACTGACTTCTTATACCTAACTACCCACAACAGCGAGCAACAACTAAGCATACCTGTATTACCCACAGGAAAACACATATTGACTTGCAATATAAATAAACTCCCAATATTGCCAGGCGTTTATTCTATTCGCTTTGGAATAACTGCTGGAAAATCAGCTAGCACCGCATTATACGGCGAAAACTTGAAGCATTTACAAATACTAGGAAAGATACCAATTACTATAAGAGATGGCTTTTTCGCACTTGAAGCATCGTGGTCGCATGCAAAAATTGATACATTTTCACATGAAAAATGATAAAAGAATATGTCGCATTTGTGATACACAAGATTTCCACCCAACATATACTGGTTGCGAAATGATGTTTGGAACTAGAGAATTATTTGAATACTTTCAATGCAACCAGTGTCAGTGCTTGCAAATATCTGATATACCATTAAATTTAGGGTCATATTATCCAAACGATTATTACTCACTGGTCCAAAAAAAAGAAAAAGAAAACCCTATAAAAAATTTCATTTTAAAACAACGCTTTAGAAACGCTATATTCGATAAAGGATACAAAATTAATAAAATACTATCCTATTTTATAGCCATGCCAGAATTTATAATTGACTACAAACACAATATCGTAAACTTATTGAAGTCATCCAGCATTACTAATTATGACGCTAGATTTTTAGATATTGGCTGCGGACACTCGTCTGCGTGGTTAAATGCTTTATCCGTAATGGGATTTAAAAACCTATTTGGCATTGATCCATATATAGGCAAAGACAAAAAACACGGGAAAGTAAAAATATTAAAAAAAGATCTTATTGACTTAGAAGGTGAGTTTGACTTAATAACCATGCACCATTCACTAGAACATATATCCGATCAAAAACTAACAATTTCATTAGCATCTAAACTACTATCAAAAAATGGAACCCTTATTATTAGAATACCAACAGTATCCTCATATGTATGGGAAAAATATAAGGAAAAATGGGTTGAAATGGACGCCCCAAGACATCTTTATCTACATTCAAAAACCAGTATAGAGCTGCTTATAAAGCAAGCAGATCTTGAAATTTTCAGGGAAATACCTGAAGCAATTGATTTCGAGTTTTATGGAAGCGAACAATATAAAAGAAATATCCACTTAACTGATAGTCAATCACATTGGCTGACACGAGACAACCTTCTATTCTCAGAAGAAGAATTAAGTGACTTCAATAAAATGGCTGATGAAGTTAACAGAAAAAATGAAGCTGGCAGAATTTGTTTATTCATTAGGAAAAAAAGTTAACCATGTCAAAAATAAGCATATGTGTTCCCACATATAATGGTGAACAACACTTAGCCAAAACACTAGAATGCTTAACAAATCAAACATATAGCAACTTTGAAATTATAATAGTTGACGACAAATCTACCGATAAAACAATTGAAATAGCAGAAGACTTTTATAGAAAAGACAACCGTATAAAAATTCACAAAAACAATGCTAATTTAGGCTTGGTTCCTAATTGGAATCAATGCATCAAAATCGCCGCTGGAGAGTGGATAAAATTTGTTTTCCAAGATGATTTAATCACTCTTGACTGTTTAGAAAAGATGATGTCAGTTGCTGACGAAAAGTCACTATTTATCTCTTGTTATAGAGACTTTTTATTTGATCCTGGTGTGTCAGAAAATATCATTGATACCTATAATAAATACACGCATTTATCAACCGTCTTTGGCAATAATACCGTTATAGACAAAAACTTATTCGCTAAAACAGCTTTAACCTTCCCTGATAACTTTGTTGGCGAACCAACAAGCACTCTCTTACACAAATCACTGTTCGAGAAATACGGCTATTTCAATCCTAATTTTATTCAGCTATGCGATATTGAATACTGGATTAGAATTGGCATTCATGAAGGCATGACAATAGTACCACTATATTTAGCAAAATTCAGAGTACACCCTAGATCGACAAGCTCTTTAAACGCAGAAATTCGTTTTTTTAGAGCGCATGAATTAGAGGATTTATTATTACTTCATGAGTTTGCATACAATCCATCATTTAAAGCTTTGCATAATATTGCCTCTTTAAACGGAATCGACAGAAATCTAAGAGTTGAGTTTTCTGAAAAAGCTTATTGGTTTAAAAATCTTGCTAAGGAACGAAGCAAACAAGGATCGGCAGAAAATGAGTTAAGTATCTTGAAGCTATTATCAAAGCAATATCCTAACTTTTCTTTTACTTGGCATATGATTCCACTGATACTTGATGGATGGTTAAAAAAAGTTTTTTGGCGTTTTTATTCATAAACAGATAAATGACTAATAAAACCAGAACAATTGCTTTTTATCTTCCACAATTCCATCCAATCCCCGAAAATGATTTGTGGTGGGGAAAGGGCTTCACGGAATGGACTAATACAGCTAAAGCCAAACCACTTTATTTAGGGCATTCTCAACCAAATATTCCCTCTGATCTTGGGTTTTATGATTTACGGGTTGCAGATATCCGTATTGCTCAAGCAGAGATGGCACGATCTTTCGGTATTGAAGGGTTTTGTTATTATCATTACTGGTTCGCTGGTAAACGTTTGCTCGAACGCCCCTTAAATGAAGTGCTTTCATCAGGCGAACCCGATTATCCATTTTGTTTATGCTGGGCTAATCAGACATGGACTGGGATTTGGCATGGAGAGCCTAATCGAGTACTGATTGAACAAACTTATCCTAGCCTTGATGATCACAAAAATCACTTTTATGAACTACTTAAGGCATTTTCAGATTCAAGGTATATAACCGTAGACAACAAGCCGTTATTTATTATTTATTGCCCAACTGATCTACCAGATTGCTTAGGAGTAACCGATTATTGGAGGGAATTAGCCTTAAAATCAGGTTTGAATGGGCTTTTTCTAGTCGGCGTTTCTCATTTCCAAAAATGGGATCCGCATCAATATGGCCTCGATGCAGTTATTGATCAACGCTTGCCATTCAAAGATAAAAACATACCCAATAATTATTGGTCTTTAAAAGCCCAGTCTATGCTAGGAAAGAAACTACCTACCATTTACGACTATAAAGACATAATAAATCAGTTGGTTAGAATAGAAATGCCAGGGTTCGAAAGCTATCCTTGCGTAATACCACGATGGGATAATACCCCCCGTTCTGGTTCAAATGGTTTGGTTTTTGAGGGTGTAACCCTTGAGCTTTTTCAGAAACAACTTGAAAGAGCCTTAACTCGCATTGAAAATTTACCAGAATCCAGAAAATTTGTATTTTTAAAAGCATGGAATGAATGGGCGGAAGGCAACTATTTAGAGCCAGACTTGAAAACGGGCACTTTATTTTTAAAAAAAATAAAAGAAATATTGCATCCATTCAGCGAAAACTGAAATCGACATCTGCAATTTAAGACTCATAGCCCATCCCCCGGATTTCTCCCTAGGAAGCTGTCTGAGAATAGCACTATCAAAATTTTAGCACAACATATAATGGTTAAGTTGGATAGATCCACTGTATGCTGCATACAGGTACAAAAATATGGCTATTGACATTGTATCCAAAAGGCTATTCTCTAACTCAGGACAAAATGGTTTGGTTTCTATTATGTATCATTCCATAACACCCGAAGGCAAAAAACCTGATTGGCAATGGGCTTTGTCACACAGAGAATTCAATAATCAGTTATCATTATTAGAAGATCATGGCTGGACAACCTTATCTATCGATGATTTTTATTCCCTAGATTCAATTCCGCCTAAATCGGTACTGATAACTTTCGATGATGGGTACGCTGATAATTTGTCAGCTTTCGAAGAATTAACTAAGCGAAAAATGATAGCGTCTTGGTTTGTAGTTACAAAAGACATAGATGGAGTATCTTCTTGGACAGATACTCATGCCCCCAAATTAAAAATGCTAAGCAAAGCTCATCTAGTTGACATGCAATCAGCCGGGATGTCAATCGGATCGCATACTCACAGCCATTGCCGACTTACTCGAATATCCGAGCAATCGATCGAAACAGAACTTAGAATTTCGAAAGAAATTCTCTGCGAAATAACAGGAAAGGAAGTCATTAGCTTTGCCTACCCCTATGGCGATTATGATACCTATACTGTAGACAAGGTGATATCCGCAGGTTATAAGCTTGCATTCACTACCCGATCTGGATTTGGAGTCGTTAATAATAGTCTGCTCGAAATCAGACGAATCTCAATTACTAACACGGATACACTATCAAGCTTCGCACGTAAACTCGCTTTCGCTGCTAACGATGTTAGTTGGAAACAAATGGCCAACTATTTTTACAAACGCTTCAAAGCACGTATAAATCAATGAGTTCAGCCTCCCCTCTGATCTCTGTCATTATGCCATGTTATAACGCAGCAAATGTAATCGAGAAAACTGTCGCTAATCTTTTCAAGCAAACACTAAAAGATTTCGAACTCATAATTATTGATGACGGCTCTACAGATAACTCAATCCATATTTTAAAAAAAATATCAAAAACATACCCTAGCGTAATAATTTTTCAACAGCATAATCAAGGACCTGGTTCAGCACGGAATCGTGGAATAAAAACTGCCAGTGGCAAGTTTATTGCTTTTCTCGATGCAGATGACAGTTGGGAGCCAGCTTTTTTATACAAACTGCACAGTGCGTTATCCAATTCGCCAGACTGTGTTTTGGCTTATTGCGGGTGGCAAAATATTGGATTAGAGCCTAATCAATGCAAGCCATATATTCCACCAGACTACGAACAAAGCAATAAATTAGCTTTATTATTAGATAATTGTCCATGGCCAATTCATGCCGCATTGACTTACAAAACTTCTATCGAAAAAGTCGGTGGCTTTAGTGAAAAGTGGCTGACAGCCGAGGATTTTGACATGTGGCTGCGAATTACAATATTCGAAAAAATTGTGCGCGTTCCTGAAGTACTAGCTTATTATCATCATCAAGAACAAACTAATCAAATATCAAAATTACGCCTTCGTGCCATCCTCAATCACTGGGAAGTGCAAACAGCTTTTATTAATAATTTTGGCGACGCATCAAAAACATTAACCAAGAAAAAAGCGAATGAAATAATTAATAACAGATTACTGCATAGCGCTTATGAATGTTATTGGGCAAATGATTTGTATGCAGCTCATATTTTGTTCAGAAAGATAATAAACTTAGATCTCTTAAATTTTAGAAATTTCAGATATATTCTACCTTCTTTATTACCGTACCCTTTATATAGAATTATAGTCAATAGGTTACGTTCATGAAATTAAGTTTCTCAGGGAAAATAATCACATTTGCTTTCTGCACATTCAATCGAGCCAATCGTTTAGAAAAATTGGTTTCTGCAATCAGACATCAAATCCATCCTTGGCCATTCGAGATTCTCGCTATCAATAATAATAGCCAAGACAATACGCTGGATGTGTTAGCTGCCTTATCCAAATTACCAGGCGCACCTCTGCGTTTTGTAACCGAAACCAAACAAGGAATTGTTGCCGCTCGCAACCGCGCCATTGAAGAATCAATTGGTTCCGATATTTTGATATTTATTGATGATGATGAAGTTCCACTCCCTGGATTAATTGCGGGGGCTTGCGATGCCATTTTAAATGATGGTGCTGATTGTGTCGGCGGTCGTGTTCGTGTGGATTTCAGTCAATATAAGCGCCCTGCCTGGCTTGGAGATGATTTATTGGGCTTTTTGGCTGAAGTAGACTATGGTGACTACCCTTTTTGGATAACCACCTCAAAAACCCCTGTCTGGACAGCTAACATAGCCTATGACATGACTATTTTCCGACACGATCCTTCGCTACGATTCGACAAACGCTACGACAGAAAAGGCAAATCAGTGGGGGGCGGAGAGGATTTAGCAATGTTCAACTTGCTTTTAAAAGAGCAATTTAAGATACGTTATTCCCCTAACATGATCGTTCTCCACTCTGTTGAAGATTGGAAATTGAGCAGACGTTATTTTATCAAGCTGCATTTTAAATCAGGTGAAGTATTTGGGCGAAACGAGATGCCAAGGTACTCAAACACATTATTGGGCTATCCCCGATTTTTAATTTCTCAACTATTAAAGCACTTTGCAAAAGCTTTAATAATAACTTTTAAAAATAATCCAGGAAAAATTAGACAATACATGAATGTAGCTCATGCTCTTGGTTGCTTAGCTGGATATAAATCCAAAAATAAAACACTATAAATTTCGTGCCAATGAAATGTCTGCAATATCTAAAAATATAAACATAGTTGCTCTGATTTGCACGCATAATCGGTCTAGCCTGCTTATGCAAGCCATAGATTCTATTAATAAGGCCATTTATCCTAAAAACTGCAGAATAGAAATTATTATCATAGTTAACGCATGTAACGACAATACACTAGAACTACTTGATAATTACAAAAATACGGATAGCCTAATACCATTGACATATATTATTGAACCCAGACCAGGAAAATCGCTTGCGCTCAATTGCGGCATTAACTCCATTTCGGATGCATTCATTTGCTTTATTGATGATGACCAAAAAGTCAATGAGTTATATTTTAATGAGTGTGTCAATGCTATCAATAAATTCAACAACATACCTATCCTGTGTGGGCGACTATTACCTGACTGGACTGGAGATGAGCCAGACTGGATACATAACAATGAATATAAAATATACCCATTTCCTATACCGGTATTTGACTTGGGTGAAAATCCAAAAAAAATAAAGCTTGGCATGGAGCTTCCACCAGGAGGGCAAGTCATAATCCATAGTTCCATATTTGAAAAATTCGGTAATTTCTCAGAAAGTCTAGGCCCAACTGGCCATAACTTAATGGGTAGTGAAGACACCGACTTTTTTGAAAGGGTGCTGAGAAATGGCGGAACGATACAATATGTCCCAGAGATCATTCAATATCACTTTGTTGACAATGATCGCTTCAGACTTTTATATCTATTAAAAAAATGCTTTCAACGCAATCGATCAATTACTATTTCAAGACCGCATTTATATTCCACAGCTCCTTTTTATTTGGCAACAATACTTGCAAGGAATATGTTTAGAGCAACTTTTTCAACGAACTCGTTGAAAACTCGCTTTTATCTAATGCGCTCATGTTCAACGCTTGGCGAAATATCTGGTGCATTTTACTTATACTTAAAATCTAAAAAATAGAATACACTAAATTCTATGCGTGATATTTTTGTACTAATATTGATAGCAATTTTAATAATTGCATCATTAAAAAGGCCATGGTGGGGAGTCTTGTCTCTCGCTATATTTAGCTATATGAATCCTCATTCATATGCATGGGGATTCGTTCGGTCATTGCCAGCTTACTACATATTGTTTTTAGCTGTATGCATTTCTTATTTTAAGTCTGATGAGAAGCAATCTATTTTCTTTGACTGGCGCGTAAAATTTTTCATTGCTCTATGGGTTTATTTTGGCTTGACTACTTTATTCGCATTGGTCCCCAACGCTGCTGAACAAAAATTCATTGATGTTTCAAAAATATTTTTTCCGTTCTTTTTTACTCTCAGCTTAATAACAACCCGAGAAAAACTTTTTTATCTTATAGCAACAATTGCGTCATCGATAGGACTTATTGCGCTTAAAGGCGGTCTGTTTGCATTGGCTTCAGGATTTTCACATCGTGTATATGGCCCGCCAGCCACTCAATATGCTGGGAATAATGAATTTGCCTTGGTTACTATTATAATCATACCTTTATTGATCCTTTTTCAAAAACAAACAAACAACAAAAACATAAAATTGCTTTTGCTTTTTGCAATACCTGTCTGCATTGCCTCAGCCATTTCTTCCTGGTCAAGAGGTGCTCTATTAGCGCTCGTTGGTTCAGGATTTTATTTGTTGCTACACAGCAAATACAAGTTATTGGCAATACCTCTCATTATTTGTTCGGTGTACTTTCTTTTGCCCTATCTGCCAGAATCATGGTTTGCACGCATGCATACCCTTGAAACTTATGATGAAGATGAGTCGGCGCTTGGTCGCCTTGAGGCATGGCACGATGGCTGGAATTACGCTACAGCCCATCCTTTCCTCGGCGCAGGCTTTGATGGCTGGATCATGGTCACACAACGCGATTGGCATAGTGCTTATGTTGAAATATTTTCCGAACATGGATTTATTGCGTTTGGAATATGGATTTCATTGATATTGGGCAGCCTTATAAGCCTTACGCGCTTGCAAATAAAATTCAAAAGTTTTCCGGAACTCAAGTGGGTTGGTGATTATTCTATTTCGCTGAAGGCTGCCATTTTTGCCTATATGATAGGCTCTGCATTTTTGGGTGTTTCGTACTGGGATTTGCTTTACCATTTGATTTTTATTTCTGCTCTTGTTAAAAAATTTGCATTAGAAGAATTTGAAACATTACAAAACTCAAAAATACATTTAAAAACACGAAATCACATAGACCAACCGAAGCATGAGCGATATTTTTAAATCATTGATTACCGCTCCATTGATCACATCTTTTTGTTTGGCTATCGTGTTGGCTACTATCGCTTTCAATAGCTATAGTCGGACTGGCCCAAAAATAAAACATGTTATTGAACATGATTTTTTTGGTTACGCTATCGGATCTTTTGTTCGTCTTTTGGCTTGGTCGATAGTTATAATTTTTTTTACGTCTACTCCTGGTTGTTTTTTTTTATTTTTTATCACCTTTTTTTTAGATATAAATTTACTCACACTCGCCAATACTATCTGGGCATCGCTGATTTTTTTTACCTTGACCACGCTGTTTGCTCTGTCGCATACGCTATTTTACATCCCGGCTTGTCTTCAGCTCTCAAGTCAGTTTCGGTTTTCACGCTTGAAACCTCTTTGGCTCTTGCTAACACCGGCCAGACTGTGGCTGTTTGAAATTGTTTTGTCTCTTATTGCTCTAATTTCTTGTTTGTTTTTGCTCGTCCAGAGCACTTTTCAATATGAGCCACTATGGTTTATTTATGTGCTGTTGGTTCTCATTGTTTATTTTTTTCTACTACCCAGCAGTCGAGTAAAAGGGGATCGCACATCGCATTCTGATTTATCTACCGCTGGTTTCAACATTGTCCTCATAGGTTCCGATACATTAAGAATCGATCGATTGGGTCAATATGCTTATCCCAGAAATTTGACACCCAATATCGACAAGCTTTGCGCAAGAGGTGTTACGTTTGAAAATTGCATTACACCTTTAGCACGAACAGCGCCAAGTCTCACATCATTTTTGACAGCGCTTTGGCCTCATCATCATAAAATAAGGGATAATTACCCGGATTCAGAACAAACAAAGCCTGCTTGTAATAATTTTATTGATATATTAAATAAAAATGGCTACATGACTTCGGTTATTTCCGACTGGTCTGGTTCTGACTTTAAAAAAATCAACTTCGGCTTTCAAAAACAATCCGTTCCTGAAGATCAATGGAACCTTAAGTTGTTACTCAGACAAGGCCCGGCGTATTTAAGGTTTTTTTTGTCTTTGTTTACCCACAACAGGTTTGGTAAATATTTTTTGCCAGAAATATATTACCTGGCTGGAGTGCCGTTGACTAGCCATTTGGGTCGAGAGTGTCGTCAAATGGTTTCAAACTTAGCTGGCAAAAAACAACCTTTTTTGATCAATCTTTTTACCTCGACTACGCATGTGCCATTCGGCTCCAGGTATCCTTACTACAATTTATTCACACCGAAGGATTATCAGGGCGATTCTCGCTTCATAATGTCTGACCTCAGCACACCGGAACAAATCATCGAAAGCCAGGAATCAACTGCCGAAAACCACGATATAAGCCAGATAATCAATTTATACGACAGCTGCGTCAGAGAATTCGATGACGAGGTTGGCAAGATAGTCGAACATATTGAAAACTGTGGACTCAGCGAAAATACGTTTATTGTCATTTATAGCGATCATGGTACTGATTTTTTTGAAACCGAATGCTGGGGGCAAGGCAATACTTTGATTGGTAACGACCCTAGCGCCCGCATCCCATTGATAATATGTGGACCTAACGTACCGAAAAACGTTAAATTCAGCCACGTATGCCGATCGATTGATTTCATGCCAACTATGCTGGATTTATTGGGCATGGAAATCCCCAATAATATTGATGGCGTTAGTTTGGCGCCTTATTTGGCCGATAATTTGAATCCTAACTTATACGCTTACCAGGAAACGGGTGTCTGGATGGGTAGTATTCCTGGATTGCACCCCGATCAAATTACCTATCCTGATATTATAGAATTATTGACTATCCCCGATATAAAATCCGGGACACTGGTTATCGATGAAAAATATTATTCAACCGTAATAAAAGCCAAAAACCGATCCATTCAAGATGACCGCTGGAAGTTGATCTACATTCCAACCTACAATGGCCCGGTTTATCAATTGTATGATATGAAAAATGATCCGTATCGAGATGTAAATGCCCTCTATCCGGAAATTGTCGAGGCATTGAGGCAAAAACTGGAGGCCTGGATTCAATCATCTCCACTGGATAGCTAAATTCGGAACAGTAAGCACAGCATGTTCCGAGCATCTTCATGACGTGACATAAGTGGAATCAAACTCTGCCAATCAAACACCATTTGCTCCAAAATGCCCGGCAATCCCGCTCGCCAAACCAGGATGCCAGGCCCGACGCAGACGATATATCCCTGCTGGTGATTCACTGCATCAGTTTGCCGCCCGAGGAATTTGGCGGCAATTTCATCGATGATCTGTTTTGCAACCGGTTAAATCCAACCGAACATCCGTATTTCCAGACCCTCTACACACTCCGGGTATCGACACATGTGCTGATACGCCGGGATGGCGAACGGGTGCAATATGTGCCTTTCGATCGCAGAGCCTGGCACGCCGGGGTATCGTCCTTCCAGGGCCGTGAACGGTGTAATGATTTTTCGATAGGCATAGAACTGGAAGGCTCAGTCAACCAGGCTTTCACCGATGTTCAATACCGGCAACTGGCCAGCGTCACACAGGAACTGCTGGCGCATTACCCGAGGCTAAAGCGCCAGCGCATCGCAGGACACAGCGACATCGCGCCGGGGCGTAAACAAGACCCTGGGCCTTATTTCGATTGGCAACGCTACATCAGCCTGATCGACCCGACAACACCATCGTGAGGCACACCATGTTGGACATCAGCCTGATCCCCGTCTTGCGTGACAACTACATATACCTATTGCACGATACCGACAGCGGCGAAACCGCCGTGGTCGATCCTACCGATGCAGACCCTGTGATTGACGCGCTAACAAGCCGTCAATGGCCGTTACACTACATTTTCAACACCCATCACCACGGCGACCATGTCGGCGGCAATCTTGGCCTCAAACGTCGCTACGGCTGCACCATCATCGGCGCCACAGCCGATCGCGACCGCATTCCGGGTATTGATGTGATGGTCGGTGAGGGTGACACCGTCCTGCTCGGTCGCCATGGTTTCGACATCATAGAAACTCCGGGCCACACATCAGGCCATATCGTGTTCCATTGCGCCGACAGCCGGGCGCTATTCTGCGGCGACACCTTGTTTTCGCTGGGGTGCGGGCGCTTATTCGAAGGCAGTGCCGGGCAATTGTGGCACTCGCTGCAAAAACTCAAAGCCTTGCCGCCAGACACCAATATCTACTGCGCTCATGAATATACGGCGATCAATGCCCGTTTCGCAGGGTTGCTGGATCCGGACAACCATCATTTGCAAGCCCGCATCGAGCAAGTCGCCAACCTGCGGGCACAAAACCGGCCTACCCTGCCAGTAAGCCTGGCAACCGAACTGGCAACCAACCCGTTCTTGCGGGAACATGACGCCAATATTCGTCGGCATATTGGTGGCGAAACGGTATCCGCCATTGAAGCCTTCGCATTGATTCGACACTTGAAGGACCAATTTCATTGATCTGTCGATGGCTGCTGCTGGCAACTGATGTGCGGCCAAAGGTTGACAAACACACGCTTGGGGTTGATTCTTGAACCGAAGCCCGGTTTGCATGCTGGTCGGTCGGCCAGGCTGAGCAGTGTCTGCAATCCGCTCTTTCCCCGTCCACCCTGCGTCATTTGGGGTGGGTCACATCAGCGACACAAGGAGTTATCACATGAAAAAAACCAAAATTTTGACCACTTGCCTGCTTTCCGCCGCTCTGATGACTGCGCCGGTCGTGAAAGCAGACGATCATCTGGGTTGCTTTTTCAACAGACTCGGCCAAGGCATCGCCAACATGGCGACTGGTTTTCTGGAAATTCCCAAGAACATCATCAATATCAGCGACGATCACAATATCTTCGTCGGCATGACTTGGGGTTTGTTGCGTGGCACCGCTCATGGTGTCAGCCGCACGCTGGTAGGCGGTGCCGAATTCCTCAGTTCGCCGATTCCAACCAAAGACTTTCTGACACCGGATTACGTTTGGGATCGTTTCAGCGAAGACACTCGTTATTTCGGCCTGCATTTCCCTGGCTACTGGACGACGTACGGTCCTTTGGACGACGGCGAATAAACCCGGAAAAATCATTGAAATGACATGGCAACCACGAGGACTATCATCATGAAAAAACACCACATATATCTGCCTTTGGCTATTTTGGCGACTTCGTTGACGGCGTGCAGCACAGCCAGACAAGACCCCAGCACACTGAAAGCCGCCATTGATGCCTCGATGGCGGGGCATTACGGTCAAGCCGTCCTGCATTTGGAAGAGGCTACCGAGGCGCTGGAAGATGCCAACGATATACTGAAGCATCAAATCAACGGCCATTACTGGAACATCAACGAAACCCAAAAAGGCCTGGATGCTGCCAAATCGGCCGCCGCACACCGGCTGGAATCTGAAAAACACATGTGCGAATGGCTGAAAGAAGTCCATGCACATAATCATCATCAGCAGCAGCAGCAAGAAACCGTACACAAGGCCGTGGCCTACTTTGCTACCGGCAGTGCCGAACCGTTCAAAACCGAGCACACCACGCTGAGCCATATTGGCGAGTTTCTGCACCATCATTCCGATGCAAGGGCCACTGTGACAGCCTCTACCGATACCGTCGGCAACCCGGCTGCCAACCAGGCCTTATCGGAAAAAAGAGCGCGCACGGTTGCCAACATTCTGATAAAACACGGCGCCAGTGCGCCACAGATCAGCACGGAAGCCGTGGGAGAAGCCTCTGGCCCCGACAACCTGGCCAATCAAGGGCATCGCGTAGCGGTTGTCATAGCAACCCATCCTGGCACCATAACCAAAACCATAGATTGCTCGCATCTGAACAAGTAAGACGCCCATCCGCTCACGACTTCTGAGTGGATGGCAACATGAATAAACGGCTGCCTGCATCGCAGGCAGCCGCTACCACCTGCCCCTTTCCTGAGGGAGAAGGCAAAATGTGGATGTTGTTTTCAGTCATATCCTTATCGAGCACCCCATGTTCCAAAAATTGTATGACCGTGTTATTGCCTGGTCTCGGCACCCTCACGCCTTGCGTTATCTGATGGTAATGAGTTTTGCCGAATCGTCGTTTTTTCCGATTCCACCGGATGTCATGCTGGCGCCGATGGCTTTGGCACAGCCTAAAAAGGCTTATCAATTCGCCCTGTGGACCACCCTGGCGTCGGTACTGGGTGGCCTGTTCGGCTACGCCCTCGGCTATTTTCTGTTCGACGTCATAGAACCCTGGCTGAGGACATCAAGTTACTGGGAACCTTATGTAACCACCACCGAGTGGTTCGGTAAATGGGGATTCTGGGCGGTGTTCGTTGCCGGATTCTCGCCGATTCCTTACAAGGTCTTCACAATTGCGGCCGGTGCATTGAACATGTTTTTGCCGCCTTTCGTGCTGGCATCGCTGATTGGTCGTGGCGGGCGATTTTTTCTGGTGGCCGTGCTGCTGGCCGTCGGCGGCGAACGCCTTGAAACCCGGTTGAGAAGCTATGTCGATCGCATCGGCTGGACTATGGTGATCGTCGTCGTCATCGGCGTGGCGTTCTACCGATTGTTCAGGGACATACAACCCGGTTTCTGAGCTGGCCGGGCAACAGGCAATCGGCCAGCAACATTGTGAAGAGCCGTTACTGCCAACGCCGATGTGGTGGACACTCTAAATCCAGGCCACAAAAAAGGCCCACCTGTTTAGGTGAGCCTTTTGCTGTCGGTAACGGGCCGATTTACCAAGGCAAGGCTTTGCCGTCATATTTGACGAAGCGGCCAGTCTGGGTCATATCGAAACCGGCGATGCGTTGCGTCATGCCGCTGACGCTTTCTTCGACGCCGATCAGGGCATTTTCGCCGCCCATGTCGGTTCTGACCCAGCCGGGATGCAATATCAGTACGCCTATGCCTTGTGGTTGCAAATCGATGGCCAGCGTTTTCATGGCCGAATTCAACGCTGATTTGCTGGTACGGTAAAACAGGCTGCCGCCGCTGCCGTTGTCGGCGATGCTACCCATCAGGCTGCTGACCGAGACGATCAGTTTGCGCTGGCTGATTTGCAATTGCGGTAGCAAGGCCTCGGCCATTTTGACCGGGGCCAAAGCGTTGATGGTCAAGCTGCGCATCCAGTCGCCATAATTCAGCCGCCCCAAGCCGCCGCCGGACATATCACTGTAGACCCCGGCATTGTTGAGCAAGACGTCGATGGCTCTACCCGCCAGGCGTTGTGCCAATTGGTCGATCTGGGCGAAATCAGCAACATCAAGCTTTTCGATGCTTAGGGTGGTGTGTTTTTGAGCCAGCGCCTGCAAGGCGTCGGCCCGTTCTGGTTCGCGGCAGGTGGCGATAACGGTGTCGCCGCGTTCGGCGTATTGGCGGCAAAATTCCAGCCCCAGGCCGCGATTGGCACCGGTAATCAGTAATGTGGTCATTGATGGCCTCCTTAAAAATGAAAAACGACACTCAGACAGCCTCCTGGGCCAGTTTGCCCAGATAACCGTGCTTGCGCGCCAGATAGTCGTTGACGAAATCCTGCATGGGCTGGTCTTCGTATTCGCGCAACCCGCTGACCGCAAGTTTTTTGAAGCCGGAGCCGACGATTTCGTCGGTGTCGCGAATCTGGAAATGCAGAAAGGCGGTTGCCCGTTTGCCGTTGGCTTCCATTTTGGGTTCCAGGGTTTCCAGTTTCGGCTCGTGGAAATCGACGCGGCTCATGGTAATCGTCATGCTTTCATAAATCACTAGGGGCCGGTCGATGTTGAACATGATGTTTTCTTTCGCCAGCAGTGGCACCAGTACATAGGGGAAATTCTGACCGGAAAAGGCAACGTAATCGCGGATCAGGGCTTCTATCATCACACTATCGCGACTGACAGGGCCGGAACGCTGGATTTGCAGACAGGTTTTGCCCTGGCCGTCGGTAACGTCCAGGCTGTCACCGTCGTCGGCGGGAAAGCGCAGCGGCACCGCATCGCCCACCATGCCGGAAAATACGAACTGCATGTGCTGACTCAGGCCGTATTTTTCCAGTACCAACGAGAACAGCAGATCACCCGGCACACAGAAGCGCTTGGCGTCAACATCGTGCAGCGGATTGAAATCATGCGCAATTTCCTTGGCGAAGGTGCTGGCCTGCTCGGCGCTGATGCGGATGTGGTCGCCATCGACCGAATAAAATTGTTTCAGAAGCATATTGTTTTTATTGTTGTTAGTAACGGGGAACGGAAGGATCACAAAACAGCGACCAGGCATCGATACCGCCACGCACATTGTACAAATCGTCGTAGCCTTGCTGCGCCATGAACACACAGGCCTGCTGGCTGCGCACACCATGGTGACACAGCACGGCAATGGCTTGCTGCGGGTTGAATTCATCCAGGCGTTCCACCAGTTGCCGCAGTGGAACATGGACGCTGCCTTCGATACGAGCGTAAGCGTACTCGTGGGCTTCGCGGACATCAAGCAACAGCAGTTGCCCCGGATTTTCCAGGCGCTGGCGTAATTCTTGCGTAGAGAGTTGGATTATCGGCATAGGAATCGTTCTATTCGGGCCAAAGCGTCGGCCATTCTGTCGATAGACGCCGTGTAGGCAAACCGGATGTGATTCTGTGCTCTGTACGCGCCAAAATCCTTGCCCGGTGTTACCGCAACGCCTTCGGTTTCCAGCAGTTCTCTGGCAAATGCGAAGCTGTCATCGGTGAAGGCGCTGCAATCGGCGTAGAGGTAAAACGCGCCTTCGGGCTTGCATGCCAGCTTGAAACCGAGGCGAATCAAGCCGTCGTACAGAAAATCCCGCCGCTGTTGAAACAGCTGGCGCCGACGTTCGAGTTCCGCCAGGTTGGCGTCGCTAAACGATGCCAGTGCAGCGTATTGCGAGTGAGTCGGCGTTGAAATGAAAATGTTCTGCGCCAATTTTTCGGTGGCGCTTATGAAGTCCTCCGGCACTACCAGCCAACCGACCCGCCAGCCGGTCATGCCGAAAAACTTGGAAAAACTGTTGATGACGAAAGCCTTCTGGCTGACGGCCAGCGCCGTTCTGGCCGGTTTTTCATAGGTCAGGCCATGATAAATCTCGTCGGAATAAAAGCAGCCGCCCAGGGTTTGTACCCGGTTTATCACGGTGTCGAATTCGGCTGCGGCTATCAATGTGCCGGTTGGATTGGCGGGGGATGCCACCAGTACACCTTTGGTATCCGGTAGCCAATGCCGTTCGACGGCATCCGCAGTGAGCTGGTAGGCGCTATCGGCATCGACCTCGACCAATTGGGTTTTGCCGTTGAACAACTGGACGAAGTTGTCATTACAGGGGTAGCACGGATCAGGCATCATGATGCGCTCGCCTGGATTCAAGGTAACGCCGAAGGCCAGCAAAAAAGCACCGGATGCGCCCGGTGTGACGAATACACGGCGCGGTTCCAGCGCTATACCGTAGCGTTTCCGGTAAAAATCGGCGATAGCCCTGCGTAGCTCTGGCAAACCGGCCGCCGCTGTGTATTTGACCTCGCCGGTTTTGAGCAAACGATCACCGGCATCGAGCACGGCTTGCGGTGTCGGGAAATCCGGTTCGCCGATTTCCATGTGCACGATGTCGCGGCCTTCGCGTTCGAGTTGCTTGGCGCGTTGCAGCAACTCCATGACGTAGAAAGCAGAAATACCGCGCATACGGTCGGCAAGCAATCGATTCATCGGGCTACCCTTATATTTCAACGGTCGGCGATGATAACAAACTTCTTGCCTGACCTTGACCGTTCTGATAAAAAGCCCCGATTTTTTTCAGTCACTCAGGAGTCAGTGGATGAGCAGTTCCCCATCGAATGTCGCTTTCAAACCCTACCAGGTGGAAGACGGCGAAGAATACATGAACGAAGCCCAATCCCGGCACTTCGAAACCATCCTGAACACATGGAAAGCGCAGTTGATGGAAGAGGTCGATCGCACCGTGCATCACATGCAGGACGAAGCCGCCAACTTCCCCGATCCCAACGATCGCGCGACTCAGGAATCTGAATTCAGTCTGGAATTGCGCACCCGTGACCGCGAACGCAGGCTCATCAAGAAAATCGATGACTCGCTGAGAGCCATCGAAAGCGGCGAATACGGTTACTGCGAAACCTGTGGTGTCGAAATCGGCATCCGCCGCCTCGAAGCCCGGCCAACCGCCACCATGTGCATCGATTGCAAAACCCTGGATGAAATCCGGGAAAAACAAATGGGTTGATCCTGTCAGCCGCCACCGCTCCCCGCTACATTGGCCGGTTTGCCCCATCACCCACCGGCCCGCTTCATCTAGGTTCTTTATACACAGCCCTGGCCAGTTTTCTCGACGCCCGTCAACATCAAGGGCTGTGGCTGCTGCGCATCGACGATCTCGACAAGCCACGCAATGCGCCGGGAGCGGCCGACGCCATCCAGCACTGCCTGGAACGATTCGGACTGCACTGGGATGGCACCGTGTTTTTCGAAAGTCGGCATCGGCGCGATTACCACGCTCATCTGCACCAGTTGTTACAGCACCAACAGCTTTATGCCTGTCGTTGCAGTCGCAAGCAACTGGAAGGTCATGCCGTTTACCCCGGTTTTTGCCGCAAGCAGAACTGGCAGATCACTGCCGACACGACGCTTCGCGTCAAGACCTGCGAGCAAACACTCAGCTTTCATGACCGCCTGCAGGGCCTTATCGAAAATCATCTGGGCAGTGAACACGGCGATTTCATCGTTCGCCGCCGCGACCGGATCATCGCCTATCAGCTCGCTGTGGTGGTGAACGATCATTTGCAGGCCGTCAACCACGTCGTACGCGGCATCGACCTCCTACCTTCGACCATCAAACAGTTGTATCTGTACCAACAGCTGAATTACCCGCCACCCATCTACATGCACGTACCGGTAATTGTCGACGCTACCGGCGCCAAGCTCAGCAAACAGACGCTGGCCGCTCCGGTCGATACGCAAAAACCGGAAACCACGGTGTTTACGCTTTTGCAATTGCTCGGCCAGAATCCAGCGCCGGATTTGCGCGGTGCGCCGGTAGCCGAACAACTGGCCTGGGGCGTCGCCCATTGGCACCCCGACGCATTACTCGACCACAAAACCCTGCCAACGCCAGCAGCATTAGCTGTTACGAATGATCGGGGGAATTTAAGCACGACTGCCCTGCCCCGTTAACCGGAACTATCTTTGGCCTCGATTCGCTGCCAGCCGCCACCCAGTGCCTTGTAGACTGCTGCCAGTGCCGTTGCGGTGGCGGTTTCGCTTTGTGCGAGCAATACCTGGTTCTGTAACAGACGGGCTTCGGCATCGAGTACCACCAGAAAATCACTGACACCTTCCCGATAGCGCACATGCGCCAGTTGCCGCGCCTGTTCATCGGCTTTGCAAGCAGCAGCCAACAAATGCCTGCGCTTGCCTTCCTGGCTGTAACTGACCAGAGCGTTTTCGGTTTCTTCCAGCGCGTTCAGCACAATTTGCTCGTAATTGGCCAGCGTCGATTCGGCGCGGGCATCGGCCGCTTTGATGCGGGCATACACCCTGCCCAAATCCAGTGCCGGCCAACTGATGCGCGGGCCGAACGAATAGGCATCCGCACCGGCTTCACCCAGGCCGGACAAGGTCATGGCTTCCAGCGAAATATTGCCGACGAAGGTCACACGCGGAAACAGCTCGGCGGTGGCGACGCCGATGCGGGCAGTGGCGGCGGCCAGTGTGCGTTCCGCCATGCGGATGTCGGGGCGGCGACGTAGCAGCTCGGACGGATTGCCGATGGCGATCACTTCCGGCGCCCTGGGAATGCTGGCGGATTTCGACAATGGCTCGCTCAATGCCGCAGGCATCTGGCCGCACAACACACCAAGGCGGTGAATGGCGCGATCGATGGCAGCGGCGACAGGTGGCAACGTGGCGCGAGTGGTGTCTAGCTGGGCTTGGGCGCGGGCCACATCGAATTGCGTACCCCGGCCATTGTCGACTTTGGCTTGGGTGATCGCCAAGGTTTGCGCCTGATTGCGAACGTGTTCTTGCGCCACGGCCAACTGCCGTTGTAGGCCACGCAATTCGAAGTAATTACGGGCGACTTCCGCAATCAGGCTGATGCCGACATCGCGCAAACTGGCTTCTTCGGCCTCGACCTCGTCGTCGCTGGCCTCGACGCTGCGGCGCAAACGACCAAACAGGTCGGCCTCCCAGAAAGCGTCGAAGCCGGTGCTGAACAGTTTGAGTTCACGCGGCACGAAGGTACGGTTGTTCAACGAACCCACACTGCGTTTCTGTTCGGTGTAATTGCCACGCGCCGTGATGGCCGGCGCCAGATTCAGGCCCGATTCCAGATACAGCGCCCGCGCCTCGCGCAAATTGGCTTTTGCCGCCTGTAGCTCGTAATTGTGTGCCAGAGCCTGCTCGATCAGTGCCGTCAATTGGGCATCGTCGAAGGCTTTCCACCACTCGGTTTCCACCTCGCGTTCGACGAATGACGAAGATGAGGTGCTCTGTGTGTAGTGATCGGGCGCGCTTGACGCGGGCGCTTGGTAATCCGGGCCAACGGCACACGCCGCAGTCAATGCCAGCGGCAACATCAGGCAAAACCGCTTAGTCATAGCCAAATTCATATCCATCAACGCTCGTTTCGAGCATCGAGTCTGGCGCGGGGTTTCCACGAGGGCTGCGACAATCCGAATGCGATGTCTAAATGCACGCTAATCAACTCTGCGGCTGTGCACGATGGCTGCGTATTCGTCGGCCTGCGGTCGGTGCAGAGCCAAGCCCACTGCGGCAAGCAACGAGAATATATACAGCGTGTTGTAGTCGTCGCCGAGGTAGAACATGACCAGGCCGAACAGTCCGTTGATGCCGATCAGGGCCTGCGTCACGATGATGGTTTTCAGGTAACGCGCACGGCTGCTGTCATCGCCCGGCATGGTCTGGTTGAGGCGCAGCAGGATGTGGCGTACCAGTTTGGTGAATGGAAACAGCGCAATTGCCAACAGATAAAAAATCGAGCGTATCAGTATGCGCTGTGATTCATCGAGTGCCAGACGGTGGTCTTGCAGCCAGAGATGGCAGGCCACGTTGTAGACCATCAGACCGAGTATCGCCGCGAAGCAAATCAGCCAGTGAATTCTCAACGGGGTTGCCGTATTGGTTTGGGTCTTGGACATGAATTCAAAGGGTTTTGGCAGTCAACTGACGGTAGTGGCGGATGATAACGAGAAACGCCACGAAATCGTAGAGTCCATGCACGACCATAGGCGTCAGCAGATTGCGTTCGCCGCCGTAGTCCAGGCAAAAACCGAGGTAGAGTCCCATCAGGAAGGCCATTACCGCATAAAGCGGCGTAACGGCATGCGCCAGGGCGAAAACCAGATTGCTGACGATGAGACCGCCCGTCGGTTCGAATAATCGCTCCAGCCAGGGTTGCAAGCTGCCGCGAAATAGCAGCTCTTCGGAAAAACCGGCAATGGCGGCCAGCACCAGAAGATCGGCCCAATGTCGCTGATGCAGCCGGGAACCCAAGGTTTCCAGCAACAATCGGCGTATTGTTTGCAGGGCGTTGACAGGAAGCGCCTGCAAGGCAAAAAACAGCAACACCATGGGCAGCGTGGCCAATATGCCGTTGGTCAAGGCAGCTTCCGTCCAGCGCAAGTCGATGATGGGATTGGTATTGGTCAGCCAGCCCAGGCCCAGTGCCAGTGGTGTCAGTGCAGCCTCGAAACAACAGGCGTGCCGAAAGAAGTGGTTGGTAGTGGCAGGCTGTACTTGCATCGTGAGGGTTCGAGGAATGGGTCGAAGTCGTTCATTGTTTCATATTGAATCCCCAAACCCTCTCCCGCAGAGTGGAGGGATTTTTCTGGCTTCCACGGTCTCCGCAGGAATCCATATCCAGCCTGAAGCCGCAAGCAGGCGAACACTGCGCTCAAATGGCCTGGGGTATGGTCAACACTTGGCCGACGCGGACATCGTCGGCACCCAAGGCGTTGACATGACGCAGTTCGCGGGCCGATACGCCGTATTGTCTGGCAATACCTGCCAGGGTTTCGCCACGAGACGCCACATGGCGGACGGCTTTTGCTGCGGATTTGGCGGCAACATCCCGGCGGGCGACGGTTTCTGCGTTATCGCTGCCACGCGATGCCAGACGGATAGCCCCCGATTTTTGCAGTTGGGCAAACAAGGTATCCGCCGGGGCATAGCGTTTGAAATGCGCCATGATGCCGCTGAATACTGCATTCGCCATTTGATCCTGATAGGCCCTGGAATTCAGACGTTTTTCTTCTGCCGGGTTGGAAATGAACGCGGTTTCGATCAATACCGATGGAATGGGGGATTTCAGCACCACGAATCCGGCTTTCTGTACGCTGGAACGATGCAGATGGCCCACGCCCTTGACGCTGCGCAAAACCCGATTGCCGACATGCTGGCTGGCGTCTTTCGCAGCCTTATGGCTCAAGTCGGCCAGTACCGAGGCCAGGGTCTCATCGTGAACGCCGTTGCCTTCGGCCATGTCGGCGGCATTTTCACTGGCGGCCAGATAGCGCGCCACCGAACTCGACGCGCCTTTTTCCGCCAGGGTGTACACCGAGGCACCGTGAGCACTGGTGTCTTCAAAGGCATCGGCGTGTATCGAAATCAGTAAATCGGCCTTGGCCCGCTCGGCAATGTTGACGCGCTCGCGCAGTTTCACGAAGTAGTCGCCGTTGCGTATCATCACCGCTTTCATGCCCGGCTGGCGGTTGACGGCGCTTTCAAGGCGTTTGGCAATAGCGAATACCACGTCTTTTTCCTGCGTACCGCCCGGGCCTTGGGCGCCGATGTCCTTGCCGCCATGGCCGGGGTCTATCGCAATCACGATGTCACGGCCCTTGCCGGATGAGCGTGCGGTTTTTCGGGGGGCGGACTGGGTAGCCAATACCTCGGGTTCGGCTTTGATTCTGGCCTTGCCCTCGCCACTGCGTCCGTCGGCTTTTTCGGCAGCGGCCAGTGTTGGCATTTTTACCGGCTTGACCGACTGGCCCGCGCTGGCGGCTGAATTGGTGCTGGCTTTCGCCGTCAGGCCGATTTTGATTTGCAGGCCGGTCGCCGTGCTCAGGGCAGCGGCATGGGCTTCGACAGCGTTTTTCAGCTCGACCACGATGCGAACATCGTGATCGTTACGCACGGCGGTACGCACGGCTAGGGCTAGTGGATGATCGACTGCTGGCTGGGTAAGCGCACCCACCGGTAGCGTGTCGAACAGGTCGACGACCAGACGGCTGGGGTTTTGCAGCGTGAAATAACGATACTTCGGGCTGCCGCTGACATCGATCGTCACGCCTTCGCCTTGCCCCCCGGAAAAATTCAGGGCCGCGATACGCGCAGGTAGCGCGTATGCCGTCACAGCCCAAAACACCATGGTTACCAGCCCAATCAACCTGATCATTTGCCGCCTCGCTGAGTCGTCGGAATGCTGGAAAAACGCAGTAACTATCTGCATTTCCACGCTCTGCGTGGGAATGCAGATAGTTACTGCGGATTTCGCTGAATAGTTACCAAAAATAAATACAAACGGGATGAGATTATAACAACAGGTCTTTGTTTTTCCAGATGAAATCATCCCTGTTTTTTAGCAATTCCGACACGATGTTGATTTGCAAGACTCTTTTTTCGCCGCTGTGGCGCAGGCTTAGTTCAACATCCGGTTCGGGCAGCAAACCCTGCCCCTGTTGCGGCCATTCCACCAGGCACAACGCAGGCTGCGCCAGATAATCGGCCATGCCCAGCCATTCCAGTTCTTCCGGGTCTTGCAAGCGGTACAGGTCGAAATGCAGCACCCGGCGCTGATCGAGTTGAT
>Ga0207951_100237_pt1 | contig 33676 bp, 33 predicted proteins | sample Subbio12Aug_8Bad_FD_184830 | JGI IMG/M metagenome (GOLD analysis project Ga0207951, IMG submission 184830) | Serpentinite rock and fluid subsurface biosphere microbial communities from McLaughlin Reserve, California, USA - CR12Aug_8Bad (SPAdes) | ecosystem: Environmental > Terrestrial > Deep... | reverse complement strand
CCGCCGTCGGGGGGATCTGGCGCATCACCGGCAGGGCGCCGGGACAGTCCCCGGACCCCACTGCGGACCCGGGGCCCCGCCCCTGACGCTCGTCCGCGAGGTCGCCAAAGCCGGGGACCTCGACCAGGTCGGTGCTGACGTTCTCGACCGGACCGGCCGAGAACCGGGCCTTCTGCCAGAAGAAGCCGCCGAGGGTGGCGCCGGCGAGGACCACCCCCGCAACCGCCGCCGCGCCCAGCCTGCGGAAATCCCCCAGCGCCAGGACCAGGGCAAGGAGGGCCGCCGCGGCGCCGACGAAGGCCAGGATCCAGGCGACGCGCATCGTCACCAGGTCGTAGCCGACCTCGGCCGGCCAGGCGCCGACCCGCGTGCCCAGTGCTCCAGCCAGGACGACAACCGGAGCGACGACGGACAGGGCCGCCAGGACCAGCACCCGTCCCTCTCCGGTCCTGCGGCGGGCCACAGGCTCAGCCCACCGCCGTCGGCAGGCGGTAATCCTTCATCCGCTCCCGGACCAGTTTCTTGTCGATCTTGCCGGTGGCGCCCAGCGGGATGTCGTCGACGAAGACCACATCGTCCGGCATCCACCATTTGGCGATCTTGCCCTGCAGGAAGTCGAGGTGCTCCTGCTTGTCCTCGGTCTGGCCGGGTTTGAGCTTGATGACCAGCACCGGACGCTCGTCCCATTTGGGGTGGGCCGCGCCGATCACGGCGGCCAGTTCGACCTTCGGGTGGCCGACCGAGATGTTCTCGATCTCGATCGAGCTGATCCACTCGCCACCGGACTTGATCACATCCTTGGCGCGGTCGGTGATCTGCATGAAGCCGTGTTCGTCGATGGTCGAGACGTCGCCGGTGTCGAAGAAACCCTCATGGTCGAGGATGTCGCCGCCCTCGCCCTTGAAATAGGCGCCCGAGATGGTCGGGCCCTTGATCATCAGCCGGCCGTAGGTCTGCCCGTCGTGCGGCATCTCCTGACCGGCGTAGTTCTTGAGCTTGAGCTCGACCCCCAGTGGCGGCATCCCCTGTTTGACCCGCCACTTCATGCCCTCGTCATAAGGCAGGGCCTCAAGTTCCGGCGTCAGGATCGAAATCGTGCCGATAGGCGAGGTTTCGGTCATGCCCCAGCCCTGCACCACCTCGATGCCGAACTCGTCGTGGAAGGCGCGGATCAGGCTTTCGGGCACGGCCGAGCCGCCGATCATCACCCGCTTGACGGTCGGTATGGTCAGGTTGTTCTCGCGCAGATGCGTCAGCAGCATCTGCCAGACGGTCGGCACAGCGGCGGAGAAGGTCACGCCCTCGGAGACGATCAGCTCATAGATGCCGGCGCCGTCCATGCGCGCGCCGGGCATGACCAGCTTGGCCCCCGAGGCCGGGCCGGCGAAGGCGATGCCCCAGGCGTTGGCGTGGAACATCGGCACGACGGGCAGGATCACCTCTTTCGGCGAGGGGCCCAGCACCGTGGACTGCATGCCCAGCAGCGTATGGATGAAATTCGAGCGGTGCGAATACAGCACCCCCTTGGGATTGCCGGTCGTGCCGGAGGTGTAGCAGAGGCCGCAGGCGGTCTGTTCGTCAAAGCCGCCCCAGGCGACGTCTTCCGGCGCGGTTCCCAGCAGCGCCTCGTAGCATTCGGCGCCGGGCAGCTTGGTCGCCGGCATGGTCAGTTCATCGGTCATCACCACCACCCGCTTGACCGAGGGGCAGTGAGGCAGGATCGCCTCCAGCAGCGGGATGAAGGTCATGTCGACGAAGATGATCTGATCTTCGGCGTGATTGATGATGTAGATCAGCTGCTCGGGGAACAGGCGCGGGTTCAGGGTGTGGCAGACTGCGCCGATGCCCATGATGCCGTACCAGACCTCCATGTGGCGGCCGGTGTTCCAGGCCAGGGTGGCGATGCGGTCGCCGACCTTGACGTCCCAGCCCTTGAGCACGCCGGACACGCGTTTGGCCCGGGCGTGGATCTCGGCATAGGTGGTGCGGACGATGGGTCCCTCGACCGACCGGGTCACGACTTCGCGGTGGCCGTGCCAATTTTTCGCGTGATCAAGGATCTTGTCGACCGTCAGCGGCCAATCCTGCATCAATCCGAGCATCGCTTTTCCTCACTGCTGCGTCTGCTGACCGAGACGCTTGGGGCCCAAGCTATCGGCGCGACAGGCGATAAGCAACGTGACGCAAGGTCAGCATGGCCTCTGTCGGCTTGGCCAAAGGCGGTCCTGGGCCCTAGAAGCGGTCCATGCCCATTCTAATTGCCATCACCGGCGGCTCCGGCTCCGGCAAGAGCACCCTCGCCGAGGCCCTGGTCGCGGCCCTGCCGGAAGGAAAGGCGGTCCTGCTGCGCGAGGACAGCTATTATCGCGACGCGGCCAGCCTTCCCGACTTCGATGCGGCGACCTTCGACTTTGACGATGTGGCGGCGCGCGATCACGAACTGATGCATCGCGACCTGGCGGCCCTGAAGGCGGGTCGGGACATCACAGCCCCGATCTACTCCTTCATCCACCACGGGCGGGAACCCGGCGGGGAACCGGTACGGGCGGCCGGGGTGGTCGTCGTCGAGGGCACCCATGTGCTGTGCACCCCGGCGCTAGTGGCGCTGTTCGACATCCGGGTGTTCGTCGATACCCCGGCCGACATCCGCTTCATACGCCGCCTGCTGCGCGACCAGTCCGAACGCGGGCGGACCGCCGAGTCGGTGATCGCCCAGTATCTGGCGACCGTCCGGCCCGGGCACGAGCGGTTGACCGAGCCGTCGCGGCTGAACGCCGACTTCATCGTCGCCGACGCCACCGCCGCCGTCCGGCTGGAGGATCCGCAGGCGGTGGTCCGGCTGGCGGCCCCGGTCCTGGCCCATCCGCTGTTGGCGCCCATGATGGGTAATTGACAGGCGAACACTGTTCGTCCGCTCTTGACCCGGCCGGTCGTCGGACGTCACCCTGAAAGCTCAAGCGAGCGATCAATTCATGCACGGCCCCGGCGGCATCCCTCCCCCCTCCGATCCCAAACGGCAGGCGATCCTCGAAGCCGCGCGCAAGGCGTTCGTCAGCGACGGCTATGCGGCGACCCGCATCGAACCGATCGCGCGGCAGGTCGGGGTCTCGACAGCCACCCTGTATGCCCTGTTCGATGGCAAGGCTGCCCTCTTCACTGCGGTGATCGATGAGGCCTCGGTCGAGTTTGCGCGCCAGATGGACGGGGTTCGCACCATTGAGGGCGACGCGCGTCAGCAGTTGATCGGCTTCGCCGAAGCCTATGCCGGCTTCATGAACGACCCTTTCGTGCGCGCCGTCTTCCGACTGGTGATGGCCGAGCGCCCGCGCTTCGAGGCCGTGGCCATGCGCTTTTTCGAGAGGGGTCGGTCGGACTTCGGCGCGGCCCTGATCTCAACCCTCGTCGCGCTTTCGGAATCCGGCGCCCTCAAACCGATCGAAAAGCCCTCCTGGGCGGCGGGCAATCTGATGGGCATGATCGAGCATCCGGTCTTCTTTGTGCCCCTCGTCACCGGCGACGAGATCCGCGCGCGCCGCCCGCTGAGCGTGGTGGTCGAAGACGCGGTAGAGACCTTCCTGGCCCGCTACGGGCCCTGACCGGTCAGGGCCAGAGCCGCGTCCGGTTCCAGCTTTCGCCTGAGCGCTCGAAGCGCAGCCGGTCATGCAGGCGGAAGGGACGGTCGCGCCAGAATTCGACGCGGTCCGGCACAAGCCGCCAGCCGGTCCAGTGTTCGGGCCGGGGCACCTCGCCGCCCTCGAAGCGCGTGGTCTCGCGGACCACTGCGGCCTCCAGCGCCGCCCGGCTGTCCAGCGGCCGGGACTGGTCGGAGGCCCAGGCGCCGATGCGGCTTTCGCGGGCCCGGCTGGCGAAATAGGCGTCGGCCTCGGCCGCGGTCACGGGCTCAATGGTCCCCCGCACCCGGACCTGGCGGCGCAGCGCCTTCCAGTGGAACAACAGGGCCGCGCGGGGCGCAGACGCCAGCTGTTCGCCCTTGGCGCTGTCGCGGTTGGAATAGAAGGTGAAGCCCCGCCCATCGACGTCCTTCAGCAGGACCATCCGGCAATCCGGCGCGCCGTCGGCGTCGACCGTCGACAGGGCCATGGCGTTGGGGTCGTTCGGCTCGGTGCCGCGGGCGTCGGCCAGCCAGTCGATGAACAGGCCGACGGGCTCGGCCCGGTCGAAGATGGTTTCGTCGCCGTTGGCGGCCAGGGCGGCGGCGTAATGGTCCGCATATTCTTCGCGGGTCGGACTGGGGGGGATCACGGGTGCGGTCATGACGGACAGATAGCCCTTGCCGCGGCGCTTGGGGAGTGCGTCACGGTTAACCCGGCATTGACCCTATGTCGCGCCTTAGTGCCGGATGCGCGCCCGATCGCACTCCGAGGTCGCCTCGACCCGCGAGGCCTACGCCCTGCTCGGCCTGACAGGCCCGGCGGACAGCGTCGTCCTGACAGCGGCTTTCCGTGCGTCGGTGAAGGCCGCCCATCCGTCGGCGCCCGGCGGTGACGCAGATCGCTTCCGCCGGGTGATCGCGGCCTGGCGGCTGGTCCGGACGCTTGGCGCCCCGACGCTGTCGCTCCCGCCGCCCGCGGCGTCCGCTCCGGCAGTGCCGGTGGTCGCGATCGGACCGATGGAAGCCCTGCACGGCGGCCGCGCCGCTGTCCGGCTGGCCGGCCGCACCATCGATATTCGTCTGCCCAAGGGCCTCCGCAGCGGCGAACACCTGCGTCTTCGCGGCGCAGGCCGAGGCGGAACGGACCTGTATCTTCCGGTTCTGATCCGCGGCGCCGACGGGCTCAGCGCCATCGGCGACGACCTCTATATGACCTGCCCTGTGCCGCCGCGCCTGCTTGAGGACGGCGGTCGGCTGGAGATCGAGACCCACGCGGGGCCGCGCTCGGTCTGGCTCGTCGGCGAGCCGCAGCCGATGCGCCTGCGCATCAAGGGACTGGGGCTGCCGGCGCGCGGCAAGCGGCCCCAGGGGCATCTGTTTGCGACGCTGCAGCCGTCGGAGGACGCCCCGTCCGCGGCCGAGGATCTGCTGGTTCGCTTCACCCGCGTCTGGACGCCGGACCGGCTGGCGGCTTAGGTCGTCCCATGTCCCACAACAGCTTCGGCCATCTGTTCCGCGTGACGACCTGGGGCGAGAGCCACGGGCCGGCGATCGGCTGCGTCGTCGACGGCTGTCCGCCGCTGATCCCGCTAAGCGAGGCCGACCTGCAGCCGTGGCTGGACCGGCGCAAGCCGGGCGGCAGCCGCTTCGTCACCCAGCGGCGCGAGAGCGATACGGCGCGCATCCTGTCGGGGGTGTTCGACGACGGGAACGGCCCGATGACCACCGGCGCGCCGATCGCCATCCAGATCGACAATGAGGACGCCCGCTCGAAGGACTATGGCGAGATCGCCCGCGCCTTCCGGCCGGGGCATGCGGACTATACCTACCAGGCCAAATACGGGGTGCGCGATCACCGCGGCGGCGGGCGGTCCTCGGCGCGCGAGACGGCGGCGCGGGTGGCGGCCGGGGCCGTGGCGCGCAAGATCCTCGGCGACGGCGTCACCATCCGGGCGGGCGTGGTCCAGCTGGGGCCGCACCGCATCGCGCCGGAGGCGGTGGATTTCGACGCCGCGTACGACAACGCCCTGTTCGCGGCCTCGGCGGCGGTCGTGCCGGCCTGGGAAGACTACCTCGACAGCGTGCGCAAGGCGGGCTCGTCGATCGGCGCCGTGGTGGCGCTGGAGGTCACGGGCGTCCCGGTCGGCTTGGGCGCGCCGATCTATGGCAAGCTGGACGCCGAACTGGCGGCGGCGCTGATGTCGATCAATGCGGTCAAGGGCGTCGAGATCGGCGCGGGCTTCGGGTCGGCCGAACTGTCCGGCGAGGAGAACGCCGACGCCATGAGGATGGGCGAGGACGGGCGGCCGGTGTTCCTGTCCAACCATGCCGGCGGGGTGCTGGGCGGCATATCGACGGGACAGCCGCTGACGGCGCGGGTGGCGTTCAAGCCCACCTCCTCCATCCTCACGCCGGGACAGACCATCACCCGTGACGGAACCGAGACCGAGGTCCGCACCAAGGGACGGCACGACCCCTGCGTCGCCCTGCGCGGCGTGCCGGTGGTCGAGGCCATGGCGGCCTGCGTGCTGGCCGACGCGATGCTGAGACACCGGGCGCAGGTGGGTTAGGTTCTGGTCAGTTCCTCGATCTGCGGCTGCGCCTGAACGGCTTCAGGTTTCCGGCGTTGCCGTCCGCGATGACCGCCGCTTCCACGAGCATGCGCTGCACCTTCTCCTCATCGTGCCCATGGAGATGCGCCGCTATCTGGTCCGCGATCTCCTGACGTCCCCACATCGTTGCAAACGCCATCGCGTCCATCTCCACCATGGTGTCGGTGTCGTAGACGATGGTTGCGTCGATCCCCGCGTCCAGCAGCAGCCGGGTGCAGGTCAGAAACGCCTCAGGCGCGACGTCGCGATGGAATGAGAAGCCTGGAATGCAGCTGAACAGGGGGTTTCTGACGCTGGCTGAGACGTCTAGGACCGATCCCAGGGCGAGGAGGCATGCCACATTCTCGGGTCTGCCGGCTCCACAGGCTTCGCAAAGCGCGACTTCGCCCGCCTGCTTGCCCGGCTTGTTCACGTTGAACCCCAACTCCACCAGAAGCTGGATCATCGCCGGTGAGCCATGTGCGGCGGCATAGTGGAGGTAGGTCCCGCCGCCGAAGAAGGTGTAGGCGTCTATCTCCGCGGGATTGTCGTCGAACAGCCGTCTTGCGCCGACGAGGTCGCTTGCGCGGATCGCCTCCCATATTAACGCAGGGACTGACTTCTCACTCATCGCTATTGCTCATAGCCGTCTCATCATTGGCGCCTGGCCATGCTCGCGTGAGCGATCCAGTCAGGCACAAACGGAAGCCCCATGGGGTCGCCGGTCAAGACCTCCTGTGATCAAGGCCCTTTCAGGCACCGACACTGTTACCTATATAGGCACCAGCGAGGTTTCTAACCCTCGGAGTCCCGGGAGCATCCCCATGATCGACGTTCGACCCTTCAACACCCTCGGCGGCGCCAACCACGGCTGGCTGAACGCAAAGCACCATTTCTCCTTCGCCAACTACTACGACCCCGCCCGCATGAGCTGGGGCCGGCTGCGCGTCTGGAACGACGACGAGATCGCCGCCCGGTCGGGCTTTCCGCCCCACCCCCACGCCGACATGGAGATCATCACCTATGTCCGCACCGGGGCCATCACCCATGAGGATTCCATGGGCAACAAGGGCCGCACCGGCGCGGGCGATGTGCAGGTGATGAGCGCCGGGACCGGCGTGCGTCATTCCGAGTTCAACCTCGAGGACGAAATGACCACCCTGTTCCAGATCTGGATCGAGACCGACCGGCCGGGGGCCAAGCCCGACTGGGGCATGAAGCCCTTCCCGAAGTCGGACCGGTCCGGCAAATTCCAGGTGCTGGCCTCCGGCGATCCGACCGATGAGTCGCTCAACATCAACGCTGACGCGCGGGTTCTGGGGGCGACCCTGAAGGCCGGCGAGAGCCTGACCTACAGTCTCGCCGAAGGCCGCCGCGCCTATCTGGTCCCCGCCGTCGGCGCGGTCGAGGTCAACGGCACGCCCCTGAACGCCCGCGACGGCGCGGCGATCAGGGACGAGGCGGAGATCACGATCACGGCGAAGGCGGATGCCGAACTGGTGATGGTAGACAGCCGCTAGCCGAGGTCCATGCTCCAGAACGAAAAACCCCGCCCGGATCGCTCCGGGCGGGGTTCTTTTCTGTCTGCGTCAGGCCGTCAGTGGGTGGCGACGACCGTGCCGGAGTCCTGCACCGGCGGCGGCGGCGGCAGGGGCTCGGTGGCCTCGTCCCACTCAACCGGGGTCAGTTCGCCGGTCAGGGCCCATTTCAGGGCCTCGTCGGCGGTCTTGATCGGGATGATCTCCAGCGCGCCCTTCACATTGTCAGGCACCTCGGCGAGGTCCTTCTCGTTCTCCTCGGGGATCAGCACCGTCTTGATGCCCGAGCGCAGGGCCGCCAGCAGCTTCTCCTTCAGCCCGCCGATGGCGGTGACCCGGCCGCGCAGGGTGATCTCGCCGGTCATGGCGATGTCCTTGCGGATCGGGATGCCGGTCAGGACAGAGACCATGGCCACGGTCATGGCGACACCGGCCGAGGGTCCGTCCTTGGGCGTGGCCCCGTCGGGCACGTGGACGTGGATGTCGGTCTTCTCGAACATCGGCGGCTTGACGCCGATGCTGAGCGAGCGGGCCCGGACATAGGAGGCGGCGGCGGAGATCGACTCCTTCATCACCTCCTTCAGGTTTCCGGTCACGGTCATGCGGCCGCGGCCCGGCATCTTGATCGCCTCGATGGTCAGGATCTCGCCGCCGAACTCGGTCCAGGCGAGGCCGGTGACGATGCCGACCTGGTCTTCCTCGTCGGTCTCGCCGAAGCGGTATTTCCTCACCCCGGCGTATTCGGCCAGCTTGGCGTCGTCGACGGTGATCGACAGCGTCTTCTCGCGGGCCATTTCACGCACCGACTTGCGGGCCAGACCGCCCAGGGCGCGCTCCAGCGACCGGACTCCGGCCTCGCGGGTATAGTAGCGGATCAGGTCGCGGATCGAGCTTTCCGGCACCACGAATTCGGCGGGTGTAAGCCCGTTCTCCGTCGTCACCTTGGGCAGGACGTGACGTTTGGCGATCTCGACCTTCTCGTCCTCGGTGTAGCCTGACACCCGGATGATCTCCATCCGGTCCATCAGCGGCTGCGGCATGTTCAGGCTGTTGGCCGTGGTCACGAACATGACGTTGGACAGGTCGTAGTCGACTTCCAGATAGTGGTCGCCGAAGGCGTTGTTCTGCGCCGGATCCAGCACCTCGAGCAGGGCCGAGGACGGATCCCCGCGCCAGTCGGCGCCCAGCTTGTCGATCTCGTCCAGCAGGATGAAGGCGTTGGTGGTCTTCACCTTCTTCATCGACTGGATGATCTTGCCGGGCATCGAGCCGATATAGGTCCGGCGGTGGCCGCGGATCTCGGCCTCGTCGCGCACGCCGCCCAGCGACATGCGGATGTATTCCCGGCCCGTGGCCTTGGCGATCGACTTGGCCAGCGAGGTCTTGCCCACGCCGGGAGGGCCGACGAGGCAAAGGATCGGGCCCTTCAGGCTGTTGGTGCGGGCCTGGACGGCCAGATATTCGATGATCCGTTCCTTGACCTTCTCGAGACCGTAGTGGTCCTCCTCGAGGATCGCTTCGGCCTTGTTGAGGTCGATCGGCTTGCCCTTGGTCTTGCCCCAGGGGATCGACAGCAGCCAGTCGAGATAGTTCCGCACGACCGTCGATTCCGCCGACATCGGCGACATGTTGCGCAGCTTCTTGACCTCGGCCTCGGCCTTGACGCGAGCCTCCTTGGACAGGCGCGTCTTACGGATGCGCTTCTCCAGCTCCATGATCTCATCACGGCTGTCGTCGGTCTCGCCCAGCTCGCGCTGGATCGCCTTCATCTGCTCGTTGAGATAATATTCGCGCTGGGTCTTCTCCATCTGGCGCTTGACGCGCGAGCGGATCTTCTTCTCGACCTGGAGGACCGAAATCTCGCCCTCCATCAGGCCATAGACCTTCTCCAGCCGCGCCGGCACGGCGATGGTTTCCAGCAGACCCTGTTTGTCGGCGATCTTGACCGACAGATGGGCGGCCACGCTGTCAGCCAGCTTGGACGGATCGGTGATCTGCGGGATCGAGCTGAGGGCCTCGGGCGGCACCTTCTTGTTCAGCTTCACATAGTTTTCGAACTGTTCGATCACCGCGCGCAGCAGGGCTTCGGACTGGGCCGGCTCGCCCGGTTCGTCGAGAATCTCGACGGCCTCGGCCTCGAAATATTCGGTCCGGTCGGTGAATTTGGTCAGGCGCGCGCGGCTCTTGCCCTCGACCAGCACCTTGACGGTGCCGTCGGGCAGTTTCAGCAGCTGAAGCACGGTGGCCAGAACGCCGATCGGATAGATGGCGTCGGCCTGCGGGTCATCGTCGACGCTGTTTTTCTGGGTGGCCAGCAGGATCTGCTTTTCGCCCTTCATGATCTCGTCGAGCGCCTTGACGGACTTCTCGCGTCCCACGAACAGCGGCACGACCATGTGCGGAAAGACGACGATGTCTCTCAGCGGCAGGACGGGCAGGGTTTTGGTCGGGTTCTGGGTCTCGGGCATGATGCTACTCTCACAGGGTCCTCGTTGATCTCGGACCCGCCGGGGCGGCGTGCGGAGCGCCTGCGCCCCGCCGTTTCGACTCGGCCCGCCAATCCGGCGGCCTTCGTATGAGTATGTGGTTCTGCGCGCGCCGGGTTCAAGCGGGACCGATGACGGCCCGGTTCTTCCATCCACAGGCGGTGAAGCTGCACGGATTTGGCAACGGACCGCCATTTGACGTGTCCGTCATGCCCGGAATGCGGCCGGGGCAGGAAGATCGCCTCGCCGCTCGATGTGGCGCGCGCGCATCATCGGGCCCACAGAAAAGGGCGGAGCCGTTTCCGGCTCCGCCCTCCCGGTCTTTCGGCCAGCGACCGGATCAGGCGGCGCTGTCGGGCGCGGCCTTCTTGGACTTGGTCTCGGAATAGATCAGCAGCGGCTGGGCCTTGCCCTCGATCACCTCGGCATTGACCACGACCTCCTCGACGCCCTCGAAGGTGGGCAGTTCGAACATGGTCTCCAGCAGAATGCCTTCGAGGATGGAACGCAGGCCGCGGGCGCCGGTCTTGCGGGTGATGGCCTTCTTGGCGACAGCGATCAGGGCGTCGTCGGTAAATGTCAGGTCGACATTCTCCATCTCGAACAGACGCTTGTACTGTTTGACCAGGGCGTTCTTCGGCTCGGTCAGGATCGTGACCAGGGCTTCCTCGTCGAGGTCTTCCAGCGTCGCCAGAACCGGCAGACGGCCGATGAATTCCGGGATCAGGCCGAAACGCATCAGATCGTCCGGCTCGACGCCCTTGAGGATGTCGCCGGTGCGGCGCTCGTCGATTTCCTTGACCTTGGCCCCGAAGCCGATCGAGGCCCCGTCGCCGCGCGCCGCGATCACCTTCTCGAGGCCGGCGAAGGCGCCGCCGACGATGAACAGGATGTTGGCGGTGTCGACCTGCAGGAACTCCTGCTGCGGATGCTTGCGGCCGCCCTGCGGGGGCACGGAGGCGACGGTGCCTTCCATGATCTTCAGCAGGGCCTGCTGCACGCCCTCGCCCGAGACGTCGCGGGTGATCGAGGGATTGTCCGACTTGCGCGAAATCTTGTCGATCTCGTCGATGTAGACGATGCCGCGCTGGGCCCGTTCGACGTTGTAGTCGGACGACTGCAGCAGCTTCAGGATGATGTTCTCGACGTCCTCGCCCACATAACCGGCTTCGGTCAGGGTGGTGGCGTCGGCCATGGTGAAGGGCACGTCGATGATGCGCGCCAGCGTCTGGGCCAGCAGCGTCTTGCCCGAGCCGGTCGGCCCGATCAGCATGATGTTGGACTTGGCCAGTTCGACGTCGTTGTTCTTCGTCGCGTGGTTCAGCCGCTTGTAGTGGTTGTGAACGGCGACGCTCAGCACCTTCTTGGCGTGGCTCTGGCCGATCACATAATCGTCAAGAACCTCGCGGATCTCCTTGGGCGACGGCACGCCGTCCTTGGCCTTGGAGAAGGAGATTTTGTGTTCTTCACGGATGATGTCCATGCACAGTTCGACGCATTCATCGCAGATGAACACGGTCGGCCCGGCGATGAGCTTGCGCACTTCGTGCTGGCTCTTCCCGCAGAACGAGCAGTAGAGCGTACTTTTGGCGTCTGTGCCGGCGGCTTTGGTCATCGAGCCTTCTCACTCCCGCGGCTCGCCCCGATATGAGACGAAACGCGCGTCCTTCGCGTTGATTCCCCGAAACTGGGCGCAAAGGTCTTCAAAAATTGACAATCACCCATACCGGGGCCCGCCACAACCCCAGCCAAGCGTGGCCGGTCACCGAAACGAGCGGCACACTGTCCGGAGAGATTGCGACGAATGTCTGACATGGGAAGTCCCACAATGGTTCGCCACTCGCCTCGCAAGGATCAGGCCATCGTCGCCTTCGATTTCGACGGCACGTTGACGGTGCGCGACAGTTTCACCCAGTTCCTGCGCTGGCGGGCCGGGGCTGGAGGCTGGTTCCTGGGTCTCACCCGGTTGGCGCCGGACCTCATCGCCTATGCCGGCCATCGCGACCGCGGACGGCTCAAGGCGGCCTCGGTGCGGGAGTTTCTCAAGGGCGTGCCCCGGGTGCAGCTTGAGGAGGACGCCGAGGCCTTCGCAGGCCAGGCCTGGCCCGGCGTCCTGCGCTATGACGCCCTTGCCTGCTGGAAGGACTGGGGCGCACGAGGCGCGTATCGCGTGATCGTCACCGCCAGCCCCGAGATCACGGTGGCTCCGTTCGCGCGGCGACTGGAGGCGGACGCCCTTCTGGGCACTTCGCTGGCTTTCGACACCGACGGGCGGGTCACCGGGGCCTTCACCGGCCCGAATTGCCGGGGCGAGGAAAAGGTCCGACGCCTGCGGGCGGCGTTCGGCGACGACATGAAGCTGACCGCCGCCTATGGCGACACCACCGGCGACACGGAAATGCTGGCGATCGCCGAAGAGGCCGGCTTCCGGCGGTTCAAGGGCTGATCCCTCAGCGGCCCTCGGCGTCCACCTCGAAGACAATGGCCTTGCCGCGTGAGGTGGGGTTCCAGCCGGCTTGAATCACCGCCGCCACCGCGTTGCGGATGGTGTCGGGATTGACGAACTGCTTCTCGGTGTCCGGCCGCCCGTTGGGTCGCAGAGGCGGCGGAAACTGCGCGATGGCCTCGCGCTTGAAGTCCGCCAGCCGCAGGCTCACGGCGACGCCCTCCCACTCGCCGCCGCTCAGGGGACGAGGCTGTCGCCGCAGTTCCCAATGATAGATGTCGCCGTCGACCTCGACGGTCCCGCCGTTGTCACGCGTTTGCATGGCGTCCTGATAGCACAAAGAAAAAGGGCGCATCGTCTCCGGCGCGCCCTTCATCGTCGTCGCAGGACCGGCGGACGGATCAGACCGTCTTGACCCCGTCGCTCTCGGCCTGTTCGCGGCGGTCGTAGACGTGGTCGACGACGCCCCAGGCCTTGGCCTCCTCGGCGCTCATGAAGTGGTCGCGGTCGAGCGTCTTCTCGACCTCCTCATAGGTCCTGCCGGTGTGGTGGACGTAGATCTCGTTCAGGCGACGCTTGGTGTAGCGGATGTCGGCGGCGTGCAGTTCGATGTCCGAGGCCTGGCCGCGGAAGCCGCCCGAGGGCTGGTGCACCATGATGCGGGCGTTCGGCAGGGCCACACGCTGGCCTTCGGCGCCGGCGGCCAGGATCAGCGAGCCGGCCGAGGCGGCCATGCCCATACACACCGTCGAGACCGGGGAGCGGATGTATTGCATGGTGTCATAGATCGCCAGCGCCGAGGACACCTGACCGCCCGGGCTGTTGATATACATGCTGATTTCCTTCTTCGGGTTCTCCGACTCGAGGAACAGCAGCTGGGCGCAGATCAGCGAGGCCATGCCGTCCTCGAAGGGGCCGGTCAGGAAGATGATCCGCTCGCGCAGCAGGCGGGAGAAAATGTCGAAGGCGCGCTCGCCCCGGCTGGACTGCTCCACCACCATGGGGACGAGGTTCATGTTCATCAGTTCGATCGGATCGCGCATTCGTGCCTTCTCGGGATGCCATGGGCGCGACTCAACGGTCACCGCCCTCAGGGACAGGATATCGCGTCCGTCGGCCTTCGATGCAAGACGAGGGCGCCAAGTCAGATCAACCGCGCCGGATTCGGGCGCGCCGCAGCCCGGCGATCGAGGCCCGATCCTGATCGTCCGACCGGGGATCGCGCCCTTATCTGCGGGGTCCGGCGGCCCTCTTCGGGACGCGGTCGTCCGCCGGACGCGCCGATCAGCGCACCCCCGCGCCATAGTCTTCGCGGCGACCGGGTTCTGATCTAGGAAAGAGCATGGACCTGATCTGGCTCTTGTTGATCTTCATCGTCGTGCTCGCCGGGATGGAGGCGTTCGCCTGGGTGACGCATCGCTATCTGATGCACGGCCCCCTGTGGGTCCTGCACCGCAGTCATCATGAACCCCGCGAGGGCTTGTTCGAGTTGAACGACCTCTTCGTCGTCATCTTCGCCCTGCCCGCGATAGGGCTGTTCCTCTGGGGCAGCCAGGGCCACCCCTGGGCGACCGCGGCGGGCATGGGCGTCACGGCCTATGGCGCCATCTACGCCATCTTCCACGACGGGCTGGTCCACGGCCGGTTCAGGACGCCCCTCGCCGCCCGGTCCCGGTTCTGGCGGCAGCGGGTCCAGGCGCACCGGCTGCACCATGCCGTGCGCACGCGCACCGGCGCGGTGTCTTTCGGATTTCTCTGGGCGCCATCGCCGCGCGTTCTCAAGGCGAGGCTCGCGCAGAAGCGCGGCCTGGCGGCTCCGCCGGTCGGAGCGACAGGCCCGCGCCCGGCCGATCCCGCAGGGGCCTGACGCAGCGGGCCACAGAGCGGCGTTCAGGCCCCGATCAAGGTTGCATTTTCAATGCGCATCGTGGCGTATGGTCGGCGAAGTCCGGACCCGCACCGCAGCCTCGGTTCGTCTGGTCCCCGTCGTGATCATCTGAGGGAGCCAAAGCCGGATGCCTAACGGCGGCCTCACCATTCAGAGTCGCGAAACCTGGAACGCGGACGATCCGCTGGAACCCGGTCGCCTGGCCCGGATGACGGGAGACCGGCTGACTGAACTGACCCGCGATCTCGAGCCCGCGCCGGACGCCCTGGCCATGGCGGCGCGTGCCAGCCTGCTGGGACCGGGCAAACGCGTCCGGTCGGTGCTGGCGATGCTCGCCGCCGCCGAGGCGGGCGCGGCGCCCGAAACCGCGCTGGACTTCGGCTGTTCGGTCGAGATGGTTCACGCAGCCTCGCTCGCCCTCGATGATCTTCCGTGCATGGACAACGCCGAGCTCCGTCGCGGCAGGGCCGCCGTCTATCGCGAGCATGGAGAGGACGCGGCCATCCTGGCGGCGGTCGCCCTGCTGAACGAGGCCCAGCGCGTCATCCTGACGGCGGCCGGACTGACCGACGCCCAGCGCCTGATGGCGCTCGAGGAGCTGACCGCCGTGATCGGCTTCCGCGGGCTGGCCGCCGGACAGATGAGGGATCTGAGGGATCCCGCGTCCAGCCGGTCGGAGGACGGACTGCGCAGTCTCAATCACATGAAGACCGGCACACTGTTCGTTGCGGTGCTGCGCGGCGGCGCGCGGCTGGCCGGGGCCGGCCCGGAGCGGCTGGACGCCTTCACCACCTTCGGCCGCGCCATCGGCTATGCCTTTCAGCTGGCCGACGATCTCAGCGACGCCGTCTCGACGGTGGCCGCGGAGGGCAAGAATGTCGGTCAGGACCGCGCCAAGGGGACCTTTGTCGACCTGTGGGGGCCCGAGCGGGTCCGGGCCGAAATCCGCGTCGCCCTGGCCGAGGCCGAGGCCGCCATCGATCCCGCCTCCCCGCTCCACGCCTATGTGCGCAGCCTATTCCGGCGGGTCGGGCTTGACGGTTGAACCCGCGGCGCTGTCGATGCGCGGCGTGGTCGCGGGATACGGCGGCGTCGGCGTCCTGCGTGGCCTGGATCTGGAGGTTCGCGCCGGCGAGGTCTTCGTCCTCGCGGGGCCCAACGGGGCCGGCAAGTCGACCACCGCTCGCGCCGCCTGCGGCCTGATCCGGCTCCGCGCCGGGACCCGCACCATAGGGGGTGTCGATCCGCGCCACGATCGTACGGCCCGGCGCCGCGTGGCGCTGGCGCCGCAGGAGCCGGCCCTGTTTCCGGAGCTGACGGTCCGGGAGTCGATTCAACTGGCCGCGGCCCTCGGCGGACTGAAGGGACCGGCGCGGGACGGCGCGGTCGACCTGGCGCTCGAAGCCGTCGATGGCGGCGCCGCCGCCGACCAGAGGATCCGGACCCTGTCCGGCGGCTGGCGACGCCGCGCGAGCCTCGCTGTGGCTCTTGTCGGCGCCCCCGCATTGCTGGTGCTCGACGAACCGACCGAGGGCGTCGATGCGCAGAGCCGCCTCCGGATCGCCGATGCAGTGCGTGCCTCCGCCGCCCGTGGGGTCGGGGTTCTCCTGGTCAGCCATGACAGCGGCTTCATCGACCTGGTCGCGGATCGCATCGGCGTTCTGACGAACGGGGTGCTGCAAGGTGAGACCGGACGCGACGCCCTGCTCGACCAGACCTTCGGCGAGGTTCACCTGATCACCGTCCGCCTTGACCGGCCCGCCGAGGCGGAGATGGCGGTCACGCTGACCGACGCCGGTCTCACACCCTCGCCCTCGGCCATGGAGTGGCGTGGGCTGTTCGACGAAGCGGCGTCGCGCGCGGCCGCCCTGTCATTCACGATCGACGGCGTCGGCGGCGAGGTGGCGGTGCGCCGCCCCACCCTCGGGGACCTCGTCGCCCGGGCCTCGGAGCCGGTGGCGTGATCGCCCTGTATCTGGCCCACGCCCGGGGCTTCTTTCGCGACCCGGCGGGTCTGATGCTGACGCTCGCCCTGCCACCCTTTGTCTATCTGATGTTCGCCGCCATTTTCGGCGCGGCGGCGGGCGGAGACCTCGACCTCCGCATCGCCCTCCATGACAGCGTCAATGCGCCGGCCTCGGTCGCCATCACAGAGCGTCTGACCGAGCGTCACGACGGAAGGCTCCGGCTTGTGTCCCGTCGCGACGAGGTCGATCGGAAGGTGCTCGATGGCGAGGCCGATGTCGGGGTCATCCTGACCGCCTGTCCCGTCGCCCCGATCTGCGCCGAGGTGGTGGCTCATCCGGGCCGCGCGACGGCCGGACAAGCCCTGCAGGGCGAGCTGCTGGGCCTGTCCGCACCGGACCCGTCTTCCGGTGACAGTCCTGTGCGCTTCCGCGCCGTGGGTCCCCGGGGGGATCCGCTGGCCCTCTATTTCGCGGGCGGGGTCAGCCTGATGTTCGTCTTCTTCGCCGCCATGCATGGCGCACTCGGCTGGCTGGATGACCGTCGCAACGGCCTTCTCGCCCGCCTGTCGCTCGCCGCCGGCGGCCTCGGTCGCGTGCTGGCCGCCCGGGCCGCCTGGATGATCACAGTGGGCGTCGCCCAGACCACACTCGTCTTCGCCCTGGCCATTCGCCATGCGCCGGCGCCTGATCTGGCGACCGTCGCCGCCTGGACGGTGACGACCCTGGTTGTCGCCGCGGCGGCCGCCGGACTGGCGCTGGGCCTGATCGCCCTGTGCCGCACCCGCGACCAGGCCGAGCCCGTCTCGACCGTCGCCGCGCTTCTGGCGGCGGCGCTGGGCGGCTCGATGGCGCCGCGCTTTCTGATGCCGGAAGCCTTCCGGACGCTCGGCTGGATCACCCCGCACGCCTGGGGCATCGACGCCTATACCGCCGTCGTCTGGCAGCGGGCCCTCGGCCCCGCCGTCTATGGGGCGTGGGCCGCCCTCGCCCTGTTCGCGACGGTCGGCTTCGTCCTCGCGGCGGTGATGGAGCGCCGGCGCCAGAACGGCTGATCAGATGCGCGTCCACAGGGCCGGTCGCGGCGGCGGCGGACGCCAGCCGTCGATCGTCTTGACCCACATGGCGATCAGGCCGCCCCGCGCCAGCAACAGCATCTTGTCCTTGCGGTCCACCGAGGTGCGGGTGTTCCAGGCCATCGGCCCCCGGTGCGCCACGTGACGGCCGATGGCGCGGTAAACGCCGCGCGCTGTGGCGATGGCCCAGGCGGAACGCGGCGGCAGGTCGCGCAGTCCCCAGCGGGCGGAATCGTAGAACGGCTCGGCCGCCCGCACGAGACGCTGCGCCGCCGCCGCCACAGCCTGCCGGTGCACCGGATCGGCCACCTGGTCGCGCGGAACACCGGCTTCGTCCAGCCAGCTCCCGGGCAGATAGATCCGTCCGCCCTTGGCGTCCTCCAGCACGTCGCGGGCGATATTGGTCAGCTGGAAAGCCAGGCCGAGGTCCTGGGCGCGACGCAGGACATCGTGGTCCGTCACCCCCATGATCCGGGCCATCATGACCCCGACCACCCCGGCGACATGGTAGCTGTATTCCAGCGTGTCCTCGAGCGTCTCATAGACCCGCCCGGAGACGTCCATCTCGAACCCTTCGAGCAGCGCCAGGGCCTCGTCCTCGGGAATTCTATGGCGCCGCGTGACGCGCTGGAAGGCGGTGAAGACCGGGTCGCTGGTGGATTGTCCCTCATAGGCGGCGCGGGTCCGCTCGCGCAGTTCAAGCAGCTTGCCGGCCGCCACCGCAGGCGTAAGCCCGACCGCGCCATGGCCCTGGGTCTGGCCGTCGATCTCGTCATCGCAATAGCGGCACCAGGCGTAGAGCATCCAGGCGTCGTCCCGGATCCCGGCGGGGAATAGGCGCGAAGCGACCGCAAAGCTTCTGGAGCCCTGTTCAATAGCCTCTCGACTGTAGACCAGGACGGCGTCTGTCATGCGGCGGATCCGACATCACTGATGACAAGGCCGGCGGTGGCCTTGGCGGAACCTACCACGCCCGGCACCCCGGCGCCCGGATGGGTCCCCGCCCCGACGAAATAGAGGTTGGGGATCTGGTCGTCGCGATTGTGCACCCGGAACCAGGCGCTCTGGGTCAGGATCGGCTCCAGCGAGAAGGCAGAGCCCTGGTGGGCATTGAGCTCGTCCCGGAATTCGAACGGCGTGAAGATGCGGCAGGTGTCGAGGTCGGCGCGCAGGTTCGGGATGTAGCGCTCTTCGAGATAGGCGAGAATACGGTCACGGTAGCGGGGGCCCTCGACCTCCCAGTCGATGTCCGCCGCGTCGAGGTGCGGGACCGGCGCCAGGACGTAGAAGGCCTCGCACCCCGGCGGCGCCAGATCCGGGTCGGTCCGGCTCGGCGCATGCAGATAGAGCGAAAAGTCGTCCGGCAGGTCCGGCCCCTTGAAGATCTCACCGATCAGTTCGCGGTAGCGCGGGCCGAACAGGACCGTGTGGTGCTTGAGCTGCGGATGGGCCTTCTTGAGACCGAAATAGATGACGAACAGGCTCATGGAGTGGCGGCGCGACGCCAGCCGGGCGCCCTCCCGGCGGCCCCGTTCGGTGTCCGACATCAGTTTGGCGTAGGTGTGCACCACGTCGGCGTTCGAGGCCACGACGTCGAAATCAAGGGTCTGGCCCCCGACCATGACGCCGCGCGCGCGCCCGTCCTCGACCACGATGCGCTCGACCGGTGACGACAGCCGGATCTCGCCGCCGATGTCCTGGAACAGCCGGACCATGCCCTCGATCAGGGCCGCGGTGCCGCCCTTGGGAAACCATACGCCCCAGCGCCGCTCGAGCGCATGGATCAGCGCATAGATCGAGGAGGTGGCGAACGGGTTTCCGCCCACCAGCAGGGAGTGGAAGCTGAACACCTGGCGCAGGTGATCGTCCTTGATGAATTCCGAGACCTTGTCGTGCACCGAACGCCAGGCCTCGAGCCTCATCAGCTGCGGCGCCGCCTTCACCATGCTGGAGAAATTCAGGAAGGGCACGGCGCCGAGTTCGATGTAGCCGTTCTGGAGCACGTCCTCGGAATAGGCGAGGAATTTGCGATAGCCCTCGACATCGGCCGGGTTCCGGGCGGCGATCTGGCGATCGAGCTCCTCCTGGTCGTTGACGTAGTCGAAGACGTCGCCGTCCTCCCAGCACAGGCGGTAGAAGGGGTCGACCGGAAGCAGGGTGACATAGTCCGACAGCTTGCGTCCCGTCAGGGCGAACAGCTCCTCGAGCGATCCGGGGTCGGTGATGACCGTGGGGCCGGCATCGAACGAATAGCCCTTGTCGCGATAGACATAGGCCCGCCCGCCGGGCAGGTCCCGCGCCTCGAACACCGTGGTGGCGATGCCGGCGGACTGCAGCCGTATGGCCAGGGCGAGTCCGCCGAAGCCCGAACCGATGACTGCCGCGCGCGTCACTGGCTGCGCTCCCGGAGCTGGCCGAGGGCGGCGATGACCGGGACCGGCGGCCGGCCGGTCAGGACCCGGACCTTGTCCCGTCGCGTGGATTTCCCGGCGTAGAACCGCTCGATCAGCGGCTGGGGCAGTCGATAGAACCGTTCAAACACGCGATATCTCCGTTCGGGCCGGGCCGCCCGCAAAAGCAGCCGGTTCAGCATTCTGTAAAAGGCCCTGTCATTCCACAGGCGTTCGGCATGACCCCGGATCACGCGGGTCAGCGCCGGTCCGTCGAAGGTCGGCAGGCGCGCGATCTGGTCCGCCAGCCGGACGGCGTCAGGCAGGGAGTAGCCGGTCGTCGGATGGAACAGACCGGCCCGCAGGCCGGCGGTCGCCGTCGGACCGCTGCGGTCGAAATGGGCGGCGAGGTCTCCGCCGAGGGCGACGGGCAGGACCCCCCGCTCCTGCCGGATCACGGTCTCCACGTTCCAGCCCTTGGCCGCGACATAGTCCACGACCCCCTGACTGAAGGCCCTCTCGTCGAGCGCGGGGCCGTCCGTATACCGCGTGTCCTCGACCAGAAGCGTCCGCTCGTCGAGCGGCAGGACATAGATGAACCGGTAGCCGTCCGCCTGATCCACGCAGGCGTCCATCATGATCGGCTCCACCACGCCGTGCGGCTGGCTGAGCCGCACCTCGAGGCCGACGAATTTCTGGAAGGCGAGGTCAAGATCCGGCGTCTCCGTGGGTCCCCGTCCGTCGAGCACCGCACCGGCCTGAAGCCTTTCTCCGTTCTCGAGCTCGACGTCAGTGGGACTGATCGACGCGGCGCGGGCGCCGAGGCGGATCCGGTCCTTCAGAACGTCAGACAGAACGTCGTGGAACCGATCGCTGGTGAGGCAGGCGTAGCCGGTTTCCAGCCGCCGCTCATGGGCCGGAAAACGGACCTCATAGCCCGGCCAGCGATGCACCACGAGCGGCGCGATCCAGGCCGCCTGTTCGGGCGTCAGGTCGCTCTCGAAATGGCACCAGGTGTGCTGGCCGCCCAGCCGGTCGCCCGCCTCCAGAACCAGCACCCGGATTTCGGGGCGAAGCTGCGACAGGCGAAGCGCAATCAGACCGTTGGCGAGTCCGCCGCCGACAAGCAGCAGATCGACGCTGGCCGCGGCTTCCTTCAGGGGCATACGCTGTCCTGACAGGCAGCAGCGAACTTCGCAAGACCAACCGGAGAACCGGCCGGAGGCTTATCGATCCCGGCCCTCGCCAGGCCCGGCGCCTCCGGCCGATGTCCTTGTCAGACTACCGCGCATAGTTGTGCGCGACGGCCCATTCGTACCAGTTGTCGACGACCGTGCCGGTCAACAGGATGCCGATCCCGCCCGTGAGGGTGGTCAGGACGGCGAACCACCAGGCCCAGCGGTGGATGGATTCCATGGTGGCGTTGAAGCCCATGGTCCAGCGCCAGAACAGGGCTGCCCGCTCGGATCCGGTGCCGCGGTCAGTGATCTGCTCCACCTCGCGCTCCGAGCCATAGCGGCTGGTCGCCAGGATGGTCGCGCCGTGCATGGCGAACAGCAGGGTCGAGCCATAGAGGAAGACGATCGAGAGGCAGTGGAACGGGTTGTAGAACAGGTTGCCGTAGGTGATCGAGAAGGCGCCGGTCCAGTCGAGGTGCGGGAAGATGCCGAACGGCACCGCCTCGCTCCAGCTGCCCATCATGATCGGGCGGATGAAGCCCAGCACCAGGAACAGCCAGATCGCCGAGGCGAAGGCCCAGGTGGTGTGGGTCCCCAGTCCCAGGGCCTTGGCCCTGAGGTAGCTGCGGACGCACCAGAGGATCACGGACAGCGTCAGGAAGAAGCCGGCTATGAGCCACCACCCGCCCTCGGCCAGTGGAGGCAATATGGCGAGGCCATATTCGGGTCCTGGAGGATTGAGCGCCAGCCAGGGGAGTTGCCGGATAAATTCGGAGACGTTCCAGTCTACCGAGGCCAACATGTTCAGGCCGATGATCTCGAAGGCGAGGAAGCCGCTGAGCAGCGAGAAGACGCCGGTCCAGCCGAGATGCATGGGCCCGATCTGGGCGTTGCCGATCCGGCCGATCCAGTGGACGAAGCCCGGCTGGCCGATGCGCCACGGATCGACCTCGTTGGTGTCGACGCCCATCTCGGGATGGGTGCGAACCTGAACCTGGGTGAAGATGTTCTGATAGGCGGTCATGGTTCTCGCCTCCCCCTATTGCCAGATCGGCAGGTTGCGCCAGCCGTCCCACCATTCGGGCCAGCCCTTGTCCCAGTAGGGACCGCTGATGAGCATGCAGATCGCGCTCCACAGCCCGGCCTGCAGCGCCAGGAACAGACCCACGCGGTGGATGCCCAAGGTGCCGACCGAATAGCCGATGAAGTCGCGGAAGAAGGTGTCCTCATGCTCGGGCTGCCGAACAGGCTTGCCCTTGCCGGGGTTGGTCGCGGCCAGCACGAGCGACCCGTGCAACGCCAGCGCCAGCGTCGTCGTGAAGAAGAAGCTGACGGCGATCATATGCGCCGGATTGTAGTGGAAATTCAGATACTGGTAGCCAACGTTTGACACCCAGTCGAGGTGGCTGAAGATGCCGTACGGAAAGCCGTGGCCCCAGGCGCCCAGCAGCATCGGCCGGATCACGACCAGCGATACATAGGCGAAGATGGCGACGCCGAAGGCGATCGGCACATGCAGGCCGATGCCCAGTTTGCGACAGATCTCGACCTCACGCAGGGCCCAGGAGACGAAGGCGCCGATGGCGCAGATGGTGACCAGCTGCCAGATGCCGCCCTCCCTGAGGGGGGCCAGCGACAGGCCATAGGCGATGTCGGGCGGATTGATGGTGATCAGCCAGGGGTTCCAGGTGTCCCCGATCGCCGCCCCGTAAAAGATCAGGGCGGTGCCGAGGGCGCTGAAAAACGCCGTCGTGACGCCAAAGAAGCCGACGAAGAACGGCCCGACCCAGAAGTCGAACAGATCGCCGCCGATCAGGGTCCCCCCCCGGACGCGATACTTTCTTTCGAAACTCAACAGAGCCATGACCGCCTCCGTCCAACCGGCGCAGCCCGCGCCGGTGACATCTTCAGATAAATCTCAGGGCCGTCGTCCCGGCGCATCGGGCGGAAAGCGATCGCTCGATTTCCGCCCGCGCGTCGTGACAACGGACGGGTTCAGGGTGCAGCGGCTCCAGCCGCCGCAATCTGGGCCCGTTCCGCGCCGTCAATCCAGTTGTACCGGGGCGAGCTGAGCAAGATGAAATGGATCAGCAACGCCAAGGTGAACAGGAAGACGAACAGAGCGACAAGCGCTCGTCTCGGATCAAATAGAAGCCATACTCTCCACATAGTGGTATCCTCCATAGGCTTTGTTTGAACATCTAAACTGAATAAAGATGTCCGCTTGCAGTATGGCCGTCAGGAGGCCAGCCAGGGCCGCCAGTACCAGACCAGCACATGCGCCACGATCGCAATGACCGTGAACGCAATGAAGCTGGTCATGAAGAGGCCATGGAATTCCTTGGCCGCCTCTGGCGTCAGGCCCGTCAGCGACCCGACGGGCCGCTCATCAGGTAGATGCGTCATTTTTCCTCCTTCAAGGTGAGCGCAGACGTCGGCCACGAACAAATTCGCGGCCGTTTTCGAAGGCGGGACGGGCCCGTCCACGAAACCGGGCGCCTCGCAGGGAGTCGAGGCTGGAAGAGCAGGTCGCTGGAGTCGGGGCGCAGGCGCATCACGCCGCCCTCCCTGCCAGGACGAGGCCGTTGGCGACGGCCAGACGGTTGAGGGTCACGCGGTCCTCGCCGGCCTGGCGGGCCGTGCGTTCGGCCGCGTCGCGCAGACGTTTGGCGGCCGAGATCCGCACCACCACGGGCTGGGCGGCGACCAGCCGGTCCAGCGCCTCCATGGCGTCATTATCCCACGTCAGCTCGGAATGGATGCGCGACAGGGTCGGCTCCGCCTTGTCCATCTGGGACGCCAGCGGAAGAATGTTGAACAGGGCGTCGAAGAGGGCGTTGCAGACTTCCTGGACCAGGTATGTGCAGCCGCCGTAACCCATGAAGGGCGTGCCGGTGTGCCGCCGGATCGCCGCGCCGGGGAAGGACGCCGGCACCCAGACGCCGGAGGGCCCATGGCCCCCGCCACCGGCCTCGGCGAGATAGATGCGCTCATTGATGCTGCCGAACAGCACCAGCGGCTTCGTCTCGCGGATCAGCCGGGCGATCTCGGCATTGTCGGTCTTGGCCCCGGCGCAGCGCGCAATGGCGAACTGACACGGCAGGCCGAGGTCTTCCTCGAGGAATTTACGGACGCCGCGGGTGTAGGTCTCATTGGCGACGATGGCGAAGCTGGCGGTGGCGAAGAAGTCCTGGGTCACCGAACGCCACAGGTCCCACAGCGGCTTGATGGTCGTGTGCTTCTCGCGCTCGATGAAGGGCTCGGGATCCAGCCCCGTCATCTCGCCCAGCATGCGCAGGAACAGGGTGGTTGATTCCAGGCCGATCGGCGCCTGCAGGTAGGGTTTCTCCAGCGCCTCGCAGAGGCCGCGGCCGAACTCCCGATACATGCAGACATTGACCTCGGCGTCGGCGAGGTTGCGCACGTCGGCGAGATGGCTGCCCAGGGGGAAGACCATATTGACCTGGGCCCCGATGCCCTCGATCAGCCGCCGGATCTCGGCCAGGTCCGACGGCATGTTGAACGTGCCGTACATGGGACCGATGATGTTGACCCGGGGCTTCTCCCCCTCGGCCAGCGGCCGGGGCCGGGGCATCTTCTTGGGTCCGAACTGGGTCCACAGCCAGGTCAGGGCGCGGTCGGCCGCCTGCCACTGATCCTCGTCAATGGTGCGCGGCAGGAAGCGCTGGATATTGGTGCCCTCGGGCGTGCCCCCGCCGCCGATCATCTCGGCGATCGAGCCGGTGACGACCACCGACGGCAGATCCTTGTCGAGCGTCTTCCACGCCCGCTTCATGGCCCCCTCGGTGCCGTGGCGGCCCAGCTCGTCCTCGCCGAGGCCGGTGACCACAATCGGCAGTTCATGCGGCGGCAGGCCGTCGGTGTAGTGCAGCACCGAGGTGACCGGCAGGTTCTCGCAGCCGACCGGGCCGTCGATGATGACCTGCAGGCCCTTGATGGCGGTGAAGGCGTAGACGGCGCCCCAGTAGCCGCCCGCCCGGTCGTGATCGAGGATCAGCGTCATGTGCCGACGTGCTCCTCTGCCTTGGCCGCGGCCGCCTGAAGCTTGGCGTAGCGGGCCTTGAACTCGGGACGGTCGGTCGGGGTGTCTTCCCAGATGCCGGTGGCGTGGCCGACGCCGACGCCCTCGAAGAAGGCGCTCATCCGGTCGAAGCGCGCCTTGTTGCCGATGGCGGCGTTGATCACCTGGGCCAGGGAACCGGCCCCGGCAGGCCCCATCAGCGGCCGGGCCGAGATCAGATTGGTGAAATACAGCGACGGGATCGAGCGCGACTTGGCGTGCTGGACCACCGGCGTGGTGCCGATGGCGAGATCGGGATTGATGGCGTCGACGGCCGCCAGATCCTGTTCCAGCGAGGCGCGGTAATTGACCGTGACCCCCTTCGACTCCAGCCATTCGCGGTCCGGATCGGACCATCTGGTCTGCGGACAGGCGGTGCCGACATATTCGACCTCGGCGCCGCTTTCGATGAGAAGACGGGCGACCAGCAGTTCGGAGCCCTCATAGCCCGAGACAGTGATCCGGCCCTTGATCGGCGCGCCGGCCAGGGCGCCGCCGATGGCGCCCAGCATGGCGTTCTTGATGCCGTCGATCTGGCCCTGCGGCACATTGCAGGCCTCGCCGATCGCCTGCAGCCAGGCGGCGGTGCCGTCGCGGCCGACCGGGGCCGAGCCGACGACCTTGCGGCCCGCGGCCTCGAACTCGCGCACGCTGGCGGTGTAGAAGGGATGGATGGCGGCGACGACGGCGCAGTCGAGGGCGGCGTAGAGCTCGCGCCATTCACGGGTCGGCACGACCGGCCCGGCGGCCAGGCCCATCGGCTCCAGCATCCGGCCGATGATCATCGGATCGGCCGGGAACATCTCGCCCAGCAGGGTCACGGTGGGCTTGTCGGTGCGCTCACGCGGGGGCGCCACCGGGCCGGCCTCGACCTCCTTGCGCGCATAGTTAAGCATCGCCCCGGCCAGCACATCCTTGGCCTCGGCGTGGGTCGGAATGCCGAAGCCCGGCACGTCGATGCCGACGATGCGGACGCCGTTGATCTCTTTCGGCAGCAGTTGCAGCGGGACGCCCGACGCGGTCGGGACGCAGAGATTGGTCACCACGATCGAGTCGTAGAGGTCCGGATCTGCCATCTGGAACACCGCCTCGCGGATGTCCTCGAACAGCTTGCCGGTGACCAGGCTCTCGGAGTTGAAGGGCACATAGCCGACGCTGCGCCGGGCGCCGTAGAAATGGCTGGTGAAGGTCAGGCCGTAGACGCAGCAGGCCGAGCCCGACAGGATCGTCGCCGTGCGCCGCATGCGCAGGCCGACGCGAAGACTGCCGAACGCCGGACACATCGACTGCGGCTGGTCATGCGGCCCGACCGGATAGTCCTTGGCGTAGCGCTCCAGGACCTCGGACTTGCCGGCCCTGGCCGCCGCCGCCGTCAGCTCGGCCTTGCCGCCGTGGCAGCCGCCGTCGGCCGTGACCGGCTCGGGCGCAGCGTCGATGCGGGCGGGTCCGTCGGCCATGCGTCAGACCGCCTCGTCGTAGACGACTTCGAGGGAGGCCTTGGGCACGAAATCCACGCCGCGCATGTCGCTCTGGCTGGCGGGGATGAGGTTCACCGCCCCGCCGGTCTGTTCCGGGCTGAACAGGTCCAGCAGGCCGTCCTGGGTCAGCGGCCTCGGATGCTGCGGCAGGGACTCGGCCACCGCCTCGGCCAGACCCGAGAACAGGCTGCCCCATTCACTGTCGTGGGTGCCGATGATCTGGTAGTTGGCGGACTTCCTGCGGATGTCCTCATTGGCCGGGATCGAGGCCAGCACCGGGATGCCGACGGCGTCGGCGAAGGCGGCCGCCTCGCCGGTCCCGTCATCCTTGTTGATGATCATGCCGGCGACGCCGACATTGCCGCCCATCTTGCGGAAATATTCGACCGCCGAGCAGACGTTGTTGGCCACATACAGCGACTGCAGGTCGTTGGACCCGACCACGATCACCTTCTGGCACATGTCGCGGGCGATCGGCAGGCCGAAGCCCCCGCACACCACATCGCCGAGGAAGTCGAGCAGGACGTAGTCGAAGCCCCAGTCGTGGAAGCCCAGCTTCTCGAGCAGTTCGAAGCCGTGAATGATGCCGCGCCCGCCGCAGCCCCTGCCGACCTCGGGTCCGCCCAGTTCCATGGCGAAGACGCCGTCGCGCTGGAAGCAGACATCCTCGATCTTCACCTCCTCGCCGGTCAGCTTCTTGTTGGCCGAGGTCTGGATGATCGTCGGGCAGGACTTGCCCCCGAACAGCAGGGAGGTGGTGTCGGACTTGGGGTCGCAGCCGATCAGCAGCACCCGCTTGCCCTGCTGGGCCATCATATAGCTGAGGTTGGACAGGGCGAAGGACTTGCCCGAGCCGCCCTTGCCGTAGATGGCGATGATCTGGGTCTTGGAGGTGGCCTCGCCCGTGTGAACCGGATCCGGCTCGATCTTCGCCTCTTCGCGAAGGGCCTTGTGGCTGATCAGGGTGATGGTCATGCGCACTGTCTCCAGTCGAGAATCATCTTGAGACAGGCCGGGTCCCCGAAGGCGGTGCGATAGGCGTCGGGCGCTTCGCTCGCATCCATCCGGTGGGTGATCAGGCCGTCCAGCGACAGCTTGCCGGTCGCGATCATTTCGGTGACGGCGACCACGTCCTCGGGCTTGAACTCGGCCGCGATACGGAACCGCGCCTCCTTCATGAAGGCCCGCGGGAAGGCGAAGGACAGCCGCTCTTCATAGAAGCCGGCCAGGACGATCTCGCCGCTGCGCGCGAGGCGGGCGACCAGATAGTCGATCATGTCGGTGGCGCCGCTGGCGTCATAGATCGAGTGGTAGTCTCGGCGGGGGTCGGCGTCAGGATGGACGGCGACGCCTTCGCAACGCGACGGATTGGTTTCCCAGACCGTCGGGGTCGGGGCGCCCATGGCCTCGGTCAGCCGGAGCAGAAGGCGTCCGAGGACGCCGTGTCCGACGATCAGATCCGGGGCCGAGCCGCCAACGATCGCATGCCAGGCCGTGGCCGCCAGCGAGAGCAGGACGCCGGTGTCCTCGAGGCCGTCCGGCAGGGTCACTGTCCGGTCCTGCGGGGTGATCAACGTCCGCGCCGCGCCGCCGAACAGGCCGCGCGCATCGATGAAATTGCTGGATCCGGGCACGAACACCCGGTCGCCGATCCGCGCCTGGGCCCGGGCCCCCGCATCGACCACGCGGCCGACGGACTCATAGCCCGGCACAAGCGGATAACCCATGCCGGGGAACGGCGGCATCTTGCCGGTCCAGAGCAGCCGCTCGGTGCCGGTCGAGATGCCGCTCCACTCGACCGCCACGATCACGTCCTCGGGTCCGGCCGGCTTGAGGTCGAGTCGTCGGAGCGCCAGGGTCTCGGGCTCTTCCAGTACGACAGCGAGGGTGTTCATCAGTTCGCCTCTCGGAGGGAGCCGGACATCGACCCCCCAGCCGAACTGTCAGCTTAGATTGACATCTCGAGTTGTCAAATCCTGATTACACTCCGTTCATCACGAGCGGGCGACGATCAGGCTTGCGATCATCGGCATGGCCGTGCGGACCGGGGCCGCCGTCCGGAAGCCGGCGGCTCGCAGCATCGATCGGATTTCCTCCACCGTCCTCGGCCGGCCCGAGCCCATGGCCAGCAGATAGATGCCGAAATAGGCGTCGCCCATCTGCTCGGCCCCGCGCGTGCCCGACATGGGTTCGGCGACCAGCAGCGTCCCGCCCGGCGGCAGCGCCGCCTTCGCCGCCCTGAGCAGGACCATCACCCGGTCGTCGTCGTGGTCATGCAGCACCCGAACCAGCGAGAGGACATCCGCCCCGGTGGGAAGGGCGTCGTCGAAGAAACTGCCGCCCGTCACCGTGACACTGAGCCCTTCAGCGGCGAATCGACGGTCGGCCAGGGCGGCGACCGGCGGCAGGTCGAACAGGCCGAGCTCCAGCTTCGGCGCCCGCTTCGCTACGGCGCGCAGGAAGGTCCCGTCGCCGCCGCCCAGATCCAGCAGCCGCCGGTGACGCTGGATCGGCCAGGCGTCGAGCACCTGGGCCGCGACCATGGCCTGGGAAGCCGCCATCAGGGCGGAATAGGTCTCGGTCGCCGTGGCGTCATCGCCGCCGCCATGGCCTTCGGCATAGGGCCAGTAGCCGGACAGCCTGCCCCCGCCGCGCCGGCGAAACAGGGCCATCGGATCGGCCAGATCGGCGTACAGCAGTCCATGGTGGGCGATCATGGCCGCCACGCCCGGCGCGCCGCGCAGGGCGGCCCCCTCGACGCCGAGGGCATAACGCCCGTCTGCGCACCGCTCGGCCAGTTTCAACGCCGTCGCCGCCTTGAGCAGGCGTTCGGCCGCGGCGGGCTCCAGATCGATGTCGCGGCCGAGGTCCGTCGTCGTGCGCGGACCCTCCGCCAGCCGGTCCAGCAGGCCCGAGGTCACACAGGCCTGGGCCACCTGCGAATAGACGAAGCCCGCGGACAGATCGAACAGCGCCTGGGCCCGTCGCCGTGCGACCGGGCGCGTCAACGGGAAGGCCGCGGCCCACCGCTGGAAGCCCGGATCGCCGATCACCCCGTTGCGCCACGCCCGCCACCGGTCGCGCCAATCCGTCGCCATGTCTGGAAATCCCTTGTGTCAAACAGGTTGGACACCTTTAGTGTCGTGTCAACGGTACAGAGTGGAGGCGCGGCCTTTGGCGCGCGAGCGGGTCGTCATCGTCGGGGCCGGAATCGGGGGACTTGGCGCCGCCGTGGACCTGTGCGGACGGGGGATGGACGTCACCGTAGTCGAACGGGCCGACCGCCCCGGCGGCAAGATCCACGACACCCTCGTTGACGGGGCCACGATCGATACGGGGCCGACCGTCTTCACCATGCGCTGGGTGTTCGACGACCTGTTCGCCTCGGTCGGGGAAAGCCTGTCCGATCACCTGACCCTGAAACCGGCCGAGACCCTGGCCCGTCACGCCTGGCAGGACGGCGCGACCCTCGACCTGTTCGCTGATCCCGCCCGCTCCGCTGACGCCATCGGCCAGTTCGTCGGCGCGGCGGAGGCTCGCCGCTTCCTCGCCTTTTGCGACCGCGGGGCCCGGCTGTACCGGATTCTGGAAGCGCCCTTCATGAAGGCCCAGAAGCCCGGCCTGGTGGACCTGACGCTGGCGATCGGCCTGCATCGGCCGGCCGACCAGTGGAGCATCATGCCGTACCGCTCGATGTGGAGCGAACTTGGCCGGTATTTTCACGACCCGCGCCTGCGCCAGCTGTTCGGCCGCTACGCCACCTATTGCGGGGCCTCGCCGTTCCGCGCCCCCGCCACCATGATGCTGATCGCCCATGTCGAACAGCAGGGCGTCTGGCTCGTCGAGGGCGGGATGCAGCGCATACCCCAGGCTCTCGGGACACTGGCCGAGAGCCTGGGGGCCGACCTGCGCTACGGCGACGCCTGCGTGGAAGTCCTGACGAGCGGCGGGCGGGCGTCCGGCGTCGTCCTGGCCTCGGGCCAGCGGATCGCCGCTGACGCCGTGATCGTCAACGCCGATCCCGCCGCCGTGTCGCAGGGCCTGTTCGGCGTGGAGATTGCGCCGGCCGTCCGCCGGCCCGCGCCCGCAACGCGCTCCCTGTCCGCCGTGACCTTCGCCCTGACCGCCGACACGCGGGGCGCGCCGCTGCTGCGCCACAACGTCTGTTTCTCACGCGACTCGCCCGCCGAGTTCGCCGCCCTCGCCGCGGGACGTCTGCCCGAAGACCCCACCGTCTATCTGTGCGCCCAGGATCGCGGCGACACGGACGCCCCGCCCCCGACCGGCCCGGAACGGCTGTTCGCCATCGTCAATGCGCCGCCCCGCGGCGACACCCATCGCCTGACTCCGGAGGAAACAGATCAATGTCGCTCGCGCACCTTCGCCTTGCTGGAACGCTGCGGCCTGAGGATCGACTTGGCGTCGAGCCCGATGGCGACCACGACGCCCGCCGACTTCGAGCGGCGCTTTCCGGCGACGGGTGGCGCGCTCTATGGCCGGGCGGGCCACGGCTGGGACTCGGCCTTCCGGCGGCCCGGAGCCCGTACGAGGATGCCCGGCCTCTACCTGTGTGGGGGCGGAACCCACCCGGGCGCGGGTGTGCCGATGGCGGCCCTGTCGGGGCGTCTGGCGGCGTCAGCCCTGATGCAGGATCGCGCTTCGACCAGGCGGTAGGGCCCGGCGGCTATGCCTGGTGGTACATTGACGCCATGAGCGCCGACCGGCGCTTTGGTCTGACCGTGATCGCCTTCGTCGGCAGCGTCTTCTCGCCCTGGTACGGCTGGTCGGGACGCGGCGATCCGGAGAACCACTCCGCCGTCAACGTCGCCCTCTACGGGCCCGGCTGCGACCGCTGGACCATGACGGAGCGCGGCCGCAGCGCCGTGCACCGCGACGCCACCAGCCTGTCGATCGGTCCCAGCGCCCTGTCTTGGGAGGGCGACGAACTGGTCATCCGGCTCGATGAAATCACCGCCCCGGTCCCCCCCATGCCGATGTTGCCCGGCCCGGTCCGGGGCGAGGTCCGGCTGCGTCCCCGCGCCTTCAATACCCGCGCCTTCGCCCTCGACGAGGCCGGCCGCCACATCTGGCGACCGATCTCGCCGCGCGCCGATGTTTCGGTCCGCCTGACCGATCCGGGCCTGTCGTGGAACGGCGAGGGCTATCTGGATCACAACCACGGCGACGAGCCGCTGGAGGACGCCTTCAAGGTCTGGGACTGGTCCCGCGCCCATCTATCGACGGACAGCGCCGTCCTCTACGACCTGAAGCGACGCGACGGATCGGCTGTCAGTCTGGCGGTGCGGTTCGGCGCCGATGGTGAACCCGAGCCCTTTGATCCGCCGCCGGTCGTCCGCCTGCCCGACACGGCGTGGGGCATGAAGCGGTTCACCCGGTCGGAGCCCGGCGGCATGGCCGGGGTGGTCGGGTCCTGGGAGGACACGCCCTTCTATTCGCGCTCGGCCCTGATCACGCGACTGCTCGGCGACGACGCCTGTGGCGTGCATGAGAGCCTGTCACTGGAGCGTCTTCGGTCCCCCGTCGTCCGCGCCATGTTGCCCTTCCGGATGCCCCGGGCGCTCGGCCCCCGACCGGGCTGACGCCGCCTCGGCGTCGCGGCGTTTGTCGCGTCGCAGCGCCCACAGCTCCCAGAAGGCCCAGGTCAGCACGAGGCCGAAAACCAGCACTACCTCGATCAGCCCCGCCGCGTGCCCGCTCATGCGGCGCTCCCGATCAATGCCCCGTGGTCCATTGCCACCCGGACGATGATGTCCGCCACAAGGTCGGGCCGTTCCTCGTGTGCGAGATGGCCGAGACCGTCGAGGGTCACCGTTTCCGCGCCGGCCACCAGAGGCATGACCCCGGCCGCCACCGACGGGGGCACCGCCTGATCCCGGCTCCCGACCACCAGAACCAGCGGAGCCTTCAACCGGGCGAAATCGCGCCGCAACGACCGGACATCCCAGCTCGCCATCATGCCGAGCGTCCCGGCGACATGGGACGGCTTGCGCAGAAGCCGGCGGTACAGCTCGACCCCGGCCTCATCGATCCGCGACCCGGTGCCGGCCAGCATCCGCGCCACCCGCCCCTTGTCCCCCGCCCCGGCCGCGAACAGTCGCACCGCCAGCGGATTGGCGAACAGGCCCAGCGCCAGCCCCTGGAACAGCGGGGCCACGGCCCCCGCAAACGGCTGCAGCGCTCCATTGACCGAAACGACCGGGGCTGGCCCCAGCCGTCCATCCAGCGACATCCGCAGCGCGATCGCCGCCCCCGCCGAATGCCCCACGACCATGGCCGGGCGGGCGTCGATCGCCTCCAGCAGGGCCCCCGTCCGGCGCGACATCGCCGGCAGGGACAGGCCGTTGCCGGGCGGCGTGCCGGTGAAGCCGTGTCCCGGCAGGTCGGGGGCCACCACCCGGAACCGCCCGGCCAGCAGGGGCATCAGGCCCCGCCAGCTGTGGGTCGCCGCCCCGGCTCCGTGCAACAGCAGGATCGTCGGGGCGTCCGGCCGCTCCGGTCCCATGTCCTGAACATGCCAGTCGAGGTCGCCGACCGTGACGAACCGGCTGGCCGCGCGGTTCGGCCAGTCCCGGCCCTCGATCTGCCAGTCCGGCCGCGCGGTCATCCAGCCGCGTCCAGCGACCGCACCACATCGCGGACCCGCCCCGCCTCGACATAGGGCAGGGAGGCGAACCGGGCCCCCATCGCCTCCGCCAGCCGCAAGCCTTCACCGCGCGGCCGGGGCGATATGTCGATCAGGGCGGCCCCGACGCTTGCCGCACGGATGCGCCGCGCGGCGTTGATGGCGTCCGTCTCCGCCCGCGTGCGGAACGCCGCCCCATCCAGAGCGATATTGCCCCGCCCATCCGTCATGATGACCAGCAGCGGCGTCCGCCCCTTGGCCCGCTCTGCCGCGGCCAGGGCGGCGCCGGCGTGGTGTACCGCGC
>Ga0207951_100235_pt1 | contig 33790 bp, 24 predicted proteins | sample Subbio12Aug_8Bad_FD_184830 | JGI IMG/M metagenome (GOLD analysis project Ga0207951, IMG submission 184830) | Serpentinite rock and fluid subsurface biosphere microbial communities from McLaughlin Reserve, California, USA - CR12Aug_8Bad (SPAdes) | ecosystem: Environmental > Terrestrial > Deep... | reverse complement strand
CGGCGGCCGCGCCTCACGGCGCCCACAGCGCCGACAGCGCAAAACCCACGGCCTCGAACGGCGCGAGGCGCACCGTCTCGTCGTCCTTGAGCGTGGCCAGCAGCACCCAGCGCCCGCCCTGGTTCTCGTAGGCCTCGAGCGTGCGCAGGTCGGGGTCGATGAGCCAGGCGTGGCCCACCCCCCAGCGGGCGTAGAGCGGCAGCTTGTCGGCGCGGTCGAAACGCGCGGTCGACGGCGAGAGGATCTCGGCCAGCCAGTCGGGCGGCAAGGCGAACCAGGCGGTGTCGGGCAGCGCCGGCATGCGCTCGCGCCGCCAGCCGGCAAGGTCGGGCACGACGACGTCGGCACCGACGTGGATCTCGGGCTCGTCGAGGATCCACCAGCCGCCGGGGCCGCCGCGGCCCTTGTCGAACGGACCCACCAGCTCGCCGCCCAGGCCGGCGTAGGCCACTGCGTGCCGCGGCGCCGGCCGCGGCTGCGTGACCAGCCGCCCGCCGACGATCTGGCCGACCACATTCGGCGGCAGGTTGAACAGGTCTTGGTAGACGGCGGGCTTCTCGGCAGTCAGGGCCATGGCGGCTGCGCAAGTCGCAAGGCGACGCAAGCGATTGTGACCGACTTCCCCCCGGGCGCCGCGCACGCCTGGCGAGATCCGGTCAGCCAAAGGCCGCGGCCGCGCGGGCGATGGCTTGCAGCTTCTGCTCGGCGACGCCGGCCGAGCAGATCGGCGCGTCGGCGAAGGTCGCGAAGCCGCAGTCCGGGTGCAGCAGCAGCCGCTCGGCGCCGAAGAGCGCGATCGCGCTGGCGATGCGCGTGGCGATCGGCTCGACCGGCTCGACCTGTCGGTGCTTCTGGTTGACCACGCCCACGCCGATGCGCGGATCGGCCGACAGCGCCTGCAACAGCGCCATGTCGCCCGCCCGGGGCGTGCAGGCCTCGAGCAGGTACGCGCCCACGCGCATGCCGGCCAGGGTGGCCAGCATCGGCGCGTAGCTGCCGGCCAGCGCCAGGCTTTCGTCGGGCGTCCAGTTACCGCGCGGCAGACGTGCAGCGCGATGCGTTCGCGCGCAAAACCCTCGACCACCGCGTTGACCAGCTCCCGCGCGAAGCCCAGTTCGTGCGCCGGCCCCGCGGATTCAGAGAGTGCGCCGCACATGAAGCTGCGTCTGGTCTTCGGGCCGCTGGTCGAGCCGCGTCGCGACGAAGCTGGCGTAGCCATCGCGGCGCTGCTCGCCGTCGGTGAACAGCGTGACGCCGGCGCGTTCCTGCGCGCTGACGACCAGGCGCACCGCGTCGTCGGCAGCCTCCTGGAACGCCGCTTCGTCGAGCCGGCCGTCAACATGGCGGTGCATGGCCTCGATCAGCCAGCGCGGGCGCGGCCAACTGCCGATCCCGGTGACGGCGAGCGCCGGCAGCGGGCGTGGCGGCACCGGCCCGCCAGGCTCGCCCGAGCGGCGCGGCTGCAGCGTGGCGGGCCGCTCGGCCGCGGCCGCAACGGCCGGCGGCGCTTCGCGCGCGGCCAGCCCCTTGCAGATCAGGAAGCTGCGCTGCTTGCCGTGCCGGGTCCACGACACCAGTGCGTTGCGCGTGAGGCGGCACCAGGCCGGCAGGTCCTCGTCCACCGAGACCTCGGTCGAGCGCACCTCCAGCAGCCCGCCTTGCGGCAGCGGGTCGATGTGCCTGCGGATCAGCAGCAGCAGACCGTTGCCGCAGTCGAGGTCGCCGCCGTCGAAGGCGGCGTCGGCCACGAGCGTGTGCCGCTCGCTCGGAGGCAAGCCCATCTGGCCCTCATCAGTAACTGACGCTCGGACAGGCTTCGCCCATGAACTCGACGAGCTTGGCGCCGCCGACGATGACCGCGCCGTCGACCAGCGTCGACTCGTCGAGCTTGCGCTTCTTGAGGCATGGCGAGCAGACGTAGATCCTGCCGCCGGCCTGCACGAAGCTGGCCATCAGGTTCTTGAGCGGCGCGAAGCCCTCTTCGGCGATGTCGTCGGCGTAGCCGGGCTGCGACAGGCGCACCGCCTCGATGGACAGGAAGACCAGCGTGTCCTTGTCGGAGGCGACGGCGGCGTTGGCAACCACGAAGGCCACGGTGGCCTTGTCGGGGTCGTTCTTGGCGTGGGTGAGGTTGACGACGAACTTGCCGGACATGATGCGACTCCTGGGTTGACGGGGTTCAGGGCGGGGTGCGGGCGCGGATCCAGTAGGCCGGTGGCTCGGCATGCAGCAGCGCATGGTGCGTGAGGCCGCACCAGGCCGGGATGTCTGCGGGTGCACCGGGGTCGGTGGCGACGAGCTTGAGCGTGCCCCCGGGCATCGCGCGCAGGCGCCCCGGCGCAGCTCGAGCACGAGCTCGCCGCAGCCCAGGTCGCCGGCGTCCCAGGTGGCGTCTTCCGATGGGGTCATCACGGTGGTGTGGCGGTCATCGCGGGCAATCACGCTGCCGGGCTGCAGCGGGCCCGCACGGGGCACGGCGAAGACGATCGCAACCGGTCCAGTCTAGGCGCGACGCAGCGGCTGTCCATGCGGGTTGCCCCCGGGTGCCGGGCAGCAGCGGCTGAACAGGTGCGCGACAGCTTGTCGCGCCGCTCACGCCGAGCCGTTCCCGGGGGTTCGGGCGATGCGCCCGCTGGGCCGGCGCCCGGCGCTTCGTTCAGTGCATGCCGACCAGGTCCTTGATCTGCTGCAGCGCCGCCGGGTCGTCCATGGTCGTCAGGTCGCCCGGGTCGCGGCCTTCGCAGACGGCCTGGATCGCGCGGCGCAGCAGCTTGCCCGAGCGCGTCTTGGGCAGCAGGTGCACGAAGCGCACGCGGGCCGGCCGCGCGACGGCGCCGAGCTGCTCGTCGACGGTCTTCATGATCTGGCCTTCGAGCGCGAGCGCGGCCTCGGCGGTGGCCGCGCCCGCCGGGTCCTTGAGCACCGCGAAGGCCATCGCGACCTGGCCCTTGAGGCTGTCGGCCACGCCGACCACCGCGACCTCGGCCACCGCCGGGTGGCTGCAGATGCTCTCCTCGATCTCGCGCGTGCCCAGGCGGTGGCCGGCGACGTTGATGACGTCGTCGGTGCGCCCGAGGATGTAGAAGTAGCCGTCCGCGTCGCGGATGCCCCAGTCGAAGGTGCTGTAGACCATGCGCCCGGGGATGGTCTGCCAGTAGGTGCTGACGAAGCGCGCGTCGTCGCGCCAGACGGTCTGCATGCAGCCCGGCGGCAGCGGGCCTTCGATGGCGATCACGCCCTTGCGGTTGGGCTCGACGAGGTCGGCACCGCTGGCCTCGTCGATCAGGCGCACGTCGTAGCCGAACACGGCCTTGCCGGGCGAGCCGAACCTGCCCGGCGCGGGTTCGACGCCGTTGCAGATCGCGAGGATCGGCCAGCCGGTCTCGGTCTGCCAGTAGTTGTCGACGATCGGGCGGCCGATCGCCTCGGCGATCCAGCGCGCGGTCGGCTCGTCGAGCGGCTCGCCGGCCAGGAACAGCGCCTTCAGGCTCGACAGGTCGTGCTGCTTGAGCAGCGCCGGGTCATGCTTCTTGAGCACGCGCACCGCGGTCGGCGCGCTGAACATCGTCGTCACGCGGTACTTCTCGACCAGGCTCCACCAGATGGCAGCGTCGGGCCGCGTCGGCAGCCCCTCGTAGAGGATGGTCGCCATGCCGCCGATCAGTGGCGCGTAGACGATGTAGCCGTGGCCGACGACCCAGCCGATGTCGCTGGTGCAGAAGAAGGTGCCGCCGGGCTCGCCGAGGAAGATGCCGGGGATGCTGGCCGCCAGCGCGACGGCGTAGCCGCCGGTGTCGCGCTGCACGCCCTTGGGCCGGCCGGTGGTGCCGCTGGTGTAGAGCGTGTAGCTCGGGTGCGTGGCCTCGACCCAGGTGCAGGGCACCTGCGCGTGCAGGTGCCTGGCGCGCAGCGGCGCGTGGTCGACGTCGCGGCCCGGCACGCGCGGCATCGGGCACAGGCCGCGGTCGACCAGCAGCACGCGCGCCGGCTTGTGCGCGGCCAGCCGGATGGCCTCGTCGAGCAGCGGCTTGTAGGCGATGCGCTTGCCGCCGCGGCTGCCGGCGTCGGTGCTGACGATCACCGTCGGCTCGGCGTCGTCGATGCGGCTGGCCAGGCTGTGGCTGGCAAAGCCGCCGAAGACCACCGAGTGCAGCGCGCCGATGCGCGTGCAGGCCAGCATCGCGAATACCGCCTCGGGGATCATCGGCATGTAGATCAGCACCCGGTCGCCGGCCTTGACGCCGAGCTCGAGCAGGATCGCGGCCATGCACTGCACCTCGGCGTGCAGTTGCGCATAGGTGTAGACGACTTCCTGGTCGACCTCGGTCGAGACCCAGATCAGCGCATTGGCCTCGCCGCGCACGGCGGCGTGGCGGTCGACCGCGTTGTGGCAGAGGTTGGTCCGGCCACCGACAAACCAGCGCGCGAACGGCGGGTTCGAGTAGTCGCAGACCTGGTCGAACGGCCGCTGCCAGTCGATCAGGCGGGCCTGCTCGGCCCAGAACGCGTCGCGCTCGACGATCGAGCGGCGATGAAAGTCGGCGTAGCGCATGCGGGGTCTCCTGGCGGCTGGTGGTGATCTTCGCGAGTCCGACGATTGTGTGGTCCGCGCTTGCGTCGGCCTGACGCCCGGTGAATACCCGCGACCCCGATCGACGATCGCGCTTGGCAGCCGCCGCGGTCCGGCTTAAGCTTGCGCCGACACTTTGACGCCGGACAACCACGCCGCCTCGCCGACGCCTAGCATCCGCCCTGAAGGACCGCCCCGTCATGGAACCGCTGCGCTCTGCCCTCGCTGCCGCGTCGCTCGCCGACGCCTTGCCGCTCGACGAACTCGTGCCCCCCGACTTGCGCACGCTGGTCCAGCACCCCGACGGCTGGTACTGGCTGGCCAGCGACGGGCGCCATCAGTTCGGCCCCTTCGAGACCGCCGAGCAGGCCCGCGCCGACATGCTCGCCGCGGCCGACGACGAAGACCTCGAGCCCGGCGAGTCGCTGCAGGAAGCCGAGGACGAGCTCGGCTTGGCGACCTGGATCGACCCCGACACCGGCGCGCTGGCCGAGGCCACGCGCACGCGCATCGAGGAGCACTGAACCCCCGGATGCGCTGCCGCGCATTGCGCGCAGCCTGCGGCGGCAGGCGGGGCCTGGGGCATGGGCGGCAGGGTGGCCGTGCGGGGCGCAGCGGGCAACGCGGGCATCATGGCGCCGCGCAGCCGGCGCCAGCCCGGCTGCCTAGAATCGTCCGATACCCTCCCCGACGTCGGACCCGCCGCCGCCGCCACGCATGGACACCCGTACCGCCCCGATCCGGCTGCGCCTCGAGCGCGTGCGCGAGGCGCTGCAGCGCAGCGGCTGCGCGGCGCTGCTGGTGCCCTCGAGCGACCCGCACCTGTCCGAGTACCTGCCGCCGCGCTGGCAGGGCCGCGAGTGGCTCTCGGGCTTCACCGGCTCGATGGGCATGCTGGCCCTCACGCTCGACGCCGCGGCGCTGTTCGCCGACAGCCGCTACTGGGTGCAGGCCGAGGCCGAACTCGCCGGCAGCGGCATCGAACTGCAGAAGGTCGGCCCCGGCCCGCAGACCGCGCATGCCGACTGGCTGGTCGCGCAACTGCCGCGTGGCGCGGTGGTCGCCGTCGACGGCGCGGTGCTGGGGCTGGCCGCGGCGCACAAGCTGCGCGAGGCGCTCGGCGCGGCCGGCCTGCGCCTGCGCACCGACGTCGACCTGCTCGATGCGGCCTGGCCCGAACGCCCCGCGCTGCCCCAGGCCGCCGTCTACGAGCACCTGCCGCCGCATGCCGCGGTGCCGCGCGCCGACAAGCTCGCCGCGCTGCGCCAGGCGATGCACGAGCGCGGCGCGACGCACCACTTCGTCTCGACGCTCGACGACATCGCCTGGCTGACCAACCTGCGCGGCGCCGACGTCGCCTACAACCCGGTCTTTCTGGCCCATCTGCTGGTCGGCACCGATGTCGCGACGCTCCACGTCGGCGCCGGCAAGATCGACCCGGCGCTGGCCGCGCGGCTGGCCGCCGACGGCATCGCGCTCGCACCTTACGAAGCCGCCGCCGACGCGCTGGCCGCGCTGCCCGAAGGCGCCACCCTGTGGCTCGACCCCAAGCGCGTCACGCTGGCCTTTCGCGAGCGCGTGCCCGAGGGCGTGCGGCTGGTCGAGGCGGTCAACCCGAGCACGCTGGCCAAGAGCCGCAAGACCGCGGCCGAGGCCGACTGCGTGCGCCAGACGATGGCCCTCGACGGCGCCGCGATGTGCCGCTTCTACGCCCGCTTCGAGGCCGCGCTCGCGCGCGGCGCGCGGCTGACCGAGCTCGACGTCGACGAATGGCTGACCGCCGAGCGCGCCAGGCAGCCCGGCTACGTCGGCCCGAGCTTTCCGACCATCGCCGGCTGCGGCGCCAACGGCGCGATGCCGCATTACCGTGCCACCCCGGCCGCGCACGCGCCGATCGCCGGCGATACGCTGCTGCTGATCGACTCGGGCGGCCAGTACCTGGGCGGCACCACCGACATCACCCGCGTCTGGCCGGTGGGCACACCCAGCGAAGCGATGCGGCGCGACTACACCCTCGTCTTCAAGGGCCTGCTCGCGCTGTCGGTCGCGCGCTTTCCGCGCGCGCTGCCCGGGCCTGCGCTCGACGCGCTGGCGCGCGCGCCGCTGTGGGCCGCCGGCATCGACTTCGGCCACGGCACCGGCCACGGCGTGGGCTACTTCCTCAACGTCCACGAAGGCCCGCAGTCGATCAGCCGCGCCGTGCCCGACGCGTCGATGGGCATGGAGCCGGGCATGATCACCTCGGTCGAGCCCGGCGTCTACCGCCCCGGGCGCTGGGGCGTGCGCATCGAGAACCTGGTCCTCGCCGTCCCGGCGCAACTGCCGCAGGCCGAGGAGTTCGGCGAGTTTCTCGGGTTCGAGACGCTCACGCTGTGCCCGATCGACACCCGCTGCCTCGAACGCAGCCTGCTCGACGCCGGCGAGATCGCCTGGCTCGACCGCTACCACGCGACGGTGCGGGAGCGGCTTTCGCCGCTGCTGGCCGGCGATGCGCGGGCCTGGCTCGAGGCGCGCACGCAGCCGGTCTGATCGCGGCGGCCCCATGCCCGCGCCGCCGCTGCGCCTGGGCGTCGACCTCGGCGGCACCAAGATCGAGGCCGCGGTGCTCGACGCCGGCGGTGCGCTGCGCTGGCGCGAGCGCGTCGCGACCCCGGCCGGGCGCTACGCCGACACCCTGGCCGCGGTCGCCGCGCTGGTGCAGGCCGCGCGCCGCGCGCTCGGCGCCGAGCTCACGGTCGGCGTCGGTCACCCGGGCACGCTGACCGCCGCCGGGCGCGTCAAGAACGCCAACTCGACCTGCCTCAACGGCCAGCCGCTGCACGCCGACCTGCAAACCCTGCTCGGCCAGCCGCTGCGCTTAGCCAACGACGCCAACTGCCTTGCGCTGTCCGAGGCCATCGACGGTGCCGGCGCGGGTGCCGGCGTGGTCTTTGCGGTGATCCTGGGCACCGGCGTCGGCGCCGGCATCGCGGTGCATGGCCGCGTGCTGCGCGGCCCCAACGGCCTGGCCGGCGAATGGGGGCACAACCCGCTGCCCTGGGCCGAGCCTGCCGAGGCCGCTGCTGCCCCCGCCTGCTACTGCGGCCAGCGCGGCTGCATCGAAGCCTGGCTCAGCGGCCCGGCGCTGGCTGCCGACCACCGCCGCCACGGCAGCGAGGCCGCCGACGCCGCGCAGATCGCCGCGCGCGCTGCCGCCGGTGATGCGGCCTGCGCAGCCACGCTCGAGCGCCACGCGCAGCGCCTGGCGCGCGCGCTGGCCGCGGTCGTCAACCTGCTCGACCCCGACGTCATCGTCCTCGCCGGCGGCCTGTCGCAACTGCCGCAGCTTTACCGAAGAGTGCCGCAGCTCTGGTCGCGCTGGGTCTTCGCGGCCGGCGCCGAGGAGTGCCCCCAGGGCCTGGCCGGTAGCCCGGCCCGCCCCCCGCGGGGGCCTGAGCAGACCGGCAGAGCCGGATCTTCTCAGGAGCCCCCACGCACCCGGCTGCTGCCCGCGCTGCATGGCGACGCCTCGGGCGTGCGCGGCGCGGCCTGGCTGTGGGCGCCGCCCCGACGCAGGCGGCAAGGCGCCTGACGGTCAGCCCGGCGCCGCGCGGGATCGCCGGGCCGGTCTTCGGCCAGCGCCGCCAGGCCGACGACGCGTTGCCGGCCGGGGCGCGTCGTCGGCGCGAGCCGCAGGGCCGGCGTCAGAGACGCCCGATCGCCCGGCACTGCACGTCGAAATGTGGGGCCGCTTCGGCGACGCGACCAAAGCCCAGCGCGCGCGCGGCCTGCGCGATGCGCGGGTGCGAGGCCAGCGCGGCGCCGGCGGCCCAGTCGGCCTGCGGGGCCAGCGTGCGCAGGTGGCCGACGCCTTCGGAGCTGCTCAACAGCCACAGATGCTCGGCGGGCGCGGCCAGTGCGGCGGCGAGGTGGGCGCGCTCGACGTCGGTCCACTCGGGCGCGCCGCGGCGGTAGGCCTGGACGTAGTGCACGTCGGCGCCGGCGGCGCGCAGCCATTCGGCCAGGGTGTCGCGGCCGCCCTCGCCGCGCACGATCCACGCGCTGCGGCCGCGCCAGTCGCGCAGGCGCAGTTGCTGCCACAGCGCCTCGGCGTCGAACTGCGCGCTGTCGGCCGCCGGCTGCACGAGCGCGGCCTCGGCCACCCCCTGCTGCTGCAAGGCCGCAGCGGTGCCGGGCCCGGGCGCGGCAGCCAGCACGCCGGCCGGCCAGCGGGCGGCCGGCGGGCGCTGCGCGAAGAAGCGGGCGACGGCGTTGGGGCTGACGAAGACCAGCAGAGCCGGCGCGTCGGTGCCGTGCAGCCGCAGCCAGCGCGCGGCCAGCGGCGCCGGGTCGGCGAGGTCGGCGATGCCCAGCAGCGGCAGCGCGAGCGCGTCGATGCCCTGCGCGCGCAGCCGCGCGACCCAGTCGTCGGCCTGCGGCTGCGGCCGGGTGACGAGCACGCGCACCGTCAGTCCGCGGCGGCGCGCAGGTAGTCGGCCGCGCCCAGCGCCTGCAACTGCCGGGCGACGCGCACGCCCAGCGCGGTGGCCGCGGTGGTCGCGGCGGCGAGGTCGGCCGCGTCGATCGCGGCCGCGGCCTCGGCGCGCAGCAGCGGGCGCGCACGCGCCGCGTCGGCGTCGCCGAGCAGCGCGCGCAGGCGCAGCACGCCGCCATCGCACTGCGCGTGCGCGGCCAGCGGCAGGCTGCAACTGCCGCCGAGCGTGCGCGAGACGGCGCGCTCGGCCTGCGTGGCGAGCCAGGTCGGCGCGTGCGTCAGCGTGGCGATCTGCGCGTGCAGCGCACTGGCGTCGGCGCGCAGCTCGATGCCCAGCGCGCCCTGGCCGGCGGCCGGCAGCATCTGCTCGGCGTCGAACAGCGCGCGGATGCGCGCGGCCAGCCCGAGCCGCTTCAAGCCGGCGGCGGCGAGCACGATGGCGTCGTAGCCGCCCGCGTCGAGCTTGTGCAGCCGGGTGTCGAGGTTGCCGCGCAGCGGCTCGATGACCAGGTCGGGGCGCAGCGCGCGCAACTGCACCGCGCGGCGCAGGCTGGAGGTGCCGACCACTGCGCCCTGCGGCAACGCAGCCAGCGACGCATGGCGCGGGCTGACGAAGGCATCGCGCGGGTCCTCGCGCTCGAGCACCGCGACCAGCACGAAGCCCGCCGGCAGGTCCATCGGCACGTCCTTGAGCGAGTGCACGGCCAGGTGTGCGCGGCCGTCCTCGAGGGCGGCCTCTAGCTCCTTGACGAACAGCCCCTTGCCGCCGACCTTGGCCAGCGTGCGGTCGAGGATCTGGTCGCCGCGGGTGGTCAGGCCCAGCAGCTCGACGGCCGTGCCCAGCCGCGCGCGCAGCAGGGCCGCCACATGCTGCGCCTGCCACAGCGCGAGGCGGCTTTCGCGGGTGGCGATGACGAGAGGAAGGCCCATGGGATCGATTATCCGCGCGGTTAGCATGCGCCCCGCACCCCGGGAGGACCACCACCATGCCCCGCACCAACGCGCCGCGCCCGGCGCGCCCCGCCGCCGCCGACGGCGAACTCGCCCCGCTGCTCGACGACATCCGGCTGCTCGGGCGCATCCTCGGCGAGGTCATCCGCGAGCAGGAGGGCGATGCGGCCTACGAGCTCGTCGAGCGCGTGCGCCGGCTCTCGGTGGCCTACCGCCACAAGCACGACGCGCGCGCCGGGCGCGACCTCGACCGCCTGCTCAAGGGCCTGTCGATCGACCAGACGGTCAGCGTGATCCGCGCGTTCACGTACTTCAGCCACCTCGCCAACATCGCCGAGGACCGCCACCAGGCGCGCCGCCTGGCCGCGCAGCAAGTCGCCGGGCAGCCCGCCGCGGGCTCGCTCGCGCGCAGCCTCGAGCACCTGGCCGCGGCCGGGCTCGGCGCCGACGAGGTCAGCGCCGCGCTGCAGCGCGCGCAGGTCAGCCCGGTGCTGACCGCCCACCCGACCGAAGTCCAGCGCAAGAGCATCCTCGACGCCGAGCGCGCGATCGCCCAGCTTGTCGCCGCGCGCGAGGCGCTGCGCAACGACGCCGAGCGCGCCGACAACGAGGCCCTGCTGCGCGCGCGCGTCACGCAGCTCTGGCAGACGCGGATGCTGCGCTTTGCCCGGCTGACGGTCGCCGACGAGATCGACAACGCGCTGTCGTACTACCCGACGACCTTCCTGCGCGCGCTGCCGCGGCTCTACCGCGACCTCGAACGCGCGCTCGGGCAGCCGGCGACGGCGGTGCCGCCGTTCTTCCGCATGGGCCACTGGATCGGCGGCGACCGCGACGGCAACCCGCATGTCGACGCCGACACGCTGCGTCTGGCGCTGGCGCGCCAGGCCGAGGTCGCGCTGCGCCACTACCTGAGCGAGGTCCACGAGCTCGGCGCCGAGCTCTCGACCTCGCAGTTGCTGGCCCCGGTCACGCCCGCGATGCGGGCGCTGGCCGCGCGCAGCCCCGACCGCAACCCGCACCGCGAGGACGAGCCCTACCGCCGCGCGCTGACCGGCATCTACGCGCGGCTGGCGGCGACGCTGCAAGCGCTCTCGGGCACCAGCGCGCTGCGCCACGCCGTCGCGCCGCAGGACCCGTATGCGACGGCCGACGACTGCCTTGCCGACCTGCGCGTCATCGAAGCCTCGCTGCACCACCACCACGCCAGCGCGCTGGTCGCGCCGCGGCTGGCGCCGCTGATGCGCGCGCTGCAGGTCTTCGGCTTCCATCTCGCGACGCTCGACCTGCGTCAGAGCTCGGACCAGCACGCGGCGGTCGTTGCCGAGCTGCTGCGCGCCGCGCGCCTCGAGCCCGACTACGCCGCACTCGCCGAGCCGGCCCGGCGCGCGCTGCTGCAGCGCCTGCTCGACGACGCGCGGCCGCTGCGCGTCATCGGGCACGACTACTCGCCGCTGGTGCAGCGCGAGCTGGCGATCTTCGAGGCCGCGCTGGCCGTGCGGCAGCGCTACGGCGCGGCCGCGCTGCGCCACTGCATCGTCAGCCACACCGAGGACGCCAGCGACCTGCTCGAAGTGCTGCTGCTGCTCAAGGAGACCGGCCTGCTGCGCGGCACGCTCGACGCCCAGGCGCGCTGCGACCTGGTCGTCGTGCCGCTGTTCGAGACCATCGCCGACCTGCGCCGCGCCGGCACCGTCATGCGCGACTTCTATGCCGTGCCCGGCGTGCTGGCGCTGATCGCGCGCTCGGGCGGCGAGCAGGACGTGATGATCGGCTACAGCGACAGCAACAAGGACGGCGGCTTCTTCACCAGCAACTGGGAGCTCTACTGCGCCGAGGTCGAGCTGGCCGCGCTGTTCGCGCCGCTGGCGCGCGCGCCGGGCATCGTGCTGCGCCTGTTCCACGGCCGCGGTGGCACCGTCGGGCGTGGCGGCGGGCCGAGCTACGAGGCCATCCTGGCGCAGCCGCCGGGCACGGTCAACGGCCAGATCCGGCTGACCGAGCAGGGCGAGGTCATCCACTCGAAGTACGCCCACCCCGAGATCGGCCGCTGGCACCTCGAGACCCTGGTCGCCGCGACCCTCGAAGCCACCCTGCTGCACCCGGCCACGCGCGCGCCGCGCAGCTTCCTGGCCGCAGCCGCCGAACTCAGCGCGGCCAGCCACCGCGCCTACCGCGCGCTGGTCTACGAGACCAAGGGCTTTGCCGACTACTTCTACGCCGCCACGCCGATGCGCGAGATCGCCGAGCTCAACATCGGCTCGCGGCCGGCCTCGCGCAAGCCCGGCCGCTCGATCGAGGACCTGCGCGCGATTCCCTGGAGCTTCAGTTGGGGCCAGTGCCGCGTCGCGCTGCCGGGCTGGTACGGCTTCGGCTCGGCGGTCGAGGCCTACCTGGCCGCCGCGCCGGCGCAGCGCGCGCAGCGGCTGGCGCTGCTGCGCCGCATGGCGCGGCGCTGGCCGTTCTTTCGCACGCTGCTGGCCAACCTCGACATGGTGCTGGCCAAGACCGACCTGCGGCTCGCGCAGCGCTACGTCGAGCTGGTCGAGGACCGCCGGCTGGGCCGGCGCATCCACGCCGCGATCGTCGCCGAGTGGACGCGCACGCAGGACGCGCTCGCGCTGATCACCGGCGAGCGCGAACGCCTGGGCGGCAGCCCGGCGCTGCGCCACGCGATCGAGCAGCGCCTGCCCTACATCGACCCGCTGCACCACCTGCAAGTCGAGCTGCTGCGCCGCCACCGCGCGCGCCGCGACGGCGAGGGCGTGCACGAGCGCCTGCAGCGCGGCATCCACATCGCGATCAACGGCATCGCCGCGGGGCTGCGCAATACCGGTTGAAGGCAGCAGCGGGCCGGGGGGCCGCTGCCCTAGACTGCGCACGAGTCCTTCACCACCGCCCACGGAGCCCGCCGCCATGCCCGCCCCCCTGCTCGTCGCCCGCCGTGGCGACGTCGAATGCCACCTGCTGCCCGCGCTGGCCAACCGCCACGGGCTGATCACCGGCGCCACCGGCACCGGCAAGACCGTCACGCTGCAGGCCCTGGCCGAGCGCCTGAGCGCGATCGGCGTGCCGGTCTTCATGGCCGACGTCAAGGGCGACCTGACCGGCATCAGCCAGCCGGGCGCGCTGCCCGACAAGGTCAAGAAGGTGCTCGCCGACCGCGGCCTGCCGCTGCCCGCGCCGCTGGCCTGCCCGACCGCGCTGTGGGACGTCTTCGGCGAGCAGGGCCACCCGGTGCGCGCGACCGTCGCCGACATGGGCCCGCTGCTGCTGGCGCGCATGCTCGGCCTCAACGACACGCAGTCGGGTGTGCTGCAGGTGGTGTTCAAGGTCGCCGACGACCAGGGCCTGCTGCTGCTCGACCTGAAGGACCTGCGCGCGATGCTGCAGCATGTCGGCGAGAACGGCCGTCAGTACACCACCCGGTACGGCAACGTCAGTGCGGCCAGCGTCGGCGCGATCCAGCGCGGCCTGCTGCAGCTCGACCAGCAGGGCGGCGACAAGTTCTTCGGCGAGCCGATGCTCGACATCGCCGACTTCATGCAGACCGACGGCAGCGGGCACGGCGTGGTCAACATCCTGGCCGCCGACAAGCTGCTGGCCTCGCCGCGGCTGTACGCGACCTTCCTGCTGTGGATGCTCTCCGAGCTGTTCGAGACGCTGCCCGAGGTCGGCGACCTCGACAAGCCCAAGCTGGTGTTCTTCTTCGACGAGGCGCACCTGCTGTTTGCCGACGCGCCCAAGGCGCTGGTCGAGCGCATCGAGCTGGTCGTGCGGCTGGTGCGCAGCAAGGGCGTCGGCGTCTACTTCGTGACCCAGAACCCGCTCGACGTGCCCGACAGCGTGCTCGGCCAGCTCGGCAACCGCGTGCAGCACGCGCTGCGCGCCTTCACCCCGCGCGACCAGAAGGCCGTGCGCTCGGCGGCCAGCACGATGCGCCCCAACCCCGGGCTCGACCTCGAGGCGGCGATCACCGCGCTGGCCGTCGGCGAGGCGCTGGTCAGCCTGCTCGACGACAAGGGCCGCCCTGGCGTGACGCAGCGCGTCTACGTGCTGCCCCCGGGCAGCCGCCTGGGCCCGGTCACGCCCGCCGAACGCCAGGCGCTGCTGGCCGGCTCGCTGGTCGCCGGCGTGTACGAAAAGACCGTCGACCGCGAGTCGGCCTACGAGATGCTGCGCCGCCAGGCCCAGGCCGCGCTGGCCGAGGCCGCGCAGGCCGCCGCGCCGGAGCCCGCGCCACGGGCCAGCGCCGCGCGCGGCAGCAGCCGCGGTGGCGGCAGCGGCATGCTCGAGGTGGTGGCCCGCTCGGCGGTGCGCTCGATGGGCACCTCGATCGGCCGCCAGATCGTGCGCGGCGTGCTCGGCGGGCTGCTCGGCGGCGGGCGGCGGCGCTGAAGCGGCGCTGAGGCGGCAGCTTGCCGTGGCCCCAGCTTCGCGCTGCGGCCCCCTGGTGCGCGGCAGGGCGACGCTGTTCGCGCCCGCCCCGGCCGCGGTGCTCCTGCCACAGCAGTTGCAGGTCGATTCCAGTGGCTTGATCGACGACGTACAGCCGCTCACCCTGCGGACCACACCCGATCGTCCCGATGGTCGAGGCTGCCGCGCTGATGCGCGAGCGGGCCGTGTCTGCCACCGCTGCGCCTGCCCTGCGGGCGTATACCGGCGTACCCGCCGAGCAAGGCAGTCTGCTGTCACGCAACTGTCACACGTGTGGCCTACGGTGCGCAGAGGATGGAGGATTTGGCTGCCGATGTCGTCGTCGTCGCCCGCGGCAGCCGCTGGGTGAGGCTGCGCGTGCGCGGCCTGCTGCGCAACGCCGAGCTGGCGGCGCGCATCCACTCCCGCCGGCCCGCCGGCGCGCCGGCGTGCACGATCAGCCTGGCGACCGGCAGCGTGCGCGTCGAGCTCGACGGCGCGGCGACCGAGCTGGCGTGGGTGCGGGTGCTGCTGGGCTGCGTCGCCGCCGAAGTGCCGGCAGCGCGCGGCGAAGGGCCGGCCGTGGTGCCGCCCGCCCCGGCCCGCGCCGCCGCCCGCAACGCTGCGCGGGCGAGCGCTCCCGCGCGGCCGCGCGGCGGTGGCGCCGCGGCGCAGGCGCCGAGTGCCAGCCCGCCGGTTACCGACGGCGCGCACGCGATCGCGCTGGCCGAGCTGCTGCGCCGGCTCGGCGCGGGTCGGCCGCTGGACCCGCGGCGCGGCCTGGGCGCGGCCGACGCCGCCGCACGGCTCGCCCGCGACGGGCGCAACGAGATCCGTGACGTGACCGGCCGCAGTGCCGGCCAGATCCTGCTTGACCAGTTCGAGTCGGTGCCGGTCGCGCTGCTCGGCGCCTCGGCCGGGCTCGCGCTGTCGACCCGCGCCTACGCCGACGCGGCGGCGATCGGCGCCGTGCTCGCCGCCAACAGCGGGCTGGGCTTCGTCACCGAGAAGCGCGCCGAGGAGACAGTGTCGAGCCTGCGCAAGCTCGCGCCGCGCCAGGCCACCGTGATCCGCGACGGCCGGCCGCTGCAGGTCGACTCGCGCGACATCGTCGTCGGCGACATGCTCGTGCTGCGGCCGGGCGAGCCGGTGGCGGCCGACGCCCGGGTGGTCGAGGCGCACCGGCTGGCCGCCAACGAGGCCGCGCTGACCGGCGAGAGCCTGCCGGTGAAGAAGCATGCGCATGACCGGCTGCCGCCCGCCACGCCGCTGGGCGAGCGCAGCAACATGGTGTTCCTCGGCACCGTCGTCTCGGGCGGCGCCGGCACCGCGGTCGTCGTCGCGACCGCCGAGCGCGCCGCGCTCGGGCGCATCCGCGAGCTCGCCCAGCACGCCCAGGCGCCGCGCACCCGGCTGCAAGTCGAGCTCGACATGCTCGGGCGCCGGCTCGCGATCGGCGCGGCGGTCCTGTGCGCCGGCGTGTTCGCGATCGGCGCGCTGCGCGCGCGCCCGCTGTTGCCGCTGCTGCGCACCGCGGTCGCACTTGGCGTCGCGGCGATCCCCGAGGGTCTGCCGACGGTTGCGACCAGTCTGCTCGCCGCCAGCATCCGCTCGCTGCGCGAGCGCCAGGTCTACGCGCGCCGGCTCGACGCGGTCGAGAACCTGGGCGCGGTCGACACGGTGTGCTTCGACAAGACCGGGACGCTGACCCACAACCGCATGAGCGTGGCCTCGCTGACGCTCGGCCTCGAGCTCGTCACGCTCGACGACCCCGCCACCGCGCCCGCGCTGCCCGCGCCCTGGCTGCGCGTGGCCGTGCTGTGCAACAGCGTCGGGCGCGCCGAGGCCGCCGCGGGCGTCGAGGGCGACGGCGGCGCGCCGCGCTGGCAGGGCTCGTCGACCGAGCTCGCGCTCGTCGAGTACGCGCAGGCGCGCGGCGCCGACGTCGCGGCGCTGCGCCGCAGCCACCCGCTGCTCGGCGTGCGCCAGCGCAGCGAGCACCACCCGTACATGGTCACGCTGCACGACAGCGCCGACCACGGCCTGCTCGTCGCCGTCAAGGGCCGGCCCGACGAGGTGCTCGCGCGCTGCGAGGCCTGGCACGACGGCCAGCAGGTGCAGCGGCTCGGCCACGCCACCCGTGGGGCCCTGCTGGCCCTCAACGACCGCCTCGCCGCGCGCGGCGAGCGCGTGCTCGCGCTGGCCTATCGCCAGCACCCGAACCAGGCCTACGGCGAGACCGGCGGGCTGTGCTGGCTCGGCCTGGTCGGCCTGGCCGACCCGCTGCGGCCCGAGCTGCCGGCGATGATGGCGCGTTTTCGCGCCGCCGGCATCCGCCCGCTGATGATCACCGGCGACCAGCTCGGCACCGCGCGCGCGGTCGCCGAGCGCATCGGCCTGGCCGCCGGCGAGCAGGTCGTCGACGCCGGCCGACTGCCCGAGCAGGCCGACGCGCTGCTCGACATCGCCGAGCGCGCCAGCGGCTTCGCGCGCACCAGCCCGGCGATGAAGCTCGAGATCGTGCGCGCGCTGCAACAGCGCGGCCACGTCGTCGCGATGACCGGCGACGGCATCAACGACGGCCCGGCGCTCAAGACGGCCGATGTCGGCGTCGCGATGGGCGTCACCGGCACCGACTTCGCGCACGCCATGAGCGACCTCGTGCTGCGCGACGACCACCCGGCGGCGCTGCTCGGCGCCATCGCGCAGGGCCGCACGACGTTCCTGAACATCCAGAAGTCGGTGCGCTACCTGGTGACAACCAACCTGAGCGAACTCGCCGCGACGACGATCGCGGTCGCCGCCGGCCTGCCCGAGCCCTTCGACCCGCTCGCGCTGCTGTGGACCAACATCGTCACCGACATCTGGCCGGCGATCGCGCTCGGCCTCGAGCCGCCCGAGCCCGGCGTGCTCGAGCGCCCGCCGGTGGCGCTCGAGGACGGCCTGCTCGGGCGCCAGGACTGGGGTGCGGTGGCCACCGACACCGGCGTGATGACGCTGGCCGCGCTGGCCAGCTTCGGCTTCGGGCTGGCGCGCTACGGCGACAGCCCGCAAGCGCGTACCCTCGCGTTCATGACGCTGACCTCGTCGCAACTGCTCTACGCCCTGGCCGCGCGCTCGTCGCGGCCGCTGGTCGGCGGCGGCCTGCAGCCCAACCGCATGCTCGGACACGCCGTCGGCTGGTCGCTGCTCGCGCAGACCGGCACCCTCGCGCTGCCCTTCATGCGCCGCCTGCTGCGCACCGCGCCGATCGGCCCGCTCGACCTGCTCGTCGCCGTGGCGGCGGCGACGGCGCCGCTGGTCGTGCGCGAGGTGCTCAAGCGCCGGGCGCTGGCCGCGACCGGGAGCCCGCGATGACCGCGGTCGAGGTCCTGCACGAGACCCGCCAGCGCTTGCGCGTCACGCTGCCGCCGCGCGTCGATGCCGCCAGCGCGCGCGCCCGCATCGAGCAGTTGCCGGGCGTGCAGTCGGTGCGCGTCAGCGGGGCGCTGCGCTGCGTCGTCGTCGCGCACGACGGCCGCCCGGCGACGCGCGAGGGCGTGCTCGAGCGGCTGACCGCGCTCGCCGCCGCGCCACGCCGCGCGCGCGCGCCGCGGCGCCGGCGCCGGCGCGAGTCGACCGTCGCGACCTGGGCGCCGGCGGCGATGGCCATCGCACTGCCGCTGCTGCCGCCTGGCTGGCGGGCCGCCGGCGCGCTGGCGACGATCGGCGCGCGCGTGCTCGCCCAGCGCGAGCACTGGCGCGCCGACCCCACCGCGGTGCTGCTCGACGCCGCTGCGCTCGCCGCCGCCGCGCTCAGCGGCCACCCCCTGGTGGTCACGGCCTCGGTGGTCGCGCGCGCGCTGTCGGAGCAATGGTCGATGCGCCTCGTCGACCAGACCGACGCCCTGCTCGCCCACCTGCTGCCGGTCGAGGCCGCGTCGTACCCGGTGCGCGCGCCGTCGGCCGGGCGGCAGCGGCCGTCGCGGCCGACGCCGACCGCCGAGCTGCGCGCCGGCGACCGCCTGCTACTCGCCGCCGACGCGGTCGTGCCGGTCGACGGGCGCGTCGCCGCCGGCCGCGCCACGCTGGTGGCGCAGGTCCACCACGCCAGCGCCCGGCCGCGCGCCGTCGGCCCCGGTGACGCGGTCGCCGCCGGCGAGCAGTTGCGGGGTGGCGGGCTCGAACTGCTCGCCGAGGCCGACGCCGCGTCGTCGCGCCTCGAGCGCCTGCGCGCGCATGTGCGCCATGCGGTCGGGGCGCGCGACCCGGCCGGGCGTCTGGCTGCCCAGACCGAGCGCCTGGTCGCCCTGCCGCTGACCGGCGCCGCGCTCGTGCTCGGCCTCACCGGCGACGGCAGCCGGGCCGCGGCGATGCTGCAGGCCGACCCGCAGCAGGGCATCGACCTGGCCCTGCCGGTGGCCCGCGAAGCGGCGCTGTACACGCTCGCGCGCCAGGGCCTGCTCGCCGGCGGGCTCGAGGTGGTCGAGCGCGTGGCCAGCGCGCGCACGCTGGTGCTGCAGGACACCGGCGTGCTGGCCACCGGACGCTGGCAGCTCGCCGCGCTGCGCACCGCGCGCGGGGTGACGGCGGCCCAGGTGCGGCGCTGGCTGGCCCGCGCGGCCGGCCAGGCCGACGCTGCCGAGCTGGCCTCTGGTGGCTTCGCCGACGCGATCGTGCGCCGCTGGTGGCGCTACGGCGCGCTGGTGCACACCGCCGACGGCCGCGAGCTGCACCTGGCCGGCCCGAAGCCGCTGCGCGAGACCTGGGGCGAGCCGGCCGGCCTGCCCGGTGCGCTGGCGCTCGACGCCGCGGCCGGCGTGCCGCGCGAGCTGGCCTTCGTCACCGGCGGGCGCATCGTCGCGCGCGTCGGCCTGGTCAGCCCCTGGCGAACCGGCGCGGCGGCCCACCTGCGCGCGCTGCAGGCGCTGGGCTTCGAACGCCTCGTGCTGCTGCCCGAAGGCGAGGCCGCCGTCGCGCCGCCGGCCGACGCCGGGCTCGACGCCGTCACCGGCACGAGCGCCGCGCGCGCCGAGCGTCTGGCCGACGAGGCGCGCGACGGCCGCCCGCTGGTGCTCGTGCACACCGTCTGGCGCGACCTGCTGCCGGCCGGCAGCGTGGCCCTGACGCCGGCCGACGCCGACGCCGGCGCGCATGGCGTGCTGCTCGGCGACCCGCTGGCCAGCCTGGTGGCGTCGCGGCGCGTCGCGCAGGCCATCCACCGGCGGCTGCGGCGCCAGCAGGCCGCAGCCACCGTCGTCAACGCCGCGCTGATGACCAGCGCCGCGCTGCGCTGGCTGCCGCCGGTGGCCACTGCGCTGCTGCACCATGGCTTCGTGCTGGCGATGCTGGTCGACAGCGTCCGCCTCGAGGCGCTCGACGCGCCCGCCGCAGACGCCAGCCAAGGCGCCGACCCGGCGAGCGACGAAGCGCCCTCGTCCACTGTCGACAGCCCGCCGACCCCGGCGATTGCGACCCCCCAGGAGTGACCCCGATGAAAGTCCAAGCGCTGGCCCGTGGTGGCCTCCTCGTGCTCGGCGTCGCCGCCGGCGCGCTGCTCGGCTTTGCCGCCGCGGCCTCCACGCGCGACCCGCAGGCGCTGCGCCGCAGCGCCGCGCGCTACCTGCGCGGCGCCGCCCAAGGCCTCGAGCAGGCCACGCTGATGGCCGCACAGGCGCGCGAGCACATCGCCGACCTGTGGGCCGAGGCGCGCGAGGACGCGCTGGCCGACGTCGACGCCGCCGACTTCGCGCGCCAGGCCGCCGCGGCCGCCGCGGCGGCAGAGGCCGGCCCGGCGGCAGCCGCCGCCGAGCCGGCCGCCGCGCCCAAGCGCCCGGCGGCCCAGCGCAAACGCCGGCCAGCCCCGACCGCCGCGGCGGTCGCTGCCGCGCCGGTGGCGAAGAAGGCTGCACGCCGGTCGCGCAAGACGCCGCCCGCGGCATCGGCTGCACCGGCGCCCGCCGCCGCCGCGGCCGGCCCGGGCGCGCCAGCAAAAGCCTCGTGACCAGGCGGGCGACGCAAGCGCTGCAGCGGGCTGCGCGACAGCGCCGACCACGGCCTGCTGGTTGCCGTCAAACCGCAGCGACGAGGCGGCCATGGGTCCGATCGCCATGGCCAGCCAGCAGTCCGTCGATCGAGACGTCCTCGTCCAGTGCTTCCCAGTGAATGCCGCAGGGGCTGAGCTCGAACTGGGCGCGCTGCTCTGGCGTCGCGGCCAACAAGCGGGGGAACCATGCCAGCGGTACCGAAATCCGCCGGCCGTCGTCGAGGTCGACCCACATGCTGTCGTCGTCGAAACGCACTGCCTTAGCTGAAGTACTCATGCCACGCCGTTCCAATGATCTCGCGCTTGGCTTGCGCCACTTCCACAAGCTCGCGCAGCGTTGCGGCGTCGAAGCCGTAGCTGGCAGCGACGCGCACCTGCGGCTCGAGCCAGAGTTTGGCCTCGCCGCCGCCGGCGCGTACATGCACGTGCACCGGCTCGCGAGGACTGCCCTCGTTGGAGTAGAAGAAGAAGCGAAAGCCCTTGTAGCGCAACACCACCGGCATTGCGCAATTCTAGGCAAGGATCGGCCACGCGTGTGCCGCGCCGGAATGCTCGCGCCGTGGAGATCGAGTTCGGCCCGGCTGAGGCGCGCAGCAACTTCAGCAGGCACCGGCACGGCTTCGCCGCTGCCCAGCAGGCGCGCTGCACCCCCCGAAAACCATCGCCATCGAGGCCCCCAGGGCCCCGGGCCTTGCCCCTACCCCACCACGCAGCCCGCGGCCGAGCCCAGGCAGGCCAGCGGCACGCGGTACAGCGCCCAGCCGCCGACCGCAGCGAGCGCGACGACGCCGGCAATGGCCAGCGCGGCGACGCGGCTGCGCCACGCGGCGCGGCCGCGCAGGCCATCGCGGGTCGCGAGCACCGCCGCCTGCGCGATGGCCAGCAGCGCGAGTGCGCTCAGGCCCGCATTGCGCATCTCGGGCGCGGCCAGCAGCGTGCCAAGCGCGGCCATGGCCGCGGCAAACAGGTACAGCAGGACCAGCCAGTGGCGGCCGACCAGGGCCCAGACGCTGCCGGGTGTGGCCACGGCCAGCACGCCCTGCGCGAGCAGCCCGGCGCGCGCCAGCCAGCGCGCCAGCGGCTGCACCGCGCGGCCCTCGGCGATGCCGTCGAGCACGCGCCCGGTCACGGTCAGCGCGCGTGCGGCCCAGCCCATGGCCTGGCCAGGGTCGAGCGCGCGCGGGCCGGGCTGGCCCGCGCGCAGGCCGGCCAGAACGCCGCGCTCGTCGAGCAGGCTGGCGACGGCGCCCTCGACCTGCGCGCGGCGTGCCGGGTCGTCGAGCGCGAGCGCGGCCAGCAGCGCGCGCAGGCGCGCGGCCTCGGTCTGACCGGGCTGGCCCGCCGGGCCGCCGGGTGCGGCTGCGGCGCCGTCGTCGCGCCGGGCAGCGTCCTCGGCGAGGTGGGCCAGCGCCTGCACGAGCAGCGCGCCGAGCTGAGCGCGTTCGGCCGGGGCCAGCGTCTCGCGCGCGACGGCGCGCTGCGCGGCGTCGACCAGCGCGGCGCGCAGCGGCTGCAGCGCGGGCTGCGCCGGCAGCAGCGCGCCGATCAGCCGCTCGGCGCCGTCGAGCCGACCCCACAGCAGGTCGTTGCGCCGCCACGATTCGTCGAGGAAGCCGCCGAAGTTGGCCAGCGCGGTGCCGGCGAGCTTGCGCCGGCCGCTGGCAAGCTCGTCGACCAGCGCGGTGGCGTCCTGGGGGCTGATGCGGATGACGTCGACGGTGGCCGGCTCGCCGGTGTCGGTGCCGTAGTGCAGCGGCAGGCGCATCTGGTCGAAGCTGTCGAAGCGCAGGTGGCTCGCGCCGAGCAGGCTGCGCAGCGCGCGGCCCTCGGCGGTATCGAGCACGGGCTCGCCGGTGTCGCCGACCTGGACACGCACCGGCACTGGCGGCGGGCCGGGGTCGGCCGGCGCGAAGACCCAGTGCGGCCCGCCGAGCGCGGCAGCGACCGCGGCCAGCGCCGGCTGCTGCGGCGTGCCGCGGGTGAGCGCCTGCACCCGCTCGGCAATCGCGGCCAGGTCGGCGAGCAGCTCGCGCCGCAGCGGCGTCGGGTCGTGCGCGGCGATCGCGTCGTAGAGCCGGCGTGCGCGCGCTTCGAGCACTTCGCGCGCCGGGCGCGCGGCCGGCGGCGCAGCGTCGGCCAGCGCCTGCGCGGCCGCCGCCGGCCACAGCGCGGCCAGCCGCGGGCGCGGGTCGGCGGGGTCGGGCGGCGCCGGCGGCGCGCCCAGCACCTGGTCGAGCAGGTCGTGCAGCAGCGGCGCAAGGCGCTCGCGCTCGGCGCGCGCAGCCTCGCCGCGCAGCTCGGCCAGCGCGCTCTCGCCGGCGCGCGCATGCTCGCGGGCCCGCACGAAACGCTCGCGCAGCGCGGCCAGCGCGGCGCGCGCCGCCGGCCGGCGCGGCTGCTGCGCCGGGTCGTCGACGTCGAGGCCGTGCAGCCGCAGCCGCTCGGCCAGGCGCTGCTGCAATTCGGAGCGCGCCGCTGCCGCGCCGTCGCCGGTGGGCGTGCGCAGCAGGCCGTGCAGCGCGTCGAGCCGGCGCAGCAGGAAGTGCAGCCGGCGCAGGCGGTAGCGCAGGTCGTAGCGCCGCAGGTAGGCGTTGAGCGTGGCGCGCGGCGGTGCGCCAGCAGCGGGCGCTTCGTCGCCGTAGTGGCGTTCGCGCCAGGCGTGCAGCAGCGCGCGCAGCGCCCAGCCGCGGTCGGACTCGCGGTCGACGCCCCACAGCGTGGCCAAGTGGCGGGCGAGGCGGTCGGTGGTCAGCGCCGCGCGCAGCCAGCGGTACGGCACGAAGGCGTCGCCGTAGTAGCGGCGCAGCTCGGCCAGCCGCAGGCGGTCCCAGTCTGGCACGGCGCCGTCCTCGGCCAGCGCGCGCAGGAACGGGTCGTCGGCGCTGCCGGCCTCGAGCTCGGCCTCGCTGCGCAGCGCGATGGCCTCGACGCGCTCGATGCGCCGGTTGCGCTGCAGCACGGTCTGCAAGTCCTCGGCGATGGTCTCGGTGCGCGGGATGCGCAGCAGCGCGGCCAGGGCGTTGTCGAGCGCGTGCGGCACCGCCTGCGCACCGTCGGCGCCGCCGTCCGCGCCCGGCGCGTCGGGCGAGGGTTCGATATAGAGCAGCTTGCGCTCGACCGGCAGGTCGGCCTCGCGCTGGCACAGCGCGGCGATGGCGTGGCCGAAGGGCTTGTTGTCGAGGTAGCCGCCGTCGCCGTAGGCGCGCGCCAGCGGGTCGCCGGCCGGGTCGCCGGCGGCGCTGCCGGCCACGCCGCGGGCGAACAGCCGCGCCCAGCGCTGGCGCTGCTCGGCGCTCACCGCCGCGCCGCCGACGCGCTCGACCGCGGCCAGCGTCATCGGCTCGAACGCGAACGGAAACGCCGAGGTGCAGCGCGCGACATAGGCCAGGAAGGCGTCGTTGGCCGGCGCGAAGTCGTTGCGCGCGGGCTGCGCGCCGCCGGCCTCGTGGCGCAGGTGGAAGACCTGGCGGTGGCGGCGCTCGCCGACGACGCGGTCGGCCAGTTGCAGCCCGACCATGCTGCCGACGATGTCGGTGGTCGTCACGTACAGGTCGAGCTCGTCGGCCACCGGGGCGGCGGGGGCGGCAGCGGCCGCGCGCGTCATCGCCGTCAGCGCGTCGAGCAACTGGCGGTACATGCGGTCGCTGTCGAGCAGCGAGGCCGGCTGCGCCGGCAGCGGCGGCAGCCGCGGGTCGTCGCGGCGCGACTGCGCGTCGTGGATCAGGCGCCCGATGTCGGCCTCGCGCAGCCACAGCTCGCCCAGCGGCGCCAGCGGCTCGCCGTTGGCCAGCGCGCGCGCCAGGAACAGCCCGTTGATGCCGCCGGCCGAGGTGCCAGCGACGACGTCGACGACGAAGCGCCGGTGCACGGCCGCGGCCAGCGCCGCGGCGCCCGCGGGCGCGGCGAAGAACTCGTCGAGCGGCTGCCCCGGCCGCGCGCGCAGCCAGGTGCAGGCCTGCTCGCGCAGCGCCTCGTCGGCCAGCAGCGCGGCCAGCCAGCGGTAGACGCGCCGGGTGCCGGCGGCGGCCCCGTCGGCCAGCGGGCCGGCGCGCGGCGTCGCGCAGGCCAGTTCGTGCAGCTCGCGCGCGACGCCGTGGATGTAGATCGCCAGCGACACGCCGCCGTACATCACGACGCCCAGACGCAGCTCGCCGTCGTAGCCCGGCGCGCCCTCGCCGTTGCCGGTGGGCCCAGACCTTGCTCCGGTTGCCGCCATCGCCGCCCTCCCCGCTGCCTCGGTGGCCGCGATTGTTGCCAAACGGCGGGTCGGCTGGCGGCCCGCAGGCGCGCCGGGCCGGCCGGGGCGGTCGATAGAATCGCCTGCATCACCCTTGCACCGCGCGGGCGCCCTGCCCGCAGCGTCTTTCGATGTCCGCCCCCGAGCCCGCCCGGCCCGCCAGCCATTTCCTGCGTCAGATCATCGAGCGCGACCTCGCCGAGGGGCGGCTCGCGCACCGGCTGTGGGCCGGCACGCCGGGCGATGCCAGCCACCACGCGGCCAGCGGGCTGGCCGACCCGGCGCGCATCCGCACGCGCTTTCCGCCCGAGCCCAACGGCTACCTGCACATCGGCCACGCCAAGAGCATCTGCCTGAACTTCGGGCTGGCGCGCGACCACGGCGGCGTCTGCCATCTGCGCTTCGACGACACCAACCCCGAGCAGGAGGAACAGGAGTACGTCGACGCGATCGTCGACGCGGTGCGCTGGCTGGGCTGGAGCTGGGACGCGCACGGCCGCTCGCACCTGTACTACGCGAGCGATTACTTCGACGTCATGTACCGCTGCGCCGAGTACCTCGTCGAGACCGGCCACGCCTACGTCGACGAGCAGACGCCCGAGCAGATGCGCGCCGCACGCGGCGACTTCACGACGCCGGGCACCGAGAGCCCGTACCGCCCGCGCAGCGCCGACGACAACCTCGCGCGCCTGCGCGAGATGCGCGCGGGCCGCCACGCCGACGGCGCGATGGTGCTGCGCGCGAAGATCGACATGGCCAGCCCCAACCTCAACCTGCGCGACCCGGCGATCTACCGCATCAAGCATGCCGCGCACCACAACACCGGCAACGCGTGGTGCATCTACCCGATGTACGCCTACGCGCACCCGATCGAGGACGCGCTCGAGAACATCACGCACAGCATCTGCACGCTCGAGTTCGAGGACCAGCGCCCGTTCTACGACTGGACCCTCGAGCGCCTGGTGCCGGTGCTGCGCGCGCCGCAGCTGGCGCGTGCGCTCGCCGTCGTCGAGCGCATCGCGGCCAGCGGCGTCGAGGCCGGCAAGGAGTTTGCGCTGGCCTGCCACAACCAGGCGCACAAGCTCGGCGCGAGCGAGCCCGAAGGCCGCCTGCGCGCGCTGTTCTTGCGCTGGGCGCGCGACCGCGACGCCGTGCTGCGCGACCTGCCGGTATTCTTCGCGCTGCTGCGCGAGCACGCGCGCCAGTTCACGCCGCTGCTCGAGCACGCGCTGCGCAGCCACCTGGCCGAGCCCTTCGAGCTGCCGCATCAGTACGAGTTTGCGCGGCTGAACCTGACCGGCGTCGTGACCAGCAAGCGCAAGCTGCGCCAGCTCGTCGACGAGGGCGTCGTCGACGGCTGGGACGACCCGCGCCTGCCGACCCTCGCCGGCCTGCGCCGGCGCGGCTACACGCCGCAGGCGATCCGCCTGTTTGCCGAGCGCATCGGCGTGGCCAAGGCCGAGAGCTGGATCGACCACGCGGTGCTCGAGCAGGCGCTGCGCGACGACCTCGACGGCCGTGCGCCGCGCGCGATGGCGGTGCTCGACCCGGTCAGGCTCGAGCTGACCAACTGGGCCGAAGTCTTCGGCCGCGACGACCACGTCGAGCCGTGCGGCGCGCCGGCGCACCCGCAGCAGCCCGCGCTCGGCCAGCGCAGCTTCGGCCTCGCGCGCGAGCTGTGGATCGAGCGCAGCGACTACGCCGCCGAGCCGCCCAAGGGCTTTCACCGCCTCCACCCCGGCAACGCGGTGCGGCTGAAGTACGGCGTCGTCGTCGAGTGCAGCGGCCACGAGGCCGACGCCGACGGCCGCATCACCAAGGTGCTCGCGCGCGTCGTGCCCGACACCCGCAGCGGCACGCCCGGCGCCGACCGCGTCAAGGTTAGGGGCGTGATCACCTGGGTCGGCGCGCACGACGCGCTGGCCGCCACCGTGCACCTGTACGCGCCGCTGTTCACCGCGGCCCAGCCCGACGCCGGCGGGCGCGACTTCATGCAGGCGCTCGCCCCGGACAGCCGGCGCAGCGTGCAGGCCTGGGTCGAGCCCGCGCTGGCCGCCGCCGCGCCCGAGGACCGCTACCAGTTCGAGCGGCACGGCTACTTCGTCGCCGACCGCGTGGCCCATCGCGCCGGCGCACCGGTGTTCAACCGCATCACCGGGCTCAGGGACGGCTGGGCGCGCTGAAGGCAGCGCCACTGCGGCAGCACCAGGCAGCGATGCGGCTGGCGCCCCTGCTCCACGGCCAGGGCTTCGGCACGCGGCGCGAGTGCGCGGCGCTGGTCGCGGCCGGGCGGGTGCAGGCCGGCGGCCGGGTCCTGACCGACCCCGACACCGAGCTCGACCCGGCCGGGCTCGAGCTGGTCGTCGACGGCCAGCGCTGGCCTTGCGCGCTGCGCGCGATCGTGCTGCTGCACAAGCCCGCCGGCTACGAGTGCTCGCAGCGCCCGCAGCGCTACCCCAGCGTGCTCGCGCTGCTGCCCGCGCCGCTGCGCCGGCGCGGCGTGCAGCCGGTGGGCCGGCTCGACGCCGACACCACCGGCCTGCTGCTGCTGACCGACGACGGCGCGCTGATCCACCGCCTGAGTTCGCCGAAGCGGCAGGTGGCCAAGGTCTACGAAGTCGGCACCCGGCATGCGGTCACGCCGGCGCTGGTCGCTCGCCTGCTCGACGGCGTGACGCTGCACGACGACCCGCAGCCGGTGCGCGCTGCGGCCTGCGCGGCCACCGGCCCGCACGCGCTGCGGCTGACGCTGACCGCCGGCCGCTACCACCAGGTCAAGCGGATGGTCGCGGCGGCCGGCAACCGCGTCGAGACGCTGCACCGCTCGGCCTTCGGGCCGCTCGCGCTGCCGGCCTCACTCGCTCCGGGGCAGTGGCGCTGGGCCGAAGCGGCCGAGGCCGCCGCGCTCGACGGCGGCCGATAATCCGCGCGATGCGCATCCACCGCGGCATCCACCATCGCGAGCTGCGCGAGCTCGCCGGCACCGGCGGCTGCGCGCTGACCATCGGCAACTTCGACGGCGTGCACCGCGGCCACCAGGCCATGCTCGCGCTGCTGACCAACGAGGCGCGCCACCGCGGCCTGCCGAGCTGCGTGCTGACCTTCGAGCCGCACCCGCGCGACTTCTTCGCCGCGCGCAGCGGCCGCGCCGCGCTGGCCCCGGCGCGCATCGCGACGCTGCGCGACAAGCTCGCCGAGCTGCGCCGCTGCGGCATCGACCGCACGGTCGTGCTGCGCTTCGACGCGCGGCTGGCGGCGCTCGCCCCCGACGCCTTCGTCGAGCAGGTGCTGGTCGCCGGGCTGGGTGCGCGCTACGTGCTGGTCGGCGACGACTTCCGCTACGGCGCCGCACGCGCCGGCGACTACGCCGCGCTCGACGCGGCCGGCGAGCGCCTGGGCTTCGACGTCGCGCGCATGCTGAGCTACGAGGTGCACGGCGAGCGCGTCTCGAGCTCGGCGGTGCGCGCCGCGCTGGCCGCGGGCGACATGGCGCGCGCCGCGGCGCTGCTGGGCCGGCCGTACGCGATCAGCGGCCATGTCGTGCATGGCGCCCGGCTCGGGCGCCGGCTGGGCGAGAGCGCACCGGGCGCGGCCGACGGCTTTCGCACGCTCAACCTGCGCTTTGCCCACCGCCAGCCCGCTGCCGGCGGCATCTTCGTCGTGCGCACGCACGGGCTGGGCGAGCGCGCGCTGCCCGGCGTGGCCAACCTCGGCGTGCGCCCGGGCCTGGACGACTCGGGCCGCGTGCTGCTCGAGGTGCACTGCCTCGAGTGGCCGGCCGGCCTGGCCGAGGCCTACGGCCGCGTCGTCCAGGTCGAGCTGCTGCACAAGCTGCGCGACGAGCGCCGCTACCCCGACCTCGCCGCGCTGCGCGCAGGCATTGCCGCCGACGTCGCGCAGGCCCGGCAGTGGTGGGCCGCGCAAGGCGGGGCGGCGCCGCTGCGCCGATAGAATCGCCCGATGCCTGCCCTGCCCCCGCCCTGCCCCGGCCGCCGCGCGGGCACCGGCTCGCGCCGGCCGACGACCCGCGACCGAATTCGCCGGTCCTCGCGCTGACGCCTGCGCCGGCGGCCCGCCCGCTGCGCCCTTCCGACCCTCGCCGAACAGCGCCCGCCCCGGGCGCCGCCGACCATGAGCGATTCCAGCCCCCCGCCGCCCGCCGCCCCTCGCCCGGCTGCACCGGTCGACTACCGCGCGACGCTGAACCTGCCCGACACGCCGTTCCCGATGCGTGGCGACCTCGCCCGCCGCGAACCCGGCTGGGTGCGCCAGTGGAGCGACGCAGGCCTCTACCGCCGGCTGCGCGCGGCGCGCCGCGGCGCGGCCCAGTTCATCCTGCACGACGGCCCGCCTTACGCCAACGGCCAGATCCACATGGGGCACGCGGTCAACAAGGTGCTCAAGGACATGATCGTCAAGGCCCGCCAGCTCGCCGGCTTCGACGCGCAGTATGTGCCAGGCTGGGACTGCCACGGCCTGCCGATCGAGAACGCGATCGAGAAGGCGCATGGCCGCGGCCTCTCGCGCGACGAGATGCAGGCCCGCAGCCGCGCCTACGCGACCGAGCAGATCACGCAGCAGATGGCCGACTTCCAGCGCCTGGGCGTGCTCGGCGACTGGCAGCACCGCTACGCGACGATGGACCCGGCCAACGAGGCCGGCCAGATCCGCGCCTTCAAGCGCGTGATCGAGCGCGGCTTCGTCTACCGCGGCCTCAAGCCGGTGCACTGGTGCTTCGACTGCGGCAGCTCGCTGGCCGAGTTCGAGATCGAGTACGCCGACCGCAAGAGCCGCTCGCTCGACGTCGCCTTCGCCTGCGCCGAGCCCGCGCGGCTGGCCGCCGCCTTCGGCCTGCCGCAACTGACGGCGCCGGCGTACGCGGTGATCTGGACGACGACGGCGTGGACGATCCCCGCCAACCAGGCGCTCAACCTCAACCCCGCGCTCGACTACGCGCTGGTCGCGACGCCGCGCGGGCTGCTGCTGCTGGCCGCCGCGCTGGTCGAGCGCTGCCTGGCGCGCTGGGGCCTGGCCGGCGAGGTCGTCGCGACCACCCGCGGCGAGCGCCTGGCCGGGCTGGCCTTCAGGCACCCGCTGGCCGAGGTCCACCCGGCCTACGACCGCGCCAGCCCGGTCTACCTCGCCGACTACGCCACCGCCGACGACGGCACTGGCATCGTGCACTCGGCGCCGGCCTACGGCGTCGACGACTTCAACTCGTGCCGCGCGCACGGCCTGGCGGTCGACGACATCCTCGAGCCGGTGCAGGGCCATGGCCGCTACGCCGACGACTTCGCGCTGTTCGGCGGGCTCGACATCTGGCAGGCGGTGCCGGTCATCATCGACACGCTGCGCGACGCCGGCCGGCTGCTGGCCACCGAGACGATCACGCACAGCTACCCGCACTGCTGGCGGCACAAGAGCCCGGTGATCTACCGCGCCGCCGCACAGTGGTTCATCCGCATGGACGAGGGCGAGGGCGTATTCACCCGCGACAAGGCGCCGCGCACGCTGCGCCAGATGGCGCTCGAGGCCATCGAGCACACCCGCTTCTACCCCGAGAGCGGGCGCGCGCGGTTGCGCGACATGATCGCCCACCGCCCCGACTGGTGCATCAGCCGCCAGCGCAGCTGGGGCGTGCCGCTGCCGTTCTTCCTGCACAAGGACAGCGGCGAGTTGCACCCGCGCACGATGGCGATCCTGGACCAGGCCGCGGCGATCGTCGAGCACGGCGGCATCGAGGCCTGGAGCCGGGCCAGCGCGGCCGACATCCTCGGCGCCGACGACGCCGCGCACTACGTCAAGAGCAGCGACATCCTCGAGGTCTGGTTCGACAGCGGCTCCACCTTCTGGCACGTGCTGCGCGGCACGCATGCCGAAGTCGAGGGCAGCCCCGGCCACCACGACGAGGGCCCCGAGGCCGACCTCTACCTCGAAGGCCACGACCAGCACCGCGGCTGGTTCCACAGCTCGCTGCTGCTGGCCTGCGCGATCTACGGCCGCGCGCCGTACCGCGGCCTGCTGACGCACGGCTTCACCGTCGACAGCCAGGGCCGCAAGATGAGCAAGAGCCTGGGCAACGGCATCGAGCCGCAGAAGGTCAGCTCGACGCTGGGCGCCGAGATCATCCGGCTGTGGGTCGCGGCCAGCGACTACTCGGGCGACATCGCCGGCGACGACAAGATCCTCGCCCGCGTCGTCGACGCCTACCGCCGCATCCGCAACACGCTGCGCTTCCTGCTGGCCAACACCAGCGATTTCGACCCGGCCACCGACGCCGTGCCGAGCGCGCAACTGCTCGAAGTCGACCGCTGGGCACTGGCCCGCGCGCAGGCCTTCCAGGCCGAGATCCTCGCGCACTACGAGGTCTACGAATTCCACCCGGTGGTCGCCAAGCTGCAAGTCTTCTGCAGCGAGGACCTCGGCGCGTTCTACCTCGACGTGCTCAAGGACCGGCTCTACACCACCGCGCCCGCCAGCCTGGCGCGGCGCAGCGCGCAGACCGCGCTGTGGCACATCACGCAGGCCCTGCTGCGCTGGATGGCGCCGTTTCTGAGCTTCACCGCCGAGGAGGCCTGGGCGATCGTCGCGCCGGAGCGCGGCTCGGTCTTCGAGCAGACCTGGTGGAGCTTCGACGGCGTCGGCGCGACCCCCGACGCCGCGCTGCTGGCCAAGTGGGCTGCGCTGCGCGCGGTGCGCGATGCGGTCAACAAGGCCATCGAGACCGTGCGCGAGGCCGGCGGCGTCGGCTCTTCGCTGCAGGCCGAGGTCGCGGTGCAGGCGCCGCCCGAGACGCACGCCCTGCTGGCCTCGCTCGGCGAGGACCTGAAGTTCGTGCTGATCACCTCGCAGGCCAGGCTGGTCCACGGCGACGCGCTGGCGGTGACGGTGACGCCGTCGGCGGCGACCAAGTGCGAGCGCTGCTGGCACTGGCGCGACGACGTCGGCCACGACCCCGCGCACCCGACGATCTGCGCGCGCTGCACGAGCAACCTCTACGGCAGCGGCGAACTGCGCAGCGTGGCCTGAACGCGGCGCACCCGTCATGACCCCGCCTGCCTTCGCGCCCCACCGCAGCCTCGCCTTCTGGCTGCTGCTGGCCCTGGCCATCGTCGCTGCCGACCAGGCGACCAAGCTGCTGGTCGTGCAGCGCTTTGCGCTGGGCGAGTGGCTGCCGCTGACCTCGTACTTCAGCCTCGTGCGCGCGCACAACCCCGGCGCGGCGTTCAGCCTGCTGGCCGATGCCGGCGGCTGGCAGCGCTGGCTGTTGTCGGGCATCGCGGCGGCGGCCGCGGTCTTCATCGTCTGGCTGCTGAGGAAGCACCCGACGCAGACGCTGTTCTGCGCGGCGATCACGCTGATCCTCGGCGGCGCGCTCGGCAACCTCGTCGACCGCCTCGTGCACGGGCATGTCATCGACTTCCTGCAGTTTCGTTTCGGCTTTCTCGAGCCGCTGTTCCACGGCGGCTTCTTCCCGAGCTTCAACCTCGCCGACATGGCGATCACCGCCGGCGCGGCCAGCCTGATCGTCGACGAAGGGCTGCGCTGGCGGCGCGAGCGGCGCGCGCAGCGCCAGCCGCGCTGAGCCGGCACCGGGGCCGCGATGGCCGCGCTGCAAGTCGTGATCGTCGGCGGCGGCGTGATGGGCGCGGCCACCGCCTGCTTCCTCGCCCGCGACCATGGCGCCGCGGTGACCGTGCTCGAGCGCGACCCGCGCTACACGCGCGCGTCGAGCGCGCTGTCGGCCAGCTCGATCCGCGTGCAGTTCTCGAGCCCGGTCAACATCGCGCTCTCGCGCTGGAGCCTGCGCTTCCTGCGCCGCATCGGCGACGAACTCGCCGTCGGCAGCGAGCGCCCGCAGATCGGCCTGGTCGAGCCGGGCTACCTGACGCTGGCCAGCGCCGAGGGCGCGGCCGCGCTGCGCGCCAACCATGCGGTGCAGCGGGCGCATGGCGCCGAGGTCGCGCTGCTCGATGCCGCGGCGCTGCGCGCGCGCTTTGGCTGGCTGCACTGCGACGACCTGGCCGCCGGGGCGCTCGGCCTGAGCACCGCCGGCAGCGGCGAGGGCTGGTTCGACGGCCCCGCGCTCGCGCAGGCGCTGCGGCGCAAGGCGATCGCCTGCGGCGCGCGCTTCGTCGCCGCCGAGGCGGTCGGCTTCGACCGCACGGCCGACCGCGTCGTCGCCGCCGTCACCGCCGACGGCACGCGCCACCGCGGCGATGCGCTGGTCATCGCCGCCGGCGCGTGGTCGGCGCCGCTGGCCGCGCGGCTGGGCGTCGACCTGCCGGTGCGCGCGCGCAAGCGCGACGTCTTCGTCTTCGACTCGCCGGCACGGCTGCCGGACTGCCCGCTGGTCGTCGACCCCTCGGGGCTGTGGTGGCGCCCCGAGGGCCGCGGCTTCCTGTGCGGGGCGCCGCCGCGCCAGCCCTGGCCGGGCGACCCCGACGAGCCGCCGCTCGAGGCCATCGACCATGGCCTGTTCGACGAAGTCCTCTGGCCGGCGCTGGCGCAGCGCGTGCCGGGCTTCGCCGCGCTGCGGCTGCGCGCGGCCTGGGCCGGCTACTACGAGATGAACCTCTACGACCGCAACGGCCTGGCCGGCACCCTGCCCGGCTGGACCAACGCCTACACCGCCTGCGGCTTCTCCGGCCACGGCATGCAGCAGGCGCCCGCGGTGGGCTGCGCCCTGGCTGCCGGCATCGCCGGCGCCGACTGCGACGCGCCCGACCTCGCGCCGCTGGCCCCGGCGCGCATCGCGCGCGGCCAACCGCTGGTCGAGCGCAACGTCATCTGAGCGCGCCCCCAGGCCGACGACATACGTCGTCCGCCCCCGAGGGGGATGAGCAAAGTGGCAGAGCCACATTTGCTCATGAGGGTGTAGCCAAAATGATTTATCCGGCCAGCCCAGTCGCGAGAATACGCGCTTCGACGAGCCAGACCCAAGCCACCGGTGCCCATGAGGAGCGGTCGTGATGGGCGATGAGGCGTCGGGCGCGCTCGTTCCAGGCATGCGTGCGTTCAACGACCCAGCGCTTGGCCTGCACGACGAAGCCGCTGGCGACGGCATCGGGCCAAAGGGGTTGTTGTGCGTCCTGCCAGGTACCCGTACTGCGGTTG
>Ga0207951_100234_pt1 | contig 33806 bp, 32 predicted proteins | sample Subbio12Aug_8Bad_FD_184830 | JGI IMG/M metagenome (GOLD analysis project Ga0207951, IMG submission 184830) | Serpentinite rock and fluid subsurface biosphere microbial communities from McLaughlin Reserve, California, USA - CR12Aug_8Bad (SPAdes) | ecosystem: Environmental > Terrestrial > Deep... | reverse complement strand
GAGCAGCGCGGCTATACGCTGGTGCCGCTGAACCTGCATTACAAGGGCGGCCACGTGAAGGTCGACCTCGCGCTGGCCAAGGGCAAGGCCCAGCACGACAAGCGCGACAGCATCAAGGAGCGCGAAGACAAGCGCGAGGTCGAGCGCGCGCTCAAGCGGCGCTCGCGCTGAGCGCGGCGGGCCCGGCACAGCCTCGGGCAGTTCACCCCGGTTCGGGGTTGTCGACGGTTTATACAGTCGGGCCGGTCATGGATCTGGCGCCGGGCTACGCGCCAAATCTGAACTTGCTGGCCTCGAGGTACTCCTCCAGCACTTCCAAGGCTATCCACCGCCTTCCGAGCCGTTCGGCGACAGCGCCAGCGGTGTTCGAACCGGCGAACGGGTCGATCACGACGTCACCTCCATCGGTCAGGAGATTGACAAAGAACTCGGGCAGCGCGGCTGGAAACCGGGCCGGGTGAATCTTGATACCCGACTCCTTGCAGCGCATCGTGTAGGGGTCGTTGGCCGCGTTGTTGCCCGCGATCAGCATGTCATTCGCCATCGGGTCTTCCAAGACGTTGGACGGGATCGACCCGCCCGAATCGATCTTGTCGAAGGATGACGTGATGTTGTGGCCCGAGGGCCGCACCGTCGTTCGCACGCCGCGCTTCGCCAGCCGCAGCATGTCCGCGCTATAAGGCTTGAGCACGCGCCGGTTGTCCGCCTTCGGAAACGGGGTCTTGGACAGCCACCACACGTGCTCGACCGAATCCTTGATCCGCACGCGGCGAACGGTCACCCACTCGGCAGGAGCCGGCATCTTGGCGGGGTTGTACCAGTAGCACTCCTGGGCAAGGTGGAAGCCCAGGTCTTCCACCAGCGCGATCATCAGCTTGTAGTGGTACAGCGAGCGTGTCGGCGTGCCGGGGTTCCAACTGCCGCCGATGTTCAGGACGAAGCTGCCGTCATCCGTCAGCACGCGGTACACCTCGCGCGCGAACGGCAGGAACCAGTCCACGTAGTCGGCCTTGCTGACGTTGCCGTACTCCTTCTTGAAGTGCAGCGCGTAGGGCGGTGACGTGAACGCCAGGTTGACCGACTCGTCGGGCAGCGCCTTCAGCAGTTCCTGCGAGTCGCCGAGATATGCGGCGCCGGCCGTCGTTTCGTAGAACGGCTCCACGCCCGGCATGAGGTCCTTCGGGTGCGTCTTGGCCGGGGCGAACAGGCTGCGTTGTGGAGCGTCAATGATCTTGTTCATTCGAGGGGGCGAAGTCCATTGCTACCATGCGGCCTTGCAATTGTACCAATAAATACGTTGACAATGTCAACCCATTATTTCCCTGCGACGATCGATCCCGCAGGATGGATCAGCCAGGCTGAAGCGGCACGCCTTCGTAGTGTGACGCGACAGGCCATCGCGAAGCTGGTCAGCAGCGGCCGACTTCGCACCGTCGTTGTCGGTGGGCGCACGCTCGTGAGTCGGGCCGATGTGATGGCGTTCGAGCCCTTGCCGGCAGGGCGGCCGAAGAGGGTGGGCCGTGGGTAGTGCGCCGCTGGACGCCATCCGCGAACTGCTGTCCAGGTGCTCGCCCGAAGACGAAGTGGAACTGTTGCGCGAGTTGCGCGCGCGGCACCCGATCCACGAATTCGAACGCGCGATCGGGGCGCCCGCGGAGATGATCCTCGAAGCGTTGCACCGTGCCCCCGAGTTGACCCGACGCATGCTACGCGGAGTGATCGCCGATGCTGCATTCCGAACCTTCGTCGTCAAGGCGTTGGAGCCGCACGGGTGGCGCGACGTGACCCCCGAGGGCAACTTCGCGTTTGACTACAAGGTGGACGACGGCGCCGGGCCGGTCACCGTCCAGGTCAAGCTACAGCGCAGCGAACGCGGCGCACCCGTGGTGAAGGACGGAAGGCGGTTCGGTTTCGCGGGCGAAATTTTCATGACCGAGACCCAGAAGACGCGCACCGGCACCGACGGGGAGGACAACCAGACCCGGCCGTATCGCTATGGTGAGTTCGACATTCTCGCGGTATCGATGCAGCCGTCCACGGGCAAGTGGGATCGGTTCATGTATGCGCTTGGCCGTTGGCTGCTAGCGGGCAAGAAGCCGGGTGAAATGGCGACGCTGCAACCCGTATCGAAGGCGCCTGACGGCTGGTGGACCGATGATTTCCGCGTCGCCGCGCAGTGGTTGCGGACCGACGATGCGGGCAAGCGCCTGACCCAGGCAACGGCAGCGCCCAAGAGGCGCGCGGCGAAGGTAGCCGGAAGGAAGAAGGTCACAGGGTGAGGGATGGCCTTCGCAGGTTCGCTGACTCGCCTCAACCCAGCCCCGCCAGCGCCTGCGCCAGGTCGGCCTGCAGGTCGGCAACCGCCTCCAGCCCAACGGCCAGGCGCACCAGCGTGCCGGGCAGCTGCGAGCGGTCCTGGCGCATCGACGAGAGTTCGTACGGCACCGCGAGGCTGACCGGGCCGCCCCACGAATAGCCGATGCGAAACAGCCGCAGCGCATCGACGAAGGCGTCGACGCGCTGCGGCGCGATCGCCGGGTCGAACAGGACCGCGCACAGCCCGGCCGCGCGCGTGCAATGCGCGGCCCAGTGCGCGTGCCCGGGCGAGCCCGGCAGCGCCGGGTGCAGCACGCGGGTGATGCCGGGCTGCTGCTGCAGCCAGCCGGCGAGCTGGCGCGCGGCGGCGTCCTGCGCAGCGTAGCGCAGCGCCAGGCTGGGCAGGCCGCGCAGCACGGCCTCGGCGTCGTTGGCACCGACGCCCAGGCCGAGCTGCATGTGCGCAAGCAGCAGCCGCTCGTGCAGCGCGCCGTCGTTGGTGCTGACCGCGCCCATCAGCACGTCGGCGCCGCCCGAGGGGTACTTGGTCAGCGCGTGCAGGCTGAGGTCGACACCCAGCCCGTCGCCGAGGTCGAACGGCCTGAACGCCAGTCCCGCGCCCCAGGTGTTGTCGAGCGCGACGGTCAGCCCGTGGCGGCGCCCGACACGGACCAGGCCGCGCAGGTCGGGAAACTCGAGCGTCACCGAGCCGGCGGCCTCGACCCACAGCAGCCGCGTGCGCGGGCCGACCATGGCGTCGAGCGCGGCGAGGTCGAGCGGGTCGTAGACGCGGTGCGCGATGCCCCAGCGCGCGAGCAGCCCGTGGGCGAGGTCCTTGCCGGGGCCGTAGGCGTTGTCGGGCAGCAGCAGCTCGTCGCCCGCGTGCAGCAGCGCGAGGTTGACCAGCGCCAGCCCGGCCAGCCCGCTGGGTGCCAGCACACAGTGCTGCGCACCCTCGAGGCTGGCGATGCGCTGCTCGAGGGTGAAGCTGGTCGGCGTGCCGTGCAGGCCGTAGGTGTAGCCGGCCTTGCTGCGCCAGTCGCGCGCGCGCAGCGCGGCGACGTTGCGAAAGACCACCGTCGAGGCCTTGTGCACCGCCGGGGGCACCGCCTCGAAGCCCGCGGGCGGGCGGTACGGGTGGTGGATCAGGCGGGTGGTCTCGTCCATCGTCTGCAGCCCCTCACAACGGCTCGCCGACCAGGTCGTGGCCGTCGGCGGCGACGATGCGCGCGCGCACGAACTGGCCGACGCGCAACTGCGTCGAGGCCTTGGCCGGCGGCCGCAGCCGCACCGTGCCGTCGATCTCGGGCGCGTCGGCAAAACTGCGCCCGACGCCGCCGCGGCGGCCCAGCGCCGGGGCGTGATCGACCAGCACCTGCAGCGTCTGGCCGACGCGGCGGCGCAGCCGCTCGACCGCGACCTGCTCGGCCACCGCCATGAAGCGCGCGCGGCGCTGCTCGCGCAGCTCGGCGGGCAACTGGCCCGGCAGCGCATTGGCCGCCGCGCCGTCGACCGGCGAGTACGCGAAGCAGCCGGCGCGGTCGATGCCGGCCGCGCGCACGAACTGCAGCAGATGCTCGAACTCGGCCTCGGTCTCGCCGGGGAAACCGGCGATGAAAGTGCTGCGGACGACCAGCTCGGGGCAAAGCTCACGCCAGCGCGCGATGCGCTCGAGGTGGCGCTCGCCACTGGCCGGGCGCTGCATGCGGCGCAGCACCTCGGGGTGCGCGTGCTGCAGCGGCACGTCGAGGTAGGGCAGGATGCGCCCGGCGGCCATCAGCGGCAGCAGCGCGTCGACCTGCGGGTACGGGTAGACGTAGTGCAGCCGCACCCAGGCGCCGTGCGGCTCGGCCAGCGCGCCGAGCTGCTCGCAGAGCTCGACGAGGCGCGTGCGCAGCGGCCGGCCGTCCCAGAAGCCGGTGCGGTACTTCAGGTCGACGCCGTAGGCGCTGGTGTCCTGGCTGACGACGAGCAGCTCCTTGACGCCGGCGTCGAACAGCCGGCGCGCCTCGCCGAGCACGTCGCCGACCGGGCGCGAGACGAGGTCGCCGCGCATCGCGGGGATGATGCAGAAGGTGCAGCGGTGGTTGCAGCCCTCGCTGATCTTGAGGTAGGCGTAGTGCGCCGGCGTCAGCTTGACGCCCTGCGGCGGCACGAGGTCGACGTAGGGGTCGTGCGGGCGCGGCAGGTGCGCGTGCACGGCGTCGATCACCTCCTCGGTCGCGTGCGGGCCGGTGACGGCCAGCACCTTCGGGTGCGCCTGCCGCACGAGGCTGGCGCCGCCCTCGCCGCTGCGCGCGCCGAGGCAGCCGGTGACGATGACGCGGCCGTTGGCGGCCAGCGCCTCGCCGATCGCGGCCAGGCTCTCCTGCACCGCGGCGTCGATGAAGCCGCAGGTGTTGACGATGACGAGGTCGGCGCCGGCGTGGGTCGGGCTGGTCGCGTAGCCCTCGGCGGCCAGCCGGGTGAGGATCAGCTCGGAGTCGGTCAGCGCCTTCGGGCAGCCGAGGCTGACGAAACCGATGGTCGGTGCCGCGCTGGCGCGGCTGGCGGGTGCGATCATCCCCGCATTGTGTCAGCGGGGCCGAGCGGCGTTGGTGCGCGCGACCGCAAGACGACGACGCCCCGACCGCCCTGCCGATGCGCGCTGACCATCCGCCACCACCGAACCCTGCCGCCGCCGCTGCCGCGGTCTGGCCGCTGTGCATCGCCGGGCTGCTGGCGCTGGCCGTCGCGATGGGCATCGGCCGCTTTGCGTTCACGCCGCTGCTGCCGCTGATGCAGCGCGAGGGCCTGCTCGACGACGGCGGCGGGGCCGCGCTGGCCGCGGCCAACTACCTCGGCTACCTGCTCGGCGCGCTGAGCGCCGCGGCGCTCGCCGGCCGGCCGCGGCGGCTGGTGCTCGGTGGCCTGTTCGCGACCGCCGCGGTGACCGCCGGCGTCGCTGCCGTCAGCGCGCTCGCGCCCTGGCTCGCGCTGCGCCTGGTCGCCGGCGTGCTCAGCGCGTGGGTGATGGTCGGCGTCAGCACCTGGGTGCTCGGCGAGCTCGCGCGCGCCGGCCACTCGGCACTCGGCGGCGTGGTGTTTGCCGGGGTCGGCGTCGGCATCTGCGCCGCCGGCCTGCTCGTCTGGGCGCGACCGGCCGACGGCTCGGCCGCGCTGTGGGTCTGGCTCGGCCTGCTCGCGCTGCTGGCCAGCGCGGTCGTGGCCTGGTGCTTGCGGCCGGCGGCCGGCCCGCGGGCGGTCGCCACGCCCGCCGCGGCCGGCACGCCGGCGCCGCTGCCGCGCGGCAGCGGCGGGCTGGTCGTCTGCTACGGGCTGATGGGCTTTGGCTACATCCTGCCGGCGACCTACCTGCCGGCCCTCGCGCGCGAGCTGGTCGACGACCCGCAGCGCTTCGGGCTGGCCTGGCCGCTGTTCGGCCTGGCCGCGGCGGTGTCGACGCTGCTGGCCGCGCGCGTGCTGCGGCGCTGGCGCCAGCTTGACGTCTGGGCCGCTTGCCACCTGCTGCTCGCGCTGGGCTGCGCGCTGCCGCTGCTGGGCGGCTCGCTGGCGCTGATCGGCCTGGCCGCGCTGGCCGTCGGCGGCTCGTTCATGGTCGCAACGATGGCCGGCCTGCAGCAGGCGCGGCAGCTCGCGCCCGAGCGCCCGGCCGCGCTGCTGGCGCGGATGACGGCGGCCTTCGCGCTCGGCCAGATCGCCGGCCCGCTGGTCGCGCTGGCCTGGGCGCAGGCGCCGCTGCCGGCGCTCGACGGCCTGGAGTCCACCCTCTTGCTGGCGACACTGCTGCTGGTGGCCAGCGCCGCCTGGTTGCACTTGCGCAAGGAGAGCCCCGATGACCAACGCCCCCCCACCGCCGCGTCCCGTTGACCAAGGCCACGGGCCGCAGCGCCTGCCGCTGCCTGCCCTCGATGCGCTCGACACCGCGCAGCGCGCCGCCGCGCAGGCGCTGATCGACGGGCCGCGCGGCGCGGTCTACGGCCCCTTCGTGCCGCTGCTGCGTACGCCGGCGCTGCTCGAGCGCGTCGCGCAGCTCGGCGAGGCGCTGCGCTACGGCGGCCGGCTCGACGCCCGCGTGCGCGAGCTGGCCATCTGCCTGGCCGCGCGCGCGGTCGGCAACCAGTTCGAGTGGGTCATGCACGCGCCGCTGGCGCGCGCAGCCGGCGTCGCCGCCGCGGCGATCGACGCGGTCGGCGCCGGCGCGCGGCCCGAGGGCCTGGCCGCCGACGAGCAGGCCGCCTGCGACTTCGCGACCGAGCTGCTGCAGCGCCACGGCGTCTGCGACGCGACCTGGGCGCGCGCGGTCGCCGTCTTCGGCGAGGCCGGCGTCGTCGAGTTGACGACCCTGGTGGGCTACTTCGTGATGGTCTCGTGGGTCATGAACGTCGCGCGCACGCCGTCGCTGCCGACGGCGCAGGTCGAAGCCTTGCGGTCGGGGCCGCCGTGAACCGCCGGCAGGGCCCGCTGCGGCGCAGCCGGCGCCCGCTCAGGTCTTGGGCGGCGTGAAGCCGGGGAAGATCGACGCCGGGGTCTCGAGCATCTGCTTCTGCATCTGCACGAACAGGTTCTTCGACTGCTCGAGGTAGCTGCCCATCAGGCCCTGCATCAGCGGCGCCTGGCCGCTGAGGAACTGCGCCCACATCTCGGGGGTCAGGTGCTTGGGGTCGTACAGGCCCTTGCTCTGCTCGGCCAGGCGCTGCTGGATGTCGACGAAGGCCTGCAGGTTCTTCTCGAGGTAGCTGCCCATCAGGCCCTGCATCGCGTGGCCGTAGAAGCGGATGATCTGCGCCAGCGCCTGCGACGAGAACATCGGCACGCCGGCGCTCTCCTCCTCGAGGATGATCTGCAGCAGGATGCTGCGCGTGAGGTCCTCGCCGCTGCGCGCGTCGCGCACTTCGAAGTCCTCGGCGCGCATGACCATCTGCTTGACGTCGGCCAGCGTGATGTAGCTGCTGCTGCGCGTGTCGTAGAGCCGGCGGTTGGGGTATTTCTTCAGCACGCGCACGGCGGGGGCGTCGGCCGGGGGTGCCGTATCGGCGGCGGGGGCGGGCGCGGGGCGTGTACGTGGCATGGCGGTCGGATTCTAGGTTTGCGCCCAAGGGCGCCCGCGACGGGTTTACCCCGGTGGTCCGCGACCGCTATGCTGGCCCGCTCCACGCCGGACCTTGGGCCCAAGCGCCCGAGCGACGCCGGTGCCTCGCAACGGCGCCTCGCACCATGCCCGCAAAGACTGCCCAGCGACTCGAAGTGATACGCCCGCGCGTGCGGCTCGGCGACGCGGTGTTGATCGGACCCGGCAAGGTCGAGCTGCTGCGCGCCGTGGCCGCCTGTGGCTCGATCGCCGGCGCCGCGCGGTCGCTCGGCATGGGCTACAAGCGGGCCTGGTCGCTGCTGGCCGAGTTGCAGCGCGCGGTGCCGGTGGCGATCGTCGAGACCGCCGCCGGCGGCCGCAAGGGTGGCGGCGCGACCGTCACGGCAGCCGGGCTGGCGCTGCTCGAGCACTACGACGAGCTCGAACGTGCCTGCGCCGCGGCGGCCGGCCCGGCACTCGACAAGCTCGCCCGCCTGCTGCACCGCTAGGTTTGCGTCGCCGCGCGCGCTATGTCAACATTGACATAGCGAGCTCGGGCCGGCAGACTGCCGCGATGTACCTCGGCCTCGGCGCGGTCAGAAGCTCCGGCGGGCTCGCCTTCCTGGTCGGCGCGGCGGTCGGCACCCTGGGCGGGCTGATCGGCCTGGGCGGCGCCGAGTTCCGGCTGCCGCTGCTGATTGCCCTGTTCGGCTTCGGCGCGCTGGCGGCCGTGGTCCTGAACAAGGCGATGAGCCTGGTCGTCGTCGCGTCGGCGTTGCTATTTCGCACGGGCGAGGTGCCCGTCGGGCAGCTCGTCGAGCACTGGCCGGTCGTCGTGAACCTGCTCGGCGGCAGCCTGATCGGCGCGTGGTGGGGCGCCGCACTGGCCACCCGGGTGCAGCCGCGCACGCTGTACCGTGTCATCGCCGGCTTGCTCGCCTTCCTGGCCCTTGCGCTGCTGCTGCACCCCTGGCTGCCCAGCGGTGGCACGGCGTACCTCGAAGGCCACGCGCTGGTCGCCGCCGGTCTGCTCGCCGGTCTGGGCATCGGCGTGGTGGCCTCGCTGCTCGGGGTGGCCGGCGGCGAGTTGCTGATCCCGACTATCGTCCTGTTGTTCGGCGTCGACATCAAGACCGCCGGCAGCCTCTCGCTGGTCGTCAGTCTGCCGACCCTGCTCGTCCGCCTGGCCCGCTACAGCCGCAACGGCCGCTTGCGCGCGCTGCGCGAGCACCGCCGGTTCGCGCTGCTCATGGCCGCCGGTTCGGTCACCGGCGCCGCGGTCGGCGCGGCGCTCCTGGGCGTCGTGCCGGGCGCGGTGCTGCTGCCCGCCCTCGCGCTGATCCTCGTCGTATCGGCGTGGAAGGTCTGGCAGCACCGCTGAGCCACCGCTGCGGCCCGCGGCCATGCGACGCGTGCCGATGCGGCATGTGCGCGACGGCGGCGAGGGCCTGACCCTGACCGACCGAGCGCGATCAGCCTTCGACCTGCGCCCAGACTCGCTCGAGCCGCTTGACGCTGACCGGTTGGGGGGTGCGCAGCTCCTGGGCGAACAGGCTCACGCGCAGCTCCTCGAGCAGCCAGCGGAACTCGACCAGGCGTGCGTCGGGGGTGCCCTTCCTCTCGGCGACGCGGCGCAGCCAGCGCTGCTCGAGCGGGCGCAGCTCGGCCAGCCGGGCGGCGTCGCGCGCCGGGTCGGTGCGCAGCTTGTCCAGGCGCAGCACGACGGCCTTCAGGTAGCGCGGCAGGTGCTGCAGCTGCGGCCAGGGCGTCTCGGCGAGAAAGCGCCTGGGCACCAGCCGCTGCAGTTGCGCGGCGATGTCGTCGGTGACTTCCTTCGTCGGGCGGCTGTCCTTGAGCTTGCGCTGCGCCGCGGCATGCTCGGCGAGCACGGTGGCGGCGCAGCGCGCAACTTCCTGCGCGACCAGGTTCAGCCGCGTGCGGCCCTCTGCGACACGGGCCTCGAAGGCGGCGCGGTCGGCGGGCAGCGGATCGGCGAGGAACGAGCGCTCGAGCGCGACCTCGACGATCTGCGCGCGCAACTCGTCGGCCGTGCCCAGGTTGAGGTACAGCGCGGCCATCGCCTGCAAGCCGGGGATCTGCTTCTCGAGGTGCTTCAGCGGCTCGCGCAACTGCAGCGCGACGAGCCGGCGCAGGCCCGCGCGGTGCCTGGCGGCAGCGACCGCAGGCTCGTCGAAGACTTCGACGCGGACCTGCGTGCCGTGGTCGACGAGGGCCGGAAAACCGACCAGGGTCTGGCCGCCCTTGCGGATCTCCATCAGCTCGGGCAGCTCGCCGAAGGTCCAGGCGGTGTGGCCCTGCTCGGCCGCTGCCGTCGATACCGCCGGCCCCGCCGGGGGCGCCGCTGCGGCTGCGCCGCCGGCCGTGGGCGGCGCGGCTTCGGCCGCCGGCAGCACCTGGGCCAGCTTCAGCGCCGCCAGTGCCTGGAAGGCACTGCGCGCCTGCCCGCCAAGCTCGGCCTTGAGCGTCGGCAGGTGGCGGCCGGCGCCGAGCTGGCGGCCATGCTCGTCGACCACGCGCAGGTGCATGAACAGATGCGGCGGCAGTTGCTCGGGCTTGAAGTCGGCACGCTGCACCGGCAGTTGGCTGCGCTCGCGCACCGCGGCGAGCAGCCGCTCGAGCAGCGAGCCGGCGCCAAACGGGGTCGCCTCGACGAAACCGCGCGCAAACCCGGGCAGCGGCAGCAGCCGCGCCCGGGGCTTCTGCGGCAGGGTCCGCAGCAGCGCGAGCACCTTGTCCTCGAGCATGCCGGGCACCAGCCATTCGCAGCGCTCGTCGTCGACCTGGTTGAGCGCGTAGACCGGCAGCGTCACGCTCAGTCCGTCCTTGGCGTCGCCGGGCACGTGCAGGTAGGTCGCCGCGCAGTCGACGCCGCCCAGACGCACCAGCTTCGGAAACGCCGCGGTCGTGATGCCCGCGGCCTCGTGGCGCATCAGCTCGTCGCGGCTGAGCATCAGCAGCCGGGGCTGACGGCGCTGCTCGTCGCGGTACCAGCGCTCGAGCGCGGCGCCGCCGCTGACCTGCGCCGGGATCTGCGCGTCGTAGTAGGCGTGGATCAGCTCGTCGTCGACGAGCACGTCCTGCCGGCGCGACTTGTGCTCGAGCTCGCGCACCTGGCCGATCGTCTGCCGGTTGTGCGCGTAGAACGGCAGCCGGGTGTCCCAGGTGTCCTCGACGAGGCCGGCGACCAGCGCCTCGCGGATGAAGATCTCGCGCGCGCCGCGGGCATCGACATTGGCGTAGGCGACGCGGCGGTCGTTGTAGACGACCAGGCCGTAGAGCGTTGCGCGCTCGGTGGCGACGACCTCGCCGGTCTTCTTCTCCCAGTGCGGGTCGAGCAACTGCTTCTTGAGCAGATGGCCGGCCTGCGCCTCGATCCACCTGGGCTCGATCGTCGCGATGCCGCGCGCGTACAGCCGCGTCGTCTCGACCAGTTCGGCGGCAACGACCCAGCGCCCGGGGCGCTTGCTCAGGTGCGCGCCGGGGTGGCGCCAGAACTTGATGCCGCGCGCGCCGAGGTAGTGCTCGTCGTCGCCATCGGCCTTGCAGCCGAGGTTGCCCAGCAGCCCGGCCAGCAGCGCGCAGTGGATCTGCTCGTAGCTCGCCGGCGCGGTGTTGATGCGCCAGCCGTGTTCGGCGACGACGGTGTGCAACTGGGCGTGGATGTCGCGCCATTCGCGCACCCGCCGCGGGTTGATGAAGTGCTCGCGCAGCCGCTGCTCCTGCTGGCGGTTCGACAGCTTGTGCGTGTCGACCTGCTCGGCGGCCTGCGCGGCGTGGCCGTGGCGGCCGCGCCCTTGCTCGATCCAGTGCCAGAGCCTGAGCGTGCCGACGAATTCGGAGCGGTCGTCGTCGAACGCCTTGTGCTTCGCATCGGCCGCGGCCTGCTGCTCGAGCGGGCGGTCGCGCACGTCCTGCCCGCTCAAGGCACTGGCGATGACCAGCACCTCGGCCAGCGCATGACGCTCGCGGGCCTCGACGATCATGCGGCCGATGCGCGGGTCCAGCGGCAGGCGGGCGAGCTCGCGGCCGACGGCCGTCAGCGCCTGCGCCTCGTCGACCGCGCCGAGCTCGGCCAGCAGCGCCCAGCCGTCGGCGATGGCCTTGCCCGGCGGGCGCTCGAGGAACGGGAAATCCTCGACCGCGCCGAGGCCGAGCGACTGCATGCGCAGGATCACGCCGGCCAGCGACGAGCGCAGGATCTCGGGGTCGGTGAAGCGCGGCCGGCTGGCGTACGCGGCCTCGTCGTAGAGACGGATGCAGACGCCGTCGGCGACGCGCCCGCAGCGCCCGGCGCGCTGGTCGGCTGCAGCCTGGCTGACCGGCTCGATCTGCAACTGCTCGACCTTGTAGCGCCAGCTATAGCGCTTGACGCGCGCGAGCCCCGGGTCGATGACGTAGCGGATGCCGGGCACGGTCAGCGAAGTCTCGGCGACGTTGGTCGCGAGCACGATGCGCCGGCCGTGGCCCGGGGTGAAGACGCGCTCCTGCTCGGCCTGGCTCAGGCGCGCGTACAGCGGCAGGAGCTCGGCCGGCGGGCCGCCGCGGTGCTGCGCCGCCAGGTGCTTGCGCAGGTGGTCGGCGGCGTCGCGGATCTCGCGCTCGCCGGGCAGGAAGACGAGGATGTCGCCCGGAGCGCCGCGCCAGAGCTCGTCGACGGCCTCGGCGATGGCGTCATCGAGGCCGTGGTCGCGCCGCTCCTCGAACGGCCGCCAGCGCAGCTCGACCGGGTAGAGCCGGCCGCTGACCTGCACGACCGGCGCCGGGCCCTGCGCGCTCGCGAAGTGGCGGGCGAAGCGCTCGGCGTCGATCGTCGCCGAGGTCACGACGACCTTCAGGTCGGGGCGGCGCGGCAGGATCTGCCGCAGGTGGCCGAGCAGGAAGTCGATGTTGAGGCTGCGCTCGTGCGCTTCGTCGACGATGACCGTGTCGTACTGGCGCAGCAGCGGGTCGGACTGCGTCTCGGCCAGCAGGATGCCGTCGGTCATCAGCTTGACGCTGGCGCCGGGCTGCAGGCGGTCCTGGAAGCGCACCCGGTAGCCGACGACCTCGCCCAGCGGGGTGTTCAACTCCTCGGCGATGCGCCTGGCGACACTGGTCGCGGCCAGGCGCCGCGGCTGCGTGTGGCCGATCAGCCCGCGGCCGCCGGCACCCAGGCCGCGGCCGAGTTCGAGGCAGATCTTCGGCAACTGCGTGGTCTTGCCCGAGCCGGTCTCGCCGCAGACGATGACCACCGGGTGCGCAGCCAGCGCGCGCGCGATCTCGTCGCGCCTGGCCGAGACCGGCAGCGCTTCGGGGTAGGTGATGGGCGGAACGGGGCGAACGCGCGACAGGGACATCGGGGCCGCGCATTATCCCGAGCCCGCCGCCCGGCGGCGCGCAGGGGCTGCGGCACAATCGGCGACGACATGAGCCTGGTCTTTCCGCACACCTTCGTGCCGTGGTTTCGCGCGGTGGCGCCCTACATCCACGCCTACCGCGGCAAGACCTTCGTCGTCGGCCTGACCGGCGAGGGCATCGCCGCGGGCAAGCTCAACAACGTCGTGCAGGACCTCGCGATCCTGCACGCGATCGGCGTCAAGCTGGTGCTGGTGCATGGCTTTCGGCCACAGGTCGACGAGCAGCTCAGGGCCAAGGGCCATGTCTCGCGCTTCAGCCACGGCATCCGCATCACCGATGCCGTCGCGCTCGACAGCGCGCAGGAGGCCGCCGGCCAGTTGCGCTTCGAGATCGAGGCCGCGTTCTCGCAGGGGTTGCCCAATACGCCGATGGCCAACGCGACGGTGCGCGTGGTCTCGGGCAACTTCCTGACCGCGCGGCCGGTGGGCATCGTCGACGGCATCGACTTCCTGCACAGCGGGGTCGTGCGCCGGGTCGACGGCGCGGCGATCCGGCGTGCGATCGACATCGGCGCGCTGGTGCTGCTGTCGCCGTTCGGCTTCTCGCCGACCGGCGAGGCCTTCAACCTGGCGATGGAGGACGTCGCGACGCAGACTGCGATCGCGCTCAAGGCCGACAAGCTGCTGTTCCTGAGCGAGCTGCCGGGCATCCGCGAGCAGCCCGACGACCCGGCCAGCGAGATCGACACCGAGCTGGCACTGGCCGACGCCAAGCGGCTGCTGGCCGCGCTGCCGGCGCCGGTCAAGCCCACCGACGTCGCGTTCTACCTGCGCCACTGCGTGCAGGCCTGCGAGGGCGGGGTCGAGCGCTCGCACCTGCTGCCCTTCGCGGTCGACGGCGCCATCCTGCAGGAGGTCTTCACGCACGACGGCATCGGCACGATGATCGTCGACGAGAAGCTCGAGAGCCTGCGCGACGCCACCCCCGACGACGTCGGTGGCATCCTGCAACTGATCGAGCCCTTCGAGCGCGACGGCACGATGGTGCGGCGCGAGCGCACCGAAATCGAGCGCGACATCGGCAACTACATCGTCATCGAGCACGACGGCATCATCTTCGGCTGCGCCGCGCTCTACCCCTACCCCGAGGCCAAGACCGGCGAGATGGCCGCGCTGACCGTGGCCGGCGACTGGCAGGGCTACGGCGACGGCGAGCGCATGCTCAAGCGCATCGAGCAGCGCGCGCGCGCGCAGGGGCTGGCCAGCATCTTCGTGCTGACCACGCGCACGATGCACTGGTTCATCAAGCGCGGCTTCCACCCGGCCGATGCCGAGGGGCTGCCCGAGGCGCGCAAGCGCCTCTACAACTGGGACCGGCGCTCGCAGGTGCTGGTCAAGAAACTGTACTGAACGGAAGGAGCCTGCGATGACCCGCATGGTGCAATGCATCCACCTGAAGAAGCAAGCCGAGGGCCTGGCCTTCCCGCCCTACCCCGGCGAGCTGGGCCAGCGCATCTACGACCACGTCAGCAAGGAGGCCTTCGAGCTGTGGAAGCGCCACCAGACGATGCTGGTCAACGAGAACCGGCTCAACCTGGCCGATGCGCGCGCGCGCCAGTACCTGGCGCGGCAGATGGAGCAGTTCTTCTTCGGCGACGGCGCCGACAAGCCCGCCGGCTACGTGCCGCCGGCGGACTGAACCCCGGCTTCAGCACTGCAGCGCCGCGTCGGCGACGGCAAACGTGACCGCGCGCGCGCTGACCGGCTCGACCCTGACGCGCGCGCCCACCGGCAGCGGCTGCGCGGCCGGCAGGCTGCAGCGCAGCAGCGTGCCCGAGGGCAGGCGCACGTCGTAGGCGTTGTCGGCGCCGCGGAAGTGGCGTGAGACGACCTCGCCTTCGCCGTCGGGTCTGGCGTGCAGGCGCACGTCGGCCGGACGCAGCATGACCTCGACGGTCGCGCCACTGGGCCAGCCACTGCCGTCGAACTCGCCGATCTCGGTGACCAGGCGCTGGCCGGCCACGCTGCCGCGCAGGAACGCCGCCTCGCCGACGAAGTCGGCGACGAAGCGGCAGGCCGGGGCGTGGTAGACCTCCTCGGCGGCGCCGATCTGGCAGAGCTCGCCGCGGCTGAAGACCGCCACGCGGTCGGCGATCGCGAAGGCTTCCTCCTGGTCATGGGTGACCATGATGGCGGTGATGCCGGCGGCCTTGAGCACGCGGCGCAGCTCTACGCGCATCTCGGCGCGCAGCTCGGCGTCGAGGTTGGACAGCGGCTCGTCGAGCAGCAGCAGCTGCGGCTGGGCGGCCAGCGCGCGGGCAATCGCGACGCGCTGCTGCTCGCCGCCGGAGAGCTCGTGCGGGTAGCGCTGCGCGTGGCGGCCCAGGTTGACCAGCGCCAGCACCTCGGCCACGCGCGCGGCGCGGCGCTCGCGCGGCCAGCGCTGCAGGCCGAAGGCCACGTTCTGCGTGACGCTCATGTGCGGAAACAGCGCATAGTCCTGGAACACCATGCCGACGCCGCGCTGCTCGGGGCCGACCCAGCGACTGCCGGCGACGACCTGGCCGGAGATCTCGATCTCGCCCTGGTCGGGGCTGTCGAGCCCGGCGATCAGGCGCAGCGCGGTCGACTTGCCGCAGCCGCTGGGGCCGACGATCAGCAGGATCTCGCCGGCCGCGACCTCGAGGTCGAGCTTGCGCAGCGCCTCGACCTGGCCATAGCGCTTGCCGACGCCGCGCAGGCGCAGCTTGGGTCCGGCCTGTGCAGGCACGGCGCCTGCAGCCAGCGAGGGGGCGTCGGCGGGTGTGCGCATCGGGGTCATCTCCTGGTCACCATGTTCACGAGCAGGGCCACCGGCAGCAGGCCGACCAGCACGATGGCCAGCGCCGGCACCGCCGCGCCCGTCCAGATCGATTCGGCCGCCATCTGCCAGACCCAGGTCGCCAGGGTCTCGTAGCCGAAGGGGCGCAGCATCAGCGTGATCGGCAGCTCCTTCATCACGTCGACGAAGACCAGGGTCGCGGCGACGAGGATGCCCGGCGCGGCCAGCGGCAGATGCACGCGCAGCAGGATGCGCCACGAGCCCGCGCCCAGCGTTCGCGCGGCCATCGTCAGGTTGGGCTTGACCTTCTCGAGCGCGGCGTCGGTGCTCTGGTAGGCCACGGCCAGGAAGCGCGCGACGTAGCCGTAGATCAGGCCGACGATCGAGCCGGTCAGCAGCAGGCCGACGGTGACGCCGGCCCAGTACTCGGTGAAGTAGTTCAGCGCATGGTCCAGCGGTGTGAGCGTCAGCAGGATGCCGACGGCGAGCACCGGGCCCGGAATCGCGTAGCCGGTAGTCGCCAGCGTCGCGACCGCGCGCGCGGCGCGGCTGCCGGCCATGCGCACGCCGCTGGACAGCACGATCGCCAGCAGCACCGCGACCAGCGCGGCGAGCGCGGCGAGGGTCAGGCTGTTGAGGGCCAGCTCGAGGTAGACCTGCGCGACGCCCGGCCCCATGCGGCCGAGCTCGACCCCGGCCCAGGCCGCCAGTTGCGCGAGCGGCAGCACGAAGGCCACGCCGACCACCGCGGCGCAGGCGGCCGCCGCCAGCCACCGGCTGCGCCCGGCCAGCGCGATGCGCGGCAGCCCCGGCGAGCGGCCGCCGGCCTCGTGGTAGCGCGTGCGCCCGCGCTGGCTGCGCTCGAGCAGCAGCGCGGCCAGCGCGAAGGTGGCGAGCAGGCCGGCCAGTTCGCTGGCCGCGCGCAGGTCCCACATGCCGTGCCAGATGCGCACGACGCCGTCGGCCAGCGTCGGAAAGTTGAAGTAGCGCACGGTCGCAAAATCGGCCAGCGCCTCCATCAGCGCCAGCGCGACGCCGGCGGCGATCGCCGGCCGCGAGATCGGCAGGACGACCTTCCAGAAGAAGCGCGCCTGGCCGTAGCCGTGCACGCGCGCGGTGTCGAAGGCCGAGGCCGAGATGCCGCGGTAGCCGACCAGCGCGAGCATGTAGACGTAGGGATAGAGCACCAGCGTCATGACGGTGATCGCGCCCAGCGGCGAGCGGATCTCGGGAAACCACGCGGCGCTGCCGAACCACGCGACCAGCGCACCCTGCACCGGCCCGGCGACGTCGAAGGTCGCCATGAAGACGAAGCCCATGATGAATGCCGGCACCGCCATCGGCAGCATCAGCAGCCACTGGAAGACCGCACGCCCGGGGAAGTCGTAGGCCGTGACCAGCCAGGCCAGCCCGGCCCCCAGCACCAGCGTGCCGAGCCCGACGCCGGCCAGCAGCGCCACCGTGTTGACCAGCATCAGCGGCAGCAGCGTAGCCCACAGGTGCTGCCAGATGTCTGCCGTCGGCGTCAGCAGCGCCGAGGCGACGACCAGCACCGGCAGCACGGCCAGCGCGGCGATCGCCATCGACGCGGCGCTGGCGCCCAGGCGCCAGCGCCGCCCGCCCGGCAGGGTCATCGCTGCGGTGTTCGTCTGCACGGTCGTTCAGCCGGGTCGGCGCCTGCGCGTCAGCGGTAGCCGGCGCGGTCGAGCAGGCGGATCGCATCGGCCTGCAGCCGGCCGAGTTCGCGCAGGTCGAGGCGGTCGCCGCGGAAGCTGCCGAAGCCGGCGATGATGCGGTGCACCGGCGCTGCCGGGCTGGCCGGGTATTCGTGGTTCGAGCCGGCGAACAGCTCCTGCCCGCGCGGCGCGCTCAGCCACTCGAGCAGACGCAGCGCGTGGTCGCGGTTCTGCGCATGCGTCGTGATGCCCGCGCCGCTGATGTTGACATGCACGCCACGCTCGCCAGCGGCCTGGTTGGCCCACATCAGGCGCACCGGGAAGGCCGGGTTGGCTTCGAGCAGACGGCCCAGGTAATAGTGGTTGGTGATGGCGACGTCGCCGCCACCGGCGGCGAGCACTTCCAGGATGCGCGTATCGCTGTCGATCAGTTGCGGGGCGTTGGCGACCCAGCCCCTGACGATCCGCTCGGCGCCTGCCTCGCCATGTGCGGCAATCATGCTGGCCACCAGCGACTGCGTGTACGAGTGCGTCGCCGGCCGCATCACCAGACGGCCGCGCCAGCGCGGGTCGGCCAGTGCCTCGAAGGTCGACAACTCGGCCACCGGCACACGCGCCGGGTGAAAGAGTATGGTCCGCACGCGCTGCGTCAGGCCGAACCAATGGTTGCCCGGGTCGCGCAGATGCGCCGGGATATTGCGGCCGAGCGCTTCGCTGGCCACCGGCTGCAGCAAACCCTGAGTCTGGGCCAGCACCAGATTGCCGGCGTCGACCGTGATCAGCATGTCGGCCGGCGTGTGCCGACCTTCGGCGCGGATGCGCTCGCGCAGCGCCGCGTCGCCGCCGCTGGTGAAGCGCACGCGAATCCCCGTCTCGCGGGTGAAGGTCTCGAAGACGCCCTCGACCCCATAGTGGCGCGAGCTGTAGATGTTGACCACACCGGCGGCCGCCGTGGCCTGGGCGTGGACCCGGGCCGAGACCGCGCCGAGCGCGACACCGGCGACCGACGCGGCGCCCCATTTGACGACCAGGTTTCTTCTGCTGACTTTCATGTGTTTCCTCGAACGAGCGTTGCGATTCAGGGGGTGCCGGCCCGGGCAGGCCCGGGCCGGCACCGGCGACATCGCAAGCGCGCGCGCCGAGGCGCTGGCAGCGCGCCGTCCGGCGCGCGCAGCAGATGACTCGAACGCCAGGCCCGCCCCCGGGCCGGCACAGCCCCGGGCCGAGCTGGCGTGTCGGCCACGGCCACCCCCGCCGACCCGGCCGTGGCGGGCGCAGTACCCCGGCGCGCGGATCGGGTGGTGGCGACCGCAGCAGGCGGCCGTGGCCCGCAGCCGCCGCAGCCTGCGCCCGCCACAGCCACCGCAGGCAGGGCGCTGTGCACGACGACCCCGCAGGCCGTCTGGCGGGCAAGGGACCACGAAGATGAAGCCATGACGACCGGGTGGAGTGAAGACGCTGACGGGCTGAACCTGCTGGCGCCGGACCCGACCGCTGAGCAGGCGCTGTGCCCGTCGGCAGGCCTGTCAGGCTGTGAACTGTACTGCGAATGGTTCGCGTTCGTCAATGATCCAGCGCAACAGTCCGCGGTGCGGCACCCCGTTCATCCCGACGCGCGCGACACCGAAGGGCAGCCGACGACGACGTCGGACCGGTTCGACTCTGCCGGCGCGGCCGCACTCCGGGCAGCGCAATGGTCCGCCCGGACCCTATGCGGGCGAGCCGCAACGCGCGCACACACAATCGAAGATACCGAAGCGAGACAATGGCTTGAATTTCGAAGTATGATTCAGGCCTTCATTGAACCCGGAGGATCCCAGAATGCCTTCCTTGCAGGAACTGCTCGCGCAGAAAGCCGAGCTCGACAAGGTCATCGCCGAAACCCAGCGCGCCGAGCGCACGCAAGCCATTGCCAGGGTTCGGGCCCTGATGGCTGAATACGGGCTTAAGATGGCCGACCTCTCGGCGCGCGCACCGGCCGCGCCACGCCCGACCAAGGAACCCGGTACCCGCAAGGCCCCGATCAAATTCCGCAATACCGCCACCGGCGATGTCTGGAGCGGCCGCGGCGCACAACCCAAGTGGTTGCGCGAACAACTCGCCCAGGGCCGCAAGCTCGCCGATTTCACGGTCTGACCCGCACCCTGCGGCGGCGGGGGCGCACCGGCCGGTGCGCCCCCGCCGGCTAGACTGCCCGCATGATTGCCGCGGGCTTCATCCAGGATCTGCTGTCGCGCGTCGACCTCGCCGAGGTCGTCGGCCGTCACGTGACACTGCGCAAGAGCGGGGCCAACCTGGTCGGCCTGTGCCCGTTCCATGCCGAAAAGTCGCCCAGCTTCAACGTCATCCCGTCCAAGCAGTTTTATCACTGCTTCGGCTGCGGGGCGAGCGGCGACGCGATCCGCTTCCTGACCGAGCACCTCGGCCTGGGCTTCGTCGAGGCCGTGCACGAACTCGCCCACGAGGTCGGCCTGCAGGTGCCCGTCGACGAATCCAGCGCGCAGCAGCGCGAGCTCGCGCAGCGCCAGCGCGAGCATGAGCTGACCCTGGCCGAGGTCCTGCTCAAGGCCAGCGAGCATTACCGCCAGCGGCTCAAGGGCAGCGAGCGCGCGATTGCCTACCTCAAGGGCCGTGGGCTGAGCGGCGAGATCGCCGCGCGCTTTGCCCTCGGCTACGCGCCCGAGGGCTGGCACGGCCTGGCCAGCGTCTACCCGCGCTACGACGACCCGCTGCTGGTCGAGGCCGGGCTGATCGTCGTCACCGACGGCGAGGACGGCGCCGAGACCCGGCGTCACGACCGCTTCCGCGACCGCATCATGTTTCCGATCCGCAACGTCAAGGGCGCGGTGATCGGCTTCGGTGCGCGCGTGATCGACCGCGGCGAGCCCAAGTACCTGAACTCGCCGCAGACCCCGCTGTTCCACAAGGGGCGCGAGCTCTACGGGCTGTACGAGGCGCGCAGCGCGCTGCGCGAGCACGGCCATGCCCTGGTCGTCGAGGGCTACATGGACGTCGTCGCGCTGGCCCAGCTCGGCCTGCCCAACGCGGTGGCCACGCTCGGCACGGCCTGCACCGCCGAGCATGTGGCCAAGCTGTTGCGCTTCACCGACCAGATCGTCTTCAGCTTCGACGGCGACGCCGCCGGCCGCCGCGCCGCGGTGCGCGCGCTCGAGGCGGCGCTGCCGCATGCCGGCGACACGCGCAGCTTGCGCTTCCTGTTCCTGCCGCCCGAGCACGACCCCGACTCGTACGTGCGCGCGCATGGCCGCGAGGCCTTCGCGCAGCGGGTGGCCGAGGCCATGCCGCTGTCGCGCATGCTCGTCGAGGTCGCGCAGGACGGCTGCGACCTGGCCACCCCCGAAGGCCGCGCACGCCTGCTCGCCCAGGCCCGCCCGCTGTGGTCGCAACTGCCCGAGGGCGTGTTGCGCCGCCAGATGCTCGGCGAGCTGGCGCGCCACGGCGGCCTGGGCGTCGACGAGCTGGCGCGGATGTGGCGGGTGGCGGCGCCAGGCGCTGCAGCCGGGCGCGCTCCCGCGGCCGTGCGCTCAGCCCTGGCCAGCCGCAGCGTGCTGCTGCGCCAGCCCCCGCGCAAGCCCGAGGACCACGCCGTGCAACTGCTGCTCGCGCATGCCGACTGGTGGCACCGCCTGGCGACCGAGGCGCAGGACCTGCTGCACGCGCTGCCCCCGCCGCACGGTGCGCTGGTGGCCTGGCTCGAGCGCGAGCTCGCCGAGCATGGCGCGCGGCCCTGGGCCGTGCGGCGCGTCGCGCTGGCCGACGACCCCTCGCTGGCCGCCAGCGGCGTCGACACCGCCCACTGGCTGGCCGACATCGATGCCGCCGACGGCCAGCCCGAGGATCTCGGCCGTGTCGTCGATCACCTGCTGGAGCGCCAGCTCAAGGTACAGCTCGACGCCGCGGCCCGGGCCTTGCAGGCCGACCCAGGGCAGATCCCGCACTACCGCGCGCTGAGCGAGCGCATGGCCGCGATCAAGCGGCGTCTTGCCGGTGGTGCCTGATCGGCCGCGGCCGCGCCGCCTGCCCCAGCCACACCAGCGCAGCACCCGCGGCCCATCCGCTCCTCACCAGCGCAACACCCGCGGCCCGAGCACTGCGCCGGCCGCTGCCGACAGCGCCACACCCAGCGTGTACCACAGCGCGACGAAGGCGCTCGAGGTCTCCGAGCAGGCCAGCGCATAGCCGATCGCGGCCAGCGCGCCGGCGAAGGCGCCGCAGGCCGCGCCGGCCGCCACCGGCCGCGTCGGCGCCAGCGCGCGCAAGGCATGCAGGGCGGCGGCCAGCGCCGGCAGCGACAGCCCGAACACCGCCCAGGGGCAGAACGTCCACGAGTGTCCGAGCAGATAGGCCAGGCGCTGCGGCGGCGGCTGCTGCAGCCAGCCGACCAGGCCCAGCACGGCCATCGCCGCGACCACCAGGGCCAGCGCAGCGCCCGCGGCCCACACCCGCGTGGCCAGCGGTCGGGCCAGGCGTGCGGCCAGCCAGCCGGCGGCCGCGGCCAGGGCCAGGCCATAGCCCAGCTTGAGCCAAAGCGCGGCGCCGACCGCGCCGAGGTCGACCTGCCCGGGCAGCGCCAGGGCCAGCGCGGCGGCCACCGCCACCCCGCCCAGCGCCGCCGGCCAGAGCCGGCGCGCCGCGACGGCGCGCGGCGCCGGGCCGGCGTTGCGCGCCAGCAGGTCGATCCAGTCCCCGGTCTTCATGGCTCACGCCTCACCCGCTCGGCCAGCCGGCGCAGCCCGCGGTGCACCTGCACCTTGAGCGCCGACACCGACACGCCGCCGCGCGCGGCCGCCTCGGCCACCGACAGGCCCTCGATCTTGGTCCACTCGATCGCCCGCCGCTGCGCCGCCGGCAGCGACTGCAGCAGCCGCGCGAGGTCGCGCTGCGCCGGGCGGGCGTCGGCGGCGGCGGCCGGATGCTGCGCCTCGTCGAGCTCGTCGAAGGGCTGCAGCAGGGCCTGGCTGCGACCGCGCCGGCGCAGCAGGTCGACCAGCTTGTGGCGTGCGATCGCGTGCATCCAGGCGCTGACCGGCAGGCCGGGGTCGTAGGTGCCGCGCTGCAGGTGCAGCGCCAGCAGGGTTTCCTGCACCAGATCCTCCACCTCGTCGGGCCAGGCATACAGACGCCGCGCGAAGTACCCGCGCAGCCGCGCCGCGATGCGCGCAAGCGCGCCGCGGTAGGCGGACTCGTCGCCCGCCTGGGCACGCAGCCACAGCGGCTTGAGACCGTTCTCGAAGTCGTCGAGGCTGTCGATGCCACCCATTTCGCCGCCGTGGCGCGCAGGTTACAGGGATTGGCCCGATACCGGCGCGCGTAACCAACCCGGCCGGGGCGACGAACTCGGCGACGGACGCGCTCGGCAAAGCTGCCGGCGCGTCGCACCCGTCCGCCGCGACGCTCGCGGTTGCCCGAAATGAGGAGAGAGTCATGATCAAGTCCGCCCACGCCCTGAGCCCGACCGCCGCCGCCCTTGCGCTGGCGGTCGGCGCTGCGCTGACCCTGATGCACGACCCGGTGCTGGCCCAGGCCGATGCGGCCGGCGCGCGCGAGAAGTGCTACGGCGTCGCCGTCAAGGGCAAGAACGACTGCGCGGCCGGCCCCGGCACGACCTGCGCCGGCAGCTCGGCCCGCGACCACCAGGGCAACGCCTGGAGCTATGTGCCGCGCGGTACCTGCGAGCGCACCGCCTCGCGCACCTCACCGACGGGCTTCGGCCAGTTGCAGGTCTTCGCCGAGCGGCGCAACTGACCCCGGGCCGATCGTCATGCGCGCGACGACAGCGCTGCCGCCACGCGCCGGCCTCGGGCTCAAGGCCGCCCACCTGCGCGAGGCCCTGGCCAGCGACGGCACCGCGGTGGCGTACTTCGAGGTCCACGCCGAGAACTGCATGGTCGACGGCGGCCCCTGGCCGGCCGCGCTCGAGCGCATCGGCGAGCGCCATGCGCTGTCGCTGCACGGCGTCGGGCTGTCGCTGGGCGGGCTGCGACGCCCCGACCGCAGCCACCTGCGGCGGCTGGCGCGCGTGATCGCCCGCCACCGCCCGCGGGCGTACTCCGAGCACCTGGCCTGGTGCGGCCACGCCGGCGTCTACCACGCCGACCTGCTGCCGCTGCGCTGGGACGAGCCGACGCTCGCGCGCGTCGCTGCCCATGTCGACGAGACGCAGCAGGCGCTGGGCCTGCGCCTGCTCGTCGAGAACCCGGCCACTTACCTGGGGTTCGACGGCGCCTCGCTGGGCGAAGCCCGGTTCATCGCCGAGCTCGTCGCGCGCACGGGCTGCGCGCTGCTGCTCGACGTCTGCAACGCGCATGTCAGCGCCGTCAACCAGGGCCGCGACGCGCTGGCCTACCTGCAGGCGCTGCCGCTGCACGCGGTCGGCGAGATCCACCTCGCCGGCTTTGCCGAAGACCGCGACGCCGCTGGCGCGCCGCTGCTCATCGACAGCCATGGCGCGCCGGTCGACGACGCCGTCTGGCAGCTCTACGAGTGGGTGATCGCACGCACGGGCCCGCGCCCGACGCTGATCGAGCGCGACCGCGACGTGCCGCCCTGGCCCGTGCTGGTTGCCGAGGCCGCGCGCGCCGACCAGATCCTGGCGCGGGCAAGCGACGCTGCGCAGGAGCAGGCATGAACGCAAGCGCGCTCGCCGCCTTCAGCCGCGCATTGCGCGACCCGCTCGCGCCCGGCCCGCCGGGGCTGTCGGCCTGGAACGGCTCGGACGTCGCACCACGGCTGGCCGTCTACCGCAACAACGTGCTGACGGCGCTGGTCGACGTGCTGGCCCGGACCTTTCCCGTCGTGCGCGAGCTGGTCGGCGCCGACTTCTTCGCTGCCTTGGGCGCCCGCTACGTGCGCCGGCACCCGCCGCGCTCGCCGGTGCTGGCGCGCTACGGCGGGCAGTTTCCCGCGTTCGTCGCCGCCGACGCGCCCGCCTCTGCGCTGCCGTACCTGGCTGACGTCGCCCGGCTCGAGCTGGCGCGCTGCCTGGCCTGGCAGGCCGCCGATGCGCCCGTGCTGGCGGCCTCGACACTGGCGCGCGCGCTCGCCGACCCGCCGCGCTTGCCGCAACTGCGCCTGCGCCTGCAGCCCGCGCTGCGCCTGCTGCGCTCGCGCCACGCGATCGTCGCGCTGTGGGCCGCGCACCAGCGCGACGACGTGGCGCTGGCGCTGGGCGAGGTCGACCCGGCCCAGCCGCAGAACGCCCTCGTGCTGCGCCGCGACGACGAGGTGCTGGTCGTCGCGCTGGCCGGCGCTGCCGCAGCCTTCGTCGCCGCGCTGCGCGATCGCCTGCCGCTGGGCCCTGCGGCCGCTGCGGGCCTGGCCATCGACCCGGCCTTCGACGTGGCGCACGCGCTGGCCCTGCTGCTGCGCCTGCAGGCCCTGGCCGGGGTGGCGGCGGCCCGCGCGTCGCCCGCCACCGCCCGCCGAGGAGCCTCCCGATGACCCCGACCCCCCTGCCGACGACGAACGCCCACCGCGGCCTTGCGCTGGCCACATCGACCCTGCGCCGGCTGCATGCCGCGCTGGCCCTGATCCCCGAGTCGGCAATCGCCCTGCTCGCGCGCGTCGCCATTGCCGGCGTGTTCTGGCGCTCCGGCCAGACCAAGGTCGAGGGCTACGCGCTCGACCTCGTCGAAGGCCGCTTCGAGTTCGGCCTGCCACGGCTGTCGGCCACGGCGGTCGACCTGTTCCGCGACGAATACCGGCTGCCGCTCATTGCGCCCGAGGCCGCGGCCCTGATGGCGGCCGTCGCCGAGCACCTGCTGCCGGCGCTGCTGCTGCTGGGCCTGGCCACCCGCCTCTCGGCCCTCGGGCTGTTGATCATGACCGCCGTGATCCAGGTGCTGGTCTACCCCGGCGCCTGGCCGACCCACGGCGTCTGGGCCGCGGTGCTGCTGTGGCTGATGGTGCGCGGCCCCGGCGCGGTGTCGGCCGACCACCTGCTCGCGTCGCGTCTGCGGCGTTGAAGCCCAGCCGCCGCTCCACCCGGCTTCAGCCGAGCTGGCTGGCTACCTCGGCGGCGAATCGCTCGAGGTCGTCGAGCGGCTCGCCCGTGAGCGCAAACACGATGTCCCAGTCGATGACTTCGTAGTTGTGCACGGCGATGTTGCGAAAGCCCACCGCCCTGCGCAATCGCTGCGCAGACTCGGCACTGATGGTTCCCGCATCGGCCAGCCGCACGAAAGTCTCGCCCATCGTCGACGGCACGGGCTGCGCCGAGCCGACCAGCAAGTGAGCGCCGATGTCCACGCACACCTGCACCGCCCGGCTCAAGTTGAGGACGAGAACGTCCTGCAAGTCGGCGTCGGCGGCCAACTGCGCGGCGCTGGCCGGCCGCTTCGCGCGCAGCCGCAGCACGCAGCGCCGCAGGACTTCGAGCTTGCGCTCGACTACCGTGCGATCCACGCCCGTCTCCGTTGCTCGACGATGCGTTGCGCGTAAGGCAGGAAGTCGGCGGCATCGAACAAGTGCTTGCGCAAGAGTTCGGCGAAGGCTTCGTCGCTGCCCACCAGGCGCCGGCCATGCGCGAGGACCTGGCCCAGGAGCGGTTCGCCCACGGCTCGCAGATCGATGAGGTCGATCGCCCGTCCGCTGGCCAAGGCCAACTCGCTGACCAATGCCATGCGCTGCTCGGCCGTCAACGCCCGCCGGGCCTGCACGGCAATGTCGAGGTCGCTGTGCGGCGCTTGCCGGCCGGTGGCCACCGAGCCGAAGACGATCGCCAACTCGAGCTCGGGATGCCGGGCGAGCACTGGCCGGAGCGCGGCGATGGGGTCAATCTCGGGCATCCGGCGATGGTAGCAAGGCAAGGCAGCGCCGATGGAGCTTGTGCTTCGCGGCCGAGCCGAAGCGCTGGATCGGCGCGAGCGAGCGGCGGCGACGCAGCCTTGCCGCCGCCGCGGCGCTTGCGGTATACCTGCTGCCTCCACACCGACCGCACGGCCAGGAGACGACATGCGCGCCGATCTCAACGAACGCATCACCCGCATCGGCCCTGGCAGCGCCTGCGGCGCGCTGCTGCGCCAGTACTGGCAACCGGTGGCCTTGGTCGACGAATTCGACCCGCACCTGGACCCGCGCATGGCGCAGCGCCCGCTCAAGGCGGTGCGCGTGCTGGGGCAGGACTGCATCCTGTTTCGCGACGAGCGCGGCCGCTGGGGCCTGCTCGACCGCGACTGCCCGCACCGCGGCGCCGACCTCGCCTACGCCCGCCACGAGGGCGACGGCGTGCGCTGCCCCTTCCACGGCTGGAAGTTCGACGCCACCGGCCGCTGCCTGCAGACGCCCGCCGAACCGGCCGGCAGCACGCTGTGCGAGCGCGTGCGGCAGGCCGCCTACCCGGTCGTCGAGCGCAGCGGCGTGCTGTGGGGCTGGTTCGGCAAGCCCGGCGACGAGCCGCCGCTGCCGGCCTTCGACTGCTTCGTCGCGCCGCCGACGCATGTCTTCGCCTTCAAGGGCCTGTGGCGCTGCAACTGGCTGCAGGCCTGCGAAGTCGGGCTGGATCCGGCGCACACCTCGTACCTGCACCGCTTCCTCGACGACGCCGCGCTCGAGTCGATCGGCGACAACCCTGGGGGCAAGCAGTTTCGCAGCGCCAGCGTCGGTGACTTCGACGGCGAAGCCTGGCCGATGACCCGCGTGATGCGCGAGTTTGCCCAGCCCGACATCCGCTTCGAAGCCCGGCCCTGGGGCTTGCAGATCACCGCGCTGCGGCCGATGAGCACAGCGCTGACGCATGTGCGCGTCACGCACGGCGTCTTCCCGCAGACCTTCGTGATCCCGCTGTCGGCGACGATGACGATCACGCAGATGCATGTGCCGGTCGACGACACCCGCACCTACTGGTACGCCTGGTTCACCAGCTTCGCCGGGCCGGTCGACAAGGCGGCGATGCGCGAGCAGCGCCAGCGCTACATCACGCTACCCGACTACCTCCCCGTCCGCGGCCGTCACGACGACTGGGGCTTCGATCCGCAGGAACAGCGCGGCCGCACCTTCCTGGGCATGGGCGAAGACGACATCAACGTGCACGACCAGTGGGCCGTCGAGAGCATGGGCGCGATCCAGGACCGCACGCGCGAGCACCTGGGCACGACCGACAAGGTCATCATGGCCCACCGGCGGCTGCTGCGCGCCGCCATCGACGCCGTGCAGGCCGGGCAGCGGCCGCCGGGCATCGGTGACCCGGCGCTGGCCGCCCAGATGCGCGGCCCCGACACCGTCGACGGCATCGCGCCGGCCGCCTCCTGGGACCGCTGGTGGCAGCAGCAGGCGCAGGCCCGGCGCGGCGGCGCGCCGTGGGCCGACACGCCGACAGCGACGTCGACGGCCGCGGCGCAAGGCGCATGAGGCCGTCGTTTGCCCAGCGCTGCGGCGTGCACGATGCTGCCCGCGAGCAGCAGTTGCAGGCCGCCGTGCAGCGCATAGCCGCCGCCGACATCGAGCTCGTGCGCGTCGGCTGGTGCGACCTGCACGGCTGCCTGCGCGGCAAGACGGTGGTCGCGGCAGCCGCCGAGGGCGTGCTGCGCCAGGGCGTCGGCCTGGTCAGCACGCTGATGCTCAAGGACAGCGCCGACCGCACCGCGTACCCGGTATTCGAGCCCGGCGGCACGCGCAGCCTGCCGGGCTTCGGCCAGGCCAACAACCTGGTCCTGCTGCCCGACCCGGCCAGCCTGCGCGAGCTGCCGTGGACCGCGGGCACGGCCTGGCTGCGCGGCGAGCCGTGGTTCCAGGACGGCCGCCCGGTCGAGCTCGACACCCGGCGCGTGCTGCAGCGTGCGCTGGCGCGGCTGCACGCGGCGGGCTACGCGCTGCGCTGTGGCCTGGAAGTCGAGTTCCACATCTACCGCATCGTCGACCCCGGTGCGCAGCTCGACCCGGCGCAGGCCGCGTGGCCGGGCGAGCCGCCGTCGTCGCTGGCCCTGATCCACCCCGGCTACCACCTGCTCAGCGAGGTCTGGTTCGACCTGGCCGACGCGCCGCTGCGCATCGTGCAGCGCACCGCCCAGGGCCTGGGCCTGCCGCTGCTGTCGCTGGAGCTCGAGTTCGGGCCCTCGCAGGTCGAGGCGGTGTTCGACGCGACCGACGCACTGACCGCTGCCGACCACATGGTGCTGTTTCGCAACGGCGTCAAGATGGCGCTGCAGCGCGCCGGCTACCACGCCAGCTTCGTCTGCCGCCCGCCCTTCCCCAACGTCATGGCCAGCGGCTGGCACCTGCACCAGTCGCTGGTGCGCCTGGCCGACGGCGGCAACGCCCTGCAGCGCGAGGCACCCGCGGCGGGCAGCGCGCCGACGGACGCCACCCACACGCTGTCCGAGCCCGGTGCGCACTACCTCGCCGGCCTGCTCGTGCATGCCCGCGGCATGGCGCCCCTGTGCACGCCGACGGTCAACGGCTACGGGCGCTTTAGGCCGCACGCGCTGGCGCCACAGTCGGCGCTGTGGGGCCGCGACAACCGCGGTGCGATGCTGCGCGTCGTCGGCGACTGCGGCGACGAGGCCACGCGGATCGAGAACCGCATCGGCGAGCCCGGCGCCAACCCCTACCTCTACATCGCCGCGCAGGTCCACGCCGGGCTCGACGGCATCGAGCGCGCGCTGGCGCCGCCGCCGGCCACCGACGCCCCGTACCGTGCCGAGGGCACCGCGGGCGCCGGCAGCGCGCAGGCGCTGCGCCTGCCGACCACGCTGGCCGAGGCGCTGCGCGCGCTCGACGCCGACGCCGCGCTGCGCGCGGGCTTCGGCGACGCCTTCGTCGACCACTTCCTGCACGTCAAGCAGGCCGAGGTCACGCGCCACGCCGAAGCCGCCGACAAGGACGGCTTCGAGCGGCGCGAGTATTTCGGCCGCATGTGAGGCCGCGGGCGGCGTCCGCTACGATCGCCGGCATGCAGACTTGGCAGCTACCCCCGCAGGGCGAGGCCTCGGTGGCGGTGTCGGCGGTGGCCGGCCTGCTCGATGCCTGCGCCCGCGCGCAACCGGCGGCCGGGCTGTTCGCGTTCGTCGATGCGGTCGTCGCGGTGGACTACCTGTCGCTGGTCGAGTATGTGGCGCACCCGCGCGAAGGCCTGGCGGTGCCCGAGCTGGTCGAGGGCGTCTCGGCGCCCGACACCCCGAACGTGACCGCGGCCTGCTTCGCGCTCTACCGCCAGCGCTACTGGCGGCACGACGAGGCCACCCGGCTGGCCCAGCACCTGGGCGGCACGGCGCAGCCGCTGGTCGCGCTGCGCCTGCGGCCCGACGACATCGGCGTGCCGGCCTGGCGGCGCGAGATCTACGACGGCGTGGCCCTCGAGGAGCGGCTGAGCCTGCTCTACGCGCCGCTCGACGGTGGCGCCTTCGGCATCAACCTCTACCGCAGCCGCCGCCACGGGCCGTTTGGCGACGCCGAGCTCGAGCGCCTGCTCGGCATGGCGCCGCTGCTGGCGCGGGTGCACCGTGGCGCGCTGGCCGGGCCCGCGCAGCGTCTGCACGCCGATGCCGGTGTCGCGCAGGCCGCCACGGCGCTGGCGCGCCGGCTGCCCGAGCTGTCGGCGCGCGAGCGCGCGGTCTGCGCCCGCATCGCCTGCGGCCGCAGCGCCGACGGCATCGCCGCCGAGCTCGACGTGGCGCCTGCGACCGTGGCCACGCTGCGCAAGCGCGCCTACGCCAAGCTGATGCGCCGCGGCCTGGGCAGTGGCCGCGCGGTGCTGGCGCGCCTGGCGCGTTGAGCCGCGGCGCGCTTGCGGACCCCGCCACCGGCACACCCCCCCCTTCAGCAATACCCCTGCGCGTCCCCCGCAGAGGGTACGCGACGGGCTGCGGTCGCGCAAAAAATGCAACGTCGATCGATGCGGAGGGCCCGACGATGTGGCTGCACGACTGCTGGTACGTGATCGCGTGGGAGCACGAGATCCCCGCGGCCGACTCGCCGGCGCTGTTTGCGCGCACGGTGCTCGGCGAGCCGCTGCTCGTGCTGCGCACCGCCGAGGGCGGCTTCGTCGTGCTCGAAGACCGTTGCTGCCACCGCCTGGCGCCGCTGTCGATGGGCCGGCGCGAGGGCGACTGCGTGCGCTGCGGCTACCACGGCCTGAAGTTCGACGCCAGCGGCCGCTGCGTCGAGGCGCCGGGCATCCCCGCGGTGCCGGCCAGGCTGCGCGTGCGCAGCTACCCGGCGCGCCTGAAGAACCGCTGGCTGTTCGTCTGGATGGGTGACCCGGCGCGCGCCGACGAGCGGCTGCTGCCCGACAACCACTCCTGCGACGACCCCGGCTGGAAATACCGGCCCGGCTACCTGCACTGCGAGACGCCGTACCTGCTGATCTGCGACAACCTGCTCGACTTCTCGCACCTGAGCTACGTGCACGAGTCGACGCTGGGCGGCAGCACCGCGATCGCGCAGGTCACGCCGAAGGTCGAGCGCATCGACGGCCCCGGCGCGCAGGGCGTGCGCGTCACCCGCCACGTGCCCGACGTGCCGCCGCCGCCGTACTACCGCCACCTGCGACGCTTCGACGGCCATGTCGACCGCTGGCTGAACTACGACTTCCTGCTGCCCGGCACGCTGCTGATGGACTCGGGCGGGCGCCCGGTGGGCGACGCGCCCGACGACGACAGGCGCGCGGTCCGGCTGCACAGTTGCCAGGCGCTGACCCCCGAGACCGAGACCCGCACGCACTACTTCTTCCAGCAGGCGCACCCGGCCGAGCTCGGCGACGAGGCCCTGACCGAGGCCATCTACCAGAGCCTGCGGGTCGCGTTCGACGAGGACCGCGCGATGATCGGTGCCCAGCACCGCAACATCCAGCGCCGGCCCGACGCGCCGATGGTCCCGCTTGCGATCGACAGCGCGTTGCTGCTGTTCAGGCGCCTGCTGGCGCAGCGCGTGGCCCAGGAGCGCGGGGGCTGAGCGTGGCCGCGCCGGCAGCGCACGGCGGGCGGATGCGCGCGCAGGATCACGCGGCCATGTGCTGGTGCATCAGGCCGCGCACGATGTCGAGCGCCGGTGACGGCGTGCGCCGCGCCAGCGTGACCAGGCCGAAGCGCGCGGTGGCGTCGAGCGCGGGCGTCAGCGCGAGCTCGACCAGCTCAGGCGCGACCGCCCGCACCGCGAGCAGCACGGCATCGCTGGCGCGGGCCAGTTCGACCAGGCTCCACAGCTCGTCGCAGCGCAGCGTGACGCAGACCTCGGGGTGGGCCTGCGGGCCGTAGCGCTCGACCAGCACGCGCGCGACCTCGTCGGACAGCGGCGTCGAGGCGATCGGGTACGCGCGCAGCGCGTCGAAGCCCAGCGGCGGCCGCCGGCGCGTCAGCGGGTGGCCGCTGCGCGCCATGAACGCGCCGCGCATCTCGCAGACCAGCCCGGTGTGCAGGTCGGGCGCGGGCGGCAGCGAACGCGCATCGACAACCAGCGCGTCGAGCGCGCGCGCGCGCAAGGCCTGCACCAGCAATTCGGTGCCGCTGCGGCTGATGTCCAGCCGCATCCGCGGGTGCTCGCTGCACAGCTTGCGCAGCAGCGGCTGCATCAGCAGCGCGCCGGGTCCCGAGCCGAGCCCGAGGCGCAGCGTGCCCCGCCGCTGCGCCCTGACCTGCTGCCCATGCGTGAGCAACTCGTCGGCATCGAGCACGATCAGACGCGCGCGCTCGAGCGTCTCGCGGCCCAGCGCGGTCAGCTCGACGCGCCGGCCGACGCGGTCGAACAGCGGTTGCTGCAACTCGTCCTCGAGCGCGCGGATGCTGCGGCTGAGCGCCGGCTGGCTCAGATGGACCGCCAGCGCAGCCCGGCTGAACGAGCCCTGTTCGGCCAGCGCGATCAAGTGGCGCAGTTGGACAAGGGTCATTGCCGAGTGCAGGCACTTTTATGCAGCGCATGCATCGTAGCTGAAAGAACATTGCATTGGACGGCCCAAAGTTTGTGCACTAAATTGCATATCGGCGAAGCATCAACCTACATCACAGGAGGCAAGCGCCATGACCTGCACAACCCGCCGTACCGTTCTGACCACCTGCGCCGCGATCGCCGGCATGGCCGTCTGGCCCGGGGCTGCTGCCAGCAGCCCGATGACCTTGCTGGTGCCCTACCCGGCCGGCGGCCCCTCGGATGCCATCGGGCGTGCCATGAACGGCCCATTGGGTCGCGAGTTGGGCCAGCAGGTGATCGTCGAGAACGTCGCCGGCGCCGCCGGCACGCTCGGCGCCCGGCATGTGCTGCGCGCTGCGGCGCAGGGTCGCTACATCTTCCAGGGCTCACCCAACGAGGTCATCCTCGCGCCGCTGGCGATGGCGGCGGCCCGGGTCCGCGCCGAAGATTTCCGTCTCGTGCACCTGGTCGCCGACGCCGTGCTGGTCTTTGCGACCCGCGCCGACCTGGGCGTGCGCTCGGTCGACGAACTGGTCGTGTTGGCGCGCAATTCGGCGGCCAGCCCCCTGACCTACGGCAGCGTCGGCATCGGCTCGCTCAATCACTTCATCGTCGAGGACATGCAGCGTCGCGTCGGCGTACAGCTCCAGCATGTGCCCTACCGCGGCAACACACCGCTGGTGCAGGACCTCGCCGGCGGCCAGGTCGACTTCGCGGTCCTGGTCTACAGCGCGGCGCTGGGCGCGATGGCCGAGCAGGGCCGACTGCGCGTCATCGGCCAGCTCGGCGCGCAGCGCTCGGAACTGCTGAGGAACGTGCCGACGGTCGCCGAAGGCGAGTCGCTGCGCAACGTGTCGTTTCGCACCTGGACGGGTTTCATGGTGCCGCGGACCACCCCCGAGCCGCTGGTTCAGCGTCTGCACGCGGCGATCGGCCGGACCCTGCAGGACCCGAACGTGCGCGCGCAGCTTGCGGCACAGACCCAGCACGCGGCCGCTCCGATGTCGCTGGCTGAAGCCAGCGCCTTCTTCGATGTCGAAACCGCACGCTACCGCGCACTGGCCAGGATCATCGGCCTGCAGCCGCAGTGAGTCGACCCCGGATGAGCCCTCTGCTCGACACCCTGCGCGCGGGCGCTGGCGAGTTCATCGGTATCCGCCGCGACATCCACCGCCACCCCGCCGAGCTGGTCTTCATGGAGCACCGCACGGCCGCCTTGGTGGTCGCAAAGCTGCGTGAATGGGGCTACGCGGTCACCACCGGTGTCGGCGGCACCGGGGTCGTCGCCAGCCTGTAGCGCGGCACGGGCACGCGGCGCCCTGCGTGCCGACATGGACGCACTGCCGATCGACGAGGCCGCCGGGCTCGACCACGCGAGCGTGCACCCGGGCGTGATGCACGCCTGCGGCCACGACGGCCACACCGCGATCCTGCTGGCCGCGGCACGCCACCTGGCCGAGCGCGGCCGCTTCGACGGCAGCATGCACCTGATCTTTCAGCCCGCCGAGGAAGGCGGGGACGGCACGCTGCGGATGATCGAGAACGGCCTGTTCGAGCGCTGGCCGTGCGATGCGGTCTACGCGATGCACAACATGCCCGGCCGCAGCAGGTCGCGGTGATCACCGTCGGGGCCTTCCACGCGGGCCGGGCCAACAACGTCATTCCGGCCCAGGCGCGGCTGGAGCTGAGCGTGCGTGCGCTCGACC
>Ga0207951_100233_pt1 | contig 34033 bp, 31 predicted proteins | sample Subbio12Aug_8Bad_FD_184830 | JGI IMG/M metagenome (GOLD analysis project Ga0207951, IMG submission 184830) | Serpentinite rock and fluid subsurface biosphere microbial communities from McLaughlin Reserve, California, USA - CR12Aug_8Bad (SPAdes) | ecosystem: Environmental > Terrestrial > Deep... | reverse complement strand
TGGGCGATGTCGTTGCTCTGCTTGTCGTAGCAGACCATGACGGCGCAGCCCTTGTAGTCGATGCCGTATTCGGTGTTGTCGTAGCCGATGCGCCGGATGGTGTCGCGCGCGGTCTGGATGTAATCGACGTGCGCGTTGGTGGTGATCTCGCCGGCCAGCACCACCAGCCCGGTGTTGGTCAGCGTTTCGGCGGCCACGCGCGAGCGCGGGTCTTGCTCGAAGATCGCATCCAGGATCGCGTCCGAGATCTGATCCGCGACCTTGTCTGGGTGGCCTTCGGAAACCGATTCGGAGGTGAAAAGAAAGTCGTTCGCCATTTGTTGCATACACTCCAAGGATTGCGCTTGGGCGATTCGCCCGGCGCTGGAGGTGCTGCGGCGAACGCTTTAGCAGGATTTATGAATCGCCCGCAAGTTGTTCTATAACTCGGCGATGCGCGCATTGTAACGACACTGGTTCTATCGACACCCGATGCTGTTTTTTTTCAGGCTCATGGGGCGGCTGCCGCTGCCGCTGCTGCACGCGCTGGGCTGGCTGCTGGGCTGGCTGATCTGGCTGCTGAGCCCCACCTACCGCCAGCGCTGGCGCGACCACACGGCCCAGGCTGGGCTGGCAGGGCGCCAGCGCTGGGCCTCGGTGGGCGCGGCCGGGCAGCAGATGGCGGAGCTGCCGCGCATCTGGTTTGGCGCGCCGGTGCCGCTGCGCTGGGACGGGGCGCAGCACATCGAAGCCGCGCTGCGCGAGGGCCGGGGGCTGCTGTTTCTGACACCGCACTTGGGCTGCTTTGAGCTCACGGCGCAGGCCTATGCGCAGCGCTTTGGGGTGCAGCCTGAAGGGCAAAGCGGGGGGCAGGCCGGGCAGGCGAACACCGACGCAGCCGCCGTGCGCCCGATCACCGTGCTCTATCGGCCGCCGCGCGTCGCGGCGCTGCACCCGGTGCTGCAGGCGGCGCGCGAGCGCCCCGGCATGCACAGCGTGCCCACCGATCTGAGCGGGGTGCGCCAGTTGCTCAAGGCGCTCAAGCAGGGGCAGACCGTGGGCCTGCTGCCCGACCAAGTGCCGCCCGCCGGCATGGGGGTGTGGGCGCCGTTTTTTGGTCGCAACGCTTACACCATGACGCTGGCGGCGCGGCTGGCGCAGGTGCCGGGCACGCAGGTGCTGCTGATCTGGGGCGAGCGGCGGCGCTGGGGCCGCGGCTACGTGTTGCACGTGCGCCCGTGGATAGATGTGGTGGGCGCGCCGCTGGCGCACGAGCCGCAGGCCGCAGCGGCGCAGATCAACCAGGCCATGCAGGCGGTGATCGGGTACTGCCCGGCGCAGTACCTGTGGGGCTATGCGCGCTACAAGGGCTAGGCAGGGGGGCTGGGCTGGGGTGCTGGAGGCTCAGCCGGGGTGGCGGTTGCCTCTGTCGCAGCGGGGGTCTCCGGGTGGGCCCAATCCCAGATCTGGATCGCGGTTTCTTCCAGCCCGAGCTTGCTGCTGGCCGAAAACAGCTGCGCGCTGCCGCCGGCGGTTTGCAGGCGCGCCACCGACAAGGCTTTGGCGGCTTCCTGCCGGTTGAGCTTGTCGGCTTTGGTGAGCAGCACCCTGAAGGCCAGCCCATCCTCGACCCGTGGGCGGATGACCTGCAGCAGCGCTTCATCCAGTTCGGTCAGCCCTAAGCGCGCATCGCACAGCAGCACCACGGCGCGCAGGTTGGGCCGGCTCACTAGGTAGTTGGCCATCACCTCCTGCCAGCGGCGCTTGGCCGCTTGTGGCACCGCCGCGTAGCCGTAGCCGGGCAGGTCGGCCAGCACGGCGTCGGTCAGCCCCTGTTTGCCCAAGGCAAACAGGTTGATGCTCTGCGTGCGCCCGGGGGTTTTGGAGGCAAAGGCGAGGCGCTTTTGCTGCGTCAGGGTGTTGATGCAGGTGGACTTGCCGGCGTTGGAGCGGCCAACGAAGGCGATCTCGGGCAAAGTGGAGTCGGGCAGGTGCTGCAGTTGCGGCGCTTCGGTCAGAAAACGCGCCGTGTGCAGCCACGCCATGGCGGTCTTGCCGGCTTCAGGGTGTAGGGTCACTGGAGTAAAGGGTGTGGTTGTTTGAAGCAGGCAGCATACGGCATTGTAGAATCACGCAAAAATCTGCTGTGCTCGCGGCTGCGTGAGCGCATTTCGCCTTTTTTGCCGTTGACCTCCGAATCCGACATGAAATCTTTCGTCACGCTCATCGGGGCCGCCGCGTTGGCTGCTTTCTCTTTCACTGCCTCGTTCGCACACGCCCAGGCGGCGCGCTCCGACTCGGTGCCCAACATAGCACGGGGTGAGCAGGTTTATATGCAGATGTGCATGGCCTGCCACGGCGTGGCTGGCAACTCGACCATGGCCGAAAACCCCTCGCTGGCCGGGCAGTTGCCCGAGTACCTGCTCAAGCAACTGCGCGACTACAAATCGGGCAAGCGCCAAAACGCCATCATGTCGGGCTTTGCAGCCGCGCTCACCGACGACGACAAGCGCGATGTGACACACTGGCTGGCGCGCCAGACCCCGGCCCCCAACTTCGCCCGCGACCCCGAACTGGTGCGCGCCGGTGAGCGCATCTGGCGCGCGGGTCTGGCCGACCGCAACATCGCCTCGTGCATGGCCTGCCACGGCCCGGCCGGGCGCGGCATGCCGGCGCTGTACCCGCGGCTGGCAGGCCAGCACGCCCGCTACACCGCCGACCAAATGAAACAGTTCCGCACCGGTGCGCGCGGCAACAGCCCCGAAATGACGCGCATCGCCCGCCACATGACCGACCGCGAGATCGAGGCCGTGGCCGACTTCATCGCCGGCCTGCGCTAAGCCCTAGGCCCCGTAGCGCGCAGCCCGACCCAGGCCCCTCCTGAAAGGAGGGGTTTTTTGTTTCAATATCAGCCTCGATTGATATAGTGCCGACAATCGCCCCACTCGGGAACCTGCAGCGCCCAGCGCATCACTAAGCTACGCCCAGCTCAACCGAGCCCCACCCCCACACTGGTTTGCAACTGATGAGTGTTTCTACTGCTGGCATCGTCATCGAGCGTGGCTCGCCGCTGGTGCGCGATCTGATCGAGCTGTTGTCGTCGATGCGTTTTGCCATCGCGTTGCTGACGGTGATCAGCATCGCCTCGGTCAGCGGCACCGTGGTGCTGCAAAACGAGCCCCTCAACAACTACATCAACCAGTTCGGCCCGTTCTGGTACCGGGTGTTCGAGATCATGGGCATCTACACCATCTTCAGCGCTTGGTGGTATGCCCTGATGCTGTTGTTCTTGGTCACCAGCACCTTGTTGTGCGTGGTGCGCACCTCGCCCAAGATGCTCAACGACATTCGCCAGTTCAAAGAGGACATGCGCGAACAAAGCCTCAAGGCCTTCCCCTTCAAGGCGCGGGCCGAACTCGCCGAAGCGGGCGAAGCGGCGGCGCAGCGCATCGGCCAAACCCTGCTGGCTTCGGGCTGGAAAGTGAAGCTGCAACGGCGCGAGAGCGCCGCCGGCGTGGGCTGGATGGTGGCGGCCAAGGCCGGGGCTTGGAACAAGCTCGGCTACATCCTGACGCATGCGGCGATCGTGATCATCTGCGCCGGGGCCTTGCTCGACGGGCGCCTGATGGTGCAGTTGCACACCCTGTTTTTGGGCAAAACCACCTTCGAGGGCGGTGGCCTGATCTCGGATGTGCCCGAGCAGCACCGCCTGAGCGACTGGAACCCCACCTTCCGCGGCAGCATTTTGGTCACCGAAGGCGCCAACACCGGCACCGCCATCCTGCCGCAGCCGGGTGGGGTCTTGTTGCAAGAGCTGCCGTTCAGTATCGAGCTCAAAGACTTTATCGTCGAGTACTACGACACCGGCATGCCGCGCCTGTTTGCCAGTGAAATCCTGATCCACGACAAGTACACCGGCGAGATCATCCCCAAGCGGGTCGAGGTCAACCACCCCGCGCACCACCGCGGCGTCACCATCTTCCAAGCCAGTTACGACGACGGTGGCTCGCTGGTGCAGCTGCGCGGCTTGCCCATGGGCGACGGCGCAGAGCCGTTTACGGTTGAGGGCCGCATCGGCCAATCGACCACGCTGCACCGGGGCGGCGAGACCTTCACGCTCGAGTTCACCGACTTCAGTCTCTACAACGTCGAAAACTTGGCCAACACCCAAGCCGCCGAAGCGGCCGCCGCCGCCAGCGGCTTTAGTTTGCAAAACGCGATCACGCAGCGCCTCGGTTCGGCGCACCGCACCGTCGCCGAGGCCCAGATGCAAAACGTCGGCCCGAGCTTCACCTACCGCTTGCGCGACGCAGCCGGCCAGGCGCGCGAGTTCCACAACTTCATGCTGCCCATCGACCTCGATGGCCGGCGCGTGTTCGTGCTGGGTGTGCGCGAGACCGAGGCCGAGGACTTCCGCTACCTGCGCATCCCGGTCGATGACCGCGACAGCATCGATGGCTTCATGCGCCTGCGCGCCGCGCTGGCCGACCCGCAGCTGCGGCGCGAAGCGGTGCGCCGCTACGTGGCGGCGGCGGCAGCCGGTCAGCGTGCCGAGCTGCAGCAGGCCCTGATGCAGTCGGCGCAGCGCGCGCTGGATTTGTTTGCCGGCCAAGACCCCGAAATCGAGCACCTGCCGCGGCGCGACATGCCGGTGCTGGCCGGGCTGCAAGCGGTGTCGGCCTTCCTCGAGGTCAATGTGCCCGAACCCGAGCGCGAGCGCGCTGGCGAGCTGATGCTGCGCATCCTCAACGGCAGCCTGCTCGAGCTCTACCAGCTCACGCGCGAGCGCGCCGGCCTGAACCCAGCCCCGCTCAACGAGCAGACCGCCAGCTTCATGACCCAATCGGTGCTGGGCCTGAGCGATTCGTTCTTTTACCCGGCACCCCTGACCTTCATGATGACCAGCTTCGAGCAGGTCGAGGCCAGCGTGTTCCAGGTCTCGCGCGCACCGGGGCGCAACATCGTCTATTTTGGCTGCCTGCTGCTGACGCTGGGCATGATCGCCATGCTCTACGTGCGCGAGCGCCGGGTCTGGGTCTGGCTGGCGCCTAAACCCGACTCCGACACACTGGATGCCACCATGGCAATGTCGTCCAACCGTAAAATCTCCGACAACGACCGCGAGTTCGAGCAATTGCGGCGCCACCTGTTTAACCAAGCACCCGAGGCCACCTCATGACTGCTGCCACACAGACCATCGAACTCAAGAAGGGCGCGGGCTCGCAGCCCATGCGCCCGGGCTATTTTTCCCGGCTCAAGGCGTGGGACTGGATTTTTGCCGCGCTGGTGCTGGGCGGCCTGACCTACAACTACTTCCTGTTTCAGCCGTACCTAGACCGCTATGAGATTTTCGTGCTGCTGCTCACCGCCCCGAGCTGGATCGCGCTGGCTTGGTTTTGGCGCCCGATCAGTTACTTGAGCGTGGTGGTGGCGGTGCTGTCGCTCACCGCCATTGGGCTCTACCAAGTCGATGGCGTAGGCGTTTACGCCCGCGCCGAAGAGGTGTTTCTGCTCAAGTTTTTCTTGGCCAGCCAGACCGCCGTGTTGCACATGAGCCTGCTGCTGCTGGCCAGCACCGTGTTTTACTGGGTGGGCTTGCTGGCGAAGAAAAACGGCGTCGGCTTCGAGGAGGTGGGCGCCAAGATCGCTTGGGTTGCGGTCACCATGGGCTTGGTGGCGTTCTGCGTGCGCTGGTACGAAACCTACCTGCACAACACCGGCCTGGGCTACATCCCGGTGAGCAACCTGTACGAGGTCTTCATCATGTTCGGCTGGATGACCACGCTCTACATCCTCTACTACGAAGACCGCTACCAAACGCGCAAGATCGGCGCTTTTGCCATGCTGGTGGTCAGTGCCTCGGTGGCCTTTTTGCTCTGGTACATGGTGACGCGCGAAGCGCACGAGATCCAGCCGCTCATTCCCGCCCTGCAAAGCTGGTGGATGAAGCTGCATGTGCCGGCCAACTTCGTCAGCTACGGCACTTGGACCATCGCTGCCATGCTGGCTTTTGCCTACCTGCTCAAGCAAAGCACCTTCAAGCTGAGCTGGCTCAAGCTGACGCCGGTGTGGCTGCTGGCGGTGCTGTTCCTGCTCGAGCCGTTTTTGTTCGGGGTTTACACCGTGGCGCCGGGCGAAACCAACTACGCTGCCGCCGTGGGCATGAGCAATTTCTGGGCGGTCTATCTGGGCGTGGCGATCCTGATCATCGGGTTCATCGTCATGGCGCGCGACCGCTTTGCGAGCAAGTTGCCGGCACTCGATGTGCTCGACGACATCATGTACAAGTGCATCGCCATCGGGCTGCTGTTTTTCACCATCGCCACCATTTTGGGCGCGCTGTGGGCGGCTGAAGCGTGGGGCGCGTACTGGAGCTGGGACCCCAAAGAAACCTGGTCGCTGATCAGCTGGTTCACCTACGCCGCTTGGTTGCACATGCGCCTAGTCAACGGCTTGCGCGGCACGGTGGCGGCCTATTGGGCGATTGCCGGCTTTTTCATCACCAACTTCACCTTCTGGGGCGTCAACATCTTCCTGAGCGGCCTGCACAGCTACGGCGCGCTCTGATCGAGCCCTGAAGCGCAAAAGCCAGCGAGGCCGCTTTTTTGTTGCGGCGCGCTGGCTTTGTTTTTGGTTGCCAGCCTCAGTGGTCGGCGTTTGGCGTGGTCGTTTGGCCCTAGAGCCCGAGCTCGGGCCCAAGCTGATCGGCCAGCGTTTCGCGCCGACGGATCAGGCGCGCGCTGCTGCCACTGACCAACACCTCGGCGGCGCGGCCGCGGCTGTTGTAGTTGCTGGCCATGCTGGTGCAGTAGGCCCCGGCCGAGCACACCGCGAGCCAGTCGCCGGGCTGCACGGCCAGCAGCCGATCATGGCCGATCCAGTCGCCGCTCTCGCACACCGGGCCCACCACCTCGTAGCACTGCGCTGCTTGGGCCGGGCGCAACTGCAGCGGCACGATGGCGTGGTAGGCCTGATACAGCGCCGGCCGCGGCAGGTCGTTCATGCCGGCATCGATGATCAGAAAGTTTTTGGCCTGCCCGGGCTTGAGGTAGAGCGCTTCGGTCAGGCACACGCCCGCATTGCCCACCAGCGAGCGCCCCGGCTCGAGCAGCAGCCGCAGGCCGCCAAAGCCGCGCGCGTCCATGCGCTGCAGCACCGCAGCGAACAAGGCGTCGGCCGCCGGTGGGCGCTCGTCGAGGTAGGTGATGCCTAAGCCACCGCCCAAATCGAGGTGTTCGAGCGCGATGCCTTCGGCCTGCACGGCCGCCACCAAGTCGAGTACGCGCTCGAGCGCGTCTAGGTAGGGCGCGCTGTCGGTGATCTGCGAGCCGATGTGGCAGTCGATGCCGACGATGCGCAATCCCGGCAACGACGCCGCGCGCCGGTAGGCGGCCAAGGCCTCGGTATGCGCGATGCCAAACTTGTTGCTTTTGAGACCAGTCGAAATGTAGGGGTGGGTGCGGGCATCGACATCGGGGTTCACGCGCAGGCTCACCGGCGCTTGCCGCCCCAGCGCCAGCGCCTCCAAGTTCAAAACTTCGATCTCGGCCAAGCTCTCGACGTTGAAGCAACCGATGCCGGCCTGCAGCGCTTGGCGCATCTCGGTGCGGGTCTTGCCCACGCCCGAAAAGACGATGCGCTCGGGCGCCACGCCGCTGTGCAGCGCCCGCTGCAACTCGCCGCCAGAAACGATGTCGAGCCCGCAGCCGGCTTGCACCAAGGTCTGCAGCAGGGCCAAGTTGGGGTTGGCCTTGACGGCGTAGCAAATGAGCGCCGCGCGCCCCTGCAAAGCGCGCTGGTAGGCGCCCAGCGCACCCAGCAGCGCGGCCTGGGAATAGACGAACAACGGCGTGCCATGCTCGCGTGCAAGGTCGGCCAGCGCCAAGCCTTCCGCTCGCAGATGGCCGTCGGCATAATGGAAAAAGGGTGCGCCCGGCACCGTCGGTGCCGCAGGATTGGAGGCTGACATGTGGGAGGTTTGGCTAAAGGGGGTAGGGTTGACGCAGGCGCGCTGGCGCGCTTAAGCTGGGCTGGCCGCTGCCGCAGCGCTGGGTAAATAAAGCGGGCCTTTCTGGCCGCAACCCGCCAAGGCCAGCGCCAACAGCCCCACGCAGGCGGCTAGGCACAGCAGCCGCAGGGCGGTGGGCAAAGCCGCCGTGCGTCCACCAAGCATCGAGCCTACAATGCCGTTTGAATCATGCATGGCGCGATTGTAATGAACGACACCGAGTATCTGAACCACGCCGAAGCCCTGCTGCGGGCGGTCGAGCGCTGCTGCGACCGCATCAACGACCAATCCGATGTGGACATCGACAACCAACGCGTCGGCGGCATGGTCACGCTGGTGTTTCGCAACGGCAGCCAGATCGTCATCAACCTGCAAAAACCCCTGCACGAGGTCTGGATGGCGGCGCGCAGCGGCGGCACCCACTACCGCTTCGAGGGCCAGCAGTGGCTCGACACCAAGGGAGCGGGGGAGTTTTACCAGCGCCTCTCGCAAGAGGCCAGCGCCCAAGCCGGGGCGGCGCTGCGCTTCAGTTCGGGCGGGTAAACAAGTCCAGGATGTTGCGCCGGTCTTCGGCGGCCATGGGTGGGGCGATTTCGGCCGCGCCCTCTGGCGCGGTGTCGGCGTCGGCCATGCCCAGCGCGGCCACACCCAGTCCTGGGCCAAACTCCTCGTAGTACCACTCCCCCCCGGCCACCATCAGCCCGGCGGGTGCGCTGGGCTGATGCACCGGCACCCTGGCCAGCGCCTCGCGCATGAAGTCGATCCAGATCGGCAGCGCCAGCGAGCCACCGGTGGCGTTGCGCCCGAGGTTGCGCGGTGTGTCGTGGCCCATCCAAGCCACGGCCGACAGCGTCGGGTGAAAGCCGGCAAACCAGACATCGATGGCGTCGTTGGTGGTGCCGGTCTTGCCGTATAGGTCGGGGCGGCGCAGGGTGGTTTGCACCCGTGCTGCGGTGCCGCTGCGTGTGATTTCGCCCAACAGCTGGGTCATGACGAAGGCATTGCGCTCCGGGATCACGCGCTGCGCGTGTTCGAGCCCGCGCGCCGGCGCTTGCATCAGCACTTGGCCGCTGTGGTCGGTGATGTGGGTGATGAGCACCGGCGGGGTGTATAAACCCCCGTTGGCAAACACCCCGTAGGCGCTGGCCAGCTGCAGCGGCGTGACGGCACCCGCACCCAGCGCCATGGCCAGATAAGGTGGGTGGCGCTCGGCCTCAAAGCCAAAGCGCGTCAGCCACTGCTGGGCGTTGCTCGGCCCCACCGCCTTGAGCACGCTGATCGAGGGGATGTTGCGCGAGCGCGCCAAGGCCGTGCGCACGGTCATCGGGCCCTCAAATAGGCCGTCGTAGTTGCGCGGCTCCCAGGCCCGGCCACCGGTGGCGGCGGCGCTAAAAAACAGCGGTGCGTCGTTGACCAGGGTCGAGGCCATGACGCCGTGCTCGAGCGCGGCCGAATAGATGAAGGGCTTGAGCGCCGAGCCCGGCTGGCGCTGCGACTGGATCACGCGGTTGAACTGGTTGCGCTCGAAGTCGAAGCCGCCGACCAGGGCGCGGATCTCGCCGTTGCGCGGATCCATGGCCACAAAAGCGGCCTCCACCACCGGTTTCTGGGTGATGGCCCAGCGTTGCTGCGCGTCGCGCACCAGCCGCACCACCGCGCCGGGGCGCAGCTGCAGGTGCGGCGGCGCGTTGGTGGCCAGCCCAGAGCGCACCGAATCGAGGCCGGTGCCCGTGACCTCGATCGGGTCTGCCTCGCCACGGCTGAGCAGCACCCGGCGCGCACTGGCTTCGAGCACCACGGCGGTGACAAAACCGTTGAAGTCGGGGATCGCCGTCAACGCCGCGTCGATGGCGGCTTCGCGCGCTGCGGCCTCGGTGGGTAGCTCGATGAAGTGCTCGGGGCCGCGGTAGTGCTGGCGGCGTTCAAAATGGATCACGCCTTGGCGCACCGCACGCACCGCAGCCCGCTGCTGGTCGGCGTCGATGGTGGTGTAAACCCGCAGCCCGCGTGCGTAGGCGGCTTCGCCGTACTGGGCAAACACCTGCTGGCGCACCATTTCGGCTACATGGTTGGCGTGGATGAACTGCTCGGGGTCGAGCCGGCGCAGCTGCAGCGGTTCGTCCCGCGCCGCCTGCGCCTGCTCGGCGCTGATGAAGCCATTGGCCAGCATCTGGTCGATGATGTGCAGCTGGCGGACGCGGGCGCGGCGCGGGTTGCTGATCGGGTTGAAGGCCGACGGGGCTTTGGGCAGGCCCGCCAGCATGGCCGCTTCGGCCACGGTGAGCTGGGCCAGCGGCTTGCCAAAGTAGGTCTGCGCCGCCGCCGCAAAACCGTAGGAGCGGTGCCCAAGGAAGATCTGGTTCATGTAGATTTCCAGAATTTCTTCTTTGCTCAGCAGGCGTTCGAGCTTGAACGTGAGCAGCACCTCGTAGAACTTGCGCAAAAAGGTGCGGTCCTTGGTCAGGAACATGTTGCGCGCCACCTGCATGGTGATGGTCGAGGCGCCTTGGCTCAAGGGGTCGAACACGTTGGCCAGCGCCGCGCGTGCCACGCCGCGAAAATCAACCCCGCCGTGCTCGAAAAAGCGCTCGTCCTCGATCGCCAGCACGGCCTGGATCATCACCGGCGGGATTTCGGCATAGGGCGTCATGTTGCGCCGCTCTTCGCCAAACTCGCCGATCAGCTCGCCATCGCGGGCATAGACACGCAGGGGCAATTTGGGGCGGTAGTCGCTCAGGCTGGTGACGTCGGGCAGCTTGGGGTAGGCCAAGGTCACGGCGATGCCCAGCAACACCGCACCCGCGAACGCGGCCACCGTCATGGCGATGAGGGCGGTAACGGCAATCGACTTCAGGCGACGCGCCAAACCGTCTGGCATTGAGCGGGGTGGGGAGGTCCGATGCGAGTCGGGCGCAGGCGAGCGAGGCGGGGTGGCGGACATGAATTCCTTTGCGGCAGCAGGCCCGATTATAAAAAAAGCCCCCCGATCGTGCGGCCGCCTGCTTAGGAGTCTGTGAAAGTTTGTAAACTCAAAGGACTTGTGGCTACACTGGGCACCACTGGACCAGCGGTTTTTTTGCAACGACGGCCCAAACAGTGCTGCCTTGAGGGCCTGCTTGATGCTAGGATTGATACGTGCGCTTTTTTGTGTCGAACCTTAACTGCTCTTGGGGGTGAATTTGGTCTCAATCGGAACGCTGCTTCGTCGGGAGCCTGCGCCCTTGCTGGGGATCGACGTCAGCATGAATACGCTGCGGCTGGTTGAGTTGCAGCGCAATCGCTCCGGCCAATGGGCGGTGTTGCACTGCGCCGTCGAGCCCTTGGAGCGCGGCTGGATCAAGGACGGCAACATCGAACAGTTCGACCAAGTGGCCGCTGCACTCAAGCGCTTGGTACAAAAATCGGGCAGCAAAACCCGCAACGTCGCCTTGGCACTGCCGGGTTCGGCCGTGATCACCAAGAAAATCAACCTGCCGGCTGGCTTGAGTGAAGCCGAGTTGGAGTTGCAGGTCGAGTCCGAGGCGGCGCAGTACATTCCGTTCCCACTGGCCGAGGTGAGCCTCGATTTCTGCGTCATCGGGCCGGCGCCCAAGCTGCCCGATTTCATCGAGGTGCTGCTGGTGGCTTCGCGCAAAGAACGGGTCTCGGACCGCCAGGGTTTGGCCGAGGCAGCGGGTTTGGTGCCGGTGCTGCTCGATGTCGAGTCCTATGCTTCGAGGTTGGCGGCGTCACGGGTGATCGAAGCGCTGCCCAACCGAGGCCAGAACATGCTCATCGCCCTGTTCGAGTTGGGTGCGCAAACCACGAGCATGCAGGTCATCCGCAACGAGGACATGGTCTATGAGCGCGAGCAAAATTTTGGGGGCAGCCAGTTGACGGCGTGGATTGCTCGACACTACTCCATACCTCCCGAAGAAGCCGAAAGCAAGAAAAAATCCGCTGCCTTGCCGCCCGACTACCAAGAGGCTGTGGTCGCGCCCTACCTCAACCAGCTCGGTCAAGACGTCGGCCGCGCCCTGCAGTTCTTTTTTACCAGCACCCCGCACAACAAGGTGGACTACGTGTTGCTCTCGGGCGGGGCGGCCGCGGTGCCCGGGCTCGAGGTCGCGGTGATGAACCAAACCTCCTTCCCCTGCAAAGTGATCAACCCCTTTGAGGGCATGGCGCTGCCGGCTGCCGTGGCCTCGGGCAAGGGCCTAGACAGTGGCACGGCGTTCTTGGTGGCCACCGGTCTGGCCATGCGCAGGTACTCCTCATGATTGCCATCAATTTATTGCCCCACCGCGAACTCGCACGCAAGAAAAAGCGCGAGCAGTTCTTCGTCAACCTCGGCTTGGCGGTGGGCGCAGGCTTGGTGGCGGCGGCGCTGGTGTACGGTTTTTTCCAGATCCAGATCGGCGCGCAACAGCAGCGCAACCAGTTCATTCAGGCCGAAATACTAAAGCTGGACGTGCAAATCCGCGAAGTGGCCACTTTGCAGCAAGAGCTCGACGGCCTCAAATCGCGTCAGGCTGCGGTCGAGAGTCTGCAAGCCGGGCGCAACCTGCCTGTGCATTTGCTCGACGAGATGGTGCGGCTGCTGCCCGAAGGCGTGCACCTGACGGCGCTGCGCCAAGAGGCCGCAGCCATCACCCTGACCGGGGTGGCGCAGTCGCAAGAGCGGGTGTCGGAACTGCTGCGCAACTTTGGCGGCCGCAGCCCATGGCTCACGCAACCGCATCTGGTCGAAATCACCGCCGCTACGCTGGCGCTGGGGCCGCGCGATCAACGCCGCGTGTTCAATTTTTCGGTGCGCTTGACCCTGAGCCCGAATACGCAAACCAGCCCACAGACCAACCCGCAAGGCGCCGCACCAGCGCAGCCCAGCCCGCCACAGCCGGCGGGTCAGGCGCCGGCACCGGCCGCTGGAGGCCGGGTTTGAGCACCGCTGCATACTGAGGGCGTGAGCCGATCATGAGCAAAAAAACCCAACCCACCTCGTTTGACTTTGCCCGCTGGCAGCAGGATGTGCGGTCCCAATTCAGCGGGCTCGACCCCAACGATCCCTCGCGCTGGCCCGCCATGCCGCGCCGCTTGCTGCTGCTGGTGGTGGCGCTGGCGGTGTTGGTGGGCCTGTGGTATGTGGTGCTCAGTGGTATGCGCACGCAGTTGGAAACCGAACGCCAGCGCGAGGCGCAGCTGCGCACCGAATTCACGAGCAAGGTGGCGCAGGCGGCCAATCTCGAGGCGCTGCGAGTCCAGCTCGAGCAGGTGCGCCTGTACGTGAGCCAGCTCGAGCGCCAGCTGCCCAGCCGGGCCGAGATGGACGCCTTGCTCTCCGACATCAACCAGGCCGGCATCGGGCGCGGCTTGCAGTTCGAGCTGTTTAGGCCCGGGCAGGTCGAGTTGCGCGATCACTACGCCGAACTGCCGATTGCGGTGCGCGTCAGCGGCAGCTACCACGACATCGGCATGTTCGTCTCCGATGTCGCGCACCTGTCGCGTATCGTCACCCTCAACAACATCAGCTTGGCGCCGGCACCCAATCGGCCCGAGGTGTTGACCATGGACGCCACCGCCAAAACCTTTCGCTACCTCGACCCCGAAGAGGTTGCGCAGCGCCAGCGCGAGCAGCAACAGCAGCGCGCCGCCGGGGGCCAGCGATGAGAACGGCCCGGCTTTACCACGCTGGCTTGCTGCTGGCAGCGGCCTTTGCACTCACTGCCTGTAACAGCGGCGGCGACGACCTTTCGGCTTGGATGGAGCAGCAGCGGGCCGCCGCGCAGCCCAGTGTGGCGCCGGTGCCGGCGCCCCAGCCCCACGTACCACAAGCCTATCAGGGGCTGGGCGCTGTCTCGCCCTTTAGTTCCGACAAGCTCACGGTGCTGCTGCGCGCCGAGGCCGTCTCGCCCGCCGTATCCGGTTTGCTGGCGGCCGAGATGCGCCGCCGCAAAGACCCGCTGGAGGCGGTGCCGCTCGACACCATCACCATGGTCGGTTTGTTGCGCCGCGGCAACGAAACCGTGGCGCTGGTGCGCTCAGAGGGTTTGATCCACCAGGTGCGCCGCGGCAACCACATGGGGCAAAACTTCGGTCGCATCACCGCCATCAGCGAAACCCAGATCACCCTGCGCGAAATCGCTCAAGACCCGGTCGGCGAATGGGTCGAGCGCACCACCACATTGCAGTTGCAAGAAGGCACCGGCCAATGAACCCGACCCCTCACACCCCATTTCCCCCCAGCCTGACGCGGCCCGTCCGCTATGCCTTGCTTGCCTGCACCTTGCTGATGGCGGGCTGGGCGCAGGCGCAACTGGCCATCCAGTCGCTCACCGTGGCGGCACATGGGGGCGGCGAACTGGTGCGCATCCAGACCAGCGAACCGCTGCGCCAGCTGCCGGCGGGCTTTAGCATGCAGGCGCCGGCGCGCATCGCGCTCGACATACCCGGGGCCAGCAACGCCACTGGCCAAAATCTGTTCGAGCTCAACCAAGGCAACCTGCGTTCGGCCAACGTGGTGCAGGCGGGCGACCGCACGCGCATCGTGTTGAATCTCAGCCAGCCTGTGGGCTACGAGCTGCGCATCGAGGGCAACACCTTGCTGGTGCAGCTGCAGCCCGGGGCGCAGGCGGCCGCACCGGCGGCGGGGGGCGCGTTGGGCGCAGCGTTTGCAGCAGCAGGCCCAGCTGCGCGCACGCAACCGCTGGTTGACATCGACTTTAGGCGCGGCGCACAAAACGCCGGGCGGGTGCTGGTCGAGCTGGCCAGCAGCCAGACCGGCGTCGATGTGCGCCAGCAAGGGCGCAACCTGGTGGTGGAGTTCCAGCAGAGCTCGCTGCCCGAAGGCCTGCGCCGGCGCCTCGACGTGAGCGACTTTGGCACCCCGGTGCAAACCGTCACCGCCACCCAAGTGGGCGACCGGGTGCGCCTGCTGGTCGAACCCACGGGCAACTGGGAGCACAGCGCCATCCAGACCGACAACCGGTTTGTACTCGAGGTGCGCGAGGTGCGGCAAGAAGCCAACCGCCAGGGCCAGCAGCCCAACTTCACTGGCGACAAAATCTCGCTCAACTTCCAAAATATCGAAGTGCGCTCCTTGCTGCAAGTGATCGCCGACTTCACCGACTTCAACATCATCACCTCCGAAGCGGTGACTGGCAGCCTGACCATGCGCTTGCAAAACGTGCCTTGGGATCAGGCCCTAGATATCGTGCTCCAAGCCAAAAACCTGGGCATGCGCCGCACCGACAACGTGATCTGGGTCGCGCCCAACGAACACATCATCCAGCGCGAGCGCCAAGAGCTTGAGGCGCAAGTGCATGTGCAAGCGCTGGAGCCGCTGCGCACGCAGTTTTTTGCCCTCAGCTTTGCCCGCGCACAAGATGTGCAGTCCCAGTTGACTGGGGCAGGCGCTGGGGCGGGTGCCGCTGGGGCGGGTGCCGCTGCTGGTGCGGCCACTGCTGGTGCGGCCACTGCTGGTGCGGCCGCTGGTGCTGGTGCTGCTGCTCCCGCTGCCAGTTCACGCATTTTGTCCAACCGCGGCAGCGTCAACATCGACAGCCGCACCAACCAGGTTTTTGTCACCGATGTGCCCTCGGGCCTAGAGCGCGTGGCCGAGTTCATCCGGCGCATCGACGTGCCGGTGAGCCAGGTGCTGATTGAGGCTCGCATCGTCGAAGCCGACGATACTTTTAGTCGCACCCTCGGGGTACGGCTCGGTGGTACTGTAGGGACGGGTACAGCTGCTGGCGCTGGATCGGGTAATTTCCATTTAGATTGGGGCAGCTTTGACCCTGCGGCAGTCGCAAATAGGTTTGGCTTTGTGAATCTTCCTGCGCGTGCCATTGGTGGGGTTTCCCCTGCGACCTTGGCTGCGACTCTGTTTAGCCCTAGCGCCAACCGTTTTTTGAACTTGGAAATCTCAGCCATGCAAGCCGATGATCGCGGGCAAATAGTTGCTAGCCCACGAGTCATCACCACCAATCAAAACCCAGCAATCATTGAACAGGGCGTCAAAATACCCGTCACTACACCAGCCACCGCCAATCAAGCAGCCACTACTCGTTTCGAAAATGCAACTTTGCGTCTTGAAGTTACGCCGCAGGTTACACCCGATGGAAGCGTTATTTTGAACGTTCAGATTAACAAGGACAGCGTTGGCGCAGTAACACCGGGCGGACTCGCTATCGATACCAAGCGCATTAGCACTCAGGTACTGGTTGAAAATGGTGGTACTGTGGTCATCGGGGGCATTTTCGAATCCACCGAGAGCAACGTTAGAAATCAAGTACCTGGTCTAGGTGATATTCCTGTGCTAGGCCATTTGTTTCGCTCGACATCGCGCGAGACCGTGCGCCGCGAGTTACTGGTGTTCCTGACGCCCCGGGTGCTAACCACCGGTGCCGCTTTGCGCTGATTTGCCCTGATGTTCGTACTTTCTGCGCGCTTCGCAGTATCTTGCCTTGGGCGCCAGCGGCGCAGCGCATGATCATCCTCATCGGCTTGCCTGGATCGGGTAAATCCACGGTTGGGCGCTTGCTGGCGCGGCGCTTGCAACTGCCCTTCGTGGATTCGGACCACGCCATCGAGCAGCGCTTGGGTTGCAGCATCCGCGAGTTTTTCGAGCGCGAGGGCGAGGCGCGCTTTCGCGACGTGGAGCAGGCGGTGCTCGACGAGCTCACCCAAGGGCCGCCGTGCGTGCTCTCGACCGGCGGCGGTGCCGTGCTGCGCCCGGCCAATCGCCAGTGCCTGCGCGAGCGTGGGCAGGTGTTTTATTTGCGCTCGGCGCCCGAAGAGGTGTTTAGGCGCGTGCAGCACGACCGCAGCCGGCCGCTGTTGCAGGTGGCCGACCCGCTGCAAAAGCTGCGCGAACTGCACGCCCAGCGCGACCCGCTGTACCGCGAGACCGCGCATTGCGTGGTCGAGACTGGCCGGCCCTCGGTGGCCGCGCTGGTCAATTGGATCGCGGCCAAGCTGGAGTTGCAACCCGCACCCCTCAACCCTGCACATGCATCAGACGCTTCGCATTGACCATGTCCCTACAAATTGAACTCGGCGAGCGCAGCTACCCGATCCTGATCGGCAGCGGCCTGCTGGACGACGCCGCCTCGTGGGACGGCCTGCCCGCGGCCGCACAGGCGCTCATCGTCACCAACACCACCGTGGGGCCGCTCTACGCCGCCCGGCTGCAGCAGGGTTTGCAGGGGCGCTTTGGCCGCGTGCACCTGGTGCAGCTGCCCGACGGCGAGCAATACAAAAACTGGGATGCGCTCAACCACGTATTCGATACCTTGCTGCAACAGGCCTGCGACCGCAAGACGCTGCTCTTTGCCCTGGGCGGCGGGGTGGTGGGCGACCTGACGGGTTTCGCGGCCGCTTGCTATATGCGCGGCGTGCCCTTTGTGCAGGTGCCCACCACGCTGCTGGCGCAGGTGGATTCATCGGTGGGGGGCAAAACGGCCATCAACCACCCGCTGGGCAAAAACATGATCGGCGCTTTTTACCAGCCGCTGCGCGTGGTCTGCGACCTGCACACCTTGCGCACCCTGCCGGCGCGCGAGATCAGCGCCGGGCTGGCCGAGGTGATCAAGTACGGCCCGATCTACGACCTTGATTTTCTGGCCTGGATCGACCGCCACCTCGAAGCCCTGCGCCAGCTCGACCTGGCCGCCTTGGCCTACGCCGTGCAGCGCAGCTGCGAGATCAAGGCCGCTGTGGTGGGGCAAGACGAGCGCGAATCGGGCTTGCGCGCCATCCTCAACTTTGGCCACACCTTTGGCCACGCCATCGAGGCCGGGCTGGGCTACGGCCAGTGGCTGCACGGCGAGGCGGTGGGCTGTGGCATGGTGCTGGCGGCGCAGCTCTCGCACAAGCTGGGCATGCTCTCGGCCTACCGGGCGCAGCACTTGGCCGATTTGATCGCGCGCGCCGGCCTGCCGGTGCGGGCGCCCCGGTTGGAGCCCGACCCCGCCGCCAACGCCGCGCGCTACCTCGAGCTGATGCGGGTGGACAAAAAGGCCGACGCCGGCCAGATCCGCTTCGTGCTGGTCGACGACGCTGGCGCGGCCCATCTTCGGCCGGTGGACGACGCTCTGGTGGTCGAGGTGCTCGAGGCCGGCTGTGCCTGAGCTCCAGCCCTACGCCTGCCACCCCGAGCGCAGCCGCGGCCGGCGCTACCCGCAGGCGCCGGCGCCCACGCGCAACGACTTCCAACGTGACCGCGACCGTGTCATCCACAGCAGCGCCTTCAGGCGCTTGGTCTATAAAACTCAGGTGTTTCTGAACCACGAGGGCGATCTGTTTCGCACCCGGCTGACGCACTCGCTCGAGGTGGCGCAGTTGGGGCGCAGCATCGCCCGCGCGCTGGGGCTGCACGAAGACTTGGTGGAGGCGCTGGCGCTGGCCCACGACCTGGGCCACACCCCCTTTGGCCACGCCGGCCAAGACGCGCTCAACGCCTGCCTGCACCAGCTGCCGCCCGAGCCCGACGCGCCCGAAGACCAGCCCACGCCCCACGAACCCGTGGGCGGCTTCGAGCACAACCTGCAAAGCCTGCGCGTGGTCGATACCCTCGAGCAGCGCTACCCGGATTTCGACGGCCTGAACCTGTGCTTCGAGACCCGCGAAGGCATACTCAAACACTGCTCGCGCGCCAACGCCGAGCGCTTGCAGCAGCTCGAGCCCGGCGGCGTGGGGGCGCGCTTTTTGCTCGGGCACGCGCCCTCGCTCGAGGCGCAACTGGCCAATCTGGCCGACGAGATCGCCTACAACGCGCACGACATCGACGACGGCGTGCGCTCGGGCTTGCTCACGCTCGAGCAGTTGGGTGAGGTTGAGCTGTTTGAGCGCCATCTGCGTGCCGTGCGGCAACAGTACCCGGCGCTCAACGCCAAGCGCTTGCTTTATGAAACGATCCGGCGCATGCTGACCGAGCAGGTTTATGACGTGATCGACGCCAGCCGCGCCGCCATTGCCGAAGCGGGCGTGCAGTCGGTGGACGAGGTGCGGCTGTGCCCGCCCTTGCTGCGCTTCTCGGCCCCCATGCGCGCCCAGACCGGCGCGCTCAAGCGCTTTTTGATGGCGCAGCTCTACCGCCACCCGCAGGTGCTGGCGCAGACCGAGCGCGCGCGCCTAGTGGTGACCGAGCTCTACCTGATCTACCACCAAGACCCGCGGCAGCTGCCGGCCCAGGCGCCCGGCGCCCTGCCCATCAGCCTGCGCCGGCGCGTGGCCGACCACATCGCCGGCATGACCGACCGCTACGCCATGCGCGAGCACCTGCGCCTGACCGGGCAGAACCTGTTCGACTAGCAGGCTAAGGGCCGCACCCCAATGGCACGTCAACCCCGCCTGAGCCTGAGCGGCTGGCCGCACCTGTTGATCTGGCGCGCGCACCCGGGGTTGGAGCTGTTCCACGACGCCGCCGACCGGCAGCTGTTTTTGCAGCTGCTGGCCCAGGCCGTGCGCGCCCAGCCGCTGCAGTGGCACGGCTATGTGTTGCTGGCGCAGCAGGTGCGGCTGCTGCTCACGCCGCTGGCCGACGGCGCCGTGTCGCGCACCATGCAGGCGCTGGGGCGCAGCTATGTGCGCCATTACAACCTGCGCCACGGCCACACGGGTACGCTGTGGGAGGGGCGCTTTCGCGGCACGGTGCTGCAGCCCGAAACCGAGCTGCTGCCCGCGCTCCTGAGCCTAGACACGCAAGCGCAGCGGCAGGGGCAGGCGCGCACGGCGGCCGAAACCCCTTGGAGCAGCCACGCCCACTACGCCGGGCTGCGCCACGACCCAGCCTTGAGCGCGCCACCGGCCTATTGGCAACTGGGCAACACCCCCTTTGAACGCGAGGCCGCCTACGTGGCCCTGGTGCAGCAGGGGCTGAGCGAGGCGGCGCAGCAGCGGCTCGAGCAAGCCGCGCTCAAAGGCTGGGTGCTGGGCAGCCCGGCTTTCGTGGCGCAGTTGCAGCAGCTCACGCCACGGCGGCTGCAACCGGCGCAGCGCGGGCGGCCGCGGCGCGTGGGCAAGTAACAGCGCCATCGACAAGTAAAGGCGGCCTTGATTTTTTTGAGGGTCATGGGCACACCTTGCCAACGCGCGTGCAATGCCTTAGACTTGCACCGTAAACAGCACAACTCAAAGGGGCCATCGTCATGCGCGTGGTGAATTTTTCTGAGGCACGAAACAGCCTCAAACACGTGATCGATCAGGTCATCGATGACGCCGACTACACGGTCATCGCGCGCAGGGATGCGCCCGATGCGGTGCTGATGTCGCTGGACACCTTCAACGGCCTGATGGAGACTGTCCATCTGCTCAAGTCGCCAGCGAACGCCACCCACTTGGCACGCTCCATCGAGCAGTACCGCATGGGGCGTGTCAAGCAGCAGGGTCTGGTCGATGACGATTGAAGACACACTGCTGAAGCTGACCTGGACCCTAGCCGCTTGGGACGATTACGAATACTGGCAAGGCCAAGACCGCAAGACCCTCAAGCGCATCAATGCCCTGCTCAAGGATTGCCTGCGCCACCCCTTTGAGGGCATAGGCAAACCCGAACCCTTGAAGGAAAACCTTTCCGGCTTCTGGTCGCGCCGCATCGACGACAACCACCGGCTGGTGTACTGCGCCGACGACCAAGCCTTGGTGGTGATCGCCTGTCGTTACCACTATCAGCAACACCCGCGCAAGTAGTTGGACGAAACCGTGGTGCGGCGCGGGCGGCCTGATCTTTGACCTGGTTATCGTCTATTATCTCGACGGGTTTCAATAAGGAGCGACGCATGGCGCAGAGCGGACGCATTGACCACGACACCGAGGAGGCCATTCGGCGCTTCCTTGCTTTGATTGCCGTCCGGTACGACATGGCGGGCGCAATCGTCTATGGCAGCCGGGCGCGGGGGACGCATCGCCACGACAGCGACGCCGATGTGGCTGTGCTCCTGAAGGGCGAACATCAAAGAGTTTTGCCGACGACGCTGGCTATGGCTGACTTGGCCTACGATGTGCTGCTGGAAACCGGTGTCAATATTGCGCCGCTGCCGGTGTGGCTGGATGAATGGGAGCACCCAGAGAGCCACTCAAATCCGGCGCTGCTGCACAACATCGCCACGGAGGGCGTCAGACTGTGAAGGCCCTGGGCCTGATGGCAAAGGCCGATTACGCTGCCGATCCAGTGGAAATGAGCGATGCACAGGAAATGGTGGAGCAGGCTCAAGCCTTCGTGTCGGCCATGCGGGCTGAGTTTATTCCGCCCAGTGCAGATGTAGCCTAAAACTCCGTGCTGTCCCTGCGCAGCAAGGCGGTGTGCAGTCACGCTCCTGTTACAGCGCGGCGTGACTCTCATTGATGTGTCCCCAAATTAAATCAAGCAAGCCAAGCTAATGAGAAATTAGGGTCAGACCCCATTTGTTGTGCTTGCCAAAGCCCGCGCTTTGCCCTATGCTCGCTCCCAGTCATTAACCGCTTAGGAGTTTGCCGTGTCGTTTAGCCTTGAAATCGACCAGTTGCGCCAGTACGGCCTGTACGACCCTGCGCACGAGCACGATGCCTGTGGCGTGGGCTTCGTGGCCCACATCAAGGGGCAAAAAAGCCACACCGTGGTGCAGCAGGGCTTGCAGATACTGGCCAACCTCGACCACCGCGGTGCCGTGGGCGCCGACGAGCTCATGGGCGACGGCGCCGGCATTCTGCTGCAACTGCCCGACGCCCTGTACCGCGCCGAGCTGGCGGCGCAGGGCTGTAGCCTGCCGCCGCCGGGTGAGTACGGCGTGGGCATGGTCTTTCTGCCCAAAGAACACGCCAGCCGCTTGGCGTGTGAGCAAGAGCTGGAGCGCGCCATCCGCGCCGAAGGCCAGGTGCTGCTGGGCTGGCGCGACGTGCCGGTGAACCGCGCCATGCCGATGTCGCCCACGGTGCGCCAGACCGAGCCCGTGATCCGCCAGGTGTTCATCGGCCGCGGCACCGACGTGATCGTGCAAGACGCGCTCGAGCGCAAGCTCTACGTGATCCGCAAAACCGCCAGCGCGCACATCCAGGCGCTGGGCCTCAAGCACGGCAAAGAGTATTACGTGCCCAGCATGAGCAGCCGCACCGTGGTCTATAAGGGCCTGCTGCTGGCCAACCAGGTGGGCGACTACTACCTCGACCTGCAAGACCCGCGCTGCACCTCGGCGCTGGCGCTGGTGCACCAGCGCTTTTCGACCAACACCTTCCCCGAGTGGCCGCTGGCGCACCCCTACCGCTACGTGGCGCACAACGGCGAGATCAACACCGTCAAGGGCAACTACAACTGGATGCGCGCGCGCGAGGGCGTGATGAGCTCGCCGGTGCTGGGCGCCGACCTCAACAAGCTGTATCCGATCAGCTTTGCTGGCCAGTCCGACACCGCCACCTTCGACAACTGCCTCGAGCTGCTGACCATGGCCGGCTACCCGCTGGCGCAGGCGGTGATGATGATGATCCCCGAGCCGTGGGAGCAGCACGGCCAGATGGACGCGCGCCGGCGCGCCTTCTACGAGTACCACGCCGCCATGCTCGAGCCTTGGGACGGCCCGGCCTCGATCGTCTTCACCGACGGGCGCCAGATCGGCGCCACGCTGGATCGCAACGGGCTGCGGCCCTCGCGCTACTGCGTCACCGACGACGACTTTGTGATCATGGGCTCGGAGTCGGGCGTGCTGCCCATTCCCGAGAGCCGCATCGTGCGCAAATGGCGCTTGCAGCCGGGCAAGATGTTCCTGATCGACCTCGAGCAGGGCCGCCTGATCGACGACGAAGAACTCAAAGCCAGCTTGGCCTACAGCAAACCCTATCAGCAGTGGATCGAAAACCTGCGCGTGCGCCTCGACGACGTGACGCAACCAGTGGCCGGTGCCGCCGAGGGTGGCGAGGTGCGCCTTGCAGAGTCGGCCCGGGCCGCGCTCGACCACAGCGACGCCACCCTGCTCGACTGGCAGCAGGCCTTTGGCATGACGCAAGAGGACATCAAGTTCCTGATGGCGCCGATGGCGCTCAACGCCGAAGAGGGCATCGGCTCCATGGGCAACGACAGCCCGCTGGCGGTGCTGTCGAGCAAGAACAAGCCGCTCTATAACTACTTCAAGCAGCTGTTTGCGCAAGTCACGAACCCGCCGATCGACCCGATCCGCGAAGCGATCGTGATGTCGCTGGTGAGCTTCATCGGCCCCAAGCCCAACCTGCTCGACATCAACCAGGTGAACCCGCCGCTGCGGCTCGAAGTCAGCCAGCCGATTTTGAACCCGGCCGACATGGCCAAGCTGCGCGGCATCGAGCGCCGCACCGGTGGCAAGTTCAAGAGCAGCACGATCGACATCTGCTACCCCGTGGCTTGGGGCAAGGAGGGGGTGGAGGCCAAACTGGCTTCGCTGTGCGCCGAGGCGGTGGACGCGATCAAGGGCGGCAGCAACATCCTGATTTTGAGCGACCGCGCCGTGAGCGCGCAGCAGCTGCCCATTCCGGCGCTGCTGGCGTTGTCGGCGGTGCACCAGCACCTGGTGCGCACGGGGCTGCGCACCAGCGCCGGGCTGGTGGTGGAAACCGGCTCGGCGCGCGAGGTGCACCACTTTGCGCTGCTGGCCGGCTACGGCGCCGAGGCCGTGCACCCGTGGCTGGCGATGCAAACGCTCGAGGCGATTCACCACGAGCTCAGCGGCGATCTGTCGGCCGACAAAGCCATCACCAACTACGTGAAAGCGATCGGCAAGGGCCTGTCGAAGATCATGTCCAAAATGGGCGTGAGCACCTACATGAGCTACTGCGGCGCGCAGCTGTTCGAGGCCATCGGCCTGAGCAGCGCCACGGTGGACAAGTACTTCAGCGGCACACCCAGCCGGGTGGAGGGCATCGGGGTGTTCGAGATCGCCGAAGAGGCCATCCGCACCCACCGCGCCGCCTTTGGCACCGACCCGCTGCTGGCGCAGATGCTCGATACCGGCGGCGAATACGCTTGGCGCGCGCGCGGCGAAGAGCACATGTGGACGCCCGACGCCATCGCCAAGCTGCAACACGCCACCCGCGCCAACAACTTTGCCAGCTACAAAGACTACGCCCAGATCATCAACGACCAGACCCGGCGCCACCTGACGCTGCGCGGGCTGTTCGAGTTCCGCGTCGATCCGGCGCGCGCCATCGCCATCGACGAAGTGGAGCCGGCGCGCGAGATCGTCAAGCGCTTTGCCACCGGCGCCATGTCGCTGGGCTCGATCAGCACCGAGGCCCACGCCACGCTGGCGGTGGCCATGAACCGCATCGGCGGCAAGAGCAACACCGGCGAGGGCGGCGAAGACCCGGCGCGTTACCGCGCCGAGCTCAAGGGCAGCGCCATCGGCAGCGGCCAGACGCTGGCTTCGGTCATCGGTGCCGACAAGGTGGAGGCGCACCTGCCGCTGCAACCGGGCGACAGCCTGCGCTCGCGCATCAAGCAGGTGGCCTCGGGGCGCTTTGGCGTCACGGCCGAATACCTGGTGAGCGCGGACCAAATCCAGATCAAGATGGCCCAAGGCGCCAAGCCGGGTGAGGGCGGGCAGCTGCCGGGCACCAAGGTCTCGGACTACATCGGCTTTTTGCGCCACTCGGTGCCGGGCGTGGGGCTGATCAGCCCGCCGCCGCACCACGACATCTATTCCATCGAAGACTTGGCGCAGCTCATCCACGACCTGAAAAACGTCAACCCGCGCGCCGACGTCTCGGTCAAGCTGGTGTCGGAAGTGGGCGTGGGCACCATCGCCGCCGGGGTGGCCAAGGCCAAGGCCGACCACGTGGTGATCGCTGGCCACGACGGCGGCACCGGGGCCTCGCCCTGGTCGTCGATCAAGCACGCCGGCAGCCCGTGGGAGATCGGTCTCGCCGAAACCCAGCAGACCCTGGTGCTCAACCGCTTGCGCGGGCGCATCCGGGTGCAGGTCGATGGCCAGATCAAGACCGGCCGCGACGTGGTGGTGGGCGCCTTGCTGGGGGCGGATGAGTTTGGCTTTGCCACCGCGCCGCTGGTGGTCGAGGGCTGCATCATGATGCGCAAATGCCACCTCAACACCTGCCCGGTGGGGGTGGCCACCCAAGACCCGCTGCTGCGCGCCAAGTTTGCCGGCCAGCCCGAGCACGTGGTGAACTACTTCTTCTTCGTGGCCGAGGAAGTGCGCCAGATCATGGCCCAGCTGGGCGTGCGCCGCTTCGACGATCTGGTGGGCCGTGCCGATCTGCTCGACACCCGGCGCGGGCTCGAGCACTGGAAGGTGCAGGGGCTGGATTTCTCGCGCCTGTTTTACCAGCCGCCGCTGCCCGCTGCGGTGCCGCGCCGGCACACCAGCACCCAAGACCACGGCTTGGGGCAGGCGCTGGATGTGCGCCTGATCGAAAAATCGCGCCCGGCGATCGAGCGCGGCGAGCGCGTGCAGTTCATCGAATCGGCGCGCAACGTCAACCGCACCGTGGGCGCCATGCTCTCGGGCGCGGTCACGCGCGTGCACCCCGAGGGCCTGCCCGACGACAGCATCCGCATCCAGCTCGAGGGCACGGGCGGGCAGTCGTTTGGCGCCTTTTTGTGCCGCGGCATCACGCTGTATCTGATCGGTGACGCCAACGACTACACCGGCAAGGGCCTCTCGGGTGGTCGGGTGGTGGTGCGCCCGAGCATCGAGTTTCGTGGCGACGCCGGGCGCAACATCATCGTTGGCAACACCGTGCTTTACGGCGCCACCAGCGGCGAGGCCTTTTTGCGCGGCGTGGCCGGCGAGCGCTTTGCGGTGCGGCTCTCGGGCGCCACGGCGGTGGTCGAGGGCACCGGCGACCACGGCTGCGAATACATGACCGGCGGCACCGTGGTGGTGCTGGGCGCAACCGGGCGCAACTTTGCCGCCGGCATGAGCGGCGGCGTGGCCTATGTGCTCGACGAAGACGGCCAGTTTGCCCAGCGCTGCAACACCGCCATGGTGCGGCTCGAAAAAGTGCTGCCGGCGGCCGAGCAAGAGGCCGCGGGTCAGCGCGGCATCTGGCACCGCGGCCAGACCGACGAGGCGCAACTGCGCGCCCTGATCGAAGCGCACCTGCGCTGGACCGGTTCGGCCAAGGCGCGCCAGATTCTGGACCACTGGGCCGACAGCCGCAGCCGCTTCGTCAAGGTCATGCCGACCGAGTACCAGCGCGCTTTGGGCGAGCTGCACGCGCGCGCCCAAGCCGCTGCCCCCGCTTTGGCGGCCCCGGCCACGGCCTGAGCCTGCTGCCCCACTCCAACCTAGTTTAGCGAGCACCGCATCATGGGAAAAATCACCGGTTTCATGGAGTTTGAGCGCCTCGAGGAAGGCTACCAGCCGGTAGCCGAGCGCCTGAAAAACCACCGCGAGTTCGTCATCGCGCTCGACGACGCGCAGGCCCAGCGCCAAGCCGCGCGCTGCATGGACTGCGGCACGCCGTTTTGCAACAACGGCTGCCCGGTCAACAACGTCATCCCAGATTTCAACGATCTGGTCTATCGCGCCGACTGGCAAAACGCCAGCGCGGTGCTGCACAGCACCAACAACTTCCCCGAGTTCACCGGCCGCATCTGCCCAGCGCCGTGCGAGTCGGCCTGCACGCTCTACATCAACGACGACGCGGTGGGCATCAAGTCGATCGAGCACGCGATCATCGACCGCGCCTGGGAGCAAGGTTGGGTGCTGCCGCAGCCAGCGGCACAGGCCACGGGCAAAAAGGTGGCCGTGGTCGGCTCGGGCCCGGCTGGGCTGGCGGCGGCGCAGCAGCTGGCGCGCGCTGGGCACGCGGTCACGGTCTATGAGAAAAACGAGCGCGTGGGCGGCCTGCTGCGCTACGGCATCCCCGACTTCAAGCTCGAAAAATCGCACATCGAGCGCCGCGTGGCGCAGCTGCAGGCAGAAGGGGTGCAGTTCCAGACTGGCGTGCTGGTGGGTGACCTGCCCACCGAAGGCGCCGGGGCCAAGGTGCAAAACGAGGCCAAGCGCAGCATTCCCGCAACGCAGTTGCAGGCCGACTACGACGCCGTGCTGCTGTGCGGCGGCAGCGAGCAAAGCCGCGACCTGCCGGTGCCGGGGCGCGAGCTCGACGGCGTGCATTTTGCGATGGAGTTTTTGCCGCAGCAAAACAAGGTCAACGCCGGCGACAAGCTGAAAAAGCAGATCCGCGCCGACGGCAAACACGTGATCGTGATCGGCGGCGGCGACACCGGCTCCGACTGCGTCGGCACCAGCCGGCGCCACGGCGCCGCCAGCGTGACCCAGTTTGAGCTGCTGCCCATGCCGCCCGAGCAAGAAGACCGCAACCTGACTTGGCCCTACTGGCCGATCAAGCTGCGCACCAGCTCCAGCCACCTAGAGGGCTGCGAGCGCGCCTTTGCCATTTCGACCAAGGCCTTTACCGGCAGCAAAGGCAAGCTCACCGGCCTGACCACGGTGCAAATCGAGCTGCAAGGCGGCAAGCTGGTCGAAATCCCGGGCACCGAGCAGCAGCACAAGGCCGATCTGGTGCTGCTGGCCATGGGCTTTACGCACCCGCTGGCCAGCGTGCTCGAGGCCTTTGGGGTGGAAAAAGACGCGCGCGGCAACGCCCGCGCCCACACCGAGGCCAGCGGCGGCTACGCCACCAACGTGCCCAAGGTGTTTGCCGCCGGCGACATGCGCCGCGGCCAGTCGCTGGTGGTGTGGGCCATCCGCGAAGGGCGGCAAGCGGCGCGGGCGGTGGACGAATTCCTGATGGGGCGCTCGGACTTGCCGCGCTGAGCCTATCAGCCCCAGGCGGGTTGGGAGCGCGGGCTTTCCCTTATGATCGCTCCACTCCCTCTATATGAACCCCACCGCCCCACCCCCTCTGGTCGAGCTGCAGCACGTGCGCTTTGGCTACGGCCCGCGCCCTATCCTCGACGGCCTGTCGCTGACGGTGCCGCGTGGCCGCGTCACGGCGGTGCTGGGCGCCTCGGGTGGCGGCAAAACCACGGTGTTGCGCCTGATCGGCGGCCAGCAGCGGGCGCAGTCGGGGCAGGTGCGGTTTGATGGCCTCGAGGTCGGTGCGCTCGACTTGGCTGGCCTGTATGCGGTGCGCCGGCGCATGGGCATGCTGTTCCAGTTTGGGGCCTTGTTCACCGACCTGAACGTGTATGACAACGTGGCGTTCCCGCTGCGCGAGCAGACGCGCTTGTCTGAGGGGCTGATCCGCGACATCGTGCTCATGAAGCTCGACGCCGTGGGCTTGCGCGGCGCGCGCGACCTGCTGCTGTCCGAGATCTCGGGCGGCATGGCGCGCCGCGTGGCGCTGGCGCGCGCGATCGCGCTCGACCCCGAACTGGTGCTCTACGACGAGCCCTTTGCCGGGCTGGACCCGATCTCGCTGGGCACCATCGCGCGCCTGATCCGCCAGCTCAACGACGCCATGGGCCTGACCAGCATCCTGGTGTCGCACGACGTGCACGAAACCCTGGCCATTGCCGACCACGTGGTGGTGCTGGCGCAGGGCCGTGTGGCCGAGCAGGGCAGCCCACAGCAAGTGCGCGAAAGCACCGACCCCTTGGTGCACCAGTTCATCCACGCCGAGCCCGAGGGGCCGGTGCATTTCCACTACCCGGCGGCCTCGGTGGCCGACGATTACGGCTTGGGTACGCCCCCAGCTCGCTCCTCCCGTTCCTCCCGCCCTGCCAACGGAGGCCGCCGGTGACGCAAAGAACGCTCTCGCACCTAGGCTTTGCGGTGCGCCAGTGGTTGGCCAGCCTAGGCTTTGGCGCGCGCTTGCTGCTGCGCCTCTTGGTGCTGCTGCCGGCGGTGCTGCGCCGCTACCCCTTGCTGCGCGACCAAATCCACTTTTTGGGCAACTACTCGCTGGCCATCATCGGTGTCTCGGGCCTGTTCGTGGGCTTTGTGCTGGCGCTGCAGGGCTACTACATCCTGAACCAGTTTGGCTCCACCGAGGTGCTGGGCTTGCTGGTGGCCTTGAGCCTGATCCGCGAACTCGGGCCGGTGATCGGGGCGCTGCTGTTTGCGGGCCGCGCCGGCACCTCGCTCACGGCCGAAATCGGCCTCATGAAAGCCGGCGAACAGCTCAGCGCCATGGAGATGATGGCGGTGGACCCGATCGCGCGCATTCTGGCACCGCGTTTCTGGGCCGGTGTCATCGTGCTGCCGGTGCTGGTCACCGTGTTTAGCGCCGTTGGCATCTTGGGCGGCTGGTTGGTGGGCGTGCATTTGCTGGGTGTGGATGCTTCGGCTTATTGGGGCCAGATGCAGGCCGGGGTCGATGTCTGGAGCGACGTGGGCAACAGCCTCGTCAAGGGGCTGGTGTTTGGCGTGGCGGTGACGTTCATCGCGCTGCTGCAGGGCTATTTGGCCACGCCCACGCCCGAAGGGGTGGCGCGCGCCACCACGCGCACCGTGGTCATGGCCTCGCTGGCGGTGCTGGGGCTGGACTTTGTCCTGACGGCGCTGATGTTTGGAGTGTGAGGGGAAAACGCATATGCAAAGCTCGGTCAAAGATGTGTGGGTCGGTCTGTTCGTGCTGCTGGGGGCGCTGGCGCTGCTGTTTTTGTCGCTGCAGTCGGCCAACTTGTTGCAGATCAGTTGGCAGCCCACTTACCAGGTGACGGCGCGCTTTGACAACATCGGCGGCCTGCGCGCCGGGGCCACGGTGCGCAGCGCCGGGGTGCCTGTCGGGCGGGTGCAGGACATCAGCTTCAACGACCAGACTTTTCAGGCCGATGTCACCCTGTTGTTGGAGCAACGCTATGCTTTTCCACGCGACAGCTCGTTTCAAATCCTGACCAGCGGTCTGCTGGGCGAGCAGTACGTGGGCATCGTGCCCGGCGGGGCCGACGAAAACCTGGCCGACGGGGCCACGGTGACGTTGACGCAGTCGGCGATCGTGCTCGAAAACCTGATCGGGCAGTTCTTGTTCAACCGCGCCGCCGACTCCGGTGCCGACGGAGCCGCTGCCAGCCAGTGAGCGCGCAGCGACGGGGTGGGATGGATAAAGAATCAATGGAGGGATCGAAAAAATGAACCGTTTACAGGGCGTGAAAAATGTGCAGGGCGTACAGATTGTGAAGAACGCCACTGAGCACCAGCCGCGTGCCGGGTGGCTGGGCCTAGGCTGCGCAACCTTGGCGCTGATGGTCTTGAGCGGCTGCGCCACCGGCCCCGACGCCAACCCCCAAGACCCGCTGGAGCCGCTCAACCGCCAGGTGCAGCAGTTCAACGACGCCGTGGACCGCACCATCGCGCGCCCGGTGGCCGTGGCCTACCGCGACACCGTGCCCTCGCCGCTGCGCACCGGGGTCAACAACTTTTTCAACAACCTGCGCGACGTTTGGTCGTTCGTCAACGCCAGTCTGCAGGCGCGGCCGCAAGAGGCGGTGGAAAACTTCACCCGCGTCAAGATCAACACTTTTTTTGGCTTTGGCGGCGTGCTCGACATCGCCACCGAGGCTGGGGTCGAGCGCACCCCGCTCGATTTTGGCCACACCTTGGGGCGTTGGGGCGTGCCGGCAGGCCCCTATCTGGTGCTGCCCCTGCTGGGGCCCTCCACCGTGCGCGACGCCGTGGGCCAGGTGGTGGACCAAAACGCCGACCCGATCGGCACCGTGGAGCCCAGCGCCGACCGCGGCGCACTCACGGTGTTGCGCCTGACCGACAACCGCGCCGACCTGTTGCCCGCCACCGACATGGTGGACCGCATCGCGCTGGACCGCTACAGCTTCATCCGCGATGCTTTTTTGCAACGCCGTGCGGCGCAAATCCGCACCGATGAGTTCCCCGATGAGGAGGAACCCGCGCCCGAAGCTGCTCCCATTCCCGCTCCCACTTCGGTGCCGGCACAGTAAGCGATGCAAGCAAATGCAACATCTGCACCCTTAAACCGGCCGGCCCGGCTTGGGCGCTGCACAATACCCGTCATGAAACACGACCTGCACCCACTCACTTTGCCCGCGGCCTCGCGCCGCGCTGCGCTCTACGCCCTTGGTGCCCTTGGAACCCTCGGGGTGGTGGGCGCTGCCCTGCTGGCGCCGGCCCGGGTGGCGGCGCAAACCCTCGAGGCCCCCGATGCGCTCATCATGCGCGTGGGCACCGAGGTGCTGCGCCAGATCCAAGCCGACCCGGTGTTGCGCAGCGGCGACATCGACCGCATCATGGCGCTGGTGGATGGCCAGCTGATGCCGCACGTCAACTTTCGCCGCATGACCGCCTCGGCCGTGGGGCGCTTCTGGCGCCAGGCCACACCCGAGCAGCGCACCCGGTTGCAAGACGAGTTCAAGCTGCTGCTGGTGCGCACCTACTCCGGTGCCCTCAGCCACGTGACCGACCAAACGCTGGTGCTGCGCCCCAGCCGCTTCACCCCGCAAGACACCGAGGTGGTGGTGCGCACCGAGCTGCGCGGGCGCAGCGAACCGATCCAGATCGATTACCGGCTCGAACGCACCCCGCAGGGCTGGAAGGTGTTTGACTTCAACGTCATGGGCATCTGGCTGGTGGACACCTACCGCAACCAGTTCACCACCGAGATCAACGCCCGCGGCATCGACGGCCTGATCGCCTCGTTGGCCGAGCGCAACCGCGCCGGTGCGGCGGCGGCGCGCACCTGAGCCCCCCACGCGCCCATGTCCATGAGCACGGCCCCCAGTGCAGCCTTGGCCGCGCCCCGCAGCCTGCCCGACTTGCCGCAGCGCCTCACGCACGAGCAGGCCGACGACTACGTGCAGCGCTGCTTGGCGGTGATGGAGTCTGGCGGTGCTGCCCCTAGCGCCCCAACTGAACCAGCGCCAGCCCAAGCCGAAGCCCACTGGTCGCTCGATGCCGCCGCCTTGCAGCACTTCGATTCGTCGGCGCTGGCGGCGCTGCTGGCGGTGGCGCGCTTGCTGCAGGCGCGGGGCGGCCGCCTGCAGCTGCTGCACATGCCGCTGCGCCTGCGCGAACTGGCGGCCCTTTACGGCGTGAGCGAACTGCTGGCCGCTTAAGGCTATAAAATGGCCGGTTTAGCCGCGCCACCTCATGCCCCTTAGCTCTGCCACTGCCGCCGTATCGTTTCAGCAGGTCTCGAAGCGCTACCGCAGCGCCGGCGCCGAGCTGCAGGCGCTCGACGGCGTGAGCTTTGACATCGAGCCGGGCGAGTTTTTTGGTTTGCTCGGGCCCAACGGCGCCGGCAAAACCACCCTCATCAGCATTTTGGCGGGTCTGGCGCGCGCCAGCAGCGGCCGCGTGACCGTGCTCGGTGCCGACGTGGCCAGCGACTACGCCACCGCGCGCCGGCGTTTGGGCGTGGTGCCGCAAGAGCTGGTGTTCGACCCCTTTTTCACGGTGCGCGAGGCGCTGCGCTTTCAGTCGGGCTACTTTGGCATCCGCGGCAACGAGGGCTGGATCGACGAGCTGCTGGCTGGCTTGGGGCTGGCCGACAAGGCCGACGCCAACATGCGCCAGCTCTCGGGCGGCATGAAACGGCGCGTGCTGGTGGCGCAGGCGCTGGTGCACCGCCCGCCGGTGATCGTGCTCGACGAGCCCACCGCCGGCGTCGATGTCGAGCTGCGCCAGACGCTGTGGCAGTTCATCTCTGGGCTCAACCGCCAGGGCAGCACGGTGTTGCTCACCACCCACTACCTCGAAGAAGCCGAGGCGCTGTGCGGGCGCATCGCCATGCTCAAAGACGGGCGGGTGCTGGCGCTGGAGCGCACCTCGACGCTGCTCAAGCGCGCCAGCAGCGCCAAGGTGTTGCGCTTCAAGACCGACCGAGCCTTGCCCGCGGCGCTGGCGGCGCAGGCGCGCGTGACCGGGCGCGTGGTGCAGTTGCCGGTGCCCGACGCCGCCGCGCTCGAGCGCACCTTGGCCGAGTTGCGCTTGGCCGGCCTGCAGCCCGACGACCTTGAAATCAGCCAGCCCGACCTCGAAGACGTGTTCCTCGACCTGATGCGTGCGGGGGTGGCGGCATGAGCGGCTGGCAAACCCTGTTTTACAAAGAGGTGCTGCGCTTCTGGAAAGTGGGCTTTCAGACCGTGGCCGCGCCGGTGGTCACAGCGCTGCTGTATCTGCTGATCTTTGGCCACGTGCTGCAAGACCACGTGCAGGTGTTCGAGGGCGTGGTCTATACCAGCTTTTTGCTGCCGGGCCTGATCATGATGAGCGTGCTGCAAAACGCCTTTGCCAACAGCTCCTCGAGCCTGATCCAGAGCAAGGTCATGGGCAACCTGGTGTTCGTGCTGCTCACGCCGCTGTCGCACTGGGCTTGGTTCGTGGCCTACGTGGGCTCGTCGATCGTGCGCGGGCTGGCGGTGGGCTTGTGCGTGTGGCTGGTGACGGTCTGGTTTGTGGGCTTTTACCTCGTCTATCCGCTCTGGATTCTGGTGTTTGCCGTGCTCGGGGCCGGGCTGCTCGGGGCCTTGGGCGTGATCGCCGGGCTGTGGGCCGACAAGTTCGACCAGATGGCGGCGTTTCAGAACTTCCTCATCCTGCCGGCCACGTTTCTGAGCGGTGTGTTCTACTCGATCCACTCGCTGCCGCCGTTTTGGCAGTTCGTCAGCCACCTGAACCCGTTTTTCTACATGATCGACGGCTTTCGCTACGGTTTTTTTGGCCAAGGCGACGTCTCACCGTGGCTGTCGCTGGCGGTGCTCGGCGTTGCTTGGGTGCTGGTCGGCGGGCTGGCGCTGCATCTGCTCAAATCGGGCTACAAACTGCGGCACTGACGCGCTGGCGCCCCCATTTCGCTATCCTATCGCTGGCCTCATTTTTTGGCACCACCCTCAGGCACTCCATACTAGGCACCCGACACCATGACCGCGCAAGAACTGCAAGCCCTGATCGCCGCCCACCTCGACTGCCTGCACCTCGAGGTCAACGGCGACGGCCGCCACTGGTACGCCGTGGTGGTTTCGCCCGCCTTCGAGGGCAAACGCCTGATCGCGCGCCACCAGATGGTCTATGCCGCGATGGGCGAGCGCATCCGGCGCGACGAGGTGCACGCGCTCTCGATGCAGACGCACACCCCGGCCGAATGGTCGGCGCGCCAAGCCAGCCCGGCTTAATCGACTGCGCGCGGCCAGTCCCACCTAGGCGCCCCCCACCCCCCCCCCCCCCC